>Ga0098067_1000667_pt1 | contig 12343 bp, 12 predicted proteins | sample 26_taG_FD_92578 | JGI IMG/M metagenome (GOLD analysis project Ga0098067, IMG submission 92578) | Marine viral communities from Cariaco Basin, Caribbean Sea - 26_WHOI_OMZ | ecosystem: Environmental > Aquatic > Marine > Oceanic | place: Caribbean Sea: Cariaco Basin | collected 2014-11-09
AATTGATCCATAAGGGGTTCCAAAGCTAACTAAAATAAGAATAAAACGGCAGACAATCAGAGGGTAGCACTAATGGGGACAGTCGTTATTGACCCGCTTGCTGCGCATCCCACTCTGCCGGTGTTAGCGCTTGAATATTTAAGGCATGGATATCGCCATTAGCAATCTTTTCATTGACTAAACCATAGATGGCTTGCTGACGCTGCACACTACGTTTGCCTTCAAAGCTAGCATCTACGACGCGCACGTCAAATTTGTTGCCTTGGTTGGCCGCTTGAATAAAAGCGCCGGGGAAATGCGGCTGTAAAAAGGCGATTAAGTCGTCAGCATTCATGCTCATGGGGTTTACCTGTGATGTTTAGAATTGAAATAATTAGCGATTATACCAAGAGATGGGCATCACGTCTTGTACCGCTGCACAGTCGCAACGAATTTATAATAGGCCACACTATATCGGTTTTAAATCAAACCAACGCTACAGCAGGCTATTTTAACTCGCCATCGAGATAGGTCAGCACCTGCTCACGCACATCATTTAAGCGGCGTAACGGTGTGGCCATAGCTGCAATACTGGTCGCATGACTGGCTTTTTTGATTTCACCCGTTTGTACCTTCGCATTGGCAGCCCGTAGCGCCGCAGTCATTCTCACGGTGTTTTCATCGCCAACGATATCGTCATTTTCAGCAGTCAATAACAGATAATCGGGTTGTGACTTGCCAGCGCCTGAGTTGACTAGGCGGTCTGGCATGATGGTGTCAGGATTGCCGTCTTTTGGGAATACCGTGCGCGTGTCTGAAGTGCGGAAGTCATAGCTATAGGGGCCTGCGATTCCTACCACTGCTTTGATATCGCTAGGCGTGACGCCGTAAGGTGATAAAAAGTCCGCATTAGACACCGCCGCTACAGCATTAAAAGCCCCGGCTGACTGTCCTATTACTGCCATCTTTTGTGGATTGGCATAGAGTTTATCGGCGTTTTGATGCACCCAAGCGATAGCCTGAGCGGAATCTTGTACAAATGCAGGATAAACGAACTCTGGCGCTTTACGATAATTAATAACCGCGGTGACATAGCCGGCTTGCGCAAAGCTTTGACCGACAAAAGCATATTGGTCTTTGTTGCCGTTTTCCCACGAGCCCCCATGGACGAAAACCACGAGTGGATAGCGCTGCTCAATGGTACTGCCTTTTCGCACAGCTTTAGCCAACGCTTTAGGGTAATAAACGTCGAGGTTTTGCGCAGCATCCTCGCCATAAGCGATATCCTTGCTGACCCCTACGCCACCGTCGGGACTGATGGCATTGACCAAATTAAGGGGGGATAAGGCGGCGGCTTGCTGGCTGATTAAAGAGGCCGTTAGCGCCCCTGCTCCCACTAGCACAGCCCAAGACAAGCGACTGGACGGTAGCGCCATTAGCTTACGCGGGGACGTACGGGTGACTTTAGTATTTTTTGGATTAACGTCCATATCATGACTCATCGTTGTGGGAAAGTGAAGCGACCTAGAGGGGGCTCTAGTAAACCGATAAATAACGGTTTTAAGCGCTATAGTTGGGCAATACGCTTACTGTGATAGAACCTATTTACTTGTTAACTGGCCATTTATTCATTAGCCAACTGTTCATTAAGCATTTGTTAATTAGCCACCTGGTCTTGGTATAAGTCGATATAAGAGCTGCCACCGGAAATATCAGACCCTTGGTTTGGCGCAGGCTGGTTAACAGTATTAGGCGCGCTTCCCTCTCCTGTTTCCGTACTCGTAACGGCCGCCGCCTGATTGATAGGCACTGAACGACGGTTGCTGGTGCTGGCTGGACTGACGCTCTCTAGCTCATTTACGGCAGGTGCTTCCAAGTTCTGCTCTTGCATGACATCCTGCTCAGTGAGGACTTCGCCATTATCATTCACTAAAGTCGTTAGCAGTACCAGCTCAGTAATACCGACCGTTTGATTAGCAATATCAATCAGATGGCTTTGCTGGGTTGGGGTCATGCGGCCCATGATAAACACCACGCCATTATTGGTGACGATTTTCACTTGAGAGGATTTCACGTCTTTATTGGCCAACACTTTCGCCATTACTTTAGAAGTGATATAGCCGTCCTGAACCGTCGAGCTATAGCCACGATTCGGGCCCACCGTCATCTCGTCGTACACTTGGCGGACATCGGGCATAGAGCGTACCAGAGCCGCAATCTGAGTCTTAAGCGCTTCGGTTGGCACTTCCCCTGACAGTAGCACTTCACTATAAAAACTATCGATACTGATACGGCTATCATTGGCTAAAGCAGGGTCTAAAGCTTTGATATTAACATTGGCGGTATGCGCAATACTGCGGTCTAGCAGACGCTGCGATATGGTGCGCTCAGTCACGGCTACCCCATAATTGGAAGGGTAAGCTGGGGCGTTGGAGGTGGCCTCTGGGGTATTGCCTACTGGCGTCAAAGAAGCACAGCTGCTCAACCCTAGCGCCCCTAATAAAGCTAAAGCTATCGGTAGCTTACCGGCCATGATAGCGGATAGGCGCGATGGCGCAGATAAAGTCTGCTGGCGTGACTGCTTATGGAGTTGACTGGCTTCTGATAGCGCTTTTCGTTGTAGTAGCATACTCATTGTGCCCTTATGCCGTAATAAAAAAGTGGAAACTCTTTTGCCTAAAAACAGGCCAAAATCAATCTTAATTAAAAATAATAGGGGGTAATAATGCCGTTAGCCTTAGCTATCATAAATCAACTGACTAACAGGTAAATACCAGTTGCGTAAAAATTCTGTAGCCAGTATCTACCTTCAGCAGCATTAGCAACTTTATCAGGGAGCAATTACCAATGAGTGCTAAGACCAAGCTTTGGCAATAAAAGCCCCTGCCAACCACTCAGGCACGCTGCCCTCATCACTAAAAGCCACTACATCAAAGCGGCATTCATAGTCATGGTAGGTAGGATGCTGGCGTAGGAAATATCTCGCGGCCTTGATGATTTTACGCTGTTTACTGGCGGTTACACTGGTGAGCGCATCGCCAAAAGCCCCCAGTTTACGTTGCCGCACTTCTATAAAAACGAGCGTATCCCAAGCACTGCCCTGCTCTAGCATTACCAAATCCAATTCACCCACTTTGGCCATGAGCCAATTCTGCGCAACTAAGATCAATCCCTGCTGCTGCAAATATTCTAAGGCCAGCTCCTCATAACGGCTACCTTGGCGCTGTTTGGGTGACGTCAGCTTAAGCGGAGTTAGAGCCATAGGGGATAGCCTAGCGAATAGATAAAACTATGGATTAAAATATTAGGGATTAAAACACAAAGCGTTAAAACATAGCGGGTTAAAAGACAGCAGACTAAGCATAGATTTATCCTGATAGACGTTATATTCTAGCGGCCGTATTTGCATTTTTATACTCGAATTTACTAGGATTGCTACCGCCTGATAGTAGCACATCGTGATACACTGACCCGCAATTCCTAGCGTACCATTTTGCCATTCTCTACTATCCGTTACTGAGGTTATCATGTCTATCCCCGCCTGCCTATATATCGTCGCCACCCCTATTGGCAATATTGATGACATGACGCCGCGCGCCATCAACACTCTAAAAGCCGTGGATATCATAGCTTGCGAAGATACGCGTACCTCGGGCAAATTATTAAGCCATTTCAATATCGACAGCCAGACTTGGGCCTACCACGAGCACAACAGCGAAATACAAACGCCCAAAATTATCGAGATGATTCAACGTGGTCACCCCATCGCCTTAATTAGCGATGCGGGCACGCCTTTAGTCAGTGACCCTGGTTTTCAACTGGTACAAGCAGCGCATGAGGCTGGGGTGAAAGTCGTACCCGTAGCGGGCGTCAGTGCGGCTATCGCAGCGTTATCGGTCGCTGGCCTGCCTTCGGATCGCTTTAGTTTCATTGGATTTTTACCCGCCAAAACCCATGGTCGGCAAAAACAGCTCGAAGGGGTTAAGGACAATACCGAAACCTTGATATTCTATGAAGCGCCGCATCGTATCCTAGCCAGTCTAGCGGATATGATTACGGTATTCGGTAGCGAGCGTCCTGTGACCTATTGCCGCGAATTGACCAAGACCTTTGAGACCGTGCGAAAAACCACCTTAAGTGAGTTGAGCGAGTTTGTCGCTAATGACCCCAACCAACAAAAAGGCGAAATCGTCCTCGTCGTTGGCGGGCAACCGAAAGCCGATAATGAGAATTTAGAGCAGCACGACGCCTTGCTCAAACGTCTATTAGAAGATCTATCGGTAAAAAAAGCGGCCGCCCTCGCCTCCGATATTACGGGTGTGAAAAAGAATGCGCTTTACCAACGCTTGCTAGAGCTGACCAGTTAAGTTAGTTATCAGCACCCCCCTTATTCACGATTTTATTTTGGAGTACTACCATGTATGACGTTATGGCCGTAGGCAATGCCTTAGTCGATCACGAGTATCTATTATCTGATGCGCAGTTACAGCAGACAGGCCTAGAGAAAGGCAATATGTCGCTCGCTAGCCTTGAGGAGCAATCGGCCTTATTAAACTACCTCGTGGACGCTAAAATTGAGCCTTCTAAGCAAGCCGGTGGTGGTTCTGCTGCGAATACAATGTTTGCTTTTGCCAGTCTCGGCGGTAAGGCCTTTTATGGTTGCCGCGTAGGCGATGACGTGCAAGGTGAGTTCTATCTTAAAGACTTGCACCAATCTGGCGTAGCTACCTCTACCCAGTCTATCGAGCCTAATGGCGTGACCGGCTCTTGTGTCGTCGCTGTGACGCCAGATGCCGAACGTACTATGCAAACGTATTTGGGTACTTCAAGTGAAATCTGCGAAGCCAACATCAACTTTGACGCCCTCACCCAGTCAGATTGGTTATACCTTGAAGGCTATCTCGCCATGTCAGAGAGTGTGCTACCTGCCATGACCAAACTGCGCCAACAAGCGGGCATTAACAACGTAAAAATCGCCGTCAGCTTTGCCGACCCTGCGGTCGTTAAATTCGCTAAAGAAGGCTTGGACGAAATGATTGGTAATGGTGTCGCGGTTATCTTCTGCAATAGCGAAGAGGCCAAGCTATTCACCGGTAAAAAACAATTAAAATCAGCAGCTCGTGCCCTGACCGATGTCTGCCAAACGGCGGTAGTCACTGACGGCGCTGATGGCGCTATTATTGCGACTATCAACGACGGTACGGTTGAGCTAATTGAGGTTGCGACTCCCAATGTGGCCGATGTCATCGATACCAATGGGGCGGGAGACAACTACGCCGGTGCCTTCCTCTATGCGATGTCACAGAAATATACTTTGCCAGAGTGTGGTCGTCTGGCCAGCGCCGTAGCCAGTCAAGTGATTCAGCAGATGGGCCCTCGCCTTGCAGCGCCGCAATATCAAGATATCGCTCGCAGCATCCTAGCGGTGTAAAGGCTGGCTTGTCATTACTGAGCACTGAGCGAACCTAGGCTGTTCTCAATCTAGATGACAAAAACCCCGACTTAAAATAAGCCGGGGTTTTTTATGGTCTATAAACTACTTACTTAAACGTTTTAAGCCTTAGCAAGCGCCTGCTCTAAGTCAGCTTTGATATCATCGATATGTTCGATACCGATAGACAAACGTACCATATCTTCACTCACGCCAGCGGTGGCCAGCTCTTCGTCGCTCAACTGGCGATGGGTCGTGGTCGCTGGATGGCAAGCTAAAGATTTCGCATCGCCGATATTGACCAAACGCGTGACTAGGTTAAGGGCATCAATAAAGCGTGCACCGGCCTCACGCCCCCCCTTCACCCCAAAGGTTAAGATGGCTGATGGCGTGCCTTTCATATACTTTTTGGCCAGCTCATAATCGGGATGATCACACAGACCGGCGTATTTCACCCAAGCGACTTTATCATGGTCATTTAGGTACTGCGCGACAGCTTGGGCGTTTTGCACATGTCGCTCCATACGTAGACTCAAAGTCTCCATACCTTGCAAAATACCGAAAGCATTCAAGGGGCTGAGCGCGGCACCGGTATTACGCAGTGGCGCTACGCGAGCACGGGCGATAAAGGCGGCAGCGCCCACATCCTTCACAAAATTAACGCCATGATAGCTGGCATCTGGCTGATTCAAGATAGGGAAACGCTCTGGATAATCGCCCCAAGGGAATTTACCACTATCAACGATGGCGCCACCAATAGAAGTCCCCGTACCGCTCATATATTTGGTGAGCGAATGAATAACGATATCAGCACCATACTCGAAAGGACGGCACAGGACTGGGGTCGCGACCGTATTATCAATCACTACCGGCACACCAGACGCATGAGCAATATCAGCAATCGCTTGAATATCCACGATGTTACCTAGCGGGTTGCCGATACTTTCCGCAAAGACCATCTTAGTTTTATCATCGATTAAGTCTTTGATAGAGTCTGGATTATTATGATCGAAGAAACGTACTTCTACGCCTTGACGCGGTAAAGCATGCGCAAAGAAGTTATAAGTACCCCCATAAAGCGTCGAGGTCGCGATGATGTTATCGCCTACTTCACAAACGGTTTGTACGGCATAAGTGATGGCGGCCATACCTGAAGCTACGGCTAACGCCCCAATACCGCCTTCTAATGCCGCAACACGCTCTTCTAGTACGGCGTTCGTCGGATTCATAATCCGGGTATAAATGTTACCCGCAACTTTTAAGTCAAATAAATCAGCACCATGCTGCGTATCATCAAAAGCATAAGAGCTCGTATGATAAATAGGTACCGCGACCGCTTTAGTAGTCGGCTCGACGGTATAACCAGCATGGATCGCTAAGGTCTCTAAACGATGGTTGTTTTCTGGGGTTTGCTCACTCATAAAATCATCCTAATCAATAAGTTATAAACAACGTATAAAAATAAAAATAGTCCGTTATATGGAGAAAGTGCAGCTCATAAAAAAGCCAGATTATCGACCATGATAACCCAGCTTTCTTATGATAATAATGACTTATTATTAATATGGTTATTATTATAAGTAATAACAGCCAGTAGCGATTAGCTTAGTAATCGCTGCCCCTTATTTATAATAAGCATTTTCAGTACGCGTATGGTCAGTCTCATCAATGACTTGCATAAGCTCAGGAACTTGCTGTTTTAACTGAACTTCTACGCCTTGACGCAAGGTCATATCGACCGCTGAGCAACCTTGGCAACCGCCGCCGAATTTCAATACCGCAGTCAGACCGGCTTCATCATCGATCAATTCTAGCAACTGCACGTCACCGCCGTGAGCGGCAAGACCTGGGTTGATTTCAGATTGCAGGACATAGTTAATACGCTCTTCGACGCTGGCATCTTCGCCCACTTTTGGCACTTTAGAATTAGGAGCGCGGAAGGTCAACTGCCCACCAAAGCGGTCTTTATTATAATCGATGACGGCGTCTTCTAAATAAGGCACAGATGCCGCTTCAATAAAAGCGGTAAAGTGCTCATAAGGCAGTTGTAAATCGGCAGCATCTTCTTCGCCCGGCTGGTTATACGCCATGCAACACTCAGCACGTGGCGTGCCGGCATGCTCAACGAAAATACGCACACCGATGCCCGGAGTGTCTTGTTTTGACAATAAATCTGCCAAATAACCTTGGGCAGATTCGGTGATGGTGATATTGCTCTTTATGTCGGTTTGCTCGATATCTAAAGCAGAAGTTTGTGCTGTGTCAGTCATGAGATGACCTCATTTATTGGAGAAGAAAAAAGGGGCTGGCTGCTGCCAACTGTGATTCATTCATTATGAAATCGTGAATCATCAATGCTAAATCATGGGAAATATGGATATATAGTGTCATTATGGCGGTGATTGAAAAATTATCAAGGGATTAACTTGGCTCAGCCGTAATTACTAAGGTCAGTCTCACCCTAAAAAACTGCCAGTCAGCGCCAAATAAACAACATTGCACCACTAAAGCCTATGGCTGCCGTAAAGATAGTGCTAATCTTAGATCATCATAGGTTAAGCTATTAGGATAGGTCATGAATTTTATCACGCACCTGCGCTTAGCGCAGTCAGCATCGACTGTCCAGCCGCCTGCTAATGACAGCCGCTGTCTGACCCTCAAATTGCTGTTGCCCTTCACCATAGTGAGTGTGCTCAGTCTGACGGGCTGTGACGCGCAACCTTTTGGCATCTCAATGAACAATGGGTCGGCGGAGTCAGAAGCGCCGATTGAGTTGCCTGAGCTGGCTCAGTCTATCGATAAGGACGCCAACCTCTATCAAGTCGATAACCTCCTTTTTCGCAGCGAGCAGTTGCGGGCGGCTGACGTGCCGCTCATTAAAGCCAATCACATCAATGCCATCGTCAGCTTGCGATTTTTTGATCAGGACGAGGACCAAGAGCTGCTAGCTAATGTGGCCGAAGATGCCGACGTGACTTTATACAACCAACCGTTAAAGTCTTGGCACGTTACTCCAAAAGAGATTGCGCAAATACTGCAACAGATTAAGGCCTTGCAGGCACAGAATCAGCGTGTATTGGTGCATTGCTATCATGGGGCAGATCGAACAGGCTTAATCATTGCTATGTACCGCATCATTGATCAGGGCTGGTCAATCGCAGCGGCCAAGCAGGAAATGACCGCCGGGGGCTTTGGCTATCACCCTATTTGGGTGAATTTAGAAAAGATGCTCAATCCTGCAACAGTGACAGATATTCGTCAAGAATTAGCCGCTCTGCAACGGCCTAAACAAGCCGCTTAAGTCGATAGCTATAGCATCATTCTACTACTGGCGACTTAATAGTTATGGGCCTTAGCCACATTATAAGAAAGATATACTTTTGCTAGGCTCAAGCCCCATTTACGGTGCTCGAAAGACTAAACTTATTTACCCTATCATTTACTCTGCTGCTTTAGCTGGGCTGCTCACATCACTATAGACGCCCAAACTGCCTAACGGAAATAGCAAAGGCTTGCCGTCTTCAGTGACCGCAGTCAGTTTATACAGATAGCCCTCGGCATCTATGGTTATCTCAACTCTGATTGTGCGACCATCCAAATCGTAGGTGGTTGCCGCCAAGATAGCTTGCCCTACTTGACGCTCTGTCAGCTTATCTTCTAAAAATTCAAACGACCCCATACCGCCATCGTCTATCTCCTTAATAGAGAGTTCTTCAATAGGCTGGGTACTCTTATAAGGCACTTCGCAAAGGCTTAACAGGTTTTTGATAAAGGCAGCTTCATCAGGGGATAACGGTCTAATCATGGGGCAATTCCGGTGGTATTTTTTGAGTATACATTGATATAAGGGTGGCTAAGTTTAGGTACTTACTCTATAGGCTATACAATTTTAAGGCAAAAAAATAGCACCTTGAGAGATTATCCCAAAGTGCTCATTCTACTAGTACTTATATCAACGCTATTGCGCTATAAAAAATATTGCAGCTTATTCTTTGGCGCCGCACTGGCAGCATTTCGCGCACATATTGCACTTTTCGCAAGTGGCCGCGCAGTTGCAGTTACATTTTGGGCAAGTACAGGTTCCAGCGTTGTAATGTATTGCAGTGAATTTCATAATCAATCCTTGTTTATGAGCGTGCTTTTATCATGTCAAAGCTGCCTTACACCTTCAGTGATTTATTTGTTAATTCAATGGGTTGTTGGGTTAAAGACTCAGAGATAGTGGTTATTACTAAGTAGAATACCTTCATGTCAATTCAAAGTTTTCATACGCTGTAATTTCTTCAATAAATTTTGCTTCTATCAGCGATAACGCACGGTGTTTATGCCAGAAAATATAAATGGGCACATCAGCTATACCTTCTTTTGGTGGCAACCGTCTTAGCTTTGACTCTAAATGAGTCGCCGCAATAAATTGATCGGGTAAAGCGCCGATGCCATACCCGGTATAGATTAAACGAACTGCTTCGTCCAAATTATTCGTATAAGCACTAATACGGCCGGTGATGTCATGGCTCTCCTTAAAAATAGTAATAGGAGACAGCACCTCACCAATATCCTCACTTTTAAAGGCAATAAAGTCTTCGGTCAACAGACTATTAAAAGTCACTTCAGTAGCAGAAAATAAAGGATGGTGATAGCCACAGTATAGATAATAACGCTGATTAAATAGTAACTTATGATTGAGGTTTTCAGGAAGATGTCGAGCTAAGCAAATGCCCACGGCAGGGCTTTTTTGCTTTAAGATATTCAAAATATCCATACTGGACTTAACCGTCAAATCCAAAGTGATATTGGGATATTTCTTTTTAAAATAGACTAGAAAATCATTATATTTTGGATTATGGATACGGCTAGCCACCAATAGCGTGATTTCGCCTTCCAAAAGATGCGAGTTGCTGCCCTTCATAGCCTCAATAGAAGTAATTTCTGTAAATATAGTCTGGGCTACTTGTAGGCAATAATGCCCAATAGGTGTTAGCTCTAAAGGCTTGGTATTACGGATAATCAATTGGCTTTGCAGTTGTTCTTCAAGCTTTTTGAGGTTTTGACTGACCGCCGATTGGGTGATATTCAAGCGGTTTGCCGCGGCACTGATACTCCCCTCTTCATAGATAACGATTAGGACATGCAGCAAAGTCCAGTTTAGGCTATCAGCTAGTTTTTGTTGCATCATGACCATATCGGTACTCATCTTAACTATAGGGGGCTAAGTTAGCTCTAAAAAGCAAACCAAAACTATTGGAGATAAAGACAGTATAGTGCTTAATCGCAAAGTTTTTAGGACAGTTTTTAGAGCTTCTATTACCTCATAATATAATATAGTTAAGAGGAGTATGGCGACATAGGATTTAGTGAAAATCACTTTGAGTTATAACAAGCCCGAGTCATAACAAATCGAACAACCGCAGCTTATTTACTATATAGCTTAAAGTTGACAAACTCGCTCATACCGTAAGGGCCTAGCTCACGACCAAAGCCTGAGCGTTTAACCCCACCAAAAGGGTGCTCCGCTGCCGTACCAGGGGCTTGATTGAATGCGACCATACCTACCTGCAATTGCTCAGCGAGCTCTTGACCCTGCGCCATATCCTGCGTATGGATGCAGGCACCTAAACCAAAAGGGGTGTCATTAGCTATGCGAATAGCGTCCTCGATATCCGCCGCTTTAAAAACCATCGCAATCGGACCAAATAACTCTTCAGAGTAGGCTTGCATATCCGAGGTGATATCAGCTAAGAGCGCCGGTTTAAACCATGCTCCCGGTTGGTCCATCCTGCCACCCGCTACCAGCTCAGTGGCGCCTTGCGATAAGGCACTATCATACTGCGCCTGTAAGGTGTCCAGAGCTTGGCTAGAGGATAACGGCCCTATAAAGGTCGCGTTGTCCAAAGGGTCGGCTGGTACTAATGAGGCAACTTTATCGCGCAGCTTGGCGACAAAATCCTCATAAATATCGGCGTGCAGAATAATACGCTTGGCTGCATTGCACGCCTGCCCCGCATTACCAAACCTACCAATGAAAGCACACTCTACGGCCTGATCGATATCTGCATCTGCCAATACGATAAAGGGGTCTGAGCCGCCCAGCTCAAGGACGACTTTCTTTAGGGCGGCACTGGCCTCTTGCGCCACCGCTGCGCCTGCTCGCTCAGAGCCGGTCAGCGATACCCCTTGTACAGCCGAGCTATTAATAATGGCTTTCACTTGCTCATTGCTCGCAAAAATATTGCTATATACCTCTTTAGGCAGGCCAGCTTCTGTTAAAAGCTCAGCTATAGCCAATGCAGACTCTGGGCAAGAAGGGGCATGTTTTAGCAGGATGGTATTGCCTAACATTAAATTAGGCGCGATAAAACGCGCGACCTGATAATGAGGATAGTTCCATGGCATGATGCCTAGCAATACCCCGATCGGTTCCTTTCTGACCACCGCATTGGGGGCATCGGGTAACTCTGGTGCTGCTAAAAACTGCTCACCGTATTGGGCATAATACCGAAAAATTTGACTGACTAAGGCCAGTTCCCCTTCACCTTGAGCAACGGGCTTACCCATCTCATGAGCCATGATTTTAGCTAGCTGCTCTCGTTGCTCATCGTACAGATCCGCAATCTTATTCAATATTTTCGCACGCTCATCGACCGCACTTTTTCGCCAAGATTGATAAGCCGTATGCGTTGCACTAACGAGCTGCTGTATTTCTTGATCAGAGTGAGTCTCGTACTGCGCCTCTACGGCACCAGTCGCTGGATTTGCTACTTGATAGTTGGTCATAATACGTCCTTGTTATGAGTAAATATTCATCCTAATAGCTCATTGCTGTTATCAGGTACTTCTTACTATAAGTAGCTTAAGGCATTAGCTCATCAGGGTCAGTCAATACATGTAGCAGTACTGTCTTACGCTCTTGAGTTACGACCGCCATAGCCTGCT
>Ga0098067_1000670_pt1 | contig 12314 bp, 9 predicted proteins | sample 26_taG_FD_92578 | JGI IMG/M metagenome (GOLD analysis project Ga0098067, IMG submission 92578) | Marine viral communities from Cariaco Basin, Caribbean Sea - 26_WHOI_OMZ | ecosystem: Environmental > Aquatic > Marine > Oceanic | place: Caribbean Sea: Cariaco Basin | collected 2014-11-09
GTCACGAAATAGTCAAAGGAGACCATAAAGTCTAGCTTGGCTAGCGCCTCGTCTAATTTTTCACCATTAGGCGTGCTCAATACTGGGTTGCCCGCGACCGTGATAAAGCCCTTGAGCTGCCCTTCGCCGGGTACCAGCATTTCATCGGCCATAGCGACGACCGGATACTCGCCATTGAAATCAGGCAGATTACTCACTCGGCTGTGGCGCTTGCCCAAGTAGCCAGGACCGGTATTGCCGACCACATCGACGGCAGGCTGGGGAAACATGACCCCACCGACCTCATCCAAGCGACCCGTGACTAGGTTTATTACCATGATTAGGTACTGACTTAATAGACCGAAGGCCTGTACCGATACCCCCATACGGCCATAGCAAACAGCGCTGTCGGCCTCACAGAACTCTTGCACCAGACGCTTAATCTCAGTAGCAGGAATACCGGTAATATCGGCGACCGACTCGGCGCTATAGCCGGTAGCGAAAGTCTCAATTTGATCAATCTCTGGTGCCAAAGCCCCCGCTCTATTACGCGCTTGTGCTCGTTTGGCATAACCTTGAGCATAGATTTCGTTGAGCATGGCCAATAGCAATAAAACATCGGTCGCTGGCCGAATAAAGTGATGCTCGCTGGCCATTTCAGCGGTCTCTGTGCGCCTAGGATCAATGACTACCACCTTACCACCGCGGGCTTGGATGTCTTTTAGCTTTTGCCGCATATTCGGCGCCGACATAATGCTGCCGTTAGAGGCTAATGGATTGCCACCGATGATCAGCATATGTTGCGTGCGGTTGACGTCAGGTACAGGGATACGCAGCATATGACCGAATAAGTGCATACACACGATATGATGCGGCAGCTGGTCGATGGACGTGGCGGTAAAGCGGCTTCTGGTGTTAATGCTGCCAAGCAAATGCCGCACCGTCAGCATGCCGCCTAAATTATGTACGTTGGGGTTGCCCAGATAGATACCCACAGCGTTTTGGCCATGCTTTTTTTGTACAGATTTGATGCCCGCTGCGACTTTATCTAAAGCCTCAGACCAGCTGATTTTTTTCCAGCCCTCAGCCGTTCTCTCTACCGGCTGGCGCAGACGGTCTGGATCTTCATGCACATCTTCTAAAGCGGTCGCCTTAGGGCAGATATAGCCCTGCGAGAAAGGGTCGTCTTTATCCCCTTTGATCGACAGCACTTTTTTGCCATCGTGCTTGATGACGATGCCACACATCGCTTCGCATAAATTGCAGGTTCTAAAGTGGGTTTGTGCTTCAGTAGCGGTAGGCTGTTGCTGCATGGTCGGGCTTCCTTGTCTGTTTTTTCTATAGTTTTGCCTATAGAAATTCCTTTTTATTGACGGGGTGCTTATGCTTTGCTAGCGCTAAAAAAAGACGCAAATAAGGTATCAAAATTCAGGCTCAATCTATGGATCGCTTGCGACTGCTCATAACGCTGTTGATAGCAGCCCAGTATGAGCTCGTGCACTTGCGCGGTCGCCATATCGACACACAGATGCACCTCGGTACGGCGAAAAGACGCCCCTGCTGCCGTGAGCCCTTGGATGAATATCTCTGTCCACTCGTGCTGGATATCATTCATTAAGTGGCCCAAGCCTTGGTTTGTTGAGTGTGGCTTGCTCAAAGACTTAGAAGGCAAATCTCGTTGACCCACTTTGGGACTACAGCGCATACGGTCTTCGAGTAGGCGCTGAAATAGATTAATATTCTGCAAGGCCACGGTAAATATCAGCGACAAACAATGCTGACAACGCTGATGAAATTGCTCTTTGCTCAATGTAGGATAATCCTGCAGCATATCGACCCAAGCGCTGCGCATCGGCGATAAATAACGCTCTGTTAATAGCTGCCCTAGTTCTTGTTGCAGCGCCTCTAAGCTCGCAAAATGATTATAAAAACTGGGTTGTGCAATTCCTGCTCCTTGTGTCACTTTATTCATACTCATACCACAAGAGCCTTCCAACTTGTAAAGCCTTAGGGCACTTTTTAAGAGGTCACGACGGGTCTTGGCTTTAGCCAACTCTCGCTTCGAGACGGGCGATTCTGGTACTTGCTGCCTAATAGGATTTGAGTTAATGGATTCCTGCACTATGGGCCTACCTTTATGCAATAAGATGATTTACTGGACCAAATAATTTCAGCTATAAGCTTATAGCTATCTAAACTATAAGTCTATAACTGAGTTTTGAAGGAACATTTAGTCGTTGGAATAGTAGTTGGAGTTGATTAAAACTATAGGATTGTCGAACTTAAAATACTTTTTAGTTTCACCCTCATAGCGGTGTCATTAGTAATGGATTTACTAAAAAGGTAGCTAATTACTTTTGTTTAGTGTTTCAATGGTTAGTATCTCGCTGTAGCCGCTTACCGAAGATATAAAATCAATTAAGAATAAAAACTAAAGAGGCATGACTATGACTCCAGTAATAGGCGCCCGTTTAGATAAATCTCCTAAATATCTGCAACCCAATCATTTTGCAGACTATTTGTCCCCGCAGCAGAACTATGCTTTGTTCTTAGACATCGATGGCACACTGGCCGACTTTACGCTGAATCCAAAAGACAGCTTTATCCCAGAGAGTACCTTAGCGCTTTTACAGGAGATTCAAAATCATGGCGTTCAAATCGCTATAGTTACCGGTCGCAACCTTACTGAAGCAAAGACAATGTTGTGGCCTCTGCAGCTGCCCATTGCCGCCACTCACGGGTTAGAGATAGACTTTGCGGATGACGCCGACCATAACCATGACTATTACAATAACAGCGACAGCGATAAAATTAGTACCGGGCCAGTTGATAGCACCGTGCATGTCGATAGCACTGTGCAGGTTGATACCTCCGAACTTACTGCCATCAAGCAGGCTATTCGCCAAGCGTATCTATCCCATGATGGCTTTACCATAGAAGATAAACCGCATTCCGTTGCCTTACATTATCGGAAGAATCCTGCGTTAGCTGAGGTGGCTGCTGCCCTCATGGCTCAATCCTTAAAGGACTATCCCAATTGGGCATTAAAACCAGGCAAATACGTGTGGGAGGCAGCACCCAAAGGGGTTAATAAAGGTAGCGCTATTTTGACCTTGCTGAGTAAAATGCACAGCGATACTAAGCAAGGCTATGAGCTTTGCCCTATTTTTATTGGGGATGATATTACGGATGAGGCAGGGTTTGCAGCAGTACAGGGAGATAACAGCTCTAACGAAACCAATGGAGTATCAACACTAAATCGTGCAATACCGGCATCACAAAGCCTCATAACGGGCCTAGGTATAAAAGTTGGTATCGAGCCAACTTGTGCCCATTATTATGTGTATACTATTTATGAGGTGCATTCTTTACTTAAGAGTTTTTTAATATTTATAAAACAATGTGGCGTTTCATCGCTTGATCTAATAGACGCTACCTCGCCACCGTCAAAAAAATAACGAGATATGTGCTATGAGCCGTTTGATCGTTTTATCCAATCGAGTAAAGCTGCCGTGCCATGATCCTATGGCTGGAGGGCTTGCGGTAGCCTTGCACAATTTATTGCTCTGCAGCTCGGGGATCTGGATGGGCTGGGATGGCATCATCCTCGACACGAAAGGTGGCAAAGATAGCACGAATAATAGCGACTTAGAGTTTGCTAACAATGACTTTAACAGCACTTACAGCAAGTCCCCAGCCAACACAACGGACCAAACTGCTGATAGTAAAATCACTTATCTGACCACGGCTCTAACGACCTCGCAATATCAGCAATTTTACTGCGGGTTCGCCAATAATGTCCTGTGGCCTTTATTGCACGAGCGAGCCGATTTAATCAGCCAAGCCCCGCAAGATTATTCAGGCTATCAGGCAGTCAACCTGCTGTTTGCGAGACAATTAAAGCAAGTTGTGCAACCTGATGATGTGCTTTGGGTACATGATTATCACTTTTTAAGTGTGGCCTATCATTGTCGCCAATTGGGGATGCGTAATCGGATTGGCTTTTTTCTACATATTCCCTTTGCCCCACAAGCTTACTGGCAGCAGCTTAAGCAAAGCGCTGAATTGATTAAGCATCTTGCCCACTATGATGTGCTTGGTGTGCAAACGTACCGAGATAAAGCCAATAGTAGCTTAGTCTTTGCGCACTATTTAAAGGATTACTTGATAAGCGATGATTATCGGCAAGAAAAGGGAGCAATTGACTATAAAGTTATTAATCGTTTAAAAAACTCACAACCACAGGCTGTGACCACCCAAGCAAATTCTGCTAAGACTAGCCGGTCAGCGCCGCTCTCATTACTCCTTACGATAGACTCAAAGTCAGCTGCCCCGCACCTGCTAGCCATTAACGCCTATCCCATCGGGGTTAATGTAGCGAAAATCCAACAGCAAGTCAGTCATTTACTATCACAAACACCCTGTCACTCTTCAAACCCTATCCAGAAAAATAACGCTATAAAATCTGCTGCTCAACAGATTATTGCCGTGGATAGGATTGATTATTCTAAGGGTCTATTAAAGCGCTTTTCGGCGTATCAGTCTTTTTTGCAGCAATATCCCCTCTATCAAAATCAACTTAAATTATTACAGATTGCCTGTCCAAGTCGGTTAAGCTTACCTGTATACCAACGGCTTTATGATGAAGTGAGACAAACGGTTAATGAGGTTAATCAGCAATTTATACCTAGCGCGTGTGCTGCAGATAGTTTCATAGCCAATGATTTAAAAGCCGATGCTGTAGAGGCAAGCCATGTAGAGACCAACCACACTGGTAATCCTTGGCAACCGATTACTTATAACGAAAGTGTGTTAAGCCATGCGGCCTTAATGACGGTGTTTTCGCAGAGTGATGTTGGTTGGGTAAATTCGCTAAAAGATGGTATGAATCTGGTTGCCAAAGAATATATTGCGGCGCAAAATCCTGATAATCCTGGGGTATTGTTGTTGTCGCGCTATGCTGGGGCAGCTGAGCAAATGCGAGCCGCGGTGATCATCGATCCACAACAACCTAAAAGTATCATTGATGGTTTAAGAACGGCATTAACCATGCCTTTAGCAGAGCGCAAAACTCGCTATCAACTGTTATTACAGGGGTTGCAACAAGATGATTTACACAGCTGGCAGCAGCGTTTTTTAGAAGATTTATACGGGCAAAAACAGCCAATAATGCGTAGCCAGCGCTTTGCCACAGAGCCATTAACTGACTTGCCGCCCCTATCTTATAAGCACACGTAAGCTCATACAAACAACCAGGCTCATAAGAATAAGTAGGAACCTTCCGATGTTAGCTAGCAAAAATTCTTTATTATTTAACATTCAAGCCACTATAACGGCGCTTATAGCCAGTGATGGTCAAACCTTGCAGACATTGGTTATGAGTGACAAATTACGCCATGAGATATTAGCCGTTTTAGTGACTTATAGCTCCAAAATCCCTCACCCTGCCCATGGTAGTGCAGATAATCCGAGCACCTTATACCGCTGGCAAATTTTGGCCTATATTGCCGGCATTGATTTAACGATTGCCAAATGGTTTGAATCGCATTTAGATGCTCTAAGTATTCTCCATGAGTTAGGCTATGAGCAATCAACCGCAGGACTATGGGCGATTTGGGCAGCTGAAGGTCATCCCGACCCTATCCGATATAAGCAAGGCAAAGTTAGCGGCACCAAAGGGTGGTGCTCAGGAGCTAATATGGTGGATCATGGGCTGCTGACCTATCGAGATGATGACGGTCAGTCGCAATTACTTATCGTAGATATGCAGCAGCGTGGGATTACAATTGACAATAGCGAATGGCAAGCGGTGGGGATGCAAGCTACCGATACGGCCACTATTCAGTTTCATCAGGTAGCAGCTACCAATGTAGGCGCTCCCAATGCCTATCTCGAACGGGTTGGGTTTTGGCATGGGGCAGCAGGCGTTGCCGCCTGTTGGTATGGTGCTGCAGCTACCCTAGCCTCTTATTTAATCGAAGCTTATCAGCACAAACCTAATGATTATAAGGCCATGTATCTAGGCCAAATTGGCACTGCATTGGCTATCACCCAGCAGTATTTCCGTCATGTGGCGGCGTTAATAGATACCCAACCGCAGGATAGCCATGAGCTCGTCATTCGCCAATTAAGAGCGCAGGTTGAGCAGACGGCTCGGCTTGTAATAGACACTGTCGGTCAGGCGTTAGGGGCAGCACCATTTTGTCGTAATGCTCATTTCGCCAGATTATCGGCAGATTTAGCCGTATTTATTCGCCAAAGTCACGGAGCTTTTGATAGTCAGAAAATTGGCGAGTTAACCAGTCAGCTAGCCAGCCAAGCGGTCAGTGATTCAGCGGACAGCTTGACTGCAACACAGGATAATATATGGCAACTATAGCTGCTAAGCCATTAGACGCCTCTGAGGCCCTTCACCCTATTGTTGGTGACCGAATCATAGCAGGCGATGGAACTAGTTTAGAGACGTGGCAAAATTGGCAAGGTTTGCAAGCGTTACCGCGATTTAACATAGCAGATACTTTCGCACCGCAGCGACGCGTATGTATTTTTTCACCGCACCCTGATGATGAGATATTAGGCTGTGGCGGTTTGCTACAGCAAGTAGCGGCAAATGGCAATCCTATTGTCCTGTTCCATGTGACCAATGGCACGCAAAGCCACCCCGACTCGCAGATTTATCCGCCAGAACAGTTGGATAGCATCCGACCTCAAGAGAGCCAGTCAGCGCTACAGGCCTTGGGTATTGCACAGCAAGTGACGTCTATTACGCTAGGTTTGACGGATGGCAATGTCTTTAATGAGCAAGCGCAATTTAATGAGCAGTTAACCGCTATCATTCAGCCTACCGATATTTTAGTGGCGCCTTTCGCTCATGACGGCCACCCTGATCATGAGGCCACCGGTCAAGTCGTCGCAGCCTTTGCCAAGCAGCACCATTTGGCATGTTATCAAGTGTTGATTTGGGCGTGGCATTGGGCAAAACCTGCTGATCATCGTATTCCTTGGCACTATGCTATAAGAGTCGATTTGACCACGGCACAAGCCGAGCGCAAAGCTCAAGCTATTACCTGTTTTAAAAGCCAAATTACCGTGGATAAAAGTACCGGTAACCCGCCCATACTATCCCCGCAAACTATCGCTAGAATTAGCCAGCCTTGGGAAGTTTATTTATATGAGTGATACTCGCACAGACGACCAATCTAACAGCTATTCGGAAAGCTATTTTGATACGTTATATAGCGGTAATAGTGACCCTTGGCAGTATCAGACCCGCTGGTATGAACAGCGCAAACGGGATATGTGTCTAGCAGTGCTACCACAAGCTAGATATGCCAATGCTATTGAGCTGGGCTGTGGTAATGGCGTGTTTAGTGAATTATTGGCCCGCCGTTGTCAGGCTTTGCTCAGTATCGATGGTAATAATAAAGCGGTGCAACTAGCCAAACAACGCTTGACGGACTTAGCACAGGTCAAGGTCATTCAAGGCATCATTCCTGATGTATTATCAACTTTAGAGCAGGCTCAGCTACAAGCCTATCCTTTATCAGAAGTATCAAACGGCTCATCCGCTAATATGCCGCCTTTTGATTTAATCGTCATTAGTGAAATTTTATATTATTTATCGCCAGAGGACATTGATAAGGTAATAGCTTGGGTTGGAGAAAATTTAGCTAAAGGTGGCACCCTACTGTGTTGTCACTGGCGTTTCCCTATTAAAGGCTTTGCGATGACCGGTGAGACGGTGCACCAACGTTTCTATAAAGCCTTTAATAGAGCTAATACTTTCGATACTGTCAATATTACTAACCCTAAACAAGCGGCTTTTACCCAGCAAAGTCAGACTGTTGATAGCGATTTTCTATTAGATGTTTGGCAAAATTCGTCAAAGTCAGTCGCCATGCAAGAAAGCCTGGTATAACGGGGTATGAAAGTCGATCAAACCACCTCAGATATAAGGCCACATACAAAGATAGCCATTGTGATTCCCGCTCATAACGAGGAGCTGACCATCATTCAGTGTTTAGCCTCAGTACAGAGCGCTATCGAGCAATTGCCTACAAGCATTACGGCGTATCTGTTGGTAGTTTTGGACAGCTGTAGCGATGACACACTGGCGTTGGTAAAAGCTGCGGAAGTCGATTATATAGCCGGTGACTATCGCTGTGTGGGGCAAGCACGCGATGTGGGCATTCGTCATGCTATCGATAACTATGGCGCGACTTGGCTCGCCTGCACCGATGCCGATACAGTAGTGACAGACGATTGGTTGCTGCAGCAAGTTGCTCATATAATGACTCAGCCTACCGATATGATCTGTGGCGTGGTAAGTATTGACAGTTGGGCGCATCTCTCGCCGCAGACGCGCAAAGAGTATCTCGCGCATTACCAGGATAAAATGGGGCATCGTCATATTCACGGGGCTAATTTAAGCTTTAGTAGCGCGGCTTATCTCACCGTTGGCGGTTTTGCACCCTTACCTTGCCATGAAGATGTGGTTTTGGTTGAGCAGTTTGAAAGCGCAGGCTATGCGATTACTTGGAGCAATCGGGTGCGGGTGATTACCAGCAGTCGCTTGCAAGCACGGACAAGCGAAGGCTTTGCGGCGTTTTTGGTGAAGTTAGAACAGAGTAATTCGCAATCATAGATATAGAAAATTATTGAGCAAACTAAGATAATTCAAACCTAATCCAATTTTTACCCCCATAAAAAAAGGCCACCAATACTATTTGAAATAGGATTGATAGCCTTTTTTATTTTGCACTTTTTATTTAATTACTGGTTATTTAGCTGCTGATCATTTAGGGACTGGTCATTTAGCTGTTAGCCTTAAAGATGGACTATATTTACTTATCAGCCTACTAAGGTTTATTCCGATAGTTGCTCACGCAGCGCTGTTTTAAGCACTTTACCGATAGCGTTCCGTGGTAACGAGTCTACGATTTCTAAGCGCTCCACTTGTTTAAAGATAGCCACTCCTTTATCGTCACGCAGGTAATTGTTAATCGCCTCTAACTCTACCACCTGATCCTTTTTAGGGACAACGAAAGCACAGACGCGCTCCCCCATAATCTTATCAGGGGCACCGACGATAGCTACGTCGGCAACAGGCGGATAAGCCATTAACAAGGTTTCAATTTCTACGGGCGAGATATTCATGCCGCCACGAATCACCACATCTTTTAAGCGACCGAAGTACTCTAAAAACTCTTTGTTCTCACCAGCAATTTGAAATAAATCACCTGTCTTAAACCAACCATCTGCATCAAAAGAGCGGGCAGTGACCTCAGGCGCGCGCCAGTAGCCTGAGAATACTGCTGGTCCTTTAACCCGTAGCTCGCCGATAACCCCAACTTCTAAGATTTCCTCCTCAGTATCAGGGTCGACAATACGCGCTTCAAAGCCATCTGTGGTTAGCGAACCGTCTTTACTTTGCGCAAAAAATCTAGGGAAATAGCGGGCTCTAAGCACAGGGTCAGCGATAACCCCATACGAACTCATCAAAGCAGAGCCTTCATTAGAGCCGAAAAGGTTGGTGATGTGAACATCATATTTTTCTTGATAGCCGGTGACCATCCATTCGGACAATGGTGCCGACCCAGAACCAATAGTTCTTAAGCGGTCAAAGTTGATGCCTTTTAGCATGTCATCGTTTTGCAGCAATAAATTCAGTAGCGTTGGTGGCGCTGAAGTATTGGTAATATCTTCATCGCGGATTTGCTGAATAAACAAGCCTAAATCAAAAGGATGATGCTGTACCAACGTCCCACCATTGATCGCCCAAGCAAAGAAACAGGTGCCAATACCGGCCATGTTGACCATAGGGAAAGGATTTAGGAAATTAGCATTGCTCTGTACTTCATTCGCCTCACTAATTAATCGTGCTATAGACAGCCATTCGTTATAGCTTCTGGGCACGCCTTTGGGAGAAGATTCTGTGCCTGAAGTCCAGCAAATGGTAAAGACATCGTCTGCGCAGACATTAGCGGTATTAACGGCATCTGCCACCGCAGCAGCATCTTCATCTGTGTAGTTTAGCAGCTCGGCTTCTACCTCTACTATATCAGTGCTGTTGTCCACATCTCCTAGGCAAAATACTTTTTCCAGCATGGGACTAGCCGCTTGCAAGCGCAAAGCTAGCGCAGCGTGATCACACTTGCCAATACAAGCGGCGGTAATAATAGCTTTGGCATCTACTTGCTGAGCAATGTCTTTAAGCTCATTGTCACGGTACAGCGTCGGCACAGGGCTGACAATGATACCTAGGCGAGCACAAGTTAGATAAACAATAGAAAGATCAACGATATTGGGCAGCTGTACGATTAAGACATCATCTTTTTTTAGACCCTGTCTCGTAAACATAGCAGCGTAACGCATGACCCGCTCTTCAGACTGCTGCCAAGTGAGTCTGGTGGGCTCGCGACCATAAAGATCTATAGTATTGGGCGCATCAATGAGGGCCATATTGTCAGGATGGTCAGCGGTATGCTTTTTGAAGATATCATCTAGCGTGACTTCCTGCCACCAGCCTTTCTCTTTATATGTTGCAATTCTTTCTTTTGGAATAACGATCATTTATCCACATCCTTATGTCGTTTAAATTTAAAATCAGCACGCTAGCTGGTTGGTTTTTTTAAAGCTTAAAATATCTGCAATGGCCTTTAAGCTGTCTTCTGCATCATAGCATCGATACAGAAAACAGATGTGCTCTAAAAATTACTGTTGAGATATTTGAATCACTTGTTACGCAATAAATTTTTCTGAATTTTTCCGATAGAAGTTCTAGGGAAATCATCGATGACGCGAAACTCTTGTGGCACTTTAAAATAGGACAAATACTGCTCACAAAACTGTCTTAAATCATCATCTGTAACTTGCTGCCCCTCATATATTTTAATATAGGCAATAACGGCCTCTTCACGCAGGTGATCGGGCTCACCGACTACCGCACAAGCTTGTACAGATGGGTGTCCCGATAGAATATTTTCAATTTCCATTGACGAGATATTTTCGCCTGCTCTTTTAATCATGTCTTTATTGCGATCGACAAACCAAACAAAACCGTCGCTATTGATATAACCATTATCTCCCGTAAACAGCCAGCCATTTTGCAGCGTTTTTGCCGTCGCTTCTGGGTTTTTATAATAGCCTTTCATCAGCGAAGGACCAGTCAATACAATCTCCCCTATAGCCAATGGCGGCAGCTCTTGTCCGTCTTCATCCAAGATTTTTACCTGATGACCGAGTGCCGCTTTGCCAATGGCGTAGATACCCGTTTTTGGGTCAGTAGGCATCTCTTCGTATAGCGGCGTGACAATATTGGAAGTGATGGATTCAGTTAAGCCATACCATTGGAACAACTTAATGCCAAAACGTTGTTGAAATTTATCAAGGTCATCTACTGTGACTTGTAAACCATAGGCGGCTTGACGAATGCTGTTAGGCGCTTCATTAGCCTGCACAGGGGTCTCTAGCAGCATTTTAATAATAGTGGCTGTTAAGCTGCTCACCGTCGGTTGGTGTTTTTCTACCGTGTCCCAAAACGTTGAGGAGCTAAAGCGTCTTTCTAAAACTATAGTACCACCACAAACGAGCATGGCCATGGAGGTATAGTATTGCGAGTTAACATGAAACAAAGGTAAAAAGATAAAGTAGCGGTCTGCTGGGGTTAGTTGCTGATATAGAACAGAAGAGTGACCCGCAAATAAGTAGTTCTCATGGGTAATCAACACTCCTTTTGGCTTGGCCGTAGTGCCTGAGGTATACATGATCGCGGCAACATCCTCCGGTGTGACCGCACAATCGATGCTATCGTCAGATAATAGCGACAGTTCCTCCGACCAAGTTAAGTCACTATCTTGACAAAAAGCCAAGTTTCTTTGATGTGCCGTTTCGATATGGCTGGCATCAACCAGCTCTTTTTCGTAAATAAAACCTTTGCTTTCAGAATGTTCTAGAAAATAATCCAATTCAGAAGCCGTAGAAGCTGTGTTAATAGGCAGCAGGACAGCCCCTATCGCTCCGCAAGCCAACCAAGCTTCATAAAACAACGGTGAATTACCTAGGAAAACTGCTACGAAATCTCCTTTGTTAATACCTTGTTGTGTCAACCAACGCGCCAGTTGATTCACGCGTTGCAACATCGAAGTGTAGGTGCGGTGACAGTCGCCAAAAATGACAAAATCTTTTTCAGGATGCTTTATGGTTTGCTTTTTGAGCATCGTATAAGTCGTGTGGTGGCCATGCGTTAGCATAAATAAAACTCCTTTTTATTAAGAAATTAACGGAATGACGGTGACAATAACGCCACTTACAATCATTAATAAAACCATCGAAAC
>Ga0098067_1000673_pt1 | contig 12294 bp, 11 predicted proteins | sample 26_taG_FD_92578 | JGI IMG/M metagenome (GOLD analysis project Ga0098067, IMG submission 92578) | Marine viral communities from Cariaco Basin, Caribbean Sea - 26_WHOI_OMZ | ecosystem: Environmental > Aquatic > Marine > Oceanic | place: Caribbean Sea: Cariaco Basin | collected 2014-11-09
GTGTTTAATGACAAGCTTATGAAAACCGGTTTTTGGGCATTAAACTTAGGATTGGTATTAATGATTGCCACCAGCTTACTGCCTATCGGTATTTATCAGGCCCACGCCTCAATTACTGAAGGGCTATGGTTAGCGCGTAGTGAGGACTTTATGCAGCAGGATTTTTTGCAGACGCTACGCTGGGTCCGTACCATTGGTGACGTCGTGCTTATCATTGGGGCTATCTGCATGGCGCTACAGATGTTGAAGTTGGTATTTGCTAAACCGTCTCATGCCAATTATCAACCTAGCAAAAAATAAGCTAGCTCGTCTTTAGGGCAATAAATGTCTTTAGAAAAATAAAGGCCTTTAGCACAATGAAAGCTCTGCTCCGGCAGGGCTTTTTTTATTGAGGCTAGGTTTACTATTGAACTCCTTATGCTCCTTTTCTCACTCTACTTTAAGAAAATCCTTGTAGATTTAGTACTAGTGTACTAGAATACTGAAACAAATTACTCCAACTCATTTTATTTAGCCACACTCGCATTTACTAAGCCTCCTCTATGACTACTGATACTTACCAAAGCCTACTGACGCATCTGGCGCAATGTAACGACGCTACTGCAATAGAAGCCTTATTAACCGCCTTATTAACGGATAAAGAGCAGCAGGATATCGCCAATCGTATTCGCATCTTTGACCTGTTAGAAAAAGGGGTCACGCAACGTGAGATTGCCGAGCAACTTGGTGTGGGTATTGCCACCGTCTCTCGCGGGGCGAAAGCTAGACAACAACACGATGTTAGCGCCTTGTTAGCCACCCATCGTGGCGACCGTTAATACCACCCGACATTGACCAACCGCCTTATTCTCTGACGCTTACATTGATAAATTTTAATAAAATTTTGGACCCTGTTATGACTGCTATTTCTCAGCAAACGCCCCTCACTACTAAACCGAATCCTATTGCTATTCCGAGTAAACCACAGCGTATTAAGCTGACTCAAGATATCGATTTTTTTGCCCTATTTAAACGTATCGAAGCCGCCTTTGATACTTGTTACATGCTCGAATCATTAGGCGAAGAAAGCCATATCTCCCGCCACCATGCGATTGGTTTTGCACCAGTTATGACCATTACCGCGACCAATCGTAATACCTTAGCGATTACGCAAAATAATGCCGATGGGACAGCCGGTGACACAACGCATTATGCTACGGATAACCCTTATCAGCTCTTGCGTGACATTACCCCGCAGCACGTCATTGCACGCAATCAAACCGGCGGCTTAGTCGGTTATCTAGGCTATGACAGTGTCAATTTCTTTGAGCCAAGCTTAGCGGCCAAAGCTAGTGAAGACTTCGAACCGTTTAAATTCGGCGTGTATTTGGATGGGTTGACCTTAGATAAGATGACGGGTGAAATCTTCTATTTTTATTACCCAACCGAGACTCAAGGCAACCGCGTCGAGGAAATTAAAGCTCTGCTCAATGCGCCAATACCGACTTACGAAGCGCCGTATGTAGAATTTTTGGGCGATGGCATGAGTCGTGAAGATCATGAAGCGGCAGTTATGCAGGTAAAAGAAGACATTATTGCCGGGCGTATTTTTCAGTGTGAGGTGGGCTTTAAGTCGCGCTATTGCATCAAAGGCGACCACATGCCAATTTATGAGAAACTGCGTGAGGTTAACCCTTCCCCGCATATGTATTTTATGAAATTTGGCCAGCAGCGTATTATCGGTGCGTCTCCTGAGCTACTATTCCGCCTACGCCAAGGCGAAATGGAGACTTATCCATTAGCGGGTACCGCCAGACGTGGAGTGGATGAGACTGAGGACCGCAAACTAGCGCGTGCCCTACTTAATGATGCTAAGGAAATTGCTGAGCATAATATGCTAGTGGACTTACATCGTAATGATATCGGCCGCGTCGCGCGTTTTGGTACGGTCAAAGTGCGTAGCCTGATGGATATTAAGCGTTATTCTCACGTGCAGCATATCTCCTCGGAAATCGTTGGTATCCTGCATCCTGACCACGATATGTTTAGCGCGCTTGCCAGCAACTTTCCCGCCGGCACGCTCTCCGGCGCGCCTAAAATCGAAGCAATTAAGATTATCAATGAATTAGAGCCTGATGGTCGCGGCGCTTATGGTGGGGCGCTAGGCTCATTTAACTTTAATGGCGACTGTATCTTTGCTATCCCGATTCGTACCCTATTTATCAATGGTGAATCCGCTTATGCACAAACTTGTGGCGGCAATGTCTATGACTCTAACCCTGCCGATGAGTACTTAGAGATTCAGCGCAAACTGTCGGCTATGAAAGTGGTGCTCGATAGCTTTATGACGGACTGAATGACGGACGCTTAGACTTACCTATGCTCGTAGGCGGGTGCTTTAGCCCAGCAATAGCCCATATGTTAATAACAAATAAGCCAATATTTATAAGGCAAGACCATGAAAGTATTAATTATCGACAACTATGACTCATTTACCTTTAATCTTTATCAATACGTGGGCGAGATTTTACAGACAGTAAGTGGCTCTGAGAGCGCTGATGTGATCGTAAAACGCAATGACGAAATCAGCCTAGCTGATGTGCAAGCTATGAATCTAGACCGCATTATCATCTCTCCCGGCCCCGGCTCTCCTGATGATCCCGCTTATTTTGGCGTCTGTGCAGAAGTGATTAAGACAATGGGCAAGACTGTCCCCTTATTAGGGGTTTGCTTAGGGATGCAGGGTATCGCGCATGTATTTGGCGGAAAAGTGGTGCGTGCCGGTGTGCCCATGCATGGTAAGACCTCGCCGATTCGTCATGATAATCAAGGGGTCTATCATGGCTTGCCGCAAGATGTCGATATTATGCGCTACCATTCATTGATGGTTCAGGCTGACGACTTACCCGAGTGCCTAACGGTGACGGCTGCGGTGACCAGTGAAGAGCAGGCTGAGCTAGGTTTGACTGAGTTGGTGGCTAAGGGCGAGGAAATTATGGGACTGCGGCATAAAGACTACCCTATCCAAGGGGTGCAGTTTCACCCAGAGTCTTTTGCTACTGAAGGGGCTAAGCGCTTACTAAGTAATTTCCTATTGCAGGCCTAGCCCTCAGCTAGCTTATACTTTAAGCGTTCTATTTATGATTAAAACCTTAAAGCAATGCACGGCAGGCTTTATCTTTAGAAGTCGAAGGCCAATAAAAAAACCCTAGCATTGCATAGGGTTTTTTCGTATCAAATAACTAATAAGCTAGCCGATATAGCCTATAGCCATTTTAACTAAGCTTTTATAAATCTAATTAAACGCGGCACAACCTTTCTCATGACCATTATCACAGGCCTTAGTGTACCACTCCAAAGCCTTAGTCTTATCTTTGCGCACCCCTTTGCCGTGATCGTACATCACACCAAGGTTATACTGCGCTTGTACATAATCTTGCTCAGCAGCTTTTCGATACCACTTAAAAGCTTTGCTCAAATCTTTTGCCACCCCTGTGCCATGCTCAAACATAAAGCCTAAATCGTTTTGCGCATCAGCCAACCCCTGCTCGGCAGCTTTGCTATACCATAGCACCGCCATAGCATCATTTTCGGCGATACCCTCACCGTTGTCATACATCAATGCCAGATTATATTGCGCCTCGGGCTGGCCTTGTTTGGCAGCTTTTAAATACCAAGCCATTGCCTTGCTATAACTTTGGCGCACGCCAGTACCGGAATAATATAACCAACCCAGACGGAATTGGCTTATAGCATTATTTTGGCTAGCGGCTCGCTGATACCATTCGGCCGCTTTCGTTGTATCTTGCTGAACTCCCAAAATGCCATGCTCGTAAAGGTAACCCAGTTTATTTTGTGCAGCAGAGCTACCTTTAACAGCAGCTTCTCGATACCACTCAACCGCTTTATCTAAATCTTGCTCAATCTCATTGCCTTGGTCATACATCACAGCCAGTTCATATTGCGCCGCTGCATTCCCTTGTATTGCCAATTGTTTGGTGGTCGCTATGTCCGCCGCTAATGCTGATACTGGGCCACCGAGCAATACGTATAAAGTAAGGACTTTAAAAAGAGACGGTCGCAATATTTTTAATGTCATCTTGTTTTCCAGCGTAATAATAGGTCTTTACTAACAGCTTTCTTACTTAGTTTAGAATACTTTAGATTATTCCCCTAGCTTATTTGATACAGCGATATAAACGATGGTTACTAAAGAAATTAAACCTTAGGCGATTAATAAGCCGTTAGTAAAATACCTTAGCGACGCAGCATCCCTTTGTCTTCGATAAACTCGATAATATCGTCAAGGCCATCGCCTGATTTCATATTACTAAAGACAAATGGCTTATCGCCACGCATCATCTTGGCATCGCGATCCATCACCTCAAGCGATGCGCCTACCAGTGGCGCAAGGTCGGTCTTATTAATAATCAGTAGGTCAGACTTGGTGATACCAGGGCCACCTTTACGTGGAATTTTATCGCCTGCCGACACATCAATAACGTAAAGCGTTAAATCAGATAATTCAGGGCTAAAGGTCGCTGCGAGATTGTCCCCGCCCGATTCAATAATGATCAGTTCTAAGCCCGGAAATTTGGCGTTTAATTCATCAATGGCGGTCAGGTTAATCGACGCGTCTTCACGAATAGCGGTATGTGGACAACCGCCCGTCTCCACCCCAACGATACGTTCAGCTGGCATAGCATCGTTGCGCGTTAAGAACTCTGAATCCTCGCGGGTATAGATGTCATTGGTTACGACCGCCATATTATAGGTATCACGCAGGCGCTGACATAGCTTGAGCGTCAAGGCAGTCTTACCTGAACCGACAGGACCACCGATACCTAATCGTAATGGGGATAATGCAGGTGTTGCGAAATCATCGGCAGTACTTGGTTTAGCTGTAAATTGGCTCATTGAGGGTCCTTTTTAAATAATTAGAAAATCCATCCCTAGCCCTTCCTTTAAAAAAGGAAGGGCGCTATCCTTTTTAATGCCTTACAAGGATTGATATGCTGCTTTGGGGACAGGGTATGCATGGTAATCATTGATAATAGTTAGATGCCATATAGCACTAACGTTAAGTAGCTTCTTTATTCTTGATAAAAAGTTAGCCAATTACGACCGAAACAATCGGCTATATTGCTGCTCGTGTTGGCAAGACAGCATCGCAAGATTGGGTAGATTGCCCGCGCTAGTTAACCTAGCTATCAGTATTGAGATTTCTGGCTTTTGGACTGGATTTTCAAATTCATTTTTCAGCATAGTTTGGGGTTCGTTCAACCATGAAGTCACCGTTTGCGTTTTCTCTTTGATTAAGGCCGGCAACTCGTGTTGAAGCTCAGCTTGTAGTTGCCAGAGAATACGCTGACCTGCCATTTGACCAAGCGGAACGGTTTTGACAGCGGCGAGTACCATGTTTTCTAACTGACCAAAGCCGTAAGCTATGGCAATAGCGTCATGGCTCATTTTATTATGCTGGCAAATATGCGCGAACAGGGGTAAGAATCCTTGCTGGCGGATGGACTCCGGCACGGTCAAGTCCAATACTGCCTCGACCCAAGCTCCCAGTGCGTGCGCCAATTGGCTGGCCTCTAATACGAACTCATGACTCTCACGGCTCGCCATATAATACGCGGCAAGCTCGTCGGCAAGCTCAGTCTCATCCTGCGCTAATAGCTCCGCTAACGCTACGATGAGCGGCAACTCAAACCCCATTAAGGCCAATGCCTGATAGTCCTGCATCCATGCCAGCATTGAGTGCTCGTCATTAATCAACCCTGCTTCAATCGCGGACTCTACCCCTTGCGAATAGGTATAGCTACCAATTGGCAGGTTGCTTGAGGCAAACATGAGTAAAGCGCCAAGCTGATTGCTATTGTTTTCAATGCTTGAAAGTTCAGCCGCTTGCGAACTGCTAGAGTTTTGGCTCATTAATAGGGTCTTTTTATTTTAAGTAAGATGGATTAAATAAACGCTGTTTTACGTAGGCTGTGGCTTTAGCCCAGCTCAGGTTATACCTATGACTCTACGGGGCAGAACGCACCACCTACGGCTACTTAATGGCTATGACTGTGCGAATGGTCATCATGGCTATGCGAATGACTGTGACTATGGCTTTGGTTGTCATGACTATGCCCGCTATGCCCGTGTCCCGATTGATAAGCACCTGTCTCTGGCTCAAAAGGCCCATGAACGTCTTCCACATGAACGCCAAGACGGACTAACATATCACTGAGGACATGATCCGGCTCAAAGAATAGTGCCGACGGCGTAATCATTAATGGCACATGACGGTTGCCCAGATGATAAGCCGCTTTCATCAGTAAAAATCCATCGCCTGAGGTGGTTACTTGGGTCAAGCTTTGGTCAGCCGCAAATACTTGCATAAGGTTGCCATTAGCGTCCGCCAGTACACAGCCACTCTTTAAGGTTTCAGTACGGGGTAAGTCCACGCCGACGGTAGTGCCTGATTGGGTGTCGGCTTTAAAACGGGAGCGCTGACGGGTGTCAAAGTCGAGACTGAGGTAGTTGCCTGCTTCCTGCTGAACTTTGAGTTGCTGAAGTTGGTCATCGTTTAATTGCTCGGCGTCTAGCCGTTGGGTAAAGACTGGCATGGTTAAATTTGATTGAGTCATTGGGGTTTCCGTGGTTTTGTATGATATTGACTTTATTGCATAAGGCTTCTAGGTATAGACAATGTTTAAATTACTTGGTGTTTAATTTATCCGTGGGTTGCACCCACGCTACGGCATTTGCAGAATACTGCTTTTGTAGCTTGTGATTATCGATAGCATAATCTACAGAAATGATTAGATGATTTAATCATCAGCTCCCGTAGGCTGTGGCTTTAGCCCAGCATTCTTTAAAACTCTTTCTTATTCGCTGAGCTAAAGCCTCAGCCTACAGTAGTCCTTATCAAGTTAAGCAACGTCTTAACTTTCTAAAACAAAAAGTAGCGCTGCGCCATCGGCAACACACTCGCAGGCTCACAAGTCAGCAACTGACCATCAGCGCGAACCTCATAAGTCTCAGGATTAATGTCCATGTCAGGGCAATAGCTATTTAGGCGCATGTCACTTTTACGGATTTGACGAATGCTGTGTACGGGTTTAACGATTTTATTCAGGCCAAGCTCGTCTTTGATGTAGTCCCCATGGGCTATCTTTGAGACAAAGGTAATGCAGGTCTCATGCACGGGCTTGACAAAGCTGCCAAACATTGGGCGATAGTGCACAGGTTGCGGCGTAGGTATTGAGGCGTTGATATCGCCCATCGGCGCGGCAGCGATAAGGCCGCCTTTGATGATGCAATCGGGTTTGACACCGAAAAACGCCGGTGACCATAACACCAAATCCGCCCATTTACCCTCTTCCACCGAACCGACTAGGTCGCTGATGCCATGAGTGATGGCGGGGTTAATGGTGTATTTAGCGATATAGCGCTTGATGCGGAAGTTGTCGTTGTCCGTCTCATAGTCTGCGTCTGAAAACTGAATATGACCGGCTTTGGCCTCGCTATCTGCAGCGGCGTCTGGCGCTAGATGACCGCGTTGGCCTTTCATCTTGTCGGCAGTCTGCCACGTGCGGATGATGACTTCACCGACGCGGCCCATGGCTTGCGAGTCGCTGCTCATCATCGAGATAGCACCGAGGTCATGCAGGATATCTTCGGCAGCGATGGTCTCTTGGCGGATGCGGCTTTCCGCAAAGGCGACGTCTTCAGCAATAGCAGGGCTTAAGTGGTGACAGACCATGAGCATGTCGAGATGCTCGTCGATGGTGTTGATGGTGAATGGCCGCGTCGGGTTAGTCGATGACGGCAAGACATGCGACACGCCGATAGCCTTGAGGATATCAGGGGCATGGCCACCGCCCGCACCTTCAGTATGAAAGGTGTGGATGCAGCGTTCTTTAAAAGCGCCAAGCGTACTCTCAAGGTAGCCACTTTCGTTTAGCGTGTCGGTATGGATGGCGACTTGCACGTCGTATTCGTCAGCGACAGTCAGGCAATTATCAATCGCTTGTGGCGTGGTGCCCCAGTCTTCGTGCAATTTCAGGCCGACCGCGCCCGCTTTAATTTGCGCGGCAACAGGGTCTGGTAGGCTAACGTTGCCTTTGCCAAGCAAGCCAATATTCATGGGTACATCATCTAAGGCTTTGAGCATCATTTGGATGTGGTAAGCGCCGGGCGTACAGGTGGTGGCGAGCGTACCTTGCGCAGGGCCGGTGCCGCCGCCAAACATGGTAGTGACGCCCGACATGAGCGCTGTCTCGCACTGCTGCGGAGCAATAAAGTGAATGTGGCTGTCGATGCCGCCTGCGGTCAGGATTTTACCCTCGCCTGCGATAATTTCAGTGCCTGCGCCGATATGGATGCTGACGTCCGGCTGAATGTCGGCGTTGCCTGCTTTGCCAATGGCGCTAATGCAGCCGTCTTTGATAGCGACGTCAGCTTTGATGATGCCCGTGTAATCGACAATGAGCGCGTTGGTAATAACCGTATCGGCGACTTTAGCGTCCGGCTCTTGCCCCTGTCCCATGCCATCACGGATAACCTTGCCGCCACCAAATTTAACCTCTTCGCCATAAGTGGTGAGGTCTTTTTCGACCTTAAGCCAAAGGTTGGTGTCCGCTAAGCGAACTTTATCACCCGTCGTTGGTCCAAAATGCTCAGCGTATATGCGGCGAGATATTTTCTTAGTTGAGGGCAGCGTTGATTGCTGAGTTGATTGCTGGATATTGTCAGTAGCTCCCTTGTCCTCCTCGCTATCTAACATGCCCATGACATCACCACGGAAGCCATAAACTTCGCGCTTGCCCGCCAATGCAACCAACTCAATATCTCGTGATTGACCCGGTTCAAAACGAATAGCGGTGCCTGAGATGATATTTAATCGGTACCCTGTGGCCAATTCGCGGTCGAATTCTAGCGCGCTATTGACCTCGGCAAAGTGATAATGTGAGCCAATCTGAATCGGACGGTCACCGGTATTGGTGACGGTAAGCCCAATCGTCGGTCGCCCTTCGTTAATAATAATATCGCCGTCTGCAATATCGTAGCCACCGATGGCTGCTGGTGACTCAAAATGCGGCTCAGGCTGGTTGCTACTGGCTAATGGTTGCTTTGCACTATTAGCATCACGGCTATTAGCATTAGGGCTATTAGAATTAGGATCTTGGCTCACGGTGACGTCCTTTTTAGATAATTATTTTTGATATTCAAGCAAGTTAAGTAGAGTCTTTATCTAGCATTAGAGAACGCGTATTTAAAGCATTACTCACTAAACAATAGGATCATGAACCGTCACCAACTTCGTCCCATCCGGGAACGTTGCCTCAACCTGAACGTCATGAATCATCTCAGCAATACCGTCCATGACGTCATCGCGGGTGAGGTAAGTATTGCCCTCACTCATCAGCTGGGCTACGGTCTTGCCATCACGCGCGCCTTCAAGCAGCATCATGCTGATATAAGCTATCGCTTCAGGATAGTTCAATTTCACCCCGCGATTTTTACGGCGCTCTGCGACCATGCCTGCGGTAAAGAGGAGCAGTTTGTCTTTTTCAGTAGGGGTCAGCTGCATGGGTTGTCCTTTAAATTTTATTCTTGAATAAGTTCTAATGAATGAAGTCGAAAAATATCGCTTTAAGCGATTAAGTGTCCCAGATTCGCGGTCTATGCTCAGTAAGCTGCCACCACTGTTGGCGCAGCACATGCCGAAGTGTAGAAAATGCTGAAAAGCACGCCTGAACATCATCGCCGAGGTAACGAATACAAATCGCCTGCTCAGTTTGAGTGCAGACTACGGGCAACTTTTGATGAGCAATTTGCTCCCGTAAAGTAGCAATAGTTTGGGTCAATTTGGTTTTGCAGTCAGAAGCTAAAGTGTCTATCGCCGGAACCGCCCAAAAAGTCCCGACAATATGCTGACCCGCCATGGCCAACGGTGAGGTAAACCAACGTGATCCAGCGGCTTGATTGCTGTTCTCGTAAACGATGAGCTTGCCGTCACGGCGAATGGTTAACTCGTTACGATACTGTCCAACATCAAAAATCTCATTATAGGACTGTCGACCAAAGACCACGATATCCCAAGTGAGCAAGCGACTGCTATTCGCTAAATCAAACTGTGCCCGTGACTGCATATTGGCATGGTTAAAGACAATGCTTTCTTGTGGCAACCATTCTAGACAAGCGCCCTCTTCCACGGTTGCTCTAATATCCTGACTGGCAAAATTAAGGTCTGTCGTAGTATTTTTATCTTTACTTTCATTATCAATATCTTGCAACCCAATGCTAACCTGCTCCTTGCCATACCATTTCCCTGCCCCCGGCGTCGTCAGTACTGCATGGCTGTTACGGGCGAGATAGAGATGGATGTCAAGTTTGTCGCCTGCCGCAATACCCGCGGGGGGATAGAGAATCATCGCATGGCAAATGCCCGATTGGTTGGGTGCAATTTGAGAGTGAGGCTCAGGATACAGCGCACGCTGAACTTGTAGCGCGCCGCAGTGCTGACGTTTGACCAGTCGGGTCTTGTAGTGCCAGTCAGCAAAGCCCAACTTTAGGGTCGATTGCCAACCAGATAGCACACTCGATGGTTGGGTAACAGCAGTAGCTGAGTCTGGTGCCATAAAGGCTATTTACCCTCGCTAATTCATTTATAACTATTCAATACTGACGATTAAAATGCAGTATTTACCTGCATTCTTGAAAACCTGCCAAATTTTTTTAGCTGTCTATATACTTAAAGTTGCTACAAATTTTATGCCACTAAAATGAGCGTTTATGACGCCAAAATAGAGCTTAGGCGCTAGCATATGCACTGATATAAGTCACTTAGCACCAATATAATGAGTTAAGCGCCACTATGAAGCATGAGAGTTCATATAAGGTCTGCAGTAGAAATGACCACAGCTAGTATCGCCCGCTAGATTATTAATATTTTCTTAATTACTTATGCTATAGTTTCTTTAAAACTAAAATAAAACCATACGAAAACTTTGGATAACAGTAGCATTTAACAGAGGTTTTCCTATTACTCGTAGCAAATTTGCTCTATCATTCCCCGCTTTTACGTTTTATATCCTGGATATGTTATGCCCACTTTGGTGTCCATCATCAGTCGTCTTGCCCGCCTATTTAACCCATTTATTGTAGCCATAGCTTCGCTTACAGCGGCTACTAGCAGTAGCGCCGTTGCTCCAATAAAATCTAACTTCATCATGGGAATGGACATTCAAGGTCAGCGATTGAATCTGTACTATGGCTGTGAAGAAGGCTATGTCAGTTGTGATGATATGGCGCTAGTGGCCACTGATTTGGCAGGTTGGGGATTTACAGCAGATAAGGATAAACAATCACCAGTAACGCCTTTTACCGTCAAGATTTACCCCGCGAAAACCAAGCACAGTTTATGTAAAGATGGCGTGACGCCTTGTGGCTTCCAAGGGTATGTTTTTAGTGATGATCGAATTAGTGGCTTTATTGATTTAGGTGACAATACCGTTTCTCTCAGTGATGCCAAACTCAAAAGAGTGAGCGAACTCAACTTTAAAGAGTCTACTAACTACCTGCCTTTAACAGGCAATGCGGGATTAATTGATCGTAAATACACTGAATCCGATAAGCTATTAAATGATACCTATAACGCTATTAAGAGTGAAGTGGCGCAGTGGCATGGGTATGACACGGTCGCTGAGCTGAAAACGGATCAAACCCAATGGCTTATCAGACGCACAAAAAATTGCGGCGCAGACAGCCATCATCGACCGCGCACGCAAGCAGAAAAGGTATGTTTTATTGGACAGAATGAGGCGCGACTAAACGAGTACTTTCTTTGGATTGATTAGACAGTACTTTTGCTTGCTTAGATCATATTTTTACTTAATTAGACAATAGCTTAGATTGACTATAGCGACAGGCTATTGAGTCGTAATACGCTGTAAGAAGGCCTGCGTACGAGGATGAGTCGATAGCTCAAATAATTGTTCAGGAGTACCCGATTCGACGACATAGCCGCCTTCCATGAGTACTACTTTATCAGCGACTTCCCGAGCAAAATTAATCTCATGCGTAACTACCACCATCGTCCAACCTTCTGAAGCTAGCTGTTTCATAGTCTCAAGGACATCTTGCACTAACTCGGGATCTAATGCGGAAGTAGGCTCATCAAATAGCAGTAAATCTGGCTGAATAGCTAGGGCACGCGCAATACCGACCCGCTGTTGCTGACCGCCAGACAGTTGAAAAGGATAAAGATCTGCTTTATCCGACAAACCGACCTTCTCTAGCAGCGCTAGCGCCTCAGTA
>Ga0098067_1000677_pt1 | contig 12241 bp, 22 predicted proteins | sample 26_taG_FD_92578 | JGI IMG/M metagenome (GOLD analysis project Ga0098067, IMG submission 92578) | Marine viral communities from Cariaco Basin, Caribbean Sea - 26_WHOI_OMZ | ecosystem: Environmental > Aquatic > Marine > Oceanic | place: Caribbean Sea: Cariaco Basin | collected 2014-11-09
CAATGAACAGCAGCTGCGCAGATGGGACAAACTACTGCGGACTAAGGCTGACATCTGAGGGAGTCACTACTTTTGCAGGCTTTGCTGGAAGAGGAGCTGATGATGAGGTGATCGGATGGTATGATGGCGGTTGGATCACTCTAGTAGATCCTCCTACGCAATATGAGACTTATCAGATATGGACAAACTGGGACACAGCAAGCGCAAACTCATATAATGCATATGTTGAGTATGGGACAGGATCAGAAGCAAGCCAAACAAGCAAGGGATCTGATGGATCATCAATGCATAATATAGACCTATATCATGCACATACTGGGACAGGAGCAAACTCTGTCAATAGGATCACACTGTCAAAGGTTGAGCACAGATTATATGGTGGTGATGTGTTTGCTAATTATTCTGTGTCAATGCAGAGCTCTGTTTCTGTGAGCACAGTGGTTAATACTTCAGTCACGTTGAATAGCACAAATGGGACACTTATCGGGGAGTATGATAATTTGACAAGCTGGATCTCAACAGCTGTGACTGGTGATTTAGAAAATTCTACAATAACAAATATAACAAACTGGTATAAGAATAATAAAAGTTTTACATCTCTGCTGATGCCTTTTGATGAGGGCAGTAATACATCACAGCCTGACTATTCTGGTCATGGAAATGATGGGGGTGTAATTGGAGGAGCTTATTGGAACTCTACTGACTGTGTTTATGGAGGATGTTTTCAGTTTAATGGTTCAAATGGTTTGATTAATGTTTCTGGTGATGGTAATCTAAATATAACAGAAAATTTAAGTGTCTTTGTATGGGTAAAGAGCTCTAATACTGAGGGGAATGTAGTAATCTCTAAATGGGATATTGGCCCTACTGCAAGAAGTTGGATGATACGAAATACTCCAGGAGCTAGTAATGGGTTTTCTGTTTATCTTTCTGATGATGGATCTACTGGATCAGGATACAAGTTATATTCCTCAAGCCTTCCAGTATTTGATGGTAGTTGGCACCAGATAGGATTCACTTTTTCATCAAATACTCTGAAAGTATACAGGGATGGAGTATATGATCCATCTGTAACAAAAACAAGCGATAGTGATGTCATATCCTTATATGGTTCTAACATCAGTGTATGTATTGGCTGTTATTTAAATAACCAAAATCCAATATCATTAATTAATGGCTTAATTGATGAAATCATGATATTTGATACAAACTTGACAGCAAAACAGATAAGGCATTTACATTATGACACACTCAACGGAACACCATTTAATACTTTATCATCTGAGTATGTGGATCTTGATGGGAGTTTTTTCCATACGCAAGCTTATGTTATAGGCCAGGAAGGGCTGATTAATACAACAAACTCCTCAACATTCCATATTGACACAGTGGATCCTCTTATCACTGTTAATGCATCAACCTCGTTCAGTGTGGATAATCTGACTATCATAGACTCAAGGATCACGAATCTTACCTTAAACCTTACATTTGAGGATGTGTATCTTTTCCAGGTTGCTGTCAATATCACAGACAAGGATAATAGGATCTGGTATTTCCATGAGGAGCTGGATCTTAATGTGACTCAGTATTCACTTGAGGAGATCTACTATACTGGAAACTGGAGCATAGGAAACTATACAGTCAATATCAAGGCAACAGATGACCATACAAAAAAGCAGATCAAGGCATATGGGATAAAGCATTATGTTAATGCCATAGAGTTTGATACTGAGGAGAAGAACAAGATCAGAGTATTATCAGCTGATCTGGACTTCAGTGGAGCAGAGGCTGAGAAAAAGAAAGACAGATATAAGATCAAGACTCAGTATAACAAGCCAAAAAAGAAATTCACGTTTATTGTATCAGAAGAGAATGGCAGGAAGATCTATGAGAGGCCTTTCTCTGACTATCCAGGGCATCTTGTGATCTGGAATCCAGAGACAAACACAGGCAACTGGATCGATTTTGATATGCCTGATAATATGGACAAAGTGGAATACAGCAGGCTGCCATCTGGGGACTATAAGATAATTGTGCATACACTGAAAGCAACAGACAAGCTGGAGTTTAATTCTATAGGAGGCACTAATTCAAAACAGCTCAAGTATAGCTTTTATGTGACAAACTCCTATATCAATGCAACAGCTAACTACTGGAACTATTCTCTCACCAACTTCTCAATGGTTTTGAATGGGACAACATATTATTCAGACACAGCTCTGGGGAATATATCAGCTTCAAGCTTTCCTATAGATGTCCTGGAGACACAGATGCATAATGTGACTTTCTCAAAAGGAGGCTTTGATGACAAGACTATTGAGATCAATGTGACTGCAAACTATAATGCATATCTCAACTATAGCAAGTATCTCCTCAATATTACAAGCGTGATCTATGGCAGGAATGGATCAACTGTCAGTATTTACAACATAACTGCAACAGCTCCAAACGGAACAAACTACACAGCTAACACAACAAACGGAACTCTGCTGATTGAGCTTGATCCTGGCCTGAATTATACTGTCAAAGTTGATAAGACAAACTATTCATTCACATCAAAAACAGTCTTGATGGACTTTTGGTTTAAGGAGCTGAATTTCTCAATATACAATCTGAACAGTATTACATTTTCATTCAAGGATGAGAAGAATGCAAGCACTATAGATGAGGTTGATGTTGAGCTTATCACTGATGGATATGCAAACAATCACACATCAACAAATGGCAGCTTATATCTTCAGGGATTGTCAAATGTTGAACATACAATCAGATATACTGCTGTGGGGTATTTGGAGAGATTCTACTATTTTAATCTGCAGAATAGGACACATACAAATATCACTCTGTTCTTAGTGCATAATTCAAGTGCAACACAAGTGACTGCAACAGTCTCAGATGAGGCAGATGATGAGCTGGAAGGAGTTTATATCAAGGCCCTTAGATATGATCTTGATACAAACAGCTATATCATAAGAGAAATCGCAAAGACTAACTTTGAAGGAGAGGCTGTTTTGAGTCTTGTGCTTAATGATGAGTTTTACCAGTTTATTCTTGAGTATCCTTTGGGAGATGTTAAAAAGATAACGATTCCAACATATATATTTGGATCCACTCTTGAGTTTCAGATCCTACTAGGGAATGCGACAGCAGCGAACTTCTACAATAGTCAAGATATAAATTCGCAGCTGATATTTAATAATGCAACTAACAATTTTAGATGGACTTATAGTGATGCAAACAATATAGTGACGCAGGGCTGTATCAGAGTGTATCAAATCTCAGCTTCTGGGAAAGAGCTCTATAATCAGAGCTGTGTGGAAAGCACAGCTGCAACTCTCCTGATCCCTGTATCAAACACAACAGGAAGAAGTTATACTGCATCAACATATGTGTATTTTGGAGATGAGGAGTATTTCTTGGAAAGTCTGATAAAGAAGTTTGAGGAGTCTATATCAACTGGCAAGCTGGGCATATTCCTTATATGGATCCTGACTTTTGTCTTTATATTCATTGGTTACTGGGACAAGGCAGTTGCTTTGATCCTGGCACCTATTCCCCTGGTCATAGGCACTGTGATAAATTTGATTGATATAAACTGGGGGATAGCTCTGGGCATTTGGATAGTCTGCATGTGGGTGGCATCAATGATCAGCAGTAATAAGAAGTGATAAAAATGGTCAAGATAAGTGAGTTTATGGTGGGATTGATTGCAATAGGATTCTTCTCAGCAGTCTTTGTGCTATTTATGGGAGCAATGCAGAGCAACTATGATGTGGAATATGATAATAGCAGCATGGTCATATATGATCAGCTTGATGAATTGAATGTCCAGGCTGAAGATATAAAGACAGAAGTGTCTGGCATATCTGAGAAGCCAGGGATCCTGGATGTTATAGGATCTTATTTCAGTGATGCATATAAGGCCCTGAAGCTTACAAAGAATAGTTTTGATGTATTTGATGACATGAGCAATGCTGCAATAGATGATGCAAACATGGGAGCAGTGGGAGGCTATCTTAGGATCGTTGTAGGATCTATCATGATCATCTTGATCTTTGTTGCTGTGTTCATCTCAGCACTGGTCAAGTGGGAGCTGTAAAAATGTATAACACAACTAATTTAACAGATGCAGTGGACATCCAGCAGCAGTTTGTCGCAGTGAATCAGCTGTCTGGTGGTTTCTTAGGCATTGGTCTCCTGGCATTAAGTTATCTAATAATCTTTATTGTGTTCAAACATTATGAGAATGATACAAAGAAAACTTTTTTATTCACTGCAACAATCTGCATGATCCTTGCAATATTGATGTGGGGTGCTGAATTGATATATATCAATGTCCTGGCTTATCCTATGGTCATATTGTTTGCAAGCCTGTTGATATATAAGTTCTCAGACTGATTCTGTAACCATTATTTACCTCTCCTGGTCAGCCTACCCCGCTGACCAGGTTTACATAACCTTACATAATGTTATGTAAACCATACCAAACAAACGGACATTTGTTTGGTTCAGCATCCATATATAAATAAAATGGGCTATTTTCTAGGGGGGGGTTTTTTGCCCTGTAATTTGGATGAAATATCCTCCAGTAATTCTATAACTCTCTGATTCTGAGCAATCACTTCTTTTTTCTGTAGTTGAAGCTGTCTGAATGAGATCCAGATTGCTAGGATCATGGTCAATCCACCAAGAATCTGAACTATGGTGATAATAATCTTTGTTGTTGCATCAATGAATATGGTTGGTTCCATCATATCTCCTCCAATATCCTGACTTCCTCCTCTGCTTTTTGTCCTTGCTGCCTTTGGGCCTCCCAAGACATTTCCCTTGCTTCCTGGCTCGGTTAAGGCCCTCTAGTGTCCTCTCTCTGATGAGGTTCCTTTCAAACTCTGCAAATGCTGCCAGGATCTGAAACTGCAGCTTGCCTGTTGCAGTCGATAGATCTATATTGTCAGACAGGGATATGAAGTTTATGCCTCTCTCATAGATCTCTGTGATCTCCAGGATCAGCTCCTGGCTACTGCGTGCCCATCTATCAAGTTTATATATCAGGACTCCATCATACTCCTTGTTCCTTAGCTGCTGCAATACTTTCTGCTTCACTGGTCTTGTGTTCCTGCTGCTCTCTGTCTCTCTGTATACATCAAACTTCCATCCCTGTCTTTTGACATATTCAACAAGCCTCAGCTCCTGGTTATCTGTTGTCTGAGATCCTGTGCTCACTCTGCAATATATAGCAAATTTCATCTTTAATTCCAGCTTGATTGTTGTGACATCTTCTTGAATAAATATACTATGCCCAGGATAATAATGATCATGACAAACAAGAATCCTAGAAGATTCATCACAGATTCTGGGAGCTTCTGGAATATCCTCAAACCTATTGCTATGGCTGCAATGACAATCATGATCAAAAGGATCCATAGTTTAATACTCATAATCTGCCACCACTAAATATAAACTTCAAGAATCCTATCAGACCCCTGCTTTCTTTCTTTGCATTCCTGATTGCATCCTTTGCAGCTTTCTCTTTGAGATATTTCTGCTTCTGTTCTCTGTAATGCTTCGCATACTCCTCATCATATCCACTCTTTAGCTCTTCTTCAATCTCCTGGATTTTTTCCTTGTCCATGTGTAACCCTCCATATATTTTTTATGTCATTCCTGCATGCAAAAAAATAAACTGGCAGCAGTATTGAATAGAATGCATTGATAAAAACAGCAAGCATGAGAGGTAATAATCCCATCAAGATCCCTGCGGCATAAAGCTCATACTTCTGTCTTTGCTCCAGGATCTTATAATCCAATGGATAGCCTATTCTGCATGTGATCCTTTTAATCCCTTGACAGCTGATCCTGATCTCAACATCTCTCTTTGCTACAATCTTAAAATATAAGAAGTGTCCCAGCTCATGCAAGATCAAAGTCCATAATAATAAATTCAATGTGCTCCATATCATTTCATTAGTGCCTCCCAGCATGCAGGGCAAAGATCTCCTACATGTGTCAGTTTTTGTTGATGTCCATCCCAATGAGTTCTACAGACTTTCATGAACTCATTTCCTGATGGAATCTCAGACTTACAGTTATCACAGATTCTTTGTCTCATGATAATGCCTCCGCAGGAATCATGCAAGGATTGTCATAACTGCTGCAATTCAATGCAATGCAATAATCAAATAAATCTATATCCAATAATGATGTGTTGTATATGCCTGTCTTATTAATACAGAATCCTTTTGCAATATATGGTTCTTCTGCGAATCCCCTTAATACTATATATCCTGCCCACACCATAAGGATCAGAGTTATAAGAAAAAAAGCCAAAGGCATTAATTCATTACGTTGAATGTTGATTGTCGCTTTCATTATATCATCTTCTTGATCCTGTCAAGCCTTCTCTCAACATCTGGCTTGCAAAACTTGCAGTATTCAGATATGTCCATGCGTGGATTCTTCAGGACTTGAGCCTTGCATGTTGGGCATAAACTATTATACATGGCCCTGAATTGATTAAGTGCTCTGAGATTGCCCTTGAGCTTTTGCAGCAGTGATGTATTCTTCTTCAGATATTCTTTTATGTCACTCATGTTTATCAGCCTCCTTCTTTTTCCAGACAAACTTGATCTTTCTTCTTTGCTTCTTAAACTCTCCAGGCTTCCAGTATTCTTTATCCATTGGCTTCCCCCACATCATAGTCTCTATATATCTGAGCACAGACATGAAGAAGCTCCAGGCCCTTATCAATCTCCAGCCAGCAAAGATCAGAGTGATAGCCAGCCAGCCATAGAAGCCTTTGCCTCCGAATACTTCCAGCAATACAATCAAAAGAATCCCATTTAACAGCATATAGAATACTCCTTTTGAGGCAGGGCTCCCCCTGGTCTTTTTGGATTTCAATTGTTTTGTTTTACTAATAATATAATTAATAGGGTGTCGTTTTGTCATAATGTCATCATCTCAGGCCTAGTCTTATCATTCTTACTGCATCCTGGCTTATTCCAGTCACTTCTGCAATGCCTTTATTGGTGAACTCCTGGCCAAGATCCTCATTCTTATCCTTGCATCTCTTGCAGTAGTTCTTCTTCAATGCTTCAACTACTGTGCCATTGTAGTCAAACATAAATCTCATCAAGTTATCTCTCTGCATCTTAACATCCTTATATCTCTCTTCTTTGGCTCTCTGTCCTTCAGTCTTGATTCTCTTCTTGTTCCTGACTGTATAGTATTTCTGCTTGTCACTCTTTGACCAATCATTAAAGTGGATCTCACAGATGAAGTTTATACAGTGGTATGGATTCTTACGCTTCATAAACTGCTTCTCATTCTTCTTTCTGTGCCACTTGTCTGTTGCAAATGGATTCTTATCTTTCTGGAATATCCAGGCCACTCCTCTCTCTGGGATATGCACCCAGAATGTTATGATGGGATAAATAGCACTGTCAAGATCCCAGAAACAAGGGATATTTCCAAGGACACACAAGTGTCTATCCCTACATTTATTCAATAGTTCAATTCCATCAATCTGATCAGAGTCAAACCAATTACGTTTAAAGAACATGCTGATGAGCTCGTCTGCAAGGATCACTGAATACTCATCCTTTCTATTGATCAGCTTGCCATCTTTTTCTTCTCCATCAATCCAGTTTTTGAGTTCTTTTCTAGAGAATGTCATGTTTTGATTGTAGGTGAAGATTCTTTTATTCTTCTTTGATACCTTCTGGGCCAGCTGGCTAGTGAAGCAGCTCTTGCCTTCCCCCATGTCTCCATCACACCCGATAAAAACCCATCTATCTGTCAGCTGGATCCTGGAGATCATGTCTGCAAATTCTTCAATGCTTGCCTTTATTGCCATCTATACCATACCTTTTTTGCAGACCTTTCAAGCCTGATGTTGTCTCAATCTTTGGAAAAATCATTCTGTATTTGTTCATAAGTTTCATGAGTTCCCTGTCAATCTCTCTGAGCTTCTCTTTTGCCTGGGGCATTGTTATTGACAAGATCCTTCTTTGCAATGACTGGGGGCCATTAAAAGCCATCTTGCTCCTGGCTTCTGAAAACATTGTCTTGAGTAGTGCCTCTTCTTTTTTGTTTATCTTAAATGTGATTGCTGTTCTCAGCTCTTCCAGGCAGTCATAATATTGAAACAGATCTCCTGCAATGACAGCTGCACTCTTCTTCATCCTGAGATCGTGGATCTCCATATAATGCAGCATGGCCATGTTGAATGGAGTATCATCATGTGTGGAGTCTGTCATTGTAGTTGTATTCCTGCAGATCTGCATGTATCATAAGCAGTGACTAATGCATTATACTTGTCAATAAATATATGCTCTCTCCATAACAGATAAACAACCACAAGGCACATGATCATGAGCATGATAAAATAAACATCCTGCTTCTTGAGCTTGCTGCCTTCTGGCTCATCATTTTTTATGTTGTGGATACTCAAGATCAACACCCCACAGATCTGCTTTTTTCAGCAGCTGGTCAAGTTCCTTTTTCCCAATATATGCCTGGAGTGTCACTCCGAACTTCATCTCTGGTTTTATGTCCTCCCTCTCTGGCCTGGTAAGTGCAGGCTCAATCCCAATTATCTGCATTCTCATTGTTCTCATCCTCCATCAGTTTGTGCTCTGGTATGACTCTGATCACATATCTCCACTTGCTATGGAGCTTGATCTTTTTCTTGTCAATAATGAAGCCTCTGCTGTTGCCGATTGTTACACATCTTTTTTTTAAGATTACTTCAGGCATTTGGCTCAGCAATTTGGATCCTATCTCCATATTTCTCCTTTAATGCTGGCCAGTTCTTTTTGTTTATCAGATATGGCTGGACAACATTATCTTTGCACTTTATTATGACTCTCATCAGTGTAATCCTCCAGGCTTGTCTGGCATATACACAACCTTAAACCACATTCAGGGCAGGGATGCTTGCGGAAGTTCCTGGCCCTATGATATGCTATCTCTCTGTTCCTATTGCTCATCTTGCATTCTCCAGGATCTGTCTTAGATCATCAACCTCAGACTGACATCTGCTATAATTGTAATCACAGAAGTCCATTGAAAAATTCTTGATCTCTTCAAGAGTCTCATTGATATTGCGAAACTCAACACCGCAATCAGTAGAAGTCAGATTTAAGATAAGGTATTCCTGGCACTTGTCAAGGTCAGCCTTGAGCTGCTTTGTATAATTGCCATAGGATGTGATCAGCTGGGGACACTCTGGGCATGATGGACATTCTGGGCAGCTATAATCACAAGCAGGGATCTCAATATCTGGACAGCTGCAACTGCAATCAGGGCATGTGAAATTTATCTGACTCAGGCCAGGATCCTGATAACTGCAGCCTATAGTCAATAGGATAAGTGTTAAGCAGATCACTTGTCTTTGCATTTGTATCGCCTCCGATATAGTTTCATTGATCAGTCCTCATCCCACCAAACTCCTATCTTGATGTATAAGTTTCCGCATAGTTTGCATTTGATTCTTCTTACTGTTCCATCTCCTATCATTGTATCAACCCATATAATCAGGCCTGTCTTTTGGCCTGATCTCTTTTCCTGGATCTGGCAGCTGGCTCTTGACAAATGTCACAATAGAATTGAGCCCTGCAGCAGTCTCTTTATTGACTTCTGCCTGATCCTGTAATGTTTGGGCCATCTTATTGATGACTCCCATGATGTCTGACAGCACTGGAGGCCTATGATCCCTTAGATCATTAAAGAATGGCCTGACAGCTTCTTGCATGTCCTCCTTTGCTGTTTGTGGATGCAATGTCTCAGCCTCATGTAAGTTGAAGCTGTTATCCACAGTAAACCATAGCTTGCCATCCTCTGTAGTATGGATATTGACCTTGTGTGCCTTCTGTTCGCATTCCTTTGCAAGCTCATTATTTGTCTCTGCATAGTGGCCTACCTTGACAAGCTTAATATTCTGTGCTCTAGGCTTGACAAGGATGATCTTGAGATCATGCTCTAACTTATGCAGGATCCTCTGCCAATACTTCATACTGTCAGCTGTGGCTGTTGCAACATCATCAGCATAGAAAGAGGCATGACTGTAGATCTCAAGCTTGTTACTATGAAGCCTGATAGTATTACCATCAATATCAATAGTGTTGCACTTGTCCCTGATCTTGTGGTATCTATGATCCATAAAAAGAATGTTGATCTTGAACTGCTGGCCATGAAGCCTGATTTTTTGGTTGAAAGGTTGAATACCACCCCCCTCTTTTTCAACCCTCTTTAAACATCTAGTAATTGCACCCTTATCTTTGAGTTGTGTGACAATCTTGTAAACCGCTTGTATGCTTGTTTTACGTCTAATAGCAGCCTGCTTGATAGTTAAGCAATCGTCTGTGAGAAGTGATAAGATCTCTTTTTCTGTGGGTGATAATTTGGATATATCACCCCTAACTTTAAACCCAATTTTCAACCTTTCAACCTCCTTTTTTCAACCTAAGTTGCGAGTGGAAATATCGACGACAAAAAAGTTTTTGGATTTTGTGCCTCGTCGTGATGTAAATTTTAAACCTATATTGCCAATGGAAATTAATAAGGACAACACAGAGCTATAGTATGCTGTCCCCAATGAACCGCAGTGGTGGCCTCATTGCTCCTACTTGATATTGGATCTCTCCGCACTTTCGCCCAGTCTCGGCCTGAACTTACGTCACTGTATAGTTTGTTGGGATAATAATGCCCTATCTCTCCATTGTGAAAAGACAGGGCAAGGGAAGTTTTGAAACTATTTGGACTCTGAATACCAGGGAATACCAAACTTAGTCTCTTTAAACTCAAGCTGCAGATCCTTCTGCTTGATCTGCTTTTGAGTGATCTTTGTCAGAACATCAAACTCAATAGTCTCTTCCATGTAGTTCACCTCTTAATTCTATTATCTCATCATGGATCAATTTTTGCTTTAGATTTAAGTTCTCAACATTTGTCTCAAGCATCTCAATCCTTCTCTCTAGCTGGCCCATTATCAATGACAACTGTGCTTCAGGGGTAAGCCTGCGCATCTCTTCCTGGACTTCACGCATGGCTTTTCTCATGCATGCATCTAGATCTATTGATAGATCAACCATCATAATCACCTCTGCCTCAGATCATCAACCTTCTCATGAAAAGCAGTTTTTACAAAGTCAGAAAAGCTCTGGCTTGTAAGCCCTCTTTTATGGAGATCATGGTGTAATGATTTTGTTTCAGAATTAAACCAGACTGCATGTCTGCAGTCTCTTTTTTTGGTCATTTGATCACCTCTATGCATTATAGTATCCTTATGGAACCAACTTATATATAAATCTATCGTTTTATATCATTTGATATAACAGAAAAGTTTAAATATATGGCTATCATTTGATAGACAATATGCCACCTAAGAAGCAAAAAAGAATCAGACTACATCTGGACAAGGTTGAGCGGAGAAAGCTCCAGGAAATCAAAGCAAATAAGCCTGAGTATGCAGATCTAGAGCTGTATCAAGTTGCTCATATGGAGTTAAGGCTAAGGCTTTTCGAAGAATATAGAAAACTTGCGGAAGCAGCCGAAAAAACTGGTAAACAACTACGCAATGCCCGATTAGTGTATCCTGAAATTTCCGAGATTCTTGTAGGGATTTACGAGACTGCCGAAAATATAGGTGTTTTTCAAGAGTAAACTTTTTTAATTCTGATCAAAGTAGTCATAAGGGGTGATGGAGATACTGAAATGGCTACCAACAAAACACACTACAAGAGACACATGAATGACCAGGAAGTTGAGGCACTCTTGAGATGGTGCCACCAGCCTATGTGGAAGCTGATATTTGGGATCATGGCATATATGGGCCTGAGATCTTGTGAGGTATGTCGGATCCGATATAGTGATGTCCTGGATGACTGCAGCATGATCAGGATTGAGCTTGCAAAGTCTGGGGTTGTCAAGGACAGGATAGTCCCTCTCAGGATCAAGGAGCAGCTCAGGCAATGGGTCAAGGATCATGAGAAGGATGGCCATGAGTTCCTATTCTTCCCTTATAACAATTCAAGCAAGGCAGAGCACATCCAGACATCAACAATCAGATGGAAGCTGATCAAGTTTAGGCAGCAGACAGGAATCTCTGACAAATACTATAAGAACTATGACAGGATTTCAAGCCATGCACTGAGGCACCATTGTATCACAAAGATCTACAAGCTGACAGGATATGATCTTGTCGCAACAAAAGAGATCATAGGACATAGAAGGATTGACA
>Ga0098067_1000681_pt1 | contig 12215 bp, 11 predicted proteins | sample 26_taG_FD_92578 | JGI IMG/M metagenome (GOLD analysis project Ga0098067, IMG submission 92578) | Marine viral communities from Cariaco Basin, Caribbean Sea - 26_WHOI_OMZ | ecosystem: Environmental > Aquatic > Marine > Oceanic | place: Caribbean Sea: Cariaco Basin | collected 2014-11-09
AGTTTCTTTCTGGAACAAAGAACTTAGCCACAGCATGTATGCCATTACCAAATATGGCGCAGAGATGGAAGTGTGGCGTGCAAGCCAGGAAGGTGTTCCTGTGGTTATTGTGAAGCCCGGGATCATTATTGGCCCCGGATTTTGGAACAGTGGCAGCGGTAAGATCTTCGAAAAGATACACAGCGGCCTCGATTACTTTGTTCCAAAAACCACCGGCTTTGTCGGCGTTTGGGATGTGGTAAGAATTGCCAGGGAACTGATGGTTTCCCCTGTCAAAAATGACGAATTCATAGTGGTTTCTGAAAACCTTTCGTTCAAGACAGTTTTTTCTATGACGGCTAGTTCCCTTGGAAGACCTGCACCTTCAAAAGCACTAAAAAAATGGATGGTACTTACCGGATGGTTGTGGCAGGAACTAAGAGGTTTATTTTCAAACCGGGAAAAGCAACTGGAAAAGAGGTCTCAAAAAAGCCTTTTTGAGCACACGTTTTATTCTTCAGCTAAACTGAAACAACAAATAGATTTTGAATTTGAACCTATTTCAGAAGTAATAGGAAAAACAGCTTCTTACTACAAAAAAGACCTTCAGAAATAACTTAACGTTGAACCCGGCTTTTTGAAACAGGCATGGGAAGCCTGGGATCGGGCTCAAGCAATCCTGAAGTATCTCTTCTAAACTCGCGCCGTATCAAAGTATCCAGGGTATCACTTTCGGAATTTTCTCTAAGAGAATCCTTTATTTTTTCCTCCACTTCCCTAATGGAATCATACTCGGCCATCAGTGCCTCCAGCCTCTCCTTTACCCTCTCATATATTTTTTCATACTGCTTGTAGTTCTGCGCGTAGTACTCATTGCTTTGCGCCAGCTGGGTACTGTCTATGCCGTATTTTTTGGTAAGATAAGGGTATGCATTCACCCCTTTTTCTTCCATAAGAGTTTTGTTGTAGCTCCTGGCACCATGAAGCAGGGAAAGTTCTGTGAGCACCTCAACCATCTTATCTTCAGCAATTAGATTATCTGGTTTTGGAGTACGGTTGATTTCCTGGCAGGAAACCAGCACTAAAAAGACCCCTAAAATGGTGAAGACCTTTCTCATGCTACCTGTCAAATTTTAATCTTTCGGCTTGTACAAAAGGAGTGAAATTGAAATTCTTGTAAACTAAATTTCCATTCACAAAGGTGTGAGTTACCCGCGATTTGAAAGTAGTGCCTTCAAAGGGAGACCAGCCACATTTATACAGCGTATTTCCAGGCTGTACAGCCCATGGAGCATTGAGATCAACAAGTACAAGATCGGCCTTGTAGCCCTCTCTTATAAACCCTCTTTTTTCAATATCAAAAAGAATAGCGGGGTTATGGCACATTTTCTCTACAATTTTCTCCAGTGAAATTTTGCCCTGGTGATACATCTGCAGCATTGCAGGGAGAGCGTGTTGCACTAACGGGCCGCCGCTTGGAGCCTTGGTGTACACGTTTTTCTTTTCCTCACGGGTATGCGGCGCATGGTCTGTCGCGATGACATCTATCTTGTCTTCAATTAGCCCTTTTAAGAGAGCTTCCTGATCTTTTTGTGTCTTTACAGCAGGGTTCCATTTTATGAAGGTTCCCTTTTTCCCGTAATCTTCATCATTGAACCAAAGGTGGTGCACACAGACTTCGGCAGTGATCATTTTATCTTTAAGCGGCTTTTTACTGTCGAACAACTTGAGCTCTTTTGCCGTAGAAAGATGGAAAACGTGTAATCTCGCCCCGGTTTTTTTGGCTAATGCAACAGCTTTTGATGAAGAAATATAGCAGGCTTCTTCACTGCGAATTTTAGGATGCAGCTCTACCGGAATATCATCTCCATACTCCGCTGTATATTTCTGTAGATTCTCCTGAATGGTTTTTTCATCTTCACAGTGCGCTGCGATGAGCACAGGAGATTCTTTGAAGATTTTCTCCAGCACTTTTTCATCGTCTACCAACATATTCCCTGTAGATGAGCCCAGAAAAAGTTTGAGTGCCGGCACTGTTTTGGGGTCTATTTTCTTGATCTCCTCAAGATTATCATTAGTACCTCCAAACATGAAGGCGTAATTGGCGTAAGAGGTAGCCTCTGCCAGTTTATATTTTTCTTCGAGAAGTTCTATAGTAGTGGTTTGCGGCTGAGTATTGGGCATTTCTATGAAAGAAGTAATACCACCTGCCACAGCAGCTTTTGAGCCTGTTTCAATTGTTTCTTTATGGGTAAGCCCCGGCTCCCTGAAATGCACCTGATCATCAATAACCCCCGGCATAAGGTAATTGCCTTCGGCATCGACGATAGTAAGGTTAGGAGATTTGGCACTTATACTTGAAGCGATCTCTTTAATAATTCCATCTTCAATAAAAACATCTCCTTCAACGATAGCACCTTCATTGACAATTTTTGCATTCTTAATTAGTACCTTCTTCATTATATTGTCATCTTATTAAACAGACTGTTTATTTTCATTTTTATCACTCCAAAAACAGCTTCCCATATAATTGAACCACTCATTTTTGATGTTCCGCGGGTTCTGTCGGTAAAAACTACCGGCACTTCCACGATATTGAACTTTGCCAGGTAAGCTTTGAATTTCATTTCAATTTGAAAAGCATAGCCCACAAATTTAATTTTGTCAAGGTGAATCCTCTCAAGCACTTCTCTATCATAGCAAACAAAACCTGCCGTGGTATCTTCTACAGGCATTGCTGTTATGAAGCGTACATATTTTGAGGCCAGCCACGATAAAAGCACCCTGCTCATGGGCCAGTTTACCACATTAACCCCGGTTTTATACCGGGAGCCAATCGCTACCTGGGCTCCACCCCGCTTACAGGCATTATAGAGGCGTATCAAATCGTTGGGATTGTGGGAAAAATCGGCATCCATTTGAAAGATGTACTTATAATCCCGTTCCAAAACCCATTCAAAACCTTTGATATACGCCGTACCCAAACCAGATTTCCCTTCCCTTTCAATCAGGAATAACCGATTCTCATAGACCGATTGCAGAGACCTGACTATTCTGGAGGTTTGATCGGGAGAATTATCATCCACCACCAAAACATGAAAATCGCGCTGAAGAGAAAAGACATTTTTAATGATCTTTTCAATATTTTCTTTTTCGTTGTAGGTGGGTATTATAACAATCCCATCTGGCATAAAATTCTTTTGGACAAATGTAACTATTTTTAAAGTTTAGGATGGTTTTTTAAAACTTCTTTTAATCGTATTAATCCTACCTTTGTAGAAAATTCTCCTGCTTGGAAGTAATAGAAAGACATGTGGTTTCTCAAGACTGGATCACCCTCCTACTCTTACTGGTATTGGTACTGCTGGTGGTGGCCAGGTATGCGTTCACTCAAAGGTTTGCCCACTTTAGCATGCTTTTCGCTACAGATAAGTACCTTCTTTTAAAGGGAAAAGACCCCAATCTTTTTCATCCATTTAACGTACTTCTTTTTGTTGTGAATGTGGTCTCGGCAGGCCTGTTTATCTTTATTTACTACCTCACTTTTTCCGATTCTTACCCCGAGAGGCCAATGGTAACCTTCTTAAGGATAATTACTGCATATACGACTTTTGTGCTGCTCAAGTTTTCCCTGGAAAAGATTCTGGCAGATGTAGTTTCGGTCAATGATAAAATGAACTACTACCTGTTCTACAAACTTAGTTACCGCAATTTCATGGCCTTAATATTACTCCCTGTTTCTATATTTTTTATATATACATGGGAACCAACAAGGCTGGTACTCTACATTTTGCTGGGACTCATTTTACTTATGAATTTGATTACCCTGCTCAGCATTTTTATCAAAAACCGACAGTACATTGCGACCCATTGGTTTTATTTTATTTTGTATCTTTGCGCTCTTGAAATTGGACCCTATTATATTTTATATAAGCTGGTTACCAAGTTCCAGGGTGAATAAAAAATATGTATATGAAAGTGAAAACAATTCTGGTGTCTCAACCAGAGCCGAAGGTTGAAAATTCTCCTTATTTTGATCTTGAAGAAAAACAAAAAGTAAAAATAGATTTTATCCCGTTTATCCACGTTGAGGGCGTTTCTTCCAAGGATGTAAGACAGCAAAAGGTAGACCTTTCAAATTATACAGCAATTATCCTTACCAGTCGTAATTCTGTTGACCATTTCTTTAGAATTGCTGAAGAGATGCGATTTAAAGTGCCCGATACTTTAAAATACTTTTGCCAGAGCGAAGCCGTTGCTTATTACCTACAGAAGTACGTAGTTTACCGCAAGCGGAAAATTTACGTGGGGAAAAGGACTTTTGCTGAACTTTCTCCCCTTATTAAGAAGTACAAAAACGAAAAATTCCTCCTGCCATCTTCAGATATGCTGAAGCCAGATGTGCCAAAGACATTGAATAAACTGGGGGTTGACTGGAAAAAAGCCGTTTTCTACAAAACCGTTGTGAGTGATCTTTCTCACCTTAGGGAAGTATTTTATGATATCCTGGTGTTCTTTAGCCCCAGCGGAATCAAATCCCTATTTGAGAATTTTCCCGATTTTAAACAAAATGACACCAAAATTGCTGTTTTTGGAAACACTACGGTAAAGGCTGCAAAAGACCACGGACTGGTTGTGAACATTCAGGCGCCAACGCCCGAAACACCTTCCATGAACATGGCACTTGAAAAGTACATCAAGGAACAAAATAAAAAAGCTCATTAGATCCTGAAAAATTGGACATAAAAAAACCGGCAACTGCCGGTTTTTTATGTCTTTCTCTGTAATTTTTATGATACTTTAGGAGCACCTGAAAGTATTTCTTCATTAGCCTGCGCCTGGAATTTCTCAAAATTCTTTTGAAAAGATTCGGCAAGTTGATTGGCCTTTCGGTCATAAGCTTCTTTATCTTTCCAGGTATTTCGGGGATTGAGTACTTCAGAAGGTACGTTCTCACATTCCACCGGCATCTGCAGACCAAAAACCGGATGCTGAATATATTCTACGTTCTCAAGCTTTCCTTCAAGTGCCGAAGAGATCATTTCTCTGGTATAGCGTAACTTCATCCTGGATCCCACTCCATGTGGTCCTCCCGTCCAACCGGTGTTTACCAGCCACACATTTGTATTGTTCTCTTTCATCTTTGCACTCAGCATTTCGGCGTAGCGCGTGGGATGTAACGGCATAAAAGGCGCACCAAAACAAGCAGAGAAGCTTGGAATAGGCTCATCTACACCTGCTTCGGTACCTGCTACCTTTGCAGTGTACCCGCTTATAAAGTGATAGGCTGCCTGCCCCGGAGTAAGCTTGCTTATTGGAGGCAAAACACCAAAAGCATCGGCTGTGAGAAAGAAGATATTTTTTGGATTTTCACCAATAGAGGGCTCCTGAATATTGTCAATATGATCAATTGGGTAACTCACCCTGGTGTTCTGGGTAATTTCGGTATTTTCAAAGTCTACCTCTCCATTTTCATCCAGAATGACATTTTCAAGAATGGCTCCTTTTTTAATGGCCCTGAATATGTCCGGTTCATTCTCTTCGGTAAGATTAATGACTTTTGCATAGCAGCCGCCTTCAAAATTAAAGACCCGGTTCTCTTTGGTCCAGCCATGTTCGTCATCTCCAATAAGCCTTCTTTCAGGATCGGCAGAAAGCGTGGTTTTCCCGGTTCCCGAAAGGCCGAAGAAAATTGCCGTATCCCCTTCTTCTCCCACATTCGCAGAACAGTGCATGGGTAAAGTGTTTTTATCAATTGGCAGTATGAAATTCAGAGCCGAAAAAATACCCTTTTTAATTTCACCCGTATACCCTGTTCCTCCAATGAGGGCGATCTTTTTTGTAAAGTTCAAAATGGCAAAATTGTGCTGCCGGGTTCCGTCCACTTCAGGATCGGCCATAAAACCGGGAGCATTTAACACTAGCCAGTCTTCCTTAAAATCATCCAGTTCACTTTCCTCAGGTCGTAAGAACATGTTATAGGAAAAGAGGTTTGACCACGGATATTCATTTACTACTCTAATATTCAGCCTGTAATCTTCATCAGCACAGGCGTAGGAGTCTCTCGCAAAGACTTCTTTTCCAGAAAGATAATCGGTTACCTTATGGTAAAGAGCATCAAATTTATCGGGATCAAAGGGAATATTTATATTTCCCCACCAAACCCTGTCTTTGGTAATGTCATCTTCGACGATAAACCTGTCTTTAGGAGATCTTCCTGTAAATTCACCAGTGTTTACAGCCAAAGCTCCAGACGAAGCTTCTACCCCCTGACCTTTTTCAATAGTAATGTCATGTAGATCTTTTGGAGAAAGTTGATAGTGAACTTCTGCATCATTAATACCATACTGCTCTAGCGCAATCGTTTTCGTAAGTCGTTTTTTAGCCAACATAAAAAGTTTAGTTGAGTGGTTTGTTTAGGTCAACAAAAGTAGAAAAACTTGTAAAGAATCAGCTGAGGCTAAATTCTTTTATTTCTTTTTTAACTTAAAGAAGCTGATTAGCAACACAATCCATGCGATGATCATCAAGGAACCTCCAATGGGGGTTATGAGGGCAATAGTCCTGAAATCAAAAGAAGTGAGGCTGTTAGTAGCCAAAAGATAAATAGAACCGGAAAAAAAGCAAACCCCAAAAAGTGTTAAGTAGAAGCAAATTCTTTTAACTTTTTCTGGCGCTATTGGTAATCCTCCCAGGATAAGAAGAAATAAAGCGCTGTACATCTGATATTTAACTCCTGTTTCAAAGGTTTGAATACTCTCCAGAGAAAGAAGGGGTTTTAGCCCATGAGCGGCAAAAGCCCCAAGTATAATAGCTATAACTCCAAACAATGCTCCCGTGATCAATAAACTCCTGTTCATAGTATAATTTTAAAAGACGCTCTCAATTAATTACATTCGTTACCCAAACAATTAACAAACATACTCAAAGTTTAGCCTTATGCGCAAGATTCTTATCATAGGTGCAGGAAAATCTACCTCTGTCCTCATTGAATATTTACTGAAAAAAGCGGAACCCGAAGATCTTCAGATCATCATAGGGGACCTCGAAGTTAAAAATGCTCAAAAGTTAGCGGGAGATCATCCCCGGGCAAAAGCCACACAACTCGACATCTTCAAGAGAGAGGAAAGAGAGAAAGCTGTTCAAAATGCCGATATCGTGATCTCCATGCTCCCGGCTCGTTTTCATATTGAAGTGGCTAAAGACTGCCTAGCTTATGGCAAGAATATGGTTACGGCTTCTTACATAAGCGAAGAGATGCAGCAGCTCGATGATGCTGTTAAAGACAAGGGGCTCGTCTTTATGAATGAAATTGGTGTAGACCCGGGTATTGACCATATGAGTGCTATGCAGGTTATTGACCGCATAAGAGAACAGGGAGGGAAAATGCTGCTCTTTGAATCTTTTACCGGCGGACTCGTAGCGCCCGAAAGTGATACGAACCTTTGGAACTACAAGTTCACCTGGAACCCACGCAATGTTGTAGTGGCAGGACAGGGCGGAGTGGCAAAGTTCCTGCAGGAGGGTAAATTCAAATACATCCCATATAACCGGCTTTTTAGAAGAACCGAATTTCTCGAGGTAAAAGATTATGGCAAATTTGAAGTCTATGCCAACCGCAATTCTTTAAAGTACAAAAGCATCTATGGCCTTGATGATATCCTCACCCTTTACCGCGGAACCATTCGTCGCGTTGGCTTCAGCCGGGCCTGGAATATGTTTGTACAACTGGGCATGACAGACGACAGCTACACTATGGAGAATTCTGAAGAAATGAGCTACCGCGATTTTGTGAATTCTTTTCTCCCCTACTCACCAACAGATTCTGTCGAACTAAAATTCAGGCATAACCTGAAGATCGATCAGGACGACATTATGTGGGACAAGCTTCTGGAACTCGATATCTTCAACCCGGACAAAAAAGTTGGTTTAAAAAACGCTACCCCGGCAGAGATCCTTCAGAAGATATTAACCGAAAAATGGTCTCTTTCACCAGAAGATAAAGACATGATCGTTATGTACCACAAATTTGGATACGAGATAAATGGAGAACAAAGGCAAATTGATGCAACCATGGTAAATATTGGGCAAGATCAAACCCGAACTGCCATGGCACGAACCGTTGGTTTACCTGTAGCCATTGCTGCTTTAAAAATTCTGAACGGAACAATATCAACTCCCGGGGTGCAACTACCCATCACTAAAGAAGTGTATGACCCAATTCTAAAGGAACTGGCCGAAAACGGAATTACCTTTAGGGAAGAAGAACATTCATACCTGGGATATAATCCTTTTGGAGAGGTAGGAAATTGAGGATAAATGCTTTGTAATTGATCTTTATCAGGTTTTTGGAGTTTTAGCTATGTTTATTTGGAACAATTCTGAATAAGATATACATTTGCTACCGAATGAACCTGCTGTACAAATCATATTACTTTACTTCTTACCAATGCGATCGCAGTCGTTGCTTTTATATCGACTTCGGCCACAAACAGGTAAAGTTTAGTTTTTGCCAACTCCTGGCGATGAGGCAAAAGGTACAGCGCATCGATATTTCTTCTCACTTCGATAAAGATCTAAATTACAACGGGATTGAAGTTATTACCCTGTGTAACCGCGAACATTTGTTTGTGTTTGACACCTTACAGGTCATTGATCTAAAAGAGCTTCTAAGATCTACTTTTGGCATCCTGGAATTAAATTCGCTGGTGAGCCACTAGGCTGTCTTTGAATTTAGATCAAGTATAAATTCGGCTTCTGTCACAAAAAGCCCTTTTCTTTTCGTATTTTTAAAAAAAAGAATAGATATGAAAGATATAGTAAGGCAGAAAATAGGAATTAATGTAGATGTGATGGACCTGTTGAATGAGCAGATCTCCAAAGAGGCACATTCAGCGGCAATTTATCTTGCCATGGCCTCCTGGTGTGATCACAACGGACTAACGAATAGTGCCGAATTCTTTTACAAACAGTCGGCCGAAGAACGGGAGCACATGCTCAGGATCTTCAAATTTATCAATGATAACGGTGGTACGGCTTATTCTCCCGAAGTAAGCAACATCAATCACGAATACAGCTCCCTTCAGGAGATCTTTGAAACCGCACTGGATCAGGAAATCGAAATTTCAAAATCTATACACAACATAGTCAGCAGATGCCGCAAGGTGCAGGATTTTGGATCAGAGAACTTCCTGCAATGGTTTGTTCAGGAACAAATGGAAGAAGAAAACCAGTTCCGTAGAATTTTAGAAATGTTCGATCTTATGGGCACAGATGGTATTGCTCTTAAGTTTATCGATGAACGAATTAAGCACGATTAAGTAATACCAGCATTACTCAAAACAAAAAAAGGACGCCCGCAGCGTCCTTTTTTTTGTTTTATTATTTCTCCTCATCCTCTTAATCTCTTCCCAAATAAATGCTCACAAAGTACAGCAAGGTTGCCAGGGAACCAATTGCTGCTACTACATAAGTACGGGCGGCCCATTTAAGAGAATCTTCAGCAGCTTTGTGCTCCTGTGAATTCAACATATTTCCTGTTTCCAGCCACACTAACGCTCTCTTACTTGCGTCATATTCTACCGGCAGCGTGATAAAACTAAACAGCGTTCCCATTGCATAGAGAATAATCCCCACCAACAGCACCGTTTGGCCTATCCCGACAGATACCATGGTCATTAAGATCAATCCACCAAAGATGGCCCACTGCGAGAACTGTGACGCAACCTGTACCACAGGTACAAGTTTACTTCTCATTTGCAGCCAGCTATAAGATTTTGCGTGCTGTATTGCATGGCCGCACTCATGTGCCGCTACTGCAGCAGCCGCTGCGTTACGCTGCGTATAAACCGCTTCACTAAGGTTAACTGTCTTTTTTGACGGATTGTAATGATCTGTCAATTGTCCCGGTGTAGAAATTACTCTTACATCGGTTATTCCATTATCGCGAAGCATTTTTTCAGCGATCTCCCGGCCACTCATGCCGTTTTGAAGATGTACCTTGGAGTAATGCTTAAATTTGCTTTTTAACTTGTTACTCACATAAAGACTCACTACAAAGATGAGTCCGGCGATGATATAATATCCCATCATAGTTTTAAAGGTTATTTTGTTGAAGCTTTATAACAAAAAGCCGGCCAATTTATTTTTGGAAGCAAAATGTGAACTTTTGTCACATCCCGCTGCTGCTGCGGCTTAAAAAAGAATCTAACCTACTATATTCACAATTTTACCAGGCACTACAATTACCTTTTTTGGCACCCTGCCATCCAGTTGTTGTTGCGTTTTTTCGTGAGCCAGCACCGTCTTCTCAATTTCGTCTTTACTCATATCGAGGGGCAGTTCAAGGGTGAAGCGCATCTTCCCGTTGAAAGAAATTGGATATTCTTTTGTGCTTTCTACCAGGAACTTCTCTTCGTAAACAGGATAAGCTGCCGTAGTGACCGATGTGTCATGCCCCAGTTTCTCCCATAGTTCTTCGGAAATATGCGGCGCATAAGGCGCAATAAGAATAGCCAGGGGTTCTAATACCTCTCTAAAATGGCATTTTTGAGCCGACAGTTCATTGACGCATATCATAAATGTACTCACCGAAGTATTAAAGCTGAAGCTCTCAATATCTTCTGTCACCTTTTTGATCGTCTTATGAAGGGTCTTTAGAGAATCGGCTGAAGCTTTTCCGTCACTTACTATAATCTTATTGTCTTCATCGTGATAAAGCTTCCAAAGCTTCTTCAGGAAGTTGTGTACCCCAGTGATGCCCGCGGTATTCCATGGTTTTGCCTGTTCCAACGGACCAAGGAACATCTCGTACATCCTTAGCGTATCGGCGCCGTAATTCTCACAAATATCATCGGGATTGACCACGTTGTACTTGGATTTCGACATTTTCTCCACCTCGCGGCCAACAAAATATTTCCCGTCTTCAGTGACGAATTCGGCATCTGCGAACTCTGGCCTCCACTTTTTAAAACCTTCAATATCAAGTTCATCTGAAGCATTGACCAGCGAAACATCGGCATGAATTGGCTGTACATTATGTGCTTCAGAAAGCTTTTTAGAGACAAACTTATTCTCTCCTTCCAACCTGTAAACAAAAGCACTCGTACCTAGGATCATCCCCTGGTTGATCAATTTCTTAAAAGGTTCTTCTACCGGCAAAAAGCCTCGATCTTTCAAAAATTTTGTCCAGAACCTCGAGTATAACAGGTGCCCTGTGGCGTGTTCACTTCCTCCAATGTACAGGTCGACATTCTCCCAGTATTCTAGAGCTTCTTCTGAAGCAAAGCGCTCTTCATTTTGAGGATCCATATACCTGAACAAATACCAGGAACTACCTGCCCATCCCGGCATAGTATTTAGCTCCAATGGGAACACGGTCTTATGATCGATCTTTGAATTCTCTACAACTTCATTCTTCTCAGTATCCCACGCCCAGTCTGTAGCGTTTCCTAAAGGCGGTTCGCCGGTTTCGGTTGGTAAATACTTCTCTACTTCAGGAAGACGTAGCGGCAAATGCTCTTTTTCGATCATCTGCGGAAGCCCCTCCACATAATAAACCGGAAATGGTTCACCCCAGTATCTTTGTCGGCTAAACACCGCATCTCTGAGTCGGTAATTAGTTTTTCCTTTTCCCTGCCCAATCTTTTCCAGCTCTAAAATGGCTTTTTGAAGGGCTGCTTTGTATTCGAGCCCGTCAAGAAAATCTGAATTTGCGATCACAGTGCCTTCCTTCCCGGAATAAGCTTCTTCAGAAATATCCACATTCTCAAAAATATTCCTGATTGGCAGATCAAAATGTTTGGCAAACTCGTAATCTCGTTGATCGCCACATGGCACCGCCATAACGGCCCCTGTTCCATAACCGGCCAAAACGTAATCTCCAATCCAGATTGGCACCGGCTCCTTTGTAAAAGGATGCTCGGCATAGGCCCCTGTAAAAACACCGCTAATGGTCTTTACATCGGCCATTCTTTCCCTTTCACTTCTTTTTGCCGTTGCCTGCACATAAGCATCAACTTCGGATTTATGCTCGGGAGTAGTGATCTTCTCCACCAGTTCGTGTTCCGGCGCAAGAGTCATAAAAGTAACTCCGAAGATCGTATCGGGTCTGGTGGTAAACACCGGAACCTTGAACTCTGAACCTTGAACTTTGAATTCCACAAGAGCCCCCACGGATTTCCCAATCCAGTTCCGCTGACTCTCCTTTAAACTTTCTGTCCAGTCTAGCTCGTTTA
>Ga0098067_1000685_pt1 | contig 12193 bp, 8 predicted proteins | sample 26_taG_FD_92578 | JGI IMG/M metagenome (GOLD analysis project Ga0098067, IMG submission 92578) | Marine viral communities from Cariaco Basin, Caribbean Sea - 26_WHOI_OMZ | ecosystem: Environmental > Aquatic > Marine > Oceanic | place: Caribbean Sea: Cariaco Basin | collected 2014-11-09
GACAAGCCAAATGACTTTTTGGTGTCGCCAGAAAAAGAGATTAAAGGCCGTAGCCTATGGCAGGATGCCTGGCGCCGTTTTTATCGCAACAAAGCCGCGGTAGCCAGCTTTATTATTTTGCTGCTTGTTGGTGCGTTTGTGATTTTCGTACCGATGCTAGCGCCTTTTGATTACGCTGAGGCGGATTGGAGCTATATGCAAGCGGCGCCCTCGTTTGAGAGCAAGCATTACTTCGGTACCGACTCTTTAGGCCGAGATTTGCTAGTGCGTACTGCCATCGGTGGGCGTATCTCGCTGATGGTAGGTTTAGCTGGGGCCACCGTAGCCGTCTTATTTGGCACCATATACGGCGCCACCTCAGGCTATCTGGGCGGCAAAGTCGACATGATAATGATGCGTTTTTTAGAGATTCTAAACGCCTTTCCGTTTATGTTCTTCGTTATTTTATTGGTCACTATCTTTGGCCGTAACCTCATCTTAATCTTCGTAGCTATCGGTCTGGTATCTTGGTTGGACGTGGCGCGTATTGTGCGCGGTCAGACGCTCAGCCTAAAGAGCAAAGAGTTTATTGAGGCGGCCCACGTTGGCGGGGTCTCCGGCTTTAATATTATCTTGCGCCATATCGTGCCCAACGTCTTAGGTGTGGTTGTGGTCTATGCCTCGCTATTGGTGCCCACGATGATTCTATTTGAATCTTTCCTAAGCTTCTTAGGCTTGGGCGTACAAGAGCCGATGACCAGTTGGGGCGCCTTGCTACAAGAGGGCTCACGGACTATGCAAGTGGCACCGTGGCAGATTCTGATTCCTTCGGCATTTTTGGTCATTACCTTATTTTGCTTTAACTTTATCGGCGATGGTCTGCGTGATGCGTTTGACCCGAAAGACCGCTAGGAGAGCGCCCCCATGCACACAGATATAGCGCAGCCAAATAACACGCAAAATCGTACCGTCCCAGAGTCAACAGCGAACGCAAACACGCTGTTACAGGTCAAAGACCTGATGGTGCAGTTCACCACGGAAGATGGTTTGGTGACCGCTGTGAATGGTCTCAACTTTGACCTACACGAAGGCGAGACCTTAGGTATCGTCGGTGAGTCCGGCTCGGGTAAGTCACAAACTGCCTTTGCCATGATGGGACTGCTGGCGAAAAATGGTCATGCTAAAGGCTCAGTCCGTTTTCAGGGCCAAGAAATATTAGACTTGTCGCAAAAGGCTTTTAATAAGTTGCGTGCTGAACAAATCGCGATGATTTTTCAAGACCCGATGACCTCGTTAAACCCGTATATGCGTATCGGTGACCAACTCGCTGAAGTGCTGATCCTGCATAAAGGCATGAGTAGAAAAGAAGCGTGGGCTGAGTCCGTACGTATGCTCGATGCCGTCAAAATCCCCGAGGCAAAAAAACGCATTAGCATGTATCCCCATGAGTTTTCAGGCGGGATGCGTCAGCGAGTTATGATTGCTATGGCGCTGCTGTGTCGGCCTAAACTACTGATTGCCGATGAGCCGACGACCGCACTAGATGTGACGGTACAGGCGCAGATTATGGTGCTGCTCAACGAGCTAAAACGCGACTTTGGTACCACCATTGTGATGATTACCCATGATTTGGGCGTGGTTGCCGGTATTTGCGATCGGGTATTGGTGATGTATGCCGGCCGTACTATGGCGTACGGTGAGACCGAAGAGATTTTCTATAAGCCGTCGCACCCGTATACCATCGGTTTGCTCAACGCTATTCCGCGCTTAGACAGCAAGGCGGGTAAGCTGGAGACTATCCCCGGTAGTCCGCCCAACTTATTAAATCTGCCAGACGGCTGTCCTTTCTTTGAGCGCTGTTCGCATGCGATGGAAATCTGCCGCAATACGCCGCCGCCACTGGAGTTCTTACCGCACGACCGCCAGCGCGCCTGCCATTGGCATCCCGAGTCGATGTCCGATTTAGCTAGCAGCACAGTCAACAGCCATTCCGTCACCACCAGTTCGGTTAAGGGGTAAGCCATGACGACTATACAGACCAGTACCACCAGCAGCGTTAGTAACGCTCATGCTAATCCTATGGTTGACGCTGAACTCGCAAACCAGACCCCATTGCTGCAAGTAAAGGAAGTAAATACCAGCTTTAATATTAAACAAAAAGGCACTTACTTTTGGCAAAAGCCAGCGACCTTAAAAGCGGTTAATGGTGTGTCTTTTGAGCTATTTGCCGGTGAGACTTTGGGTGTCGTTGGCGAGTCGGGTTGTGGTAAATCGACCCTAGCGCGCACCATTATCGGCTTAGTTCAGGCCAACTCAGGCAGCATTTTGTTTAATGGCGAAGAGATGGTGGGTGCCTCCAAAAAGGCCATGCGTCTCAAACGTAAAGACATTCAGATGATTTTCCAAGACCCGCTAGCGTCTTTGAATCCACGTATGACGGTGGGCGATATTATTGCTGAGCCGCTGCGGACTTATTACCCCAAGATGAAGAAACAAGATGTGCAAGAAGAAGTGCGCGCCATCATGAAAAAGGTCGGCCTGCTCACCAACCAAATTAACCGCTATCCACATGAATTCTCTGGTGGTCAGTGCCAGCGTATCGGTATTGCTCGTGCCTTGATTCTTAAACCAAAGATTATCATTTGTGATGAGCCAGTCTCGGCGCTAGACGTGTCTATTCAGGCGCAGGTCATCAACCTACTGCAAGATGTGCAAAAGGAAATGGGCTTAGCCCTCATCTTTATCGCGCACGATTTATCAGTGGTCAAGCACATCGCCGACCGCGTGTTGGTGATGTATTTGGGTAATGCGGTTGAGCTTGGCGTGGATAAAGCGGTCTATAGCAAGCCAACCCATCCTTATACCCAAGCGTTGATGTCGGCAGTACCGTTGCCTGACCCTATTGCAGAACGCAATAAGACGATTCAGCTGTTAGAAGGCGATTTGCCGAGTCCGATTAACCCACCATCGGGCTGTGTCTTCCGCACCCGTTGTCCGTTAGCGGATGCCGAATGTGCGCAAATTAAACCGGTGTTGGAAGGTACGCTTGAGCATCGGGTCGCTTGTCTAAAAAATAAGGTCGTTGCTTAATAGCTATTGTTTTAGACGATAAAACTAGACGAATCACTAAGACGGCTAATACGAAAAAACCACCCACATAATCTGCGGGTGGTTTTTTGTTTTATGGGCTTAATTCAAGTTGCTTTTTTATAGTCGAAGACTAAAAAACTGGCCTTACTATCCCAGTGCTTTAGACAGGGAGAAATATGCGGGACAGGAGTAGGCGCTATTACTAGACTATGTCCATGCCTCGTCCCTCAGCAAAAGCTAACGACAGCTTATTGCTCTACTTTTGGATCGTTCTCAAGCTAATCCGCTAACTCGCTAGTCAGTCTAGCCATCAATTCCGCCACACTTTCCGAGCGCACCAGACTTACCCCTTGACCTGCCCACATCGATAAATGCTCGACATCCCCTTGTTTGCCCGCATTAGCGCGCATGGTTCGAGTCATCGCATTTAATTGCGGGTAGGGCGGTAGCGTGTCTTGATTATCGAAAGTTTGATAGGTGCGCAGGTAGTCATTGTCGAGGGCACGTGCGGGCTTACCGGAGAACAGTCGCGTCAATCGAGTCGTCGCTGCTCGGTCACCATTAGCAACTTTAAGTAAGGTATCTTTATAGGCTGGGCTAATACCTGACTCATGTGTGGTGAGAAAAGCCGTGCCCATTTGCACCATCTCTGCTCCGGCAATTTGTGCCGCAGTAATAGCTCTACTAGTCATAATGCCGCCCGCCGCAATTAACGGTATGTCAGTGACTCGTTTGGTTTGATCCAGTAGCGTGAGTAGTCCTAGCGGATCCGCCTCACTAATCGCTAACCAACCACCACGATGGCCACCTGCTTCTACGCCTTGTGCACAAACGGCATCCGCACCAATGTCTGCCCAAGCCTGTGCTTCCAAGGGATGGTTCGCCGTACCGATGACTTTAGTACCCACATTATGCAGGGCGTCGACTTGCTCACGACTGATGATGCCAAAGGTAAAGCTAGCAACGGGCACCGGATTATCTAAGAGCACTTGAAACTGTGCGGAAAAACTTTGCGCAGGTTGTGCCGGCAGGGCAATTTCAAGCGCATTGTTCGCATAATAGGCGCTTAGCCATTCCGGAATTGGCGCGTCTAATGTCGTCCATTCTGTCTCTGAGAGCACCATCAAGTTTACGGCAAAAGCTCGATCGGTTAGCGCTTTAATACTGTCGATTTGCTCGATCAATAGCTTTGGTGCCGTCATGCCTGCGCCTAACGAGCCAAGACCTCCAGCATTACTGACGGCTGCAATAAGTTCGGGGGTAGTCGCACCGCCCGCCATAGGGGCTTGGACGATAGGGCAAGTCATACCGAGTTGGTTTGAGAGTGTCATATTTATTCCTTTATTTATTGCAGCAGTAGCGTTGTTATTGGCTAGTTTCCCTAGAGATTAAGCTGCTCTATAGACCCAGCCGCTAGCCTTTAACTTGCTTGGTTTGATGGTTGCTTTAATCCTTGCTATGAAGTCTTCGGTGCAAATTCACGACACGACGCAAAGGGGAGGGCTTCCACGAAGTCGTTGGCACCACATCTCGACACGACGCATTGGTACCGGTTTGCGCACGAAAAGCCTCCGATCTTTGCGCCGCTTCTTCGGCAGACAGGTTTTTACCTTTACGCCAGCCACCGTGCATATATAGTCCGCCAGCCATTAGGGCAGTCGCTACCATGCCTGCTGGAAATGACCACCAAAGCGCATCGGTGCCCAGTAGGGAATAAAGCCCGAAAGCAAAGCCAAGACGCACGGGGTACATCGAGATGACCATAACCATCAGCGGCCAAATCACATAGCCGTTCGCCCGCATGGTACCGAACAGCACCTGCGCTATACCAAAAAACAGATAGCCCCAGGTCGCCACCAGTTGGATATGGCGTCCAATCGGTACGGCTTCACTATCACTGCCCAGGAAAAACCCAAGAATAGTTTTATCAAAAATGGTTAGCAGCACGATAATAGTGCCTGTCAATGTTAGGTTAAAAATAAGACCCCAACGGGTGATTCCCGAAATCCTGTGCCAATGATTCGCACCGATATTCTGGGCAGCCATGGCGCTAGCCGCCGCACTTAATGCCATAGCAGGCATCTGCACATAGGTCCAAAGCTGCTGGGTCGCACTATAAGCGGCGGTCGTCTGTACGCCCTCTCTATTGATCAACGATAGCATCGTCAACGCCGCTGATGAGATGACGATCATCTGCAGGCCCATTGGCAACCCTTTTGCGACCATCGATTTTATGATTTTCCGGTCAGCGCGTAGAAAGCGCAGCTCTGGCAACTTGAGTGCCAGCACAGAGCCCCGCAGGTACATGGTAATAATCATACCAATAAGCGCTAAGGTGTTGGCGACGGCGGTTGCTAAGGCCGAGCCAAAGATGCCCCATTCGGGAAATGGGCCTATCCCTAAAATGAGCATCGGCGTCAAAACGAGGTCTATGGCGACCGACACAATCATGAACCAAAGGGGCGTCGTAGAATCGCCCGTCCCGCGCAGTGCCATCATGAGCATGGTAAACGTTAAAGTGGTGGGCATCGCAATGAAAATCGTCCGTAGATAGGTCAGGGCAAGGTCTACAGCACTGGCCGGCGTCCCCAACAGATCAAGCAAGGTCGGTGCATATATCCAGCCCAAAGCCGCCACCAGCACACTTATCGGAATAATGCTGCCCAATGCCGTACCCATGGTGCGCTTGGCCATGACGTCATCTTGGCCGCCTACTGCCTGACCAATCAAAATAGTGGCCGCCATACCAAAACCAAAAACGAAGGAAATCATGATAAACATCAGGATGTTACCATTCGCCGTCGCCGCCAACGCTTCTTCACCTAAATACCGTCCTACCCACACAGCATTGATCGACCCGTTTAAGGACTGTAGTACCGACGAGCCCAGGGTAGGCAGGGCAAACAACAGCATGGTTTGGGCGATTGACCCTTTGGTGAGGTCACGCTTTTTTCCAGTGGAGATTTTTGTATTACTCAATATCTTTCCTTTGGCGCCACCCAAATTGTTGGCGGTCATTAATTGTATTTAAGGACTTCGTAGTCACGGGGCACCCTAGCGTAACTCTAAACTTTAATCTAAGCTTACCCGTCAAGGCATTTGCCAATAGGCATAAAACTTAACCCATATATCAGTGCGTATCGACTCGTCGCTATGGGAATAAAGCCTTATGCGGAACCGACTTAAGTAATGAAAATTGTTATATAAAAGCGCTCGTTAACCATCATAAATAGGGATGTTTGCATGAAATTAGTCAGCACTGGCCTCGCGGCTTTACTGTGTGTCTCGGTAGTGGGGTGTACCACGCCGAATAGCTTTACCGTTGCCACGACCCAAAAATTGGTGCAGCTTGAGCGCAATAAGTCTGATTTGGAAACCAAAGCTTTTACGCTTGCTTCAGGCGATAAGATGGCTTATTTAGAGGGCGGTAATCTCACAGGCGAGCCTTTATTATTAATCCACGGCTTTGGTGGTAATAAAGATAACTTTACCCGTATCGCGGATAAACTAGAAGATTATCATATTATTATTCCAGATCTATTGGGTTTTGGTGACTCTAGCAAACCGATGGATGCGGACTACCGCGTGGATGCACAAGCCAAGCGTTTGCATGAGCTGCTCCAAGCTAAAGGGTTAGCCTCAGCGATTCATGTCGGTGGTAACTCGATGGGTGGCGGGATTAGCGTGGCCTATGCGGCGATGTATCCCAAAAATGTGAAGAGTGTCTGGCTATTGGACAGTGGCGGCTTTTGGTCGGCGGGCCTACGTGAAGGCTATGAGGATTTCACCCCTGACAATAATCCGCTGGTGGTTAAGACGACAGAAGAGTATTTTAATCTCTATAAGTTGGTGATGTTTAAACCGCCTTATATCCCCAAAACGGTACAAGCCGTCTTTGCGCAAGAGAATATCGCCAACCGCGAGTTGCACACTAAAATCTTGGAGCAAATCGTTGAGGATAATGTGGAAGAGCGGGCTAAAGTCCTCGCCAAGAATAATATCCCGACGCTGATCGTTTGGGGCGAAGAAGATATGGTCTTGAAGCCTGAGACGGCGGAATTGATGGTGAAATTAATCCCCAATGCGCAAGTGGTTATGATGCCGAAAGTGGGACATGTGCCGATGATCGAAGCAGTCAAAGCTACGGCCAATGATTATAAAAAATTCAGGGCTGGTTTAGAGAGTAAGTAGTTTTTATTCGCTAGGAATTTAGGCTGTAAATAAAAAAAGAAACATCAGGTGCTCTGGTGTTTCTTTTTTTATGGGTTGAACGTTTTGAGAGGACTTAGCTACAGGTTTGTAGTTAAAATATTTGACTACAGATTTGTAGTTAAGTAAGATGACTACAGATTTGTAGTTAATTAAGGATAAGATATGAGCACAGGGATTGTCGTTACTGGTGATAAGTATTTCCCAAGACCTAAAGATGAAAAAAGGATTTGGAGACAAATAGTTCAAGGGTCACATGTCTTATTACTTGCACCAAGGCGAGTGGGTAAAACTTCGTTAATTACTTATCTTAAGGATAATCCAAAGAGTGGCTACGCTGTCATTTATGTCTTTGTTCAAGCTTGCGATAGCGAGCAGGCCTTCTATGAAAAGCTATTACGCGAGATTTATCGCTCAGACCATGTAAAACGTTTTGATAAGATTAAAAAGACTCTGATTGAGAAAGCAAAAAATATTAATTTTAGCTTATCGCTCAGTCCTACGACTGTTGATTTAGATTTAAACGGAAAGGAAGCTAAGAAAACAATAATTACTCATGAAATGATTCGCGACGTATTATATGAAAGCCTTAAAAGTGCTAGCGATACTGTAATCATTGCTATAGATGAGTTCCCAGATGTACTAGAAAGAATATCTGAAAATGACGGTAAGCAAGGAGTTGAGCACTTCTTATCAGGTATCCGTGCCTTATGCCAAGATACTGAATTCAATGAAAAAGTTCAGTTTATTTTAACTGGATCAATTGGCCTTGATACGTTGGCAGAGAAGCTCGGTGTCACTGACCGTATTAATATGCTTTCTATAGCTCATATACGGCCTTTGACTCATAGTGAAGCGCTAGACTTTATCGATTTTTATATGAATAGATACAATACTGAATTAACTCTAGATGTACTGACCAAAGAAGCTGTTATTCAAGCCGTAGGTTGGAATATGCCTTATTATTTAGGTCTGGCTTGTGAGCAATTATTCTATATTTTTGATGAAGAAGAGCGAGCCGTTAGTAGTGCTGATGTTCAAAGAGCCATAGATGCTTTGTTTCGACAGTCGGCTACTACACAGTTTTCGCATTGGCGAGATCGATTAAATCGTCTAGACAAAATAGAAAAGAAGTATGCTTATCAAGTCTTAAGTCTCATAAGTACAGCCAGTACAGAAATTACTAAAGGTGAACTATTTAATTTATCACAGCACTCTGATTTTAAAGACGTTATAAATCATCGGTATGTTATTAATTGCTTATTAAATGATGGCTATCTCTACCAAGATGAAGAGGATAACTATCATTTTACCTCGCCATTGTTCAAACGCTGGTGGAAACGTTATGGAAATTAATACAAGTTCAGCAGCCACTAACCCTATAGCTACTACTATGAACAACTCAGTATTGCTCTATAACACCCAAAATATTGATCCCCATGTACTTAAAGCTGGGTTTAGCATTCGTAAGGAAGAATATCAACGCATTTGGAATGATATTCGGTCCGGTACAATGCAGCGTCCTGAAGTACATTACCTGATTCAAGGGGTCCGAGGAGCAGGGAAAACAACGCTATTATCCAGACTTGCGAATGAAGTAGTAGAAGATAAAAATTTAAATAAATGGCTTATCCCTATTCTCTTAAACGAAGAAGAGTACGGCATTTTATCGTTATTTACTTTTTGGTTACGCATTGCTGAAAAGTTAGCAGAACAAATGCCACAAAATTATTCAATACTCTATCAGCGACTCAATGACTTAGATATTTCAAGTTTAAATGAAGCTGAGGTGGCATGGGAGTTAATACGAGAGTCTTTAGACAAGTACCAGCAAAAAATAATTGTTTTTGTTGATAATTTAGGTGAGTTATTCAAAGACTTTGATGAGATTGAAGAGGCACAACTCCGTGAGGTCTTGAGCTTCCACCCACACATTCGTCTGATTGGGGGGTCAAGCGAGATACTCGACGCACATTTTGATGGTAATGCACCTTTCTATCAATTCTTTAAACTAATTAACTTGAAGCCAATCAATGAAGTAGATATGCATGAGCTTCTACGCTCCTTAGCTAAACAAACTAGTGAAGAAGCCGTTCAAACTATTGAAGAAATTATCACACAGTATCCTGAGCGCATTGAAGCGGTTAGGCGTTTAACTGATGGCGTCCCTCGCACAATCGTTCTGCTATTCCAAATCATTATGGAAGGCGCTAAAGAAAGCAGCTATGCCTATCTTGAGGAAACCATTGATAAAACTACGCCACTGTATAAGCATCGAATGGATGACTTGCCCAAACAGCAGCGAGCTATCGTCCATACTATAGCAATGAATTGGGATGCAATGAGCGCGAAAGAAATCGCTGAACAAACCCGCTTGCCTAGTAAGACGGTATCTGCGCAACTCGTAAAACTACAAAAGCAATGGATCGTCGATAAGATAGAAACCAATACTAAAAACCATCTTTATATTATTAAAGAGCGTTTTTTTAATATCTGGTATTTGATGCGTTATGGTAGTCAGACGGATAAACGTAGAGTGCTCTGGTTAACTAGATTTTTAGAAAGTTGGTATGACAAAAATGAATTAAATTTTAAGCTTGTGGAGTTAGTTCAACCCTATATAGAACTATATGAAGAAAATAAAAGCTATAAATTAGGATATAGTCAAGAGCTATATGTAAATGCGTTGTTAGCAAGTAATTTCATAGATGAAAGCCTGAAAATAGGTGCTAATATTTATTTAGAACCTTATTATAGTAATTTAATAAACTCACTGAACTATAAAGCTTTCAAAAATCACCTTACAGAATTCTATGATGATATTGATAATAAGAATTTTGAAGAAGCGAGATTAAAAATAGCGGATATCATAGGTCTTGATATAGGTATCAGCGAACTTTTAATTTGTCTTGAATTAATTAGTAGTTTTTTTAGAGCCGATAAGCACCTAATAGAGCAAGTACAAGCTGAAATTTACTTAAGGGCTAAAAGATCGAGTATGAGTTTATATGTTCTATTCATGAGTATTATGGAGATAGATTTTGATAGTGCTAAACGATTAGGGAAAGAAATTGCAGACAGTATTGTGATAGACAATGACAACCCTAGAACACTAATATTTATGATATTTAAGGCTTATGTTTTACTTTGGTTTGATGAATTTGAGAGCTATAGCAGTATAATTAAAACTCTAGAGAAAAACGGTTTTGAGTTTGTTAAAAGAATAGTAGCATCAGATTTTTTAGAAAACTTATTAATTTTAATGATAATGAAAAAACAGCTAGAAATGGTCTATAGTATTATGAGTAGATTTAATCATGTTAAAGATAAATATAAGCCTATTTACTATGCAACAGTTTCATTATTGCAAGACGAGCGCCGTCAAGAGTACCTAAGAATGGGACCAGAACTACAAAGTACAGTTGATGAAATATTGACAAAAGTAGATGAGTATCAAATTAAGTATGCTTAAATTTCAATAATTAAGTGTTAAAACCAGGGACGAACTATCCGCAATTAACGAATAGTTCGTTTTTTTATTATCAAAGACTTTTTACCATTAAGAGTAGTTACGACCTAACCCACCGGAGGCCAAGGACGATGAGTATCACTCTCAATCCATTCTTTGACATAGCCCGTCGGTGGCATCTCCCAGCCCGATTTACCCATAGCTTCTAAGACACGCTTAGTCTCAATCACACGGCCTTTTGCCGTCACGCCTGTGCGTAGCAACGTTGATGAGCAAGGCTTACCCTTCACCCACATCGAATGCTCAAGGTAGATCCAGCGCTCATCTATCGCAACGATATGGGACTTAATCGTCACTTTATCCAATAGGCGAATACGCTTACGGTATTGAATCGTGCTGCCCGCAACCACCATGCTCCAGCGATTTTTCAGCAAGCGACGGCCTAGACCGGTTCTGATAATAAAATCGGTCCGGCCAATATCATAGAGGGTCAAGACGCGACCATTATTCATCTCTAGCATAGGATCGATGTCCGTGAGACTACAGCGAATGTCGACCTCACTGGTATCCGCAAAGTCTAAATATTGGGTTTTTTTATTAGTGATGACGGCATCAACGATGGACTTGGTATAGCGTAGATAAGGATACATAATGTGGCTCTAATACGTGAAAAGTATAAACAAAATTTTATTTAAAGTAGCACAGTATTGGCCAGATTGAGAATCCTCTTTAGTGGCTCCAAGATGTCACACTATTTAGTTGAAATAAAAAAAACGAGCGTTAACTGACGCTCGTTTTTGGGATGGGACACTAACAGTTAAGACGGTATTTTAAAAAGTCGTGAATAAGCTTATTAAAATTAACGCTGGGTCGCTTTAAAGAAGTCCATCGCGGTCTTCGGGTACCAAGAGGCATCAAACTGTTTCCCTTGGAAGTTTAGAAAGCCAATATGGCCGCCACGTTTTGGCTCGCATAGGACGACTTCTGAAGAGGTATCCCCTTGGTCAGGCACAATGCCTAAGAAAGGATCGTCTTTGGCGGTAATAATCAGCGTGGGCTTAGCGATATTGGCCAGATGCGGTAGGGCAGAGGCCTGACGGTAATAATCGTTTTTAGAGCGGTAGCCATGACGCGGCGCCGTAAAGACTTGGTCAAATTCGCTGATACGGCGACTGGCTTTTACACCCGCCATTTCTTCAGGGGTCAAATGATGACCTAAAGCTTTAGAAACAATCGGGTTTAATAAATAGGGCGTATAAACGCGGCGACCAAGCAGACGCTCCATCGCAATTGAGGAGGAAGCTAAGTCCAAGGGCGCAGAAACGATTGCTGCGGCTTCACATAAGGCATCTTCTTGATATTCGCCCATATATTTACCCAAGACGTTACCACCTAATGAAGTACCAACGCCATAAATCGTCTCGTAGCGTTTTTTCAAATACTCTA
>Ga0098067_1000686_pt1 | contig 12184 bp, 13 predicted proteins | sample 26_taG_FD_92578 | JGI IMG/M metagenome (GOLD analysis project Ga0098067, IMG submission 92578) | Marine viral communities from Cariaco Basin, Caribbean Sea - 26_WHOI_OMZ | ecosystem: Environmental > Aquatic > Marine > Oceanic | place: Caribbean Sea: Cariaco Basin | collected 2014-11-09
CTTCAAGGTATGACCTGGAAACCCGCTCATGCAGAGGTTTCCTGCTCGTATATTCGCTCACAGTAGAACGGATAAATTCCTTCTCTACATCTTTCATCCTAAAGATGCGGTTGATCCTGCCAGTGGTAGAAAGCATATTCTCATTCATACTGTCGTTCTCCACCAGCTTTGACACCTTCCGGTTAATCAACTTTTTAAACTGAACGGTATCAACAGATGCATCCAGAAAAGCGGTAGAAAGCTTAAAATCTTCCTCTAAACTTCCCTGTGAAGATAGGTAAACATCATCTGAGAATTCTTGCTGTTCTTCAAATATTTCGTTTATAATAGCGCTGTCTGCCTGCGCGCCCAAACTGTCTACCAATTCCTGCATCGCGAAATAATAGTTCTCCAGCTCGTTATTCTCTACTTCATTAGCTACTCTTCGCAGTATCTGTTTAGCATTAAAAGAGAACTGCTCTTCTTTGCTCTCAACTGTATTTTTTATCCAAAATCCCTGAACAAATATAATTCCTATAAGAGAGAGGCTCATAAGAACCACCAAAAGAAAAAATATCTTTTTGTTCATATCTTCAAAAGTATGATTTTAACATTTAGCCAAAATACCCTTTAACCAAAAGTTAACAAAAGAAATCCAGTATTTACGCGCTCTAGACGAGGGTTTCATGTAGTTCATGCACTGCTTTACGGGTGCTGGAGAGCTCCTTATTTTCGATGATAAAGTCGGCCAGTTTCGCCTTTTCTTCATCACTCCACTGGTTGTTCATTCTGGCTTCGATTTCTTCGAGGGTAGATTTGTCTCGTTTTTTGAGCCTTTCAATCCTTCGATCTAAAGGGGCCGTGACAAGGAGATTGAAATCGCACTTTTTATATCCCCCGGATTCAAACAGAATAGCAGCTTCATAAATGACATAAGGCGCCACCTGCGCTTCTTTCCAGGATTCAAAATGCCGGGCCACAGCAGGGTGTATAATAGCATTTAATTGCTCAAGTTTCTCGCGGTCTCCAAAGACTTTTGAAGCAATATATTTTCTTTCGGGCAGCCCATTTTTATAGCTGTGTTCTCCAAAAAGTGCTTGTACGGCCGATTTTACCTCAGGGTTGATTACCATTAATTGTTTGGCTTCATCATCGGCGATAAAAACCGGAATACCAAGTTCTTTAAAGAAACCCGCAACAGTAGTTTTTCCACTTCCAATTCCTCCCGTAAGTCCTACTACTTTCATTTTTTGATAATAAACTGAATTCTCTTCTCATTAAGCCGAAGGTTTGAGGTGAAGTCGGGTTTTTTGATCACCTGGGGAATGAGGAAATCCTGCTCGCCCCTCACCTCGTTGAAATCTACCACCACTCTAAAATCTGAAGCTGTTACTTTATTAAACTCCTTCAGGTTGACCTGGTAGAACAAAACCACTTCCTTTGGAAATATCACCACATTAAGCCCTCGCGGCACATTCATAATTTCAATAGGCACCTGCACCTTTCCTTCAGTAAACTTTTCAACATCCAGGCTATATTCCACTTTATTCTTGTAAAAAGTAACATTTGGTAGTGCAGTAGTATCAAGATATACTGCACCTTCTCTATCGTTCTTTACTTTTGAAAGTGTAAGCGGCTCGGTAAGAAGCCTCGAAAGTGTGTCTAAAACGTTATCTGGGCCGCTCACCATAATGGAGTCGGGTGTAAACTGAAGATCACTTACAGCCGAATATCCGGCGGCGTACTCTATATTACTTCGGAAGATCACCGGCAGCCTTTTTTCCTGTTTCTGTTCAAAATTCACGGTGAGCACCTCTTTCAGGAATTGGTTATCATCCATATCAAGCTCCAGTTGAGACTGAAGCTGAGCCCTGTTTTCAATAAGATCGTACACCAGGTTACCGTCAGCTACATGGGCCTGTGCAAGGTCTATAGTTATGGTGGGTGCAAAAAGTGAGAACCAGGCAACGGTAAAACCATTCTCCTCTACCCTTAACTGAAGGCTTTCAGGATTGTTGAGCAGCAGTTTATCTGGCGGCACGTTCACATACTCCACCGGAATTTCTATCACTTCGCTGTACTGCTTTGAAAACTGCACAAAGATCCAGATCACGATCGCAAAGAACAGAAAGAACAAAAATGAATTGAAGTCGGTTTTTTTAAACCGCGCCTTTGTAACCGTTTTAAACCTATTGAGCATGTTTAAAAAATAGCTTTGGAAACCTCTCTTCCGGATCCATGTTGAACATCCTAAGATAGCAGGTTGACTTGCAGAAACCAAACCCATAACCCAGAAATTGTACGAGAGCAGCTACAATAGAAAAACCTGCAATTTTAATACTTCCGTTACGCACCAAAGAATGGAAAAACAGAACCAACAGATACACCACATACACCCACAAAGGCAAAAACCATCCAAAAAAGGCAAAAATCGCAGCTGCCACAAGCCCAAAACTAAATAAAGTGGGAAACCAGTACGTGATCTTAGCCGACTCCGGGTGCCACTTATTCAAAATTGGCCTTACCATCCCAAATTTATTCACCTGCCGGTAAAACTTCTCCCAGTTTATACGCCGCTTGTGGTACACGAAAGCTTCCGGAAATAATCGGCTCGAAAAATGCCCTTTTTGAAGCCTAAGTGCCAAGTCGGGATCTTCGCCGGGGTGAATCCTTCCGAAGCCACCACTGGCAAGAAACGCTTCTTTTGACAATCCCATATTAAAGCTGCGGGGCTCAAATTTTCCCAGCATCTTCGTTCCACCTCTAATTCCGCCGGTAGTCAAAAAAGAGGTCATGGTATAATTTATTGCCTTCTGCAGGTCACTAAAGCCTTCATGAGCGGCATCGGGGCCGCCAAAACAATGAACAAAATCCTGCTGCAGCTCTTTTTCAACTTCAGTAAGATAATGCGGTGGCAAAAGCACATCAGAATCCAGGATCAAAAAGTAGTTTCCGGCAGCACGGGCCATTCCGTAGTTACGGGAATCACCGGGACCTGAATTTGGCTTTTTAAAGTAGCTGATCTTCAGCATCTCTGCATATTCCTGCACCACTTCTTCCGAAGAAATTGAAGAACCGTCTTCCACGATCACCACTTCAAAGGCTTTGCCGTAGTCGAGTTCACACATGCTTTGCAGCAGCTCCCTGATCTCGGCCGGGCGATTGTAAACGGGAACAATAAAGGAGAAGTACAGCTTCATAGCACAAATGTATTAAAGAAAGTGGGACAGACACCAAAAAATAAGAGGCCTCAAAAATGACATTTTTAAGACCTCTTACTATCGATATTTGAACTAGCTTACTCTCCTTTTCCCTTTACAAAAGCTTCCATCACCTGCTGGCTCACTCCCATATTGGAGAAACCACCGTCGTTGAAAAGATTTTGCAGGGTAACTCTTTTTGTAAGGTCTGAAAACAGGCTCACAATATAATTTGCACAATCCATTCCTGTTGCGTTTCCAAGCGGCGACATTTCATCAGCATAAGCGATAAATCCGTCAAAACCTTTCACGCCGGTACCTGCAGTAGTAGGTGTGGGCGACTGGGAAATAGTATTCACCCTTACTTTTTTCTCTTTTCCGAAGAAATATCCAAAACTACGGGCAATAGATTCAAGATATGCCTTGTTATCGGCCATATCGTTATAATCTGGGAATACTTTTTGGGCAGCGATATAAGAAAGCGCCATAATGCTTCCCCACTCGTTCATGGCGTCCTTTTTATAAAGGCTCTGCATGGTTTTATGGAAAGATACAGCCGATACGTCCCAACCTTTGGTGGTGAAATCGTAATTCATATCGGTGTAATGGTTCCCTTTTCGAACATTGACCGACATTCCAATTGAATGCAGTACAAAGTCGAGTTTTCCCCCAAGAATTTCCATGGCCTTATCTACAAGATTGTCCAGGTCTTCTACACTGGTAGCATCTGCAGGGATAATTTGCGAGTTTGTCTTTTCGGCAAGATCTTTAATATTCCCCATTCGCATGGCAATAGGCGCGTTGGTAAGTACAAATTCTCCTCCTTCTTCATGTACACGCAAAGCGGTTTTCCAGGCAATAGAGTTTTCGTCTAAGGCTCCAAAGATGATCCCTTTCTTTCCTTTAAGTAGATTATATGACATGGTTTGGTTTTATAGTTTTTATTAAGCGGGTAAATATAATAAACATCTTTTAATTCAGAAGCGCTTTCGCATGGGCGACGGCAGAATCGCTAATGTTTTTGCCTCCAAGCATCATGGCCAGCTCCTCTACCCGCTCTTCTCCCCTGAGTTCCTTAATGTTGGTAATGGTACTGTTAACGGCGTCTTCTTTATAAATTTTGAAGTGCCTGTCCCCCTTTCCGGCAATTTGCGGAAGGTGTGTAATTGCAATAACCTGCATGTTTTTTCCCATTTTTTGAAGGATACCGGCCATTTTTTGAGCAATATCGCCCGAAACTCCCGTATCTATCTCATCAAATATAATGGTAGGTAACTTGCTGTAAGTGGCGAGTATACTTTTCACTGCCAGCATAATTCGCGACAATTCCCCGCCCGAAGCAGCCTTTTTAATATCATTGTAGCTCCCGCCTTTGTTGGCCGCCAGCAACCAATTAAGTTTATCCTGCCCGTTGTGAAAAAAGTCCTTTTGCTGCTCCAGCTCAATTTTTAGAGTAGCGTTGGGCATTCCAAGATCGGCAAGTATGGTCTCGATTTCCTTCACGAATTTCGGGATCACACTTTTTCGGGCAGCGTGCAGATCTGTTGCTATTTTATGTAGATCTTCTTTCTTTTCTGAAATGGCTTTTTCTGAATGTGCTATTTCTTCTTCGGCATTTTCTGAAACTGCTACTTTCTTTACGAGTTCCTCCTCGATTTGTTTTAGTTCATCTACAGTTGCAACTGCGTGCTTCTTCTGAAGGTTATACAACACCTGAAGCCTTGCATTCACCTGCTCCAGCTCTGCCGGATTGGCCTCTACTTTATCTAAAGCCGATTCGAGTTCGGCAGCTATATCGTCTAATTCGATATTCAGGCTTTGCAGCCGCTCAAAAAGCTGCTGATAATTACCTGAAATGCCCGAAATGCGCTGCAGATTGTTCTTTGCTTCCCTTAAAGCGGCTGCAGCACCAATCTCTTCCTGCTGAATGTGATTTACAGCACTCCCGAGTTGATCGGTAAGCTGCTCTACATTGCTGAGCTCTTCGTAGCGCTCTTCAAGCTCTTCCTGCATTCCTGTTACCAGCTTTGCCTGCTGCAGTTCGGTGAGTAGAAAAAGGTTGTAATCGTATTCTTTGGTAGCCTGCGCCTGTTCTTCCCGCAACTGCTGTAGCTGTTTTTGAAGCACCCTGAGCTGCTGCATTTCGGCCTGATACTGCTTAAGCCTGGAAGCATTTGCCGCCAGGGAATCGATGACAAGGAACTGGTAATCGTTATCACCCAGGCTCAAAGTCTCGTGCTGACTGTGAATATCGAGCAGTCTTTCCCCAAGCACCTGGAGAGAAGAAAGATTTGCAGGCGTATCGTTTATAAAGGCCCTGCTCTTGCCAGAAGGCAGAATTTCCCTCCTTATAATAGTTTGTGTTTCAAAGTCGAGTTCTTCTTCGGTAAAAAGGGCTTTTAGATCATAGGAGGAAATGTTGAAGCATCCTTCAATAACACATTTCTTTTCTTTGTCCCTTATTGCACTGTAGTCGGCACGCTTACCCAAAAGAAGGGAAAGAGCCCCGAGCATAATAGATTTACCCGCCCCGGTTTCTCCTGTTATTATTGTAAAACCACTTTGAAGATCCATTTGGATATCTTCAATTAGAGCGTAATTTTTTATAGAAAGGCTTGTAAGCAAGAGAATGAAAATTTTGGTTAAAGATAAGGCAAAATTCTATGGGCAGTAAGCAATTAACAGGGAGCAAATTTAAAAGAATCAAATGGCAGGCACCAAATTTGGCAGATTAATTTCCGAAGAAAAAAATCATCCCGACAAAGAAGGAATTTCTTCTGAAAGAATCCAATCCTCTCAAAAATGGCAATTTTAGCAGCTATGTTGGCGCGGATTTGTAATCCGTGCCGAACTTATAACCAAAAATAGATATCTCGACTCCGCTCGACCTGACTAATCATATAAATTTAAAAGGAACAACAATCAGTTGGCGCGGATTTGTAATCCGTACCGAACCTTTAACCAAAAATAAAGGTCTCGACTCCGCTCGACCTGACTGATCATATAAATTTAAAAGGAATAACAATCAGTTGGCGCGGATTTGTAATCCGTGCCCAACCTTTAATCCAAAATAGAGGTCTCGACTCCACTCGACCTTAACATCAATGTATATTCCCAGCTAGTCTGCTAATACACAATATTAGACCATCTTTCAGAAAAAGTAGGAGCGAGATTGTTGAGGGCTTCTACCACCTCCCGCGTGTTCACCTGAGGGCCACCACTAAAGATTTGTTCCACTTCGTCGGCCTTGGCATCAAAAAAAGTACGGAGTAAAAGTGAGTTGGGTCGGCGGCTATTCATTCGCTGCAAATCCATTATTGCCCCGGCCACGGCTTCCTTCCCCTCTTGAGGAGACATGTGCATTACATCTAAGCCATTGCGGTGATAAGCGTAAAGCGCATCGCGATAGCCCGAATATGTATTTGACAGTAAATTGGCGTTGAGCTGGTAACGGGACCTATTGCCGTCTGTGCCTTTCCAGCCACTGTAAGGACTCTGCTGCGCAGTACCCACAACCTGGTTGGCAATTTGAAAATAAGGTGTTCCTCCCTGTTTACTAAAGGTATCGGCATCAAGCCCCAGAATGGTATAAACATAGAAACCAATTACCGAAACCAGGTTTGAATCAAATTGATTGGGACTAAATTCAAGCGGCTCATATTCGGAATAATTAAAAGCCAGTTGCTCATCATTGAAGTTCAATACAGGCGTGATCATTGTAGAACCAAAAACAGGACGGGACGACTGCACCTGAATGCTTCCTGAAAATTTATTGCCGTCATAGCTGCTGATGTTGATGAACATGCTGCAGTTGATACGCTCCTGCGGAAGAAATTCCCTGTCTGTCCAGCGCGTTTGATTCACAAACTCACTAATGGCATTTTGCAGGGTCTTAAATACCGATGCATTTGCCTGACCTGTTTGTTCAGAATTCACCACAACCTGGCAATTTAGCTCCTGCGCCCCTACGGCAAGGCTGAAACAAAAGACACACAAGAAAAGAATTATTCTATTCATCTAATAACAGGATTATTTCATTCAGGATATCCTGAGCCACTTCTCTTTTTGACTTCAGCGGAAAAGCTTTTACTTTCTCATCCTTAAAGAGGATCTTTACTTTATTGGTTTCAGACTTAAAGCCTGCACCCGAATCGTTCAAAGAATTGAGAACAATAAAATCGAGGTTCTTCCTCTTTAACTTCCCGCTTGCATTTTCCTCTTCATTTTCAGTTTCCAAAGCAAACCCAACCAGTAGCTGATGCTTTTTCACCTCTCCAAGAGAGGCTAATATATCAGGATTTTTCACCAGCTGAAGCTCCATAGTCTCTGCCGATTTCTTGATCTTTTGAGAAGCCGAAATCTTCGGGCGATAGTCAGACACAGCAGCTGATGCAATGGCAATATCTACTTCAGAAAAATGATCTGTGGCAGCTTTGTACATCTCTACAGCGCTTTGTACTCTAATCAGTTTTATATCTTCATTGGGGTTCTCTAAATGTGTAGGCCCCGAAATCAAGGTGACTTGAGCTCCGGCAGCATGTGCAACCGCAGCGAGTTCAAAACCCATTTTCCCGCTGGAATGATTTCCAATAAAACGTACAGGATCAATAGCTTCGTATGTTGGCCCCGCAGTAATTAGTACCTTTTTGTTGTAAAGGGGAAGATTTTCAGCAAGATGATTTGTAATGAACTTCACGATATCTTCGGGCTCGGCCATACGGCCTTCGCCAGTTAGGCCGCTAGCCAACTCCCCCGAGGTAGCCGGGATCATAATATCTCCAAATGACCTGAGACTTTCAAAGTTCTCTAAAGTAGAAGGATGCTTGTACATATCAAGATCCATAGCCGGTGCAAAATAAACCGGACACCGGGCAGAAAGATAGGTAGCAAGTAAAAAATTATCGCTGTGCCCCTGTGCCATTTTTGAAAGAGTATTGGCAGTAGCAGGTGCAATGAGCATAAGATCGGCCCAAAGGCCCATTTCCACGTGATTGTTCCATTCATCATTATCGTCTTCCTCTTTGGTAAAAGAAGAGATAACTGCATTTTTGGAAAGGGTGGATAAGGTAAGAGGGGTAACAAATTCTTTGGCTGCAGGGGTCATGATCACCTTCACCTGCGCCCTGGCCTTAACAAACAGCCGCACCAGAAATGCTGTTTTATAAGCGGCTATACCCGCGGTAACGCCGAGAAGTATTTTTTTGCCGCTTATTACAGACATAACTTTTTATTCTTCGCTCTTTGTGTTGCGATAGTAGATTTTCTCTTCCAGCCACTCCTGAACCGCAAGTGCATGTGGTTTAGGTAGTTTTTCATAGAATTTAGAAACTTCGATTTGCTCCTTGTTTTCAAAGATCTCATCAAGGCTGTCGTTGTAAGTAGCAAATTCATCAAGCTTTTCAAGAAGTTCTTTCTTGATCTCGCCGTTTATTTGCGTAGCTCTTTTAGAAATAATTGAGATCGCCTCATAAATATTGTTAGTAGTAGAGTCGATCTTGTTCTTATCAAGCGTCGTAGTGTTTAGTGGAGCATCCGTTCTCTTTAGATCTATCATATTCTCGTCTCAGATTTATAATTGTTGTTCTTTTGTTTCAATGTCTTTTAAAGCAGTATTGGCCATCTCAATATATTCTCCTTCGGGATAATATCTCTGGTAATCTTCAAAATATTCCCGTGCATTTGCAAGCCTTTCGGGCATGGCATAAGCGTAGCTGTTGATGGCGTAAAGATAAGCCGACTCAAACTTGTAATACAGGGCCTTTTCTCTAAAGGGAGAACCCGGGTATTGAGAAATAAAATTATCAAATGCAGTTATTGCCGCAACATAACTTTCTGTATGGTGATACTGTTTGGCAATTTCGTATGTTTTTCGCTCCAGCTTTACCCTAAGCTCTGTGGCCAGTTTATTAGCTTCATCCATTCTTTCACTTTCGGGAAAGCGGTTAATGAACTCCTGCATTTTACTAATCCCTTTTATGGTTTCAGTTTGATCAAGATAGTATGCCGGCGAAAGGAAGTAGTAGCTTTTTGCTCCTTTAAAAGCAGCCTCTTCGAGCTTTTCACTTTCAGGATAACTTTCCACAAAACGCTCAAACTGGTAGCCTGCCAGGAAGTAATCATTAAGTTCATAATAAGTATCAGCAAACATGAAGGTAAGTTTCTGGCCCTGTGGCTTACCTCTGAACTCGGGCACCAATTGCTCAAACAGCCTGAGTGCTTTCCTGTATTTTCTTCGGGAGTTCCCCTCGCCTGCCTTGGCTTCGTTGTACAGGTTCTCTGCAGTTGAATATTTTAGACCGGTATCTTTACTTTTTAAAACCTTTTGGTATTCACCACAAGAGGTAAAGAGGAAAATTACACTTAATAATAAGATTACTTTTTTCATCCTGAATTTTAACATCTGGCAAAAATACTCTTTTCTGCTTTATTATAAAAACTTTAGTTCCAGCATAAATTCGCCTTAAACCAAAGGATTTCTGCCGGTTTATGAATTAGAAATTACCTAAAAAGGTTTCGATTTTTTCGTTCAGTTTGTCAGTTGAAGAAACCAAAGGCAGCCTTAGCTTGTTCTTTCCAATTCCTTTCATTTGCAACAGCGCCTTTATCCCTACAGGATTTCCTTCAGCAAAAATAAGATCTATAGAAGGTGCCACTTTATAATGTAACTGGTAAGCTTCATCTACTTTCCTTTCAAGGCCCAGGCGCACCATTTTAGAGAACTCGGCCGGAAGACCCTGGCCAATCACCGAGATCACCCCGTGACCACCGGCAAGCACCATAGGCAATGTTACCATATCATCTCCCGAGATCACCAGGAAACTGGCGGGTACCGCATCAATAATCCTCATAGCCTGCACGATATCTCCCGCGGCTTCTTTGATCCCAATAATATTCTCAACCTGCGACAGTCGCTTTACCGTCTCGGGCAGCATGTTAGAACCTGTTCTACCCGGCACATTATACATAATTATGGGTTTTGGCGATGCTGCTGCCACTGCTTTATAATGCTGAAAAATGCCTTCCTGAGAAGGTTTGTTGTAATAAGGAGAAACCGATAGTACTGCATCAAAAGCAGAAAGGTTGGTACTGGAAACTTCTTCGCAAACCCTGGCAGTATTATTCCCGCCAATTCCAAGTATTAAAGGAATACGACCATTGTTTTCTGAAACTACAGTATCAATAACGAGTTGTTTTTCTTGTGCGGTTAGAGTTGCGCTTTCGCCGGTAGTTCCTAGAACCACCATATAATCTATCCCGTTATCTATTTGGTAATTTACCAGCTTTTTAAGTGCTTCCTCATCTACGGAAAGATCATCTTTAAATGGGGTGATTAAGGCAACACCCGTACCAATAAATTTATTCATTTAGGTAAATGTATTTAGTATTTTCAGATATTTTTTTAGTTCATGTACAAAAACTTCAGCTTCTGAAAGTTCTGCGGAAATATTCAGGTCAAAAATGGCATTTTTATCCTCCCTTTTCCTTCCAACTTTTAACCTTGCCCGGCTTACCGAAACGAGAAAATCTGCCAGTTTATTTTCTTCAGCAGTAAAAGAAATCAAAACATCATACTGAGTATTTAAAAATGCTGAAGCACTTTGAGAAAACCTGCCATTCCAGCTGAAGTCGGCATTAGAAATCACAGGGTATTCAAAAATGCCATTTTTGACACCCTTTTTGCGACCAAACACAAAGCATACCTCATGCTGCTGCAGGGACAAATCCTGCTGCAGTTTCAAAAAAGGCAAAAAAGCTTTTTCATCTTCAGCATCAAGAATTACTCCGAGTCTGCAATTTCTTGCTTCAGCAACAGTATTTTCTACCTGTGACCGTAATTTTTTTCGCGCCAGGGCGAGCCTCATTTCACTGAATTTCACCGGGCAAAATTAGGGATTATCTTATTACCAAACACAAGAGTAAACACCCATTTTAGCTACACCAGATGCAAAAGCCGAAGTTTTTTTTCGGGGGTAATAAAAAAGAGAAAAACCAGCTTGAGCGCCGCAAATTTTATGAGCGTTGCTACTATCTCTACACTTAAGTCCCGAAAGTAAAATACTTCCATGTCGCGCAAAATATCTGAAAAAATAAAGGAGAGAGCAAAACAGATAAAGAAAACGGACTTTTTTGAAAAAGAATTTAAATAATATACAAGTGCGGTGATGGCAACAAAGAGAATATTGAGGTAATAGAGCACGTAGATCCAAAAAGCTAGCTCATGGCCCAAATTGCGTTCTATCTCAATAACATGAACCCAGAGCAGGTACACATAAATGGCAATTACCCCAATAAAATAAAGGGTTGTAAACTTACTCCCCCGTTCGTACTCGGTATGTTTAATGGCTTCACGGGCAAGAAAAATATAGCCTATTAACCACATTCCCAGCCTTAAATGCTCAAAGTACCACAGGCTACCTCCCCATGAGAAGACAGTTGCACCCATTGCCATGCCCAGAAATACGAGAAAATTAGAATTCTTAAAAGGGATCTTTCGCAGGTAGTACAGGATCAAAGGAAAGAAAAACAGGGTTTCTCCCAGCTTTCTGAGAAAAAAGTCGTCATTAAAAATACCCGTAAGGTTAACGCAAATAGCAGAGATTGCCAGGAGAGAAAGAATAACCTTTTTTTTCATTCATCAGGAAAATTGTCTGCAATATAGGAATTTTGACAAGAATAAATTTTATTGTCATAAATTTTAAGAAAAACGGATTAAAAAATACCTTCCAAAGAGAATACATCATCAAAAACCCGGAAGAAAGGTGCTTTTTCTCCGATGAACTGCATGCTGCACCATTGCATAAAAGGCAATAACATGAAATAAAGGGTAGAATATCGTCACACTGATATCTGAGAGAATAAATATTTTAAAGAACAGGGACAGCTCTGATAATACCAGGCAGGCCGAGGCCAGCATAAGCCATAAAGAAGCATAATGAGATTTGAGAATATACTGGGTAAAAGATATTGCCAAAAGAATGATGAGCAGCAGTATAAAAAAAGAGGCC
>Ga0098067_1000687_pt1 | contig 12181 bp, 9 predicted proteins | sample 26_taG_FD_92578 | JGI IMG/M metagenome (GOLD analysis project Ga0098067, IMG submission 92578) | Marine viral communities from Cariaco Basin, Caribbean Sea - 26_WHOI_OMZ | ecosystem: Environmental > Aquatic > Marine > Oceanic | place: Caribbean Sea: Cariaco Basin | collected 2014-11-09
AAAGATAACAACCATATTCAGCTGTATCCGAAATAATCCTGTTCATTTCATATAATTTCTTTCTTGCAATGGTATTGGCAATAAGTGGCGCTTCATGAAGGGATTCATAATAAGCCGATTCTTCTATAATTCCGGCTTCTACCATTGTTTCGAAAGCCAGCTCTACGCCAGATTTTACAAAGGCCACCAAGAGCACTCCTTTGTCAAAGTATTCCTGTTCACTTATCTTTTCTGAAGTGGCATCAGTTTGTTCAAAAGCAGTATTTTCTGTAGCTGCTCTCCACTCCAACAATTCTTTATCATCATTCTCCCAATCCTTCATCATTCTTGAACTAAAGGCACCGGTAATAATATCATCCATATGTTTTCTAAACAAGGGTCTCAGCGTTTCCTTCAGTTCTTCGGAAATTTCATAAGCCCTCACCTTTGCAGGATCTGAAAGCCTGTCCATCATTTGAGTAATTCCTCCATGTTTTAGAGCTTCAGTAATAGTTTCCCAGCCATACTGAATGAGTTTTGCAGCATATCCCGGCTCTACTCCTTCAGCAACCATTTTATTGAAGCTCAAAATAGATCCGGTTTGCAGGACGCCGCACAGGATGGTCTGTTCGCCCATGAGATCAGATTTTACTTCGGCTACAAAAGACGATTCCAAAACTCCTGCCCTATGGCCGCCTGTAGCATAAGCATAAGCCTTTGCCCACTCTAAACCTATTCCATGCGGATCATTCTCGTGATGTACAGCAATTAATGTAGGCACGCCAAAACCGCGTTTGTACTCTTCACGCACCTCGCTCCCCGGGCATTTAGGTGCAACCATAATTACGGTAATATCCTCTCTAATCTTCATTCCTTCCTCCACAATATTGAAACCGTGAGAATAGGAAAGAACTGCATCCTTTTTGATCAAAGGCTGAATAGCTTCTATCACAGAAGAATGCTGCTTATCTGGAGTAAGGTTTATAACCAAATCGGCCTGTGGGATCAATTCCTGAAAACTCCCTACTTCAAATCCGTTTTCTGTAGCATTGAGGTAAGATTGTCTCTTGTTTTGAATTGCCCCTTCTCTTAAAGCATAAGAAATATCAAGACCGCTGTCTCTCATGTTGAGCCCCTGGTTCAATCCCTGCGCCCCACAGCCCACGATTACTATTTTTTTACCGATTAAAGCTGAGGTGCCGTCATTAAACTCTTCGTTAGACATGAACCTGCAGGTTTGTAATTGAGCTAATTGTTCGCCTCTTGAAAGGCTGTTAAAATAGTTACTCATTGTATTGTATTTGAAGTATTGAATTTTTCTAATAGTTCTGATATTGGCATTTCATTTTTGGAAACTGCAATGGTTCCCGATCTTACAAACTGCATAAGCCCGTAAGGTTTCAATTTTTCATAGAGACTTTCAGTCTCGTGCCGCTCCCCTGTTTTTTCAATAACAAAGAATTTGGGAGAAACAGTGACAATGCGGGCATTGGTCTTTTTTATAAAACTCTGGATGTCAAAATCTTCTACAAAATCTGAAGATCGCACCTTATATAAGGCAGTCTCCTGGTAAATAAGCTCCTCGTCTTTGTGATAAAAAGCTTTAATTACTTCTATTTGTTTCTCAATTTGTCCCACGATCTTTTTGACCTGCTCTTCAGTCACTTCTACGATAATGATAAATCGCATCACCTCATGCACCTCACTTTGAGAGACCGTAATACTTTCAATATTTATGTGTCTCTTCAAAAAAATGGCGGCTATTCTACTTAGCAACCCCAGGTTATTTTCTGTGTAAACCGATACTGTATAATTTTTCTTTTCCATTACTCTAAACGTATATCTGAAACTGATGCTCCTGTTGTGATCATTGGGAAAACGCACTCTTCCTTTTCTACTTCTACTTCAAGAAAGAAAGGTTTATCTGATGCCAGCATTTCCTGTACTGCCTCCTGAAGGTTAGATCTTTCTGAAATTTTCCTGGTGGCTAAATGATAGGCTTTGGCGATACCTGTAAAATCGGGGTTCACCATTTCTGTAGAAGCGTAGCGTTTTTCAAAGAACATTTGTTGCCACTGCCTTACCATTCCCAGGAAATTGTTATTTAGAACAACAATTTTCACAGGAACATTCATTTGATAAATGGTAGCCAGTTCCTGCAGCGTCATCTGGAAACCTCCGTCCCCAATAATTGCCACAACTTCGCGGTTAGGGCTTCCCATTTTTGCACCAATGGCTGCCGGCAATGCAAAGCCCATGGTTCCCAGTCCGCCCGATGTTACATTACTGCGCGAGGAATTAAATTTTGCATATCTACAGGCCACCATTTGATGCTGGCCCACATCAGAAACTATGATAGCATCCCCTTTTGAAACTGTGTTTATTTCATCGAGAACTTCGGCCATCTTTATCTTTCCTTCGCTTGCTGAAAGATCATTTTTGATGATCTTTTCGTATTCAGTACTATGAAGCTCCCGAAATTTATTATGCCACTCATCATGGCTCTTTGGCTGAAGAAATTCGAGAAGCAGCTTTAAAGTCTGTTTCACATCTCCCAATACCGGGATATGAGCATGTACATTCTTGTTTACCTCGGCAGGATCTATTTCAAAATGAATAATGGTAGCTTGTTTTGCATAAGTATTGAGGTCTCCGGTTACCCGGTCGTCAAAACGCATTCCTATGGCAATAAGCACATCACATTCGTTAGTCAAAATATTGGGGGCATAATTTCCGTGCATCCCTACCATTCCAACATTTAACGGATGATCTGTCTCCAATGCCGAAAGTCCCAGAATTGTCCATGCTGCAGGTACTCCGGTCTTTTCAACCACCTCTTTTAAGAGTTTCTCTGCACTACCTAAAATAACTCCCTGTCCAAAAACTATCATAGGTTTCTTGGCATTGTTAATGGCCTGGGCAGCTCTTTCAACTTGAAGTAGGTTCACTTCAGGAAAAGGCGTATAGCTTCTTATTCCTGAGCATTTTTTGTAGCTGAAGTCAAGGCTTTCAAACTGGGCATCTTTGGTGATGTCAATAAGAACAGGACCTGGTCTTCCACTTCGGGCAATGTAAAAAGCCCTGGCAAGAACTTCAGGAATTTCGGAAGCTTTGGTAACCTGGTAATTCCATTTTGTAATGGGAGTTGAAAGCCCCACGATATCTATCTCCTGAAAAGCATCACTTCCCAGAAGATGCGACCCCACCTGCCCGGTAATGCACACCATTGGCGTAGAATCTATGTGAGCATCGGCAATTCCTGTTATGAGGTTGGTAGCTCCAGGACCCGATGTGGCAATAGCCACTCCCACTTTTCCGGTGACCCGGGCGTATCCCTGCGCTGCATGTGCCGCTCCCTGTTCATGACGGGTGAGCACATGTTCAATTTGACCCTTGTATTTAAAAATTTCATCGTAAACGGGCATAATAGCGCCTCCGGGATATCCATACATTACCTCCACCCCTTCGGCCAGAAGGCTCTTTATCACGGCCTCTGCTCCCGAAACTTTCAATGTTTCCGCAGTGGAAACTTCTTTAAAACCAGCTGTTTTAACTTCCATAGTTCTACTTATTAGAATTCATCTGTAACACAGCCTTCTGAGGCTGAAGAAACTGTTCTTGCATATTTATAAAGCACACCTTTGCTGAATTTAAGATTAGGGGCGCTCCATTTATTTCTTCGCTCCTGAATCTCCACCGGACTCAAATCAACCGAAATTGTATTGGCTTCGGCATCGATGGTGATCTCATCTCCATCTTCAACCAGGGCAATTAACCCGCCTTCCTGTGCTTCTGGGGTAATATGACCTACCACAAAACCGTGGGTCCCTCCCGAAAATCTTCCGTCGGTAATCAGGGCAACATCTTTACCGAGCTTTGCTCCCATTATCGCTGCCGTAGGCTTCAGCATTTCGGGCATTCCCGGGCCACCTTTAGGGCCTTCATATCTTATGACTACCACATCACCTTTCTTCACTTTCCCTTCAGAAATGCCACTATTCGCTTCATATTCACTATTGAACACACGGGCTTTACCTTTAAACAACAAACCTTCTTTCCCGGTGATCTTGGCAACCGATCCACCTTCGGCCAGGTTGCCGTACAGAATCCTTAAATGTCCTGATGTCTTAATAGGATTCTCAATTGCTCTTATCACTTGCTGCCCTTCAGTTAAATCGGGCACATCAGCGAGATTTTCAGCTAAAGTTTTACCGGTAACAGTAAGGCAGTCACCATGAAGCATGTCATGCTTCAGCATATATTTTAGTACGGCAGGAATTCCTCCAATACTGTGAACATCTTCCATCGCAAATCTTCCGCTGGGCTTAAGATCGGCAAGGAAAGGAGTTGTATCACTTATCTTTTCAAAATCGGCCAGGGTAAATTCTACTTCGGCAGCTTTTGCTATTGCCAAAAAGTGAAGTACCGCATTAGTAGACCCTCCAAGCACTGTAATCAACCTAACGGCATTTTCGAGAGCTTTACGCGTTACAATATCTTTAGGCTTTATGTCTTTTTCTACAAGCAACTGAATGGCTTTTCCGGCGGCTTCACAGTCTGCTCTTTTTTCGGCTCCTGTTGCAGGGTTTGACGAATTGTAAGGCAGTGCCATCCCCAAAGCTTCAATAGCCGAAGCCATGGTGTTTGCGGTATACATTCCGCCACATGCACCTGCCCCCGGACAGGCTTTTTCGATGACGCTATTATAATCTTCGTCACTAATATCACCAGACACCTTAGAGCCCCAGGCTTCAAAAACCGAAACCACATCCAGTTTTTTCCCATTGTGGCAGCCCGAAGCTATTGTTCCTCCATACACTAAAATAGACGGCCTGTTGATCCTTAACATTGCCATAAGTGCACCGGGCATATTCTTATCGCACCCCACAACCGTAACAAGCGCATCATACGACATGGCGTGAATAACCGTCTCAACAGAATCTGCAATGATGTCCCTGGAAGGAAGGGAATAGCGCATTCCCGGTGTACCCATAGAAATTCCGTCACTTACGCCTATGGTATTAAAAATTAAGCCTACAAGACCATTTTCATTACAACCCTTTTTCACCAGGGTGGCAAGCTCATTAAGATGCATATTACAGGGATTCCCTTCATAGCCTGTACTTGCTATACCCACGAATGGCTTCTTAAAATCTTCTTTTGTAAGACCTATTGCATGTAACATGGCCTGAGAGGCCGGTTGAGATTCGTTTTGTGTTAAAATTTTACTGTACTTATTGTTCATTACGGGATTTCGTCATTTTTTTCTAAAATTAGGCCCATAAATCTTGCACAAACTTGAAGTTGTTGGCTTCATATTATTTTCAGAAGCAACAAAATAGTTTTAATTCACTGACAAACAAATACTTAAGCCTTAATTATTTACGACAGCTAAATTCCAAAAGATATTTTCAGCAGAAAATCGGGAATAAAAAAAGCCGTTAAAAAACGGCTTTTTTGAGAGGTAAGAATAACAGGAAATTAATCTACAGATCTTTGCTTTTTCCTTATTTCTTCAAGAGAAAGATTGTCTTTACTTCCGCTGTGTGAATGATGTTTGTTACCTACAGGTTCATAAGTGCCTTGTTGAACCTGTTCGCCAATGATCTGGTAGGCTTCCCTGAAGGATTTTCCTTCCATCACAAGGTCGTTAATGCTGTCTACGGTAAAAAGGTATTTATATTTTTCATCCTGCAGGTTTACCTCCTTCACAATAATCTGCGAAATGGAATGCGTAAAGACATCGAGGATCTCTTTCAAACCTTCTACTGAATATATGCTGTTCTCTTTGATCACCTGAAAATCCCTGTGATAACCACTCGGCAGATTGTTGGTCACCAGTACCATTTCACCGGCTATAGATTGGAGTTTGTTGCTTTTACCCCTTACAAGTTCAAAGACATCGGGGTTCTTTTTATGAGGCATAATACTGGAACCGGTAGTAAGTGCCTCCGGAAAGCTGATAAAGGAGAAATTCTGGCTCATATAAAGACAGATATCCATAGAGAAACGGGAGAGCGTATTGGCCACCGAAGATATTGCCGAAGTTACTGCCCTTTCACTTTTTCCCCTGCTCATTTGGGCTGCCACCACGTTGTACTTTAAAGTGGAAAAACCGAGCTCCTTTGTGGTAAATTCCCGGTCTATGGGAAATGAGGAGCCATAACCTGCGGCAGAACCTAAGGGGTTTTGGTCTACTATTTTTAGTGCGGCCTTAAGTTGGTAGAGGTCGTCTATTAGTATCTCTGCATATGCCGAAAACCACAACCCAAAAGAGGAAGGCATGGCCACCTGTAAATGAGTGTAACCAGGCAAGAGGCTGTTTTGATGCTCTTCAGCAAGTTTTAGAAGTACGTCTATCAAATCGTTAACCCGACTGATGATCTCCTGAAGGTTTTCTTTGAAATAAAGATGCAGTGCCACCAAAACCTGATCATTCCGTGAACGGGCGGTATGGATTTTCTTTCCGGTATCTCCAAGTTTTTTGGTGAGCTCAAACTCTATTTTGGAGTGCACATCCTCAAAATCTTCTTCAATCACAAAAGTTCCGTTCTTTACCTGTTGCTGAAGGCGCTGAAGTTCCTCAACTAATTGCCTCACCTCTTCTTCTTCAATTAGGCCAACCTTTCCCAGCATTTTAGCATGTGCCGACGAAGCCTGCAGATCATGCGCGGCAAGGAACATATCCAGTTCCCTGTCATTGCCCACAGTAAAATTCTCGATCTTTTTGTCTATTGATATTCCTTTATCCCAAAGTTTCATATTTACGATTTAATAGACCTCACAGGTTTCAAAAACCTGTGAGGTCTTAAATTTATTTTTATACCAATGCCTTTTCCAGCAATTTTATATACTTCTCTATACCTTCTTCTATCTCTTTCACAAAGATAAACTCATCTGCCGAGTGTGACCTGGTAGAGTCTCCGGGGCCTAATTTTAAAGAAGGGCAGCTAAGCATAGCCTGATCACTGAGGGTAGGCGATCCATAAGTTTTCATTCCTAAAGAAACACCTGCCTCTATTAATGGATGCTCCAGAGGAATGGAAGAAGAATTAAGCCGCAATGAACGTGGATTTATCTCATCTACCGGGGCTTGTTCTGCCAAAATAGCTGCAATTTCGGCATTGCTGTACTGGTCGTTAACTCTCACATCTACCACCAGTTCTACCTGTGCCGGCACTACGTTGTGCTGGCTTCCTGCTTTAATTTGGGTAACTGTGAGCTTCACTTCTCCTAAAGCTTCTGAAACTTTTTCAAATTTACAGGCTTCAAACCACTGCAAGGCTTTTGCCGATTTATAAATGGCATTATCATCATTGGGATGTGCCGCGTGTGAAGGTCTTCCTTTTACTAAAACATCAAATACTACCAACCCTTTTTCGGCTATTGCCAAATCCATCAGCGTGGGTTCTCCTACAATGGCAACGTCTACTTTGGGCAGCAAAGGCAAAAGGCATGCAATACCATTCTTCCCATTGATCTCCTCTTCAGCTGTTCCGGCAAATATCAGGTTATGAGATAAACCTTCAGCCCCGTAAAAATAAGTAAAAGTGGCCAGCAGGGATACTAAACATCCGCCTGCATCATTGCTTCCAAGACCAAACAATTTCCCTTCTGAAATTTCAGCATTAAAAGGGTCTTTAGTATAAGCCAAATTAGGTTTAACTGTATCATGATGAGAATTAAGCAGCAAAGTGGGTTTTGTATCTTCAAAGTTCTTATTCACTGCCCACACGTTGTTCAGGTGGCGCTGAAATGGAATCTCATGATCTTTGAACCACTGCTCAAGCAATGCGGCTGTACCTTCTTCTTCTCCTGAAAAAGATTGTGTGGAAATCAACTTTTTGAGAAGTTCCAGGGCTTCGTTCTGCAATTTAAATAAGTGTGTCATTTTATGATTTTTGTACAGGAATTTCCCATTTTAAGAACATCAGCATTTCCAAGAAATATTTTATTCACTCCATGATCCAAAGCTTCAAAACAATTGTGAAGCTTCGGAAGCATTCCTTCACTTATTACTTTTCCTTCAAGAAGCTGCTGATATTTTGTATGATCTATTTCAGGAATAACCGAATTTTCATCTTGCGGGTTGGCCAAAACGCCCTTCTTCTCAAAGCAAAAATACAATTGGGTATTATAAATACTGCTCATTGCCTTTGCAATTTCAGCAGCAACAGAGTCTCCGTTGGTATTTAAAAGTTGTCCCTCACGGGTAGCTGAAATAGCCGAAAAAACAGGAACGCAGCCCTGCTCCAGCAAAGAGTTTATAAACCTGGTATTTACCGTTTCTATATCTCCCACATACCCGTAATCTATTTCTTTAACTACACGCTTTTTGGAAACAATACTATTGCCATCTGCCCCGCAAAGACCCACAGCATTGGCCTGGAGTGCCTGTAACTTCGCAACAATGGTTTTATTTAGGAGTCCGCCGTAGGTCATCACGATCACTTTAAGCGAATTGGCATCTGTAATTCGGCGGCCGTCGATCATCTTTGTGGGGAATCCTAATTTTGTAGCGATTTCGGTTGCCATATTTCCACCTCCGTGAATGAGGATCTTCGGACCTTTAAGAGCAGAAAAATCATTGAGGAAAGACGAAAGCCGCTCCTCGTTTTCAATTAGCTTTCCTCCTATTTTTACAATAGTAAGATCTTGTTTTCTCATGTTGACATTTTACAGGCTCTTTTAAACCAAGCCAGATTTATTGAACTTATTCTATCTCCAGGTTTTCGAGCAACCTCTTCAACACCACCTGGGCGGCATAGGTCCTGTTCCCGGCTTGTTGAATTACTACAGAATTAGGACTGTCCAGTACGGCATCGTCAATAACAACATTACGCCTTACGGGCAGGCAATGCATCACTTTCGCATCGTTTGTAAGCTGTACTTTTTGTTCACTAAAGGTCCAGGAACTGTCTTCAGTTAATATCTTTCCGTAGTTCTCATAGCAGCTCCAGTTCTTCACATACACAAAATCGGCATCTTTGAGTGCCTCATCCTGGTTGTGAAACACCTGTGTATCTTTACTCACTTCAGGATTAAGATCATAACCAGGCGGATTTGCAATTACAAACTCCACATCCATACGCTGCATCACCTCAACGAACGAGTTGGGAACACTTTGGGGCAGGGCCCGTGGGTGCGGTGCCCAGGTGAGTACAACCTTTGGCTTTTTTGTTTTTTGCAGCTCTGTAATGGTCATGGCATCGGTTAGGGCCTGCAGCGGATGCCCTGTAGCACTTTCAAGATTTACCACCGGCACAGTAGCATATTTTTCAAAGCTTTTCATCACCAGGTCTTCTTCATCTTTTGCTTTATCTTCAAGACCCGGAAAGGCCCGCACCGCAATAATATCGCAATACTGTGATAGTACGGCAGCCGCTTCTTTGATATGTTCTGCTTTGTTGGAATTCATTATTGCTCCATCTTCAAACTCCAAAGCCCAGCCATCTTTATCGGCATTCATCACCATCACCTCCATGCCAAGGAGCTTTGCAGCTTTTTCGGTACTAAGGCGCGTGCGAAGGCTTGGGTTAAAGAACAACATTCCAAGAGTTTTTCCCTTTCCCAGGTTTGCTGCCGTATTATTGTTCTTAAGCTGAAGCCCTTCTGCTATAGCCAGGTCTAAATTTTCTATATCTGATAAACTGATATAATTCTTCATTTTTAAAATATGTTTATTGAGACCTCACAGTCCTGATAACTATCGGGATTGTGAGGTCTTATTTAATTTGCGAGATATTATTGATTTTTAAGTTCTGACTTTAACGCTGAAAAGAACTGCTCAAAATGCCCTTTTTGGATACCTAGCGGCGGCAGGATTCGCAACAATTTTTTATTGGAAGCTGCACCTGTAAAAATCTGATGTTTAAACAGGAGATCTTTCCGAAGGCTGGCCACTTCAAAGTCAAATTCCAGCCCCAGCATCAAGCCTCTTCCTTTCACTTGCTTTATCTGCGGAATTTCAGCAGCCTTTTCTTTGACAAACTGAAAAATTTCGGCTGCATTTTGCATCAGGTTTTCATTTTCTATCACGTCAAGAACGGCAATACCCGCTGCACAGGCCAGGTGATTACCGCCAAAGGTGGTTCCCAACAAGCCGTGTTTTGCTTCAATTTTTGGAGAAATAAGGATCCCACCAATTGGAAATCCGTTGCCCATTCCTTTCGCTACTGAAATAATATCGGGTGAAATTTGATGTTTTTGGAAGGCAAAGAAATCTCCGGTCCTGCCATAACCCGATTGCACTTCATCGGCAATGAGAACAGCGTTATATTTTGAACAAAGATTGGCCGTAGCCTGATAAAATTCGGTAGATGCTTCATCAAGACCTCCCACTCCCTGGATAATTTCAACAATGACCCCGGCAACATCCCCTTTTGAAAGTTCTTTTTCCAGACCTGCAACATCTTCAAAAGCAAGGCAGGTAGTTTCATGAACTTTGTTAAAAGGAGCTTTTATACTTTCATTATCGGTCACTGCCACAGCACCCGAAGTTCTTCCGTGGAAAGCATTTTTAAAATAGATCACCCTATTTTTCCCGGTGTGAAATGAAGCAAGTTTAAGGGCATTTTCGTTAGCCTCGGCACCCGAATTACAAAGAAAAAGTTTATAATTTTCAAGTCCCAAAACCTGCAAAAGCTTTTCGGCAAGTTTATCCTGTAACGGATTTTTTATGGAGTTGGAGTAAAATCCGAGTTTTTGAACCTGCTCCTGTACGGCTTTAACATAAGAAGGATGCGAATGGCCTATCGAAATTACGGCATGACCGCCATACAAATCGAGATACTTTTTGCCTTCGTCATCATAGACATGACAGCCTTCTCCCTTTACAGGAGTAATATTATATAGTGGATAAACGTCAAATAAATTCATGGGGGTTAGTTAGAAATATTATTGATTTTTTTGAATGAAGCCTGCATTCCCCGTATTAGTGAAGAACTGAGGCCGTGGTGTTCCATTTCGTTAAGACCTTCAATGGTACACCCCATAGGAGTGGTTACCTTGTCTATTTCTTCTTCGGGATGTTTGCCCGATTCTATCAATAAACTCGCTGCACCAAGACAGGTTTGCATTGATAGTTGCTGCGCCTCTTTAGCGTCAAAACCTAACTGAACTGCACTTTGAGTAGTGGCCCTTATTAATCGCATCCAAAAAGCTATTCCGCTGGCACATATTACTGTTGCGGCCTGCATCTTGTTTTCGGGAATAACCATTGTTGTTCCCATTTTATCGAAAATAGCCTCGGCTACCTGGAGCTGTTTTTGTCCTTTCTCATTACTGCAAAGACAAGTCATTGATTTCTTTACGGCAATGGCAGTGTTAGGCATTGCCCGAATAATGAGATGATCTCCCACCAAATCTTCTATCCTGCTTATACTAACTCCCGTAATGGTTGAAATAATCACATGTCTCTCGTGCAAGTCGTTTTTAATTTCCTCCAGTACGGTTTCAATCTGTTTGGGTTGCACTGCCAGAATGAGAATATCAGAATTTTGAACAGCTTCGCGGTTACTTTTTGTTACCACCACGTTCTCATATTCAGAATATTCCTGTATAGCTTCTGTTTTTCTTTTAGTGAGATAAAGGGTGTTGTAAGCATTGCTCACAAGGAGTCCTTTGGCGATTGAGAGCCCCAGGTTTCCCGCTCCAAGAATTGCGATTTTCATATCAGGTAGGTTTAGAGATCTCACAGGTTTTTAAAACCTGTGAGATCTTATTTAGTTAGAAATAATTCGCTTTCAATTTCAGCCCCGTGCTTTCTTCAAGGCCAAACATAAGGTTCATATTTTGAACCGCCTGCCCACTGGCACCTTTTAGCAAGTTGTCAAGAACAGTGGTGATCAATATCTTATCATCAAACTTTTGCACTCTTACCAGGCATTTATTGGTATTAACTACCTGTTTTAGATGCAGTTCTTCTTCTACCACGTGTGTAAAAGCCGCATTTGCATAGAACATCTTAAATATCCCAACAGCGTCTTCCAGTTCACCCTCAAAAGAGGTATATGTTGTACAGTGTATACCACGGGAGAAATTGCCCCGGTTGGGAATAAAATTGATCTTGTGATCAAAATTTTCCTGGAGCTGTAGCACACTCTGCCCAATTTCTGAAAGATGCTGATGTTCAAAAGCTTTGTAAGAAGAAAAGTTATTATCTCTCCAGGCGAAATGTGTAGAGCCCGAAAAAGAGGTTCCG
>Ga0098067_1000688_pt1 | contig 12180 bp, 8 predicted proteins | sample 26_taG_FD_92578 | JGI IMG/M metagenome (GOLD analysis project Ga0098067, IMG submission 92578) | Marine viral communities from Cariaco Basin, Caribbean Sea - 26_WHOI_OMZ | ecosystem: Environmental > Aquatic > Marine > Oceanic | place: Caribbean Sea: Cariaco Basin | collected 2014-11-09
ATATGTAATGTAAAAACTGTAACCTGAGAAGATGTAAACCTCACCCGTCAGGACTAGTTTTTAATGAAACAATGTTTCGCAAATTATTGTCTTTTTAGATACTAAAAAGCGAACAATAGAGCACTCTTTGCTTCTCTCTTAAAGAAGTTTGAGGGTATAGCTTAGCAAACGTTTCAGAACCAAAAGCACGGTTGAAAGCTGACTTTATTATCTCAAAACTGATTTAAATCTGGGCTATGATCTTGGCGCTTTTATTCGAGTCGCTTATGCAGATATATTTGGGATTACTATAGGAGCATACGCACAACTTCGGTAATTCCTTCATCCCTGATAACTCTAGTTTCCAAAAGCAGTTACAGCTTGAGTTCAAACAGATGAACATACGAGCTGCGCTGTGCTATTTACTTCTCTTACGGACATTTTTGCGGGTTTTGAGGTTCTTCCTGCAGACTTTCGAAGATTATGAATCAATACTAGTAATTGAATTTTTTACTGAGTTATGATTTTCGTTTGGTTTTAGAGCGCATTGATTAAATTTACATATCTTCAATAACTATTCTTTATTTTTAAAAGCAACCGAAGAAGCCACCGTTAAACGACAAAAAAGTAACCTTATCTCCTATATGGTGGACTAAATACACCCACGCCTTTTATACTCTTCTACCCATTCCTTGAAGCGTTTTTCATCGCGCTCTGCGGTCTTTGCGCGTCTATGTAAGGTTTTCTTAGACAATGCTTTTGGTTCTTCTTTATCAAAAGTAACTCCAGATAATGCATCTGCAAACATCTCGGGTTTTACATGACTGTAATGCTGCTCGATCATTTCTGTACTGGTTCCACATTGACGCGTAATTACGTCTATGCTGGTTCCGTTGAGAAGCTGCCACGTAATGTAAGTGTGTCGGAGAGAGTACAGCGTTCGAGGTCCTCTGGGTGACTCTTTTAATCCGGAACTTTGAAGAGCTTTCTCAAATGCCTTACCTAATTGCCTTGTGGGCTCGCCACTTGCTAGCAAAAATAGCTTTTGATTGGGTGTGCGCAATGGAAAGCGTTCTCGTAGGTTCGTTAGGGCTCCTATCACATCACGTTTGCAAACTACTTTACGCGGTCCCGTATATTTTGTTGTTTTACCCTTAGAGACATTGATGAAAAATTGAGCTTTTGAACCTTGAGTTTTAATCTCGATATCTTTCCAAGTTAGGTGTTCCATCTCCGTGCCGGGCCTAATTCCGGTATTAACTGCTATTTCACAGTAATCGTATAGTAACTCACGAATTTGACGGGTCTTTTCACTATGAGCGTTTTGCTCACCTTCATATATTTCGTTGAGGATAACATCATACTCTTCTTCAGAAAAAGCCGCACGACGTGTGCCTGTTCCACCTTTCGAAGAAAGAACAGGTACTTGAGCGGCGATCATCCATTTTTGCTCAATAGCTTCTTTAAAAACGAGCTGAAGAGCAGCATTGTGAGTTAATAATGTAGAGGAGGCTGGAGACTTCTTCATTCGTCCCTTACGCCACTCATCAAACTTAGATATTTCTTCTTGGTCAATTGAGGTGATAAACGTACGCGAAAAGTAGGGGATGTGGTAGTTTTCTAACGCTCGAATATAGTCTTTATAGGTGCGTTTACCGCCCCCGTGTTCTAGTTGCTCTTCAAGCTTTTCGATGACGCGGTCAGCTACGTCTTTGAATCGCTTACTTTGGACTAGTGTGTTATTTTCGTGTCTAATTTGGTGGTCTAAGAAGATTCGATGTGCCATGGCGATAGCTTCGTCTTTATCTTTCTTCTTAGTTGATTTACAGAGCCATTTTTTGTGATTGGTTAGTATAAATCGCGCATACCAGCGCTCACTGTTATCTTGTTTAAAGATATACAGCTCGTCGTTTATGTCGTGTCTTTCAGTCTGTTTTGCCATAGCGCCAGTAAAACAGAAAAGAGCTCTCTTTGCAAAGAATTTGCAAAGAAATTAAAAGTTGCATATTTTCAATGCTTTAGAGTGGTGATTTGCATTGAAAATCCGCGTGCCCCTGGTTCGATCCCGGGTCGAGGCACCATTATTTAAGCCCTTGCAGAGATGCAAGGGCTTTTTTGATTTCGCTTTATGCCTTTGGTGACTTTTTAATGCCCGGTTGAAGTATCTGAACCTTTTTCATACCTAACCTATTACCCGCACTAATTTCGGACTCCTCACTGTCTCCAGTAACCCATATCTCACTCGGAACTGTGTTATAGCCTTTGGTATCCCCAAAGTAGCCAAAGAAAAGGGCGCTGCTAAGCGCGTAATAAGCCTAGATGATATGGGCAGAAGTGTTATGAAAACCGTAGAAAAGCTTTCGGCAGGTAGTCGCTTGTAAGTATAGTGAGCAAATACTTACAGAATGCAATTTCTGTCCTAAAACCTGTAAAAGGATTGTTATAACTTTTCTTGTTCCAGAAAAGCTAAGGTGTTTTAATAGCATCGCTTAATAATGAGTAATGCTGCTGCAGAATGCTGTTGCTGTAGCCGATACTATGGAAAGGCTCACTATTTAGTGCGTAAAAATATAAAAATCGATACGTAAGTGGAATGGTAAGGTAAATCATTGTCGATATAATAAAAAAGACAATGGCTTATGTGCGTTAGCAAGAACAAGGTAGGCAAAGTTTTATTACTGCGTATGTTTTGTAGTACCTAACTAGAATAAAAGGCCTGCTATATTCCTTACAGATTTGAGAGCAAATATATGCTCATTCTTACGGTATGACACTAACCCGGGATTGTAACGAGTAGTTGGGGACTCTTATGAAACAGCAAACGCTTATAGCAGTATCAGCTTTAATGTTTTCTTCTTCTGTTTTAGCTAATGGTGGCTTTGAACCGAATAAGAAAGCATGCGTGAACGTCGGAAAAGAAATCACTCGTGTAAGCACTGAAATGGACGCAGCTAAGTCAGGTATTCAGAAGTCATGGCTTAAGCGTCAACTAAGCGCACTAGAAACGAAACGCAATTCTTGCAGCACACAAGGTTTTAAGCCAAACCGGCCCGAGCTAGCAAAAGTTTAATTGTTTTGTATTTCGATTTGAAAAAAGTCTTACTTCGGTAAGACTTCTTTGTTTTTACTTCGACACCGAGCCTACGCCTCGCCCTGAGTCTTAACGAGAAGACATAGAAATAGCAGAGCACATAGGCGCTGACAAAAGTCAGTTTTACCAGCATGTTCGCGCGGCTTGCGAATCGGGTTGGGACTTTAGTTCGCGCTGGCTAGCTAATCCCAATTCACTAGCAAGTATTCGTACAACTGAAATTATTCCCGTAGATTTAAATGCGCTTTTAGTAACGCTTGAACAGACTCTGGCAAGCGTGACTAAAGGTGCCGAGCAAGCGCGCTACAGTGCGGCATCTGCAGCGCGAATTAACGCAATAAACATCTTGTTAAAAAAAGGTGGCGTGGTAACCACTTCCAACATTACATCGCAACAGTGGGATGCGCCAAATGGCTGGGCACCACTTCAACTTTTCGCCGTTGAAGGGTTGCGTAATTACGGGTTTGATATGCAGGCACAAACCATTATGTTGCGTTTTTGCAAAACCATAGAAAACCACTTCGCAACAAGCGGCGTGCTGTTAGAAAAGTACAATGTATGTGACCCAGAAATAAAAGCAGGCGGCGGTGAATACGACGTTCAGCTAGGTTTCGGATGGACCAACGGCGTGTATACCCGCTTTCAGACATCCCTGAACCAGTAAACAAGCTTCGGTTAAAACAAAAACGCGCGGTACCTTAACAACGGGCCGCGCGTTTTTGATGGTGTAGATATTAATTGTCGCCTGAGCGGTTACCCATATCAATCGACATGGCAATATCATCGAGTATGTCGTTTAGCCCAGTAATTTTCTCGTTAGCAATAAATACGCTCATCTGCGACTCAACCACGATATGGTCGGAAGTCGCATCGTTTTCAAAGGTATTGTCTAACGCGTTCTGTACGCGATCGAAAAACTGTCGCGCACTTCGTTCTTCAATATTGTGCAAACATAAGATAAATTGCTCGGTACCAAATCGCCCTAAAATATCGTTACCGCGGGTAACATTTTGGAGAGTTTGTGCAATTTGTCGTAATACTAAATCACCTTTTGTTGACCCCATTTTCCGCGTTATTTCACGCAGGTTGCTAATGTCAAATATAGCAATGGCAATGGCCCGGCCTTTTTTCGGCGCATCAAGCTTGTTAATGCGGGCTATCGCCGAATTCGCATTAAGCAGCAGAGTAACGGGATCGATGGCTTTGCGCGCAAGGTGTTTTCTACGAAGTACGTAGCCAGTAATACCACTTACCAGAAGGAAAATAACAATAGCGGTATACAGCGTGTTCTTTCGTTGCTGTTCCGCTTGTTCAATCGCAGATTCCAAATCATAAATGCGGGTATACAAGTTAGCAGCACCAATAATTAAGGCCGAGTCTTGAGTAACTTCACGGCGCTTAGTCACTTCTTTAGAATAAATCTCGTGCGCCTCTTTCGCCTTAGCTAAGTCCTGCAGTGCGATATACATGGATACGTTGAAGCTAAGGTAATCCAAATTTGAACGAAAGACCGGCGGTATCGCGTCATCATTTAACGCTTCAATACCTGATATATACTGCTTAATACAGGTGAGATCGTTGTCATGTAAGCAAATCTCAGCTTTGTGCCAGTTAACAAGAAGCTCGCCAAACGAACTCGAGATGCTCGAAGACGCTTTTTCTAAATCGGGAAGGGTGTAGGTAAGTCGGTTGTAGTTTTGTGTTTTTCTATAGTAAATAGACAGTGCATACTGATACAAGAAGTTGGTTAGCGGTGTGTCTATTTCGCTATTGAGTACACCTAGTTCTAAAATGCTCTGATAAGCTTTGTCGGTTTGGCCGCTACTTAACAGCGATACAATAGCACTAATAAGAATACTTACCTTGTTACTGCCTTCATATACAAGCAAGCCCATTTCATGTGCTTTTAGATATTGCTCTGCTGCTAAGGCATGTTGCTCTAAATCGCCGTATAGTAAACCAATTGCGTTGTGAATATGCGCTAACTCACCGGGGCTGCCGTCGTTTGAATAACGCTTAAGCACACCAAACATCTTACCCAATCTTATTTCAGGTGAAGTGGTTTCTGAACAGTAGTTAATTAGGCCTAAAGAAGAACTGGTAAAGATATCGCTGTGGCGCTCGGGCGATGATAGTTCTTGGGCTTGTTGGTAGTACTTACAGCGTGCTGGGTTTTCTCTGGCGTCATAAGAAAAGCCAATTTGATAAATAGCCGATGCAAAGGCATAAGAGCTTTCATCAATATTGCTTTGCATAATAGCTTTAAGCAGCATAGTTTCAGCTTCTTCGTACTTACCACGGCAAATTAGAAACTGCCCTTTGGCTACGGTTAAAGCAAAACGTTGTTGCGAAGTAAGCGACTCTAGCGCGAGCGTGTCTTCAAGTTCAGGAAATAGAGACTGATTGGGACAGTCATAGGAAGGCGTGCGTACCTTTTCGATAACGGCATCGATACTGTCGTTTGCCAATGCGGCAAAAGAAGCTAGCGCAACGCTCAAGAAAGAGAATACTGTTAAGGATAACCTTTGAAACATGAGAAATAACGTTTTTGTTTTTTCTTCATAATATCGATTTGAACCCCGAACTACTACACGGAGCACCTAAAAGTTAGCTATTTTTTGTATCTTAATGCGTCTACTGTTTTCTAATCGTTAAGCTAGGTAAGCACGTGTAATGTATTTGCAATGCCTGCTAGTGGGCAGGCGACCTAAAACTAACCAATATAGCCACTCCAACGAGGGCAACGGCAGACCATACAATAGTTGCCTTGGTGGCACGCTCTCCAAGTACCCACGCAACCCCTAGCGACATTAATGCGCTTGTAGCAATAAGGGTTTGAACCACGGCCGCTTTTGCATAAGCAAACGCAAACATTTGTAGGTAAATAGCAGCAGTAGTGCCAAGTAACGTGGCTAACACAAAAGCAGGCCATACACGTTTTCCACTGTCGCTTTCATAGTTAATAACGGGTATGTAGCGCGTTTTGGTTATGGCTATAAATGGCACCACAAATACCATACCGCCAACTAAGCGTAAGAACGCAGCGCTGGCAGCGTCAATTTCACCGGCACTTAAAATGTCGCGGCTAACTACGGCACCAACTGCCTGACATAACGCCGCGCCCACACCATATAAATAGCCACTGGTTGCAAACACGTGTGTAGTGCTGCGTTTGCGTACCTTTATAACCATATCTACCGAAAACAGTACTACTGCAACGCCAACCCACTGCTGCCAGGTAATCCATTCGCCAATAAAAGCCATAGCAAAAAGGGCAGTGAATAAAGGCGCAAGGGTTTCGGCGACCAACACCGCTTGGCTATCGCCAATGCTTTGTAAGGCTTTAAAAAAGCAGGTATCGCCAATGCCTATACCAATAAGCCCGCTAAGCAATAGCCACAAAACAGCATGAGTACTAAGCCCTATTGGCTGAACCACTACTAAAACCACTGCCAAAATGGCAATAGAAATAAGCCCCTTCCAAAAGTTCATGGTAAGCGGCGAAAATGCGTTACCCGTTCTACGGAATAAACGCGCAGCAATTGCCCAACAAAGCGCTGTACCTAGCGCAGCAAAAACACCCATAAATTACCTGTTAAAACTTTGCCCAAAAACGCTGGGGCAAATAAGTAGCTTGCCAAAAAGAGCGGCTATGCTAATGCAAGGTGTGGGCGGGGTAAACTTAAATCACATCAGTAGTTTTTAACTAAATATATTGAAGCCTTAAGCAAACGTAACTGAAGGTTAAAGGCTTTCGTGGCATTATGTTGGCGGTAAAATTCGTGAGTAAGTTAGGCGCTTTTCTCAATTAAGTGGGCGTTAACCAAACTTTAAGAATAACAGTGAAGTAAAAGGACGAGAAAAGCGTGAGCGTAGAGCAGATGAACTTAACCGGCATTAAAGGTGTAATATTCGATTTAGACGGCACCTTGGTAGAGTCTAGCCTTAACTTCACACAAATGCGCGCCGACGTAGGCTGCCCACAAAACGAAGATATTCTTACCTTTGTAGATGCCCTTAGCTGCGCCGACACCAAAGCGAATGCTCACCGAGCTATATTGCAGCACGAACTTGACGATGCGCAAAATGCCAAGTGGTTACCCATTGGCAAAGCCATGGTGGAAAAGGCGCAGGCACACAAACTCCCCATGGCAATAGTTACCCGTAACTGCCGCCAAGCCACCGCAATTAAGGTAGCTAATAACGGCATACCCATTGACTACGTGCTAACCCGCGAAGATGCCCCAGCCAAGCCCGACCCAACCGCATTACTGATGGTGGCGAACACATGGCAGCTTCAACCTGAAGACTGCCTGTATGTAGGCGACTTTATTTATGACCAGCAAGCCGCCGAAAATGCTGGGATGAAGTGGTTGTTGGTTTAGGTATTAACTATTTACATCTGGTTTCTTTGGCTTGATAGGCCCAATTGGTAATATCACGTAAAAGTCTATTCCCCACGTTGGTGGATTAGTTCCAGCATATACTTTAGTATACTCTGCCTCGGTAAGCTCTTGCATGTTTGTTTTTTGTTCGATATTCATATCTTTTCCTTTTTGTTTTTTGATTCTCAAGCTCGAATGAGCACACATAAAATAATAATTAAACAGGGATGTAAGACATGTTTACTGAGACAATTTGTGCTTATCGACAGAAAATCCATACTTGTGTCCCAATATTTCTAATTTTTTTCTTAGTTTTTCCAAAATTGAGCCATGCCATCGGTATTAACTTAGAGGGGAGAACATCATTTGATGGAATTCCATCAGGTGTAATTCGAGACTTAGAGGTTTCAAACAAAGTAGTTTATGTAGCAGCAGAAAACGGGGTGTTTGAAGTTATTGGACACGAGTCTGAGAAATTAGAGTTCAACACATCTAATCACGCCACAGGGGTTATCTCTGACATTCAACTGAATGGAACGGACCTATGGGTTGTTGAATATGGAGTTGGTGTTTTTAAAGTTAATCTAGAAAATAAAAACTCACAGCAAGTATTTAGTGATCGTGAATGGTCGAGTTCTATTTGGACTATGGCAATGACATCTAGTCATTTATATTTCTCAGTCATTGACGATGTCATTGCAGTAGATAGAACTACAGGGCAATCGACAAGCCTAAATTCCAAATTAGAATCCTTCAAGTTAAACGGCACTTACTCGCTTTTTGCAAACAATCACAATGCGTATGTAGCATCTAATAAGGGCTATCTTTCAATTGAAGGGGCATTAGATAATCTGCAAGAATTTAAATTGAGTAGCAAGCTACCATTACTATCAAATGCAACGTTTATTAAAGTAATTGATGAAGAATTATATATCGGCGGTCCACAAGGGGTGTACATATTAGGAAGTAACGAGCGCTTCGTTCCAACTGAGGGAATTGGTGGCACCTATATCCAAGATGTGGTTAAAGATGAAGATGGGGTGATCTGGGTTTCCGACGGTCGCCTTTTACTGTTAGAAGATGAAAAACTATCGGCTCCCCCTTTCATGAATCCTATATTGACGTCTGAAGCGATAAGGTCAGTAACCAAAATAGCTATAGACCCCTACAATTCCATCCTTATCGCCTCCTCACAATTAGGCTTAGTTTCATTACCTAAAACAAAGCTAGTGACAAACCTAGTGTCATTTAATGGGAGCGTTGTAAGGGAAAATATTCAAAAGACATCAATAAATGAAAACGGAACTATAGTTCGAACTGAAAAAGGTCTCTTTCAGTTAAACGAGAAGAGTGGGGAGTTAGTCAATACTCATTTGGAGAAAGATAAGGCAGAGTTTTGTACCTCTTGGCAGGAAAGAGCGTTTATACGTCTCAATGAAATAGACCCTTCTGTTCTCTGCAATAGCGAGTTTTCCCATTATATAGAATCCGGTAAAAATGCCTTTTATTTCTACTTTGACGATGGACTCGATGCCAATTACTACTATATCGCTGACAACACCATACGTGACATAATTAAAGCCCCAAACAAAGTGGTCTTTAGCTCTTTGTTGAGTGGAGGAGAAATCGTTGCGATTGATGAATTTGATGATGTTCATTTTCAATTGTCCAAATTCAATTGGCGTACTGTTACCTCTAAAGAAGGTGGCTGGTTCGGGCTTCAATGTTTAATAGAGTTTCAAGAAAACTATTTGGTATGTACATCAGGTGCTGGACTAAAAGAAATCAACAAGAAAAATGGAAAAGTTAGCTCTTCCACGATATTGGGCCTAGAGAAACTAAGGTTCATTAGAGGCGCCATGGTTACTGAAGGGAAAAATCTCTGGGTAGCGTCTAATATGGGCCTGTTTGTTAAGCCCAATATAAGCAACTCAGCTTCTAAAGTGGGTATTCGTTTTGGACTCTTCGATACAGACTTTGAGTATAAGAGCTTTGAAGCGCTTGGTGAAAAAGTGCTAGTTAAGGGGGATAAATATAGTTACCTGTTGGATGAAGAAAAGCTAATTGAAAGTCTCAATGCAAATTCAATTGGGGAGATGTCTACTATCCTTAGTTATGTTCAATGGGGAGATGGAGAAGGACGGCATACCACATATTTTCCTGAGGACTTTGACTTCAAGTTTAAAAGTAGCTTTAAGGAAGTAACATTCAACTTTATCGTCAGTGATGTCTACAATGAAAGCAGCAGTATTGAATTTAAATTAGATGATGACGCTTGGGTTTCTCACAATAAACCTGTAATGAATTTAACATTGAGTGATATGAACTTTGGTGTGCATACTCTTAGAGTCCGGGTTCCAGCAGATAAAAGTACTGCAAATGAACTGACAATTAGTTTTGATATAGATCCACCTATTTGGGCTTCTTATATCGGCTTTACTATATATTTATTTATATTGGCTGGGGTTTTGGGTTTGTGGAGAGTAGGGGTTTTAGGCAGGCTATATAACAAATTCAAAACTACTAAACTCTACAACCATCTTACCCGCTACGAAATAACCGACGGGCACTCTAAATTTGAAAAGATGCTTCGCAGCAAAGAACGCTTCATTAACGAAATCACCCACGAACTTCGCACCCCAATTCAGCTCATCAATGGATCGTTAGAAGGCATATCCAAAACAGCTCATGCAGCGAGCAAAGAACTGATATGTGTTCAGGACAATATGAAAAGGGTCGAACAGTTGATTAATCAAATGAGCCAGGATGTCCCTAAAGCCTTGGCTGCAGCCGACTACTACAGATCCTACTCGTCAGATAACATAAAATTTATCGTCCTATCGCTAGAGCCATTAGCCAAGCAGAAGCGGCAGAATTTAGAATTACGTATTAAAGGGAAAAAAGAAATATCGCTCATTAACGACAGCTTAGAGAAAATCCTGGCAAATCTAATTCAAAATGCAATTAAGTTCACACCAGAACTTGGCACAATAAAAGTAGCCGCTATACAAGATAGTAAAGTGCTTAAAGTTATCGTTAGTGATGACGGAGAAGGGATTGATGAGCACTTTCACAAAAAAGTATTCGAGCGATTCACTAAAGGGAGCAGTGAGCATGAAGGCCATGGTGTTGGCTTAGCAATGGTGAAAACCTTAGTTGAACTGAACCAGGGCGAAATTGCGTTAGAGAGTCAAAAAGGCATTGGAACTAAAGTTACCGTAACGTTACCCATTGATGATATTGAGTATGTAAATTCGCATGCTGAAAAATTGTCACCCGCAACTGCCAAATCGAACAAGAAGTCACTTTTAATAGTTGATGACAGCAGAGAGTTCCGCTCTTATCTATTTGATTTGTTTTCTAGCAAATATCGCTGTTTAGTTGCGCGAAATGGTGTGCAGGCGTTAGACGTTATGCAGCATTACCTTGTCGATCTAGTTATCACAGATCAAATGATGCACGAAATGGACGGGCTGAGTTTAATAAGAGAAATTCGCGGTAACGTCAGCTATGCCAGTATTCCCATATTGATGTTAACTGCGGAAACCGGAACTGAATTAGAAAAATCAGCGCTAGAAGAAAAAGTGGACTACTTTTTGGCAAAACCTGCATCAAAAGAGGAAATTACTCTTAGGGTTGAGCATTTATTGTCGATCAGAGAGGCAAAAGAGCGCGAGGAAGAGGAAAGCGAAGAGCCTGCATTTAAATTTGGATGCCTGAAAATCCCCGAGTTTGATAACGAAAAGGATATGGCGTTCTTTTTGAACTTTATCGCAGTATTGGAAAAGAACTACCACAATGAATCATTCAATAGAGACCAAGCTGCCTCGCAGTTACTGATAAGTCCTAGAAGTTTGAACCGAAGAATGTCAGAGTTGTTTGAATACAACTTCAGCGAGTTTCTTTCACGCTTCAGAATCGAAAAGTCTATTCCGTTATTGTTAGAGGGAAATAGCATTCTAGATACCTGCCTAGACGTTGGCTTCGGCACCGCAGCTTATTTTTCGACGTCCTTTAAAAAGGTTATGAGCTTACCACCCAAAAAGTTTGTGGAGCAATACAATAAAACAGTAGCGTAAAGGTAGTATCTAAAAGAACTAAATATACCTACGCCTTTCCGCCAAAAAGCCAATCAAAAGAAACGATGCCACATAGCCTGCGCTTTGGTACTGCCAAGGCAAGTAGGCTAGGGTGTGTTTTAAGAACGGTGCGCCGTACAAGGCTAGTGCGCCATAGCCGAAGGCACACAGCACTACAAACAAACTAACGCGAATGGTGAAATGGTAAGGTGCCAGTATGCGTTTTACATGGCCGTTAATCAGGTCGCCGTACACCACTAAAATAGTGGCCATAAGCATAATGCTCATTTCGGTGTAATAGGGGCTTAGGGCGCGAGAAAGGGCACTGAAAAGTTCACTCATAAAATTACTACTATTATGATGTTGTTACTGTGTGCCCATTATAACCACGGTAAGGTCAAAAGCGTTAACTAACGCCTTTATTAAGTGCGCTTACTGCTTTAAAGCCTTGCTCAATAGTGGCAATGCGGTCGGTGGTTTGATCGCGCTCTACAAATTTATGTTCAATACCGGCTAACTTGCCGTGCGCGAATATTTCTTTAAAGTTAATGGTGCCTGTGCCCACATCAGCAAAACTGCCGTCTTCGGCCATATCTTTTACATGCCAAAGTTTAAAGCGGCCTGGGTACTGCTTAAAGTAATCAAT
>Ga0098067_1000690_pt1 | contig 12131 bp, 11 predicted proteins | sample 26_taG_FD_92578 | JGI IMG/M metagenome (GOLD analysis project Ga0098067, IMG submission 92578) | Marine viral communities from Cariaco Basin, Caribbean Sea - 26_WHOI_OMZ | ecosystem: Environmental > Aquatic > Marine > Oceanic | place: Caribbean Sea: Cariaco Basin | collected 2014-11-09
CCTTGTTTTCAGCGTACTCTTGGGGGCTCATTTTGGCAATTTGCAGCCTTGAGAATACCCGCACGCCGCCCGAAGGGGTAATCGCCTCGTTCTTTAACAGGCCACGTTCTTTAAGGATTTCCTTTGTCAGCCTATCCTTCAACTCTTCCTCGGTTTCCGTTTTATCAGTCCCCTCGGGTTTCTTGTTTGCTTTTATAGAATTTAACATCTTCCCCGCCGTATCCTTATCCCCGCCTTTAAGTAGCCTGTATATCTCAACTGCGTCCCTATCGGTTTCGGGGATTATTTCCTTGGTTTCCAACCATATCGCGAGGGCGTCTTCCGCATACTTCTGGTTGCTTGCGTCTATGTTCGCCCGTTGCTGCGCATCCTCGGATTCCTTGCGGACTGCCTTGATTTGCTCCACTACCGCATTCCTAGTATCCTCGGAAACATCATCCATACTATCGGGATTTCTGCCCATCGCTACTGCGGTTGCCAGTACTTCCATCTGGCGGTTGATTGTCGCTATATCGGCTTTCGTGGCCTGACCTTTTAACTGAAGGTCTTTCTGTCTTATAGAGCCTTCCAGCCCTTGTGTCCTCTTCTCGGCTTTCTCACGAGCGTCTCTTTCTGCCTTGAGTTCGGCTTGAGCAGTTTCTAACTTCTGCTCTGCGGTTGGTTCGTCCTCACTACCTCCGATATTCTCGTTGGCAGTGTCTTTCTTACCTTCCAAGTCTTCCATCTATCTCCTCCATAAAATAGCCCGTCGCTAATATTTGACGGGCCTCAATTAAAAAACCCACCATCTCTGATAGGTTGATATTATCAGGGGTATCGCAGGGCTTACAAGCCGTAGCATTCCATCATAGGGCTTTGCCTAATTCCAGTGGGTTTATGGTTGCGATACCCGTTTAATTGTTAACGTGCTATCCCTATTATTAGTCTACCATTAATGTCAAGTACCCCTGCTGTAAAACAGATTATATAGTCTGTCGAGTTCGGGGTCAAGTAAGCGCATAAGTTTTCTACGCTTGCTTATTAACGACTTACCCTTTGGGCTATTGGCGAATCTCTCGCCAAACATCCTCATAACGAGGTCGGCAACACCCCAATAGGGTTTCAGAACTTCTTTAGCATACTGGTATTCTTTGGCTATGGGTGGGAGGGCATCATCCCTCTCCGCTTTTCTTTCAAGTATATACCGGTAGATTTCCTCGCCGTATTTAGCCCTAAACTTTTCTATAAAAGCGTTATACTTATCAAACTGGAATATCCCATACTGGTCTTCGAATTCATTTTCCTGATATAACCCGCTCATAAACTCCGAGTAGGCAATGTCTTCAATGTGTTTGTCTGTTATGGCACGGGGTTCTTTGAGGGTTTCCATTACCTCTTTGTATTCGGGCTGCTTATCAATATGCGCGTAAGTTACACCCAGCCCATAACCAGCATTGGACATATGCTGCCTGAACTCATAACCGCTTATTGCCCCGTCGTCGTGGGCTTGTTGTAATCCCCACAGCGTTTCCTCATAGACCTGCCTTGCTGAGCCACGCTCCCGCTGCCTGTTCAGGAAACCCACACTAACAGCATCGCCCCTAGTTACCGTCTGCGCATCCACATCTCGCTGGATTGTTTTGATAGTATCGAATTTATCTATTCTCGTCTGGTCTAGGTCGTTCAGGTTCTCATAGGGCTGCCCCTTATACTCTCTCTGGGAAATCCTGTCCCTTTCTTCATCTAATAGTTCCCACGGTGATTTGGGGAATACCCTTAAACCAGCGAATTCTGCCGCAGCTACGTGGGGTTGCGGGTCTTGCAGAAAACCCTGAACGGCGATGGGTGTTACCTTATCCCTCATAAACTCTGCCCAATCACCAATGTTCTCGAAGGGTTCGCCAAAGTAATTTGCCTGTTCCATTAATGAGCCGAAGGCAGTTGATGTGAGGGGTGCGGTTCTTGCGTACAAGAACCTTATAAACGGGTTATCCCACCTATTCAAATGTCCTTCGCTGATGGGCTTCGCAAGATTGATGGGGTCTTCGTAAGCCGTGATGCCGACATCGTACGCAAACCTCATTAACGCTACGATAATGCCCCCGATACCGACGTGGGAATCTCCCACTTTTATCGTCATAAATCTACCAGAATTGGGGTTGAGGTTGGGTTTCTGCCCAAGCGCAGTTGATACGCCGTAGTACATTGACATACCACCTGCCATTAGCATACCCAATGATTTGCGGGCTTCTGCCCCTGCCATGCCGCCTTTCATAGCGTCTTTAACAAAGGATAACCCTGCCCGTGTATATCTGGGAGCGAAGAATACAAACGCATTTTCAAAGTCCATCTGCGTCCTACTTATACCTATCGCTTCGGTAGACATCACGCCCGTCATTCTATCGATACTTCTGGCTAAGTCACCTGCTGCTGCTCGGTTTAGTGTCCCATCAGGGTTTAACACACCTTTGCGGAGAGCCTGCCACATATAGTTTCTAGCTGCCTCACCACCGCCAGTAAATGCTGCTTCTGCCCTGCCGTAAGTTTCTCCGATAAGTCCCCGCAGGGGCTTGCCAGCACCAGGAACCCTACCCGCCAGTCTTTGTAGTGGGCCAAGTGCCTTGAAGAACTCAAATGTGGAACCCGAACCGCCTGCCGATATTCTCTCAGAAGCCATCGCTAAAGTCTTGGGGTCGGTCATATACTTATAGAAGTTCTGTGGCTTAATAAAGAACTCAAGGTTTCTTGCTATCATATTGCCCCACGCAACGGGGTTTCTACCCGCTACACCAAGACCCTGAATAAACGGGGCGGACAAATCCATAGCAGCCACCAACATACGAGATGTCCCCGATACCGCAGCAGACCTCTTTATCCATCTCTGGCTGTCGTCAAGTAGGTTCTTCTCTGCAGTTTTAACCACCCCTGTAGGGAATAACTTATTCTTGAATGACGGGTGCATGCTGAACTTCGCTAAATCCTCACCGATAATCTGCCTGCCTGCGTAATGCCTCAATATCTGTTTCTCGGCTTCTATTAGTTGGGCATATCTGGTGGGGTCTACTGCCCCCCCCGCCTTCTGTGTAATATGCATCATCGTGAGTTCAGCGCCTTCTTCACCCATCACTTCTAATGCTTTGGCTTTCGGGGTTTTCCCCAATGGGTGTATAGCCTTGCGGAATCGCTTGCTGGCTATCTCTCTCATATAGTGGTTGATGGTCGAGGTTACACTTTCAGATATGTCCAATCCATATTCTAGTGGCGTCCCCCTCGCTATGTTCGCCTCGACGCCCTCCCTCATTGTCTTGTGGACACGGGTTTTCTCAAATAGTGAGCCAAACTCTGTCGCTTCGAATCTGTTGGTGTCAGGATTAAACTTACCCCGCACTATCCTGTGGAGTAGTTTCTCTCTGGGCATTTTAAGCCCTTCCTGCCTGCCTAACTTCCATATATCATCAAGAACTTCAGTTAATGCGTCCACATACTGTTTCGCTTCTCTGGTAAGGAATCTGTAATTATCAGGGTTTCTCACCGCACCCTCTAGAACATCATAAAGATAAGGGCTACCGCCCTTACCCTTCGGTATGATATTACTCACTACGCCCTTGCTATCCATACCGAGCAATTTAATTAGCCCGCCACGCTTGGCGTGTTCTATAACTTGCAACTTGGGTACAAGTAACCTTGTTACGCCATCCCGCATATTATTGACAAACCCCAGTTTAACAAGTTCCATCTTGGCTAGGGTTAGCGCATCAGCTTTACCCAATTTCTCCCCAGCCCTAACAGCCGTTGATATTCTGCCAGCGGTTTTAGCGGCAATAAAGACACCCTCACCACCAACCATCTTAACTATCTTATTAATCACAGGGACGTGCCCCATAGCCCTCGTTAGCCTACCAGCCCTGAATAGAGTAGTGTCCAATAATTCGCTAGTTGGCAAGAAGTTCTTATCGCCAACACGAAGTATCTTCCCCGCTTTCGCCATCTGTGCAATTGCCCTTGACCCCACTCCCAATGCTTTAGCTCCCTTAGCAGCCCAACCAAAGTACGGCAACCACCACAGTGGCATAGCAAATTCAGCCGCACCTTTTACATAAGCGGGCGCATCCCACTCCCTGTATTCACGCTTTTGGTGCTCCATCCAGCTTTCGCCTTTCTTCCATGGGAGGCTGGGGGAGAATGGGGATGTTACAAATGCAGCGAATGGTTCCTCTAGTTTCTCGTGAACAAACTCAAACGCTGGTGCTACAAATTCAAGGGCTTTAGGTAACAACGGAACTTTAGAAATCTGTTCCCCAACCCACGGCATAGCCATTTCTTCCGCCCATACTTTAGGGCGTTCCCAAGCACCAACATTTGCCGTTCCTTCAGGGGGTGTGTCTGGGTCGGTTTCTTCCATTATGCGTGTGTCCTGTAACGGGAGCGGCCCGAAGTTAGCTTGCGCAAATGGTTGGGAAACTGGCGGCTGCACAAACGTATCATCAGTTATGCCCATCGGCTCAAATCTGGCAGGTTCTCGTTGGGGTAATTCTATGGAGGGGAATTGCTGTTGGGGCATAAATTCAGCCTCTTGCTTGACGCCCAACGTCTCCAATGGGTCTTCACTTAACCGTAAAAACCGTTCAGTTCGCAGGCGGTTAGCGCGTTCTTTCTCCGCTACTATCAGCCTGCGTAGTTTATCGGAACTTGTTCCAACCATAGTTTCCTAAAGTGATATTGGTGCAGTTCGCGGCCCACGCCTTCTCTGCGAGGTCATCATCCCTATGTCTTCTAAAACACCCGCAGGTTGCTCACCTCTGAATTCAATACCACCCATCAACCGTTCCCTATCCCTGAAACTTAACCTATTAAGTGCTTGTGCGCTTGGAGTTACAAACTCACCACCTATACCCCGTGGGAAGAATTCCTGTAACTCTTCGGGGATTACAATTGGCCGACGAATACGCCGATCTGAATGAACCTGCTGGCCAGAAGCCCTAAATTCTGCGTGTTTAGCCTCTGCTTCCGCCAGTTTCCCTTGCAACCTATCAACTCTAGCCTCTCTTTCTCCAAGTTCCTGAATAAGACCTACTATTGCCCCCGAGGGGGGCTGAGCAATACCGCTTCCCGCAAGGTCAAGGTTTTGAGTATCCAGCGCCCCAACTCGTTCCCTAACTGTACTCAAACTACCTTCTTGAGTAGCTAATTCCTGTTCCAGGTTTCGTACCGTATCATAGGTAGTTTCGGGTTCAATTGCAAAGGGATTAGGTTCAGTGCGCATAAATTCCCTCATAAAGTAACCCCTCGGTGCTACACCGCTCAATACCTGTTGTCTGAAAGACTCAAATCCTTCTGCTCGTGCCTCGTCAATTTGCCTTTGTATATCCCTTTCGGACATCTGCGCCCCTGCAATCTGCCTTTGGGTTGCCCTGGCTAACTGAGCGCCTATTATGGCGTCCCTGCGCTCTTGTTCTAGCTTCTGCTGCTGGAACGCAAATTGCTCTCGGGCAAGGGCTAGTTCCTCCTGCTTCAACGCTAGACCAGGATCTTCCCCCGCGGGGGCAGGAGTGACAGTTAGTGCTGCTATAATATCCGCCACCGGCACGCCAGTTAGCCCTGAAATCAATTCCGCTTTCTCCTCCATTGCAGCGAGATCCTCTTCAAAGGTGGGTTGGGGGGGTACTTCGGGAAACTGCGCAATGGGTCCTGTTTCCCCAGTAATAGGAGTAACTGGAAAAAATTCACTCAACCTACCCCTTGTTCTAAGGCCCCGCAATTCCCACGGTTGCGGCACGTACCCAGGTCTCCCCTCTACTACCCAACGCCGATATGATGGCTCATCCCTAAATGTATCCAAGTACGTGGGGCTGTATGCCATTTGGAAATGCCCGTATTCTTCAGCCAGCCACCGCCTATAAGCCTCGTGTTCCCTCCGGAGTTCTTCATCCGTCCAACCTTTTTCCCCAAACATTTCTTCCATCGGGCTCATCTTCGGTTACTCCTCCGCAGAAGCTGTTGCATTTCTGCTATGTAATTGTTTACTGTATTTCTTACTTCAGGATTGTGTGAGTTCTGCCACGCCTTTATAACCTGCGGGTCAGTCTGGGCGAAAGCTATCAGCCGTTCTTTAGGACTTACGACTTCCTTATCAAATGGCCTTGCCCCTTTCAAATCTTCGTCTATCACACCCGCTACATCGCCAACCATCCGTTCTATCTCGGAGAGAATTGAATTGTAGATTCCCTCTTTACCCACTCGGTGTACCTCGCAATCCGCCCTGCGTACGGCTCATCGCCTGTTCCGCACCTCTGGCGGTCTGTATATTCTCAGTTCTGGGCTGTCCCCCTCGTTCCCCTTGCTTCCGTACAAGGTCTTTATTCTCACCCTGTATCTGGGATAACTCCTCCCCCATCACCGACTTCTCGGCGGCTCTGCGCGCTAACAGGTCCGCAATATCAGGGCTGCCGAACATATACCTTTCTGCCAGCATACGGGCGATTTCCTTATCAGCCTCATCTTCAGTCATCCCCTGAAACTGTATCAGGTTAGTCCTTAAACTAATCTGCCCCGCTTGCACCATCGCTCTGCCAGCCATAGACTTCCTGTCGTCTGCTATGGCGTCAGCGGCCTTCAGTTTGACCTCGCACTTGTAATGCTTGCTTATGTCACCTTTCTTTATAGTCGGGGGGAGCATGTCGGGCAGAGTTTCCATTATAAGTAAACTGTGGCTGAATGCTTGGGCGAAGGTTTGTTCCGTATTTATTACCACAGAGTCATATAGGTTTCGCCCCCTTGCCCCCAATATGTCTTCCTGCCTGCCCGAAGTCCCACTGGGATAGCCCCTTAATGTAGGTGGGTCTGCGGTTAAGACTTCAGCGTGTACTGACCCGTAATAGTTAAATGCCTGTGCGTCTGGTATCAAATCTTCGGCCACCTGAAAATCCGCGCCAATAGGAAGGTTCAGTTCATTAATAGTCCCTGCTTCCGTGCTGAATTCCTTGAAGGCGTCCTCCCCCAGTGGAGAACCACTTCTATTGATAACATTAAAATACTTGTAGGCGTACTTGTTTATCATCAGGCTCAAGTCGCTTCTCAATGTCTCGTCTTCTACCATCTTGCCCCGCTCAAAGCGTAACCTAGACACCGCTAATGTTGAGGGGTCATTATCAACAGAACCCTTGCCAAACCCCGAATAGGCGTGGAAGAAGGGGACTTTCTTGAATATATTTTCCTGTATGCCCTCGCCGTTAGCCAACTCCCCCCTGCCATCCCTGAACAGTGCTTCAACTTCACTCTTCCCGCCAGCTTCAGCATACCTTACTTCCTCATCAATATACATCCAGAATGAGACTTTGTCCGTGTCTTTCCTGCGCCCTTTCTTTGTCCATTCCGGGAATGAGCGCATTAAATCACCCACAGTCCTGTCATAAGCGACCACCAATCTTGATATGATCCCATCTTCAACTTCGCTGGGGTCAAGGAATATGACCATCGGATTGACGATATAATACTTGGTGGGCATAGCTTCGGGCATTATCTCTTGCCACTCCCCACCCATTTCTTTCTTATCCCAGTCAACCAACATCTGATTAGGGGTGACGTGCAACCACCCCTCCCCCATTACCAACTCATCCTTGACAAACTCGTGGTAACTCTGGGGGTCTTGCTTCAACAGGTTTCTGGCCTGCCTGTTAAGTTCCCTACTGATGCGGCTTGCCTTCTCCTGTGCCGCTGATGTGTCCTTTACCGGGTCGTAAAATACCTGCGGATTTGAAGTTATAATCTGACCAGTTACTCCGTTTACAAGGTCTGCCGCGGCACCTAACCGTATAATATGCCTCTGGTTTTTAACTGCGGGCAACTTGAAGGTATCCCAGAAGAACTCGTCATCCAATCCTTGCTGCACTATTCTGTTAGAGTGAACGGTATCAACAAGTTCAGTCTTTATATTGGTCATCTGTTCTATCGTAAGTGCCATAATATCTCCCTATGATTTGTAGGAGTAACTCCTTGCGCCGTATTCGCAGGTGGGAACGTGTTTATGTAACTGCCACAGGCCAGCCATCATCATCACCCAGTCAAAGGATTGGTTTCTTTCGGTAACTGGATTGTCCCCGTCCCTAGCAACCATCTTGGCCTGTTGCATAAATTCCCTGTCGTGGCTTACTATCTGTCCCCTCTTGGCTATAGCGAAGGCCAACTCACCCAATGCCCTTCTCTTGTGTTCAAGCGAAACGACCTGCCCTTTCTTGCCAGGGACTACCGTGCCGTCCGTTTTCCTTCTGGGGGCTTGGCTGGGCGTTTTAAGCCCCTCTAGCGCCCCTGCGAATTCACCACCCACTGTTGCCATAAACTCGTATGAATTGGTGCAACCTTCCGTGTCTGTTCCCCTATATTCCCTCACCAGATAATCGTGTATCTGCGCCACCCTGTCCACCTTCTCCATACCAGTAGCAGAGGCGACTACCTCGCCAGTAACATAATCCATGACACCCGTAACAAACGGGTCGCCTATGCCGTCAGAGGGGTCGGTGAAGCAGACATATCTCCTGCCAACTATGGGTACTTTATAAATCCTGACAGTGCCGTTATAAGTGTTTATGGAGTCCTGCCTTATCGGCTGGCATACATCATACCCCATATCCTCCAACGCGGAGAACTCAAAGAAATTACTGGTGGGTGATATACGCAACGTATCCTCAATACATTCCGGGTACTGCCTGTCAAGCTGTCTCTGCGTATAACGAGGGCGCAACCTGCTCTCATAGAACTCCTCTAATGTCAATCCCTCAAGCCTCGTGGGGCGGAGCCTCCACCCCAGGAATACTAACGCCCTTGAGGGGTAACGAGGATTGGTATATAGTTCCAACCCAGAAGGATAGACCTCTTTCACCGTATCACGCTGATAGTAGAAGTCGCTGACCCTGCCTACAAAGTGGTTGGACATATCCTCACCATAAACAGCAGATAGGTTTATCATCTGGCCGCCAGCGTCAATAGCAGGGGAAATACACCCGAAGTTATCTTCACCTTCAGGGTGATTATACAACTCGTCACGTATCACCACCGTTGCATTATACCCACTGCCCGCCTTCTTGGTTGAGGGCAAGGCTCTCATCTCTGAATGGCCGCCACTAAATGATAACCACGCACGGGTATCATTGTCCAATGGCTTGCGCATATATTCGGGCAGGTGTTCCCAAATAAAACGAGACTTGGATATGAGTTCCCACGCCTCTGTCTCCCCTTGAGATAGATACAGGTTTTTACCTATTTCGTTAAAGTGCGCCTTCCACAGACCATACCCGACCACAGTCCACGTAACGCCGAGTTGCCTTGCCTTGTCTATATCTACTTCCTGATAGGTACACAGAATGTCAATCAGGTCTAGCAGGTAAGGCCAGGGTTGCCACCGTATCTTCCTGTTGTTGTTCTCGTCCCGTATCCAACTCGCCTGCATAAAGCGCTTGGCGCTGGTGGCAACAAGGACACACTCCCGTAGTTCTGAGCTCTGCGAGGATGTCATCTCGGAGTTCGGTGGCGACTCTGATTCTATCACTTGGGGTGAATTCAAGCTTGTGCGTTTCCTCCCGTTTCTCTACTAATAGTCCAGCCAGTTTTAATGCTAATTCTAAATGCTTGGCAGTCCCCCTTTCGCCCGATGCAACGTCAATAAGTTTCTTGAGCAGCTTTTCAAGGTTGGCGTCTATATAATTCTTAGGGTCGAAGTCCCCCGATTGCCCGTTATCACTGATTTGCTTCCGCCAGTTATGCAGGCTTTGGTTTGATATGAGATGGGCTTTGGAGAATGCCGTCATATCTACGGGTAGCCCACGAGAAAGCCTCTCCTTTTGGGAGAGGCCGTACCATTCGGTAAATTCCTCTTTTAGTTCGCTGTAATCTCTTTTCATTTCATGATAAATGTGGCTGCTGTCGGTATCCTCCTGGCGGATTTCCCGCAATGGGGACAACGCATATAATCAAGAACATCTTTCATCCGGAAGGACTGTTCAAACTTATGCCCGCATTTAGGACAATGAAATTCGTAGACAGCCATTACTTCTTCTTTTTAGGCAACCCTTTGGGCGATTGCCCCCGCACAAACTCGCAAGCAACTTTCCTGGCCGGCCGCTTACCGCCTGCCGGGATAGAACCCGAACAAATGCCCTTCATCATTTTAAACTGTTTTTTTGATACTGCTGGCATCAATCTCTCCTATTTGGCGGTCTATACGGGTACTGCCCCCGTCCTACTGCCTTGATAGGGCAGCGTGCTTCTTCTACACCCATAGACCATTAATTTCTCTGGCATTCTATAACCCACTCCGCCCATTTCTGCCGAAGGTAATACTCTATGAATAATTGGAATGATACACCGCTTCCCCCAAAGTTATCCCACTCTTTAAGAGCCTCATCTATAAAGCCGTGTTCTATACCACGAAGGTGGGTTTCAACATAATCGTTGAGTGCGATAACGGAATTTATCATACAACTCCCCTATTCTAAAGATACCATACTTGTCAAGTGTTCAACTTGCCACGATGTACTTGTTTATGGTGCAGGGGGCACAACCATACAATTTCTTTGGGCTTAGAATAATCGAGGTGATGCCTAACACCTAATCGCTGGCAGTCGGAGGCCACGCAAATACCCCTTACGGGATGATAATTTTTTGCCAATGACATGGCGTTGGTTGCCTTGCGGTTTAGCATCGCGTACTTGCGGACATAACCCTTAAATCTTTCGGGGTTTCTCCGGTAATATTCTTTCATCCGCATACCATCCCGTATCCTCCGGCAATCCGCGCAGAGCCACCCGAGCCCCACCGTGGAATATCCCATATACACCCCACAAACCCTACACGCCCCCTCATTAGGATTAAAGTTGATATTCACAGTAGGCAAGCCCTCTTCTTTTAATACCTGCCGTACCCGTTCCCGCGTGCGCCCCACTATATCTCCGATACATTGAAGCGTATAGCCGGGATTTTGTTCTCGTAAACTGATAATCTTATCCCTAACCATTCCTACACCACCCTCTTCCCCAACCGTTCCGCCACGTCTTTAAGACTATACCCGTGAAACCAGCTGAATGTGAGCATATTAGTCGCCTCCCTCTTATCTTCAGACCCCAACTTAACCCCCGCAACCTTCCTGTTCAGGGCGTTTATCATCCTGTCTATCTTGTCAGGCTGTCTCCCCAGATGCAATATCAGGCTCTCCCTGCTCACTTCTCCAATATCCTCCTTATAATAACCGGTAACACGGGTATGGACTGCCAGATGTGAAACACGATATTAGACAAACACCCCAAGCAGTGGAAGCAACCACACATTACAGCCCAGCCCCTTCCCTGAGTTCATTCATATCATCCGGAAAAGTGAACCCGCCTTTCCCGTCTATCCACCCGCATAACTTCCCTAACTGCGCCCGAAGTAATGTCTCCGCCCAGTCAACCTCCTCAGACGACCCAAGCCACCACTCGGATAACGCCTCAATCTCATCCCCGTTAAGTAATATTCCCATTACTCTTTCTCCCCTATTAACCCCTCCACCACTTCCATCCCCTATACCCCATTATACCACCACCGTATACCCCCTGTCAACCACTGTTCAATTTACTCCGTACCTAGAACTTTTTGCTTTTCAATTAATGGGAATGGGTCAAATATATATAATACATACCCCAATTCCCCAATCCTTCGTATCTGGCCACCCGCCACCAATTTTGTTGGATAAGAAAATAGATAACCTAACAGGTGGTGGATATGGACTAATGGTTCCTGTAACCCCACTTTTAGCTCCACAATGGCTACATTTATGGACTGATCCGGCTGCCTATTGGCCATACCGTGCCTGGCATAGGGACGTACTATAATTATTATGTAATTATATGGATATTATCCAGCTATAATGTTAGAAATATATAACATTGCGGGTGATGTGAGTGTTAGTTAAACCCCAACACGGCCAAATCCATTATGGTATTTGCGGCTCCATCTGGTACCCGGGGGCCGGGCACGAAATAAATATTGCAAACTATTGACAAACGCCTTATTTTGTGTTATGGTGATACTAGGAATATGTAATTGGAGGATTGAAATGAAACTAAGGCAAACACTCTACAATTGGAGGTGGGATGGCGGGCCAAAGCAGCAGTTTGATTGGAGCA
>Ga0098067_1000691_pt1 | contig 12121 bp, 9 predicted proteins | sample 26_taG_FD_92578 | JGI IMG/M metagenome (GOLD analysis project Ga0098067, IMG submission 92578) | Marine viral communities from Cariaco Basin, Caribbean Sea - 26_WHOI_OMZ | ecosystem: Environmental > Aquatic > Marine > Oceanic | place: Caribbean Sea: Cariaco Basin | collected 2014-11-09
ATGAATAGTCCTAAAGAAAATCAGTAAATCCAATGTAAATGATATGTGCTTTATATAGTAAAAATCATATTCAATTTTCAATTTGGTTTCTTCTGCACCAGTCGCATACCCTTGATTAACTTGAGCCCAACCAGATATGCCAGGTTTTACAATATGACGATAGTTGAAAAAAGGTACTTGTTGCTCAAGCTTAAGGGCAAAATCAATAAACTCAGCTCTAGGACCGATTAGACTCATTTCACCTTTAATGACATTCAGGAATTGAGGAAGCTCATCAACTCTCGTTTTACGGATGAATCGACCAACTTTAGTAATACGATCATCGTTATCCACAGTTAAGACTTCCTTCGCCTTTTCACGCATACTACGAAATTTATAAACTTTGATAGTCTTTCCTCGATGCCCAACTCTTAGTTGGGTATAGAAAACCTTACCATTATCTTCAAGTTTGATCGCTATTGCCGTAAAAAGGCAGATGATGAGGGTGGCTGGTAATAGCATTAGAATAATTAAAAAATCAAAGCAATACTTTATCAACATATAGTTTTCACTAGGTAATAGAGCGCCGAGTTCATTCTCATACATATGGTTGATCTTAACTCTACCAGTCAGTGACTCACGAATATGACGATGATGATATACCGGTATACCTTGTAAAGTCTTATGAGCAATAAACTCCTGCCAGTCATCAGTCAAATCATTACTATGAAGGTCTACTACTATACCGTTTACATTCTGCTCTAGAGTGGTTGTGTCTAGTTTTAACCATTTGGCAGAAGTTACTTGTGCTGGCATGTCTATGGATCTTCCTATTGGGATATAGGCAAGTGTTTGTACTGTATAGTAACGGTTAATGATATTGACGATGAAGATATAGCTGAGCAAGCACACACTACTGATTAAATAATAGGTCAAGTAAAATGGATAATAAGTCACTTCAGCTAGCGCAAAGATGATAATAAACCAAAACACAAATACAGGAAGTATATAAGAAGTTGAGTTAATACCTGGAAACTGATGTATCAAATTCAGAGTGAATAAAGTCGATAAGGTAAGCATTCCGCTTGCAATAATATTGAATGTGCTGGTCTTATTGAATACTTGCTCTAGGTAGCCCCAGTCTAAAAAGAGATACGGAATCCAATTGCATAGTAATAAACCTACAAATATCTGAATCGGTAAAAACTTCAAAGACGCGAATATTTTTTTATTTAACATAAATAACTTCTTTTATTCTGGGATCACTGGACATTGCGAAAAACTCGGCATGTATAACGCATATATAAAACACAAGAACGGTACTTATTCAGTAACATAATTAATATTTATCAAAGTTTGTCTATAGTTTGGTTACTTGGAGATGATTGTTTTGATTCAGTTTGACGATATCAAACCCATCTCTTCTATCATGACCTTGTTTACTTTATGAACATCATAGATATCTTCTGCTAGTTTGCGAGATGCCTGTCCCATAACAGTAATCAGTTCGGGATTTACGATGAATTTCTCCATAGTAGAGGATAATTCATTCACTGTTTTGATGGGTACCAGATAGCCATTAAGGCCTTCTGTTACGGTCTCACGACAACCTGGTGCATCGGTCGTAATGATAGGTCGACCCATAGCCATCGCTTCTAATACAGAGCGAGATGTGCCTTCTCGATATGATGGCAGCACATAGACCGAGCTAGCAGCAATAGCAGGTCTAACGTCATTAAGTTTGCCCCAGTAATTGATGATGCCACTTGCTATCCACTCATCTAGCTGTATTTGATCAATCGCTGCTGGGTTTTCATCGATCCATCCTACTAGATGAAATTGAGTTGAGGGGTACTGAGCCTTAATGATCTTGGCCGCCTCAATGTACTCGACAATACCTTTGTCTTTGAGAAGCCTAGCGATGAGTAAAAAAGAAGGTATGAGGTGTCCGGCTTCATTGGTAGGGAAGGGCAGTACACTAAAGTCGGCCACATCTACTCCTGAGCCATTTACTATTACAGCAGGCGTACTGGGTTTTAATATCTGTAGTTTTTTGAATAGATTCAGGTCGTCAGGGTTTTGAAAAAACACTTTAGCTGACTTAGATAAGGCCTGTTGGTATAGACCATGTACCAATTTTTGAAATCCACTACGTTTACCGGTCTCTTCAACTTCTTGAAACGTATAGCCAAGCCCTGAGAGCAAAACAAAACGCCTGGGTACTTTGGCAAGCCATGCGGCTAGCGTGCCATATATGATAGGTTTGATAGTGTAAGAAAGCATATAATCAGGCTGTATATCACGTAATAGTCGATAAATAGCTACTAGTGTTTTTATATCAGCGACAGGGTTGGTGCCAGTACGCTGCATAGGTACAGCATGTACGATATAACCTAAACTAAGCAGTGTATTATGTTCCTTAGCATGTGACGCTAGATCTGGTGCTATGACATGTACCTCGTAGCCTAGTTTGGCTATAGTCTCTAATAGCTTACCTCGAAAGTTCAACACATGAGGTAAGTAGTTTGCACATATTAAAAATTTCACAGCACTCTACCTGATTGATTAGATTTGATATTAAAAATTATTGAGAAGATAAAGATATAAGAAGTTATCGTCTAAAAAAGAAACGTCTATTAGGTAAAAGCTGCTGAATATTACAGTCTGCACAGACAAATAATACATACATTACGACAAATGCGTAGCGATAGCGTACCGCTGTCCCATAATTGGCTACGACAAGCCCATAAACAGACATCGACAAGGCTAAAAACAATAGCCAAAATGCCAGTTTGTCTGGGCTTTTTCTCCAAGCTTGGCGCGTGATTAGAAATAGAATAGCTAAAACGGCTAAATTTTCAAATGACTGGATAAGTTGCAAAGCACTGGATGCTTCCCAAGGTAGGGGTTTAGATAAAAAGTAAAAACCGGAAGTTAGACCCTGAATAACAAAATCACCTGCTCCCGATATCAGCTTGATATTGTTTGGGTCCCCACCATCCTCAACAAACATTGCGACCCTGAATTTATTAACCAATGGTAGGGCAATAGGCGCAGAAACTAATAGTGAGATTAAACCAATAACACCAATAATAAGTGCCTTAGTCAACCCCATCCCTTTTTTTGCAACATTGAACACAAAGTAAAGCAAGACTACTGGGCCGACGATGTAAAAGTTTTGGAATTTGATCAAATAGATCGGTACCATGCAAAGAATGCTTTTGAATATTTTAGATTCTCTCGCATATACTACTGCTAAGATCATAAAAAATAGTATCAAGGTCTCTCTAAGACTCAGTGCTGTATATAACGCCATACTTGGAAATAGTAAATAAAACCATATAGAAACATTAGTAAATATTTTTTTTACATAAAGAATGAAAAACAGGATTATGTATAAAAAGGTGTTGTAAAAGCCCAAACTTATAACTGAGACAGGCGTGGGAAATGGAATTAGTGCAAGCAAAGCGCTTGCTTGCAACACGTTTCCTGGATCAGTTAAAGCTTCAAAAAAACCTATTTTGCCGATTCTGATATCGTTGACTCCATACCAGTAACGAAACTGATCGCCCATATAGGAAGCACTGAACAATACATCATTTAGAATAAATGGCAAAAAACAATGTAATGCTAAAACGACTTGATATTTATTTGGAACCTGAAATTTATATCCAAGTAAAAATATTAGTAACAAACACATGAGTAGACTGGGTATTTCAAATAGCCTTGTCCCCAGAAACCCATAGGAATAAATCCAAATCCAGTCTGACATTAATTTATTTCCATGTTTTATATACTGTTTAGAAGTTAGTCTAGAAGATTAATTACTTTTAAATAAGGTTATTTTTTTAAATGATTTTTAAAGGATGTTAGATTCCATGGAATTTTCAAAACCTGAATATAGCTATTCTGGATAGTATTTAAAAAAACTATTTAAGGTAACGATTCTTACGCATAGTATCTATAGAATCAGATTTTTTACTTATAAAAAATAAAGCGCTAGACCTGTATATTAAAAAATAAGCCATTACTAATACCGAAAGTAAAGAATAATAGTTCTGGAATATAAAAAATATCACTAGGCTAGATAGAAACATCACAGAATAGTATTTAACTCGAAAGATATCTAAATTACCTAGAAATTTGATTAGTTTTGGTAAGTTATATTTAGGTTTTGTTGCATGCTCGAGTGTACGTAAAAATGGGAACATAAAAAAAGTTAAAACAAATAAAATATGATAATTATACAAGGGTAAAAACAGTAAAATTAGTGAAAAATATTTACCTATTGATAGGCATAGGAAAGTTAATATGTTTAACCTGTTTCTGAATTTATTATGGGCATAGAATGCTATTCGTATAAAAACAAGACAGCTAATAAAACTTAACCAATGCAAATTGATTCCAAACTCATTCGAAACAAAATTTGCAAAAAAAAGTAAAATTAACATCACTATTATTTTAGAATTTTGTATAAAATAATAATTTTTCCTCAAAAAATTCTGTTTTTCGTTTTCTATACGAATAGTTGGATTGCTTTCATTTATAGTTGTCTTTATATCATTTTCAATATACCCAACTTCATATAATGAAAAAAATGAAAATATAGCCAATATAAAAAGCACAGAAAACTCTAATATATTTTTTGGACTTGGTGCGTAAGAAAGTGTAAATACAGGTATTATATAAATAATAAACCAAGACGCACGTTCGATTTTTGATTTAAGACGACTGTCAAACAGGTAAACCATAGGGAAAATATAGTTATACATTATTTTAACAACTCCAAATGACTTATTTTCTTTGAAAGCCAATACCTCAATTTTTTTTCTTTATTACATACAGCATAAGCTTTATCCGCTAGCAAAAACAAAGGTAGATCTGTTTTATTATCACTTACGACTACTAAATACTTTAAATCAGGGTAATTTAATTGTAGTACTTCAGCTTTATTAAAAAGTTGGTCTTTACTAACTTTACCTGTATATATGCCATTTTTAACTTCAAGCTCAGTAGCAAAAGTATTACTGGCCATCAATGATAGACCAACATGTCGAATCAAAAAATCTAATGAACCTGACATTAGTACCATGTCAAAGCCTTGATCTTGGTAATAATTATAAAGACTACCAATATGTCTCTTTATTTTTGAGGGTAAATATACTGAAACAAATTCTTGTGCTGATCGATCAATATCGCTTAATGATTCTCCTCTCAAAAAACTTAAAGCAATGATACGAGTTATATCTTTGTGTAGAAATCTATAAAAAGGATAGTTTATTACTTTCCAAATAAAAATTTTGCTTAATTTTCTAAAAATTTTATATTTCCTATTATCAGAAAAATAGCTGTCTAAGAAAGCAAATGTAGTGTTTTCATCATATATAGTACCACAGACATCGAATACTGCTACCTTCATAACTTATATACTCAACGTTGATAAATTTTTATATATATATTTATATCTTTCGATTGCAATATCGTTACTCATATAATTTTTGTATAGTTTCTGATATTGCTTACTATGTCGCTCCCTCTGCTCGAGAGCCTGTAATATTTTCTGTCCCAAAGTATAAGCGTCTGACCTCACTTCAGCAACATCAAATGAATAGCCAACTTCGGGATACTCTTGAATAAACATATTCATATCACCGATATCATTATTAGTAATAGAATATAAATCACAACATAGATTTTCTGCAAATTTAGTCGGTGCAGAAGCTCGTTTAGAAAATGTTGGCTTAATTATGAAAAGAGATGCTTCAGAAAAGTTCAGATATTTATAAACATCATAAAAATCAGCTGACTCTATTTTTACCTTGTCGCGACATACGTTATGTTCAGCTAGTTTTTCCTCAATAAAATTACTTTCACCTTTATTTAGGATTAAAAACCTTAAATCTTGATCTTGATCAAACAGGGTATTAATCAGTATGAGCTCACTATCAAAATCATACCAGTTGCTAACAGTACCAACATGAATTATCACTTTATCACTATCACTGTAGCCTAAAGATCTTTTGAAACTATTGTTATCTTCCACTCTAAAAACATCACTATTTGCACAGGTAGGTATTACTGTGATTTTTTTGCTTTCTGTAAGTTGGCCAATAATTTTTTTTGCATTATAAGTAAGTGACACGATAGAATCAGACTTCTTATAAGCGAGAAGCTCTAACCATTTCAGTACATTGTAAGTAATACCATTTATTTTTATTCGCCCAATTTCAGCTTTTTCATCAATTTGAAATCCTCGTATATCAAATATGACCTTTACCTGTGAAAATGCCTTGATTGATAAAGCAATTATTACTGGTATTTGACTTCTAGCATGAATAATGTGTATAGGCTTACTATGTACAAGTTTCAATAAACTCGTAAAGCTGCTTATGATTTGGAATAACGTTGATACCATACCAAAGCGGTTAGAGTAAGTTTGGAAAGTCCAGCTTATTCCAAAGCTATCCATAACTTCTTGTATTTCTGCCTTATCTTTAGAACTAATATTTTTTTCGAATGTATGTAACGATATAGAATAATCTTGAGATAGCACTTTAAGATACTCTAAAACCTGAGATTTACCTAAAGGTTCGCTCATACCAATAATTGATATATATAATATATTTACCATATCTATTTTTTTAAAATAACCTTTACGTCAAATGAATATATTTTCAATTACTTTATTATAATTAACTAGGGATTAAAAATCTAATAAAGTAGCAAACAACATAGTTTTTGATGATAAAATTTCGACTATTAGTCGATGCTATCTAATCGAACCATAATTCCAGTCTAAAACTAATATTTTTTTTCTTAGTTGTTTTTTAGCAGTCTCTTAGGAAAAATTATATCTAAATATTGTGCGGCAATTTTATCAACTGAAAAATCGGCTGCACGCATTTTTAGGCTTTCAATATCATGTTCCTCTTGCAATGATTGCAGCATTGCTTGCGCTAAAGCATCAACATCACCTACAGGGACTAGTTTGCCATATTTGCCATCACATAATATCTCTCTAGGGCCAGATTTGCAGTCGGTAGAAATGACAGGCGTACCAACACTCATCGCTTCTACTATGACATTGCCAAAGCCCTCATAATGAGAAGATAAGACTAGCAAATCTGAAGACTCCATCCATGATAAGGGTGTCTCACTAAAACCTACAAATTGAACGAATTTGTGAATGCCTAATTCTTTAGTCAAATTTTCAAGCTCTATAAGCAATTCACCTTGACCTACAATAGTTAGCATTGCATTTTCTTTTTCTAATAATTTAGCAAATGCTTGCAATAGAAGTGGATAGTTCTTAGCCCACTTTAATGCACCAACAGCAACAATTTTCTTGCCTTTAAAACCTTGCCATACAGCTTGACTTTTTTGAGTCGTAAATAACGTGCTGCTAGCAGCAACAGGGTTATTAATAACTACGATACTATCTCTTTTTATTCTACCAAGATTAGCTAAGTCATCAGCAACGCCATTGGATACTGCAAGCCGTGCATCAGCAAAAGGATAAATTAAAGGTAAACTTGATCTAAAAAATTTGCGTATTAAGTTGTTTTTTAATAAGGGCGCTTGTGAAAAAGTAGTATGGTCAGAGGTCATAACACGCCCAGACAATTTAGCACATTTAAATGCAGTAACTGCTAATAAAGTCAAAGGCCACATGAAAGCTAATAGAGCATCCGGATGCTCTACTTTTAAATAACGCAGCAAAGGGTAAAATGCATTACGCAATCTAGAACATTTTAAATCGATTACATTAATACGCTTATCTAAGGCTGCTAATAGTTCACCGTCAGCATTTGTAAGCAAAATATCAACATTAAAGCCTTGGGATACAAATTCATTTGACAATAATAACGCAACTTTTTCAGCACCACCGCCTTTTAGATTTGGAAGGAATATTGCAATTTTTTTCATTGAAGCCTCCCTTCATGAATAGATATATTTGCAATACAAGATACACATAAAGTGAGTTTTCTATATAAGTCTTCAATAGATATGCTAGGATTTGGAGCTTTCAATACGTCTTTTATAACTTTATCCACATCTAGGCAGTCACTATGTCGTTCTGGCATACCTATAATATTATAGAACTCAAATACTTTTTTATCCCATGGAAGAGAATATGGACTCCCACCCATGGAAAAATAAGATATAGAAATATGAAGACGCTGAGCTATAACTTTATCTAGATGAGACAACTGCTTTAAAAAGGTATCTGTATCTTTTGGTCGAGGAAGCACATCTAACTCAATATTATTTTCAATTTTCAATTTTGATTGAATACTTAAACATCTTTCGTGATCAGACATAACACCACTGCTAAAAAGAACAGGAGTTATGTTATTCTTTATTAACGATTCAGCCATACACATCCACCATTCATCTTGATTAATTTTTTCTTTTCTTAGTTCAAATGGTAATGTGTCTTTCGAGATTGGTGCTAAACCCCATATTTTTTCAACTGATTTTTTGTTTATTGTCTTTTGGCATGCTCTTGCAATAGCTGTATCAGGAATTAAAACTATGTTAGCGTTCGAAACTGGAAAAAATTTAGCAACTATTTCTGTGGAACGATTATCTCTCAAATATATTTTGCTACTATCAAGTTCTTTAAAAATCTTCTTAAATAGGAACTTCGAGAAAACTGTTCTAGGAGCAGAAGCACCAGTACCAAAAAATACCACTGGTTTTTGTTTTTTGTTTGCCTCATTAATGATAAATAAAATTCTGATAAGCATTCGCAAAGTATTGTCATGCAGAAGTTGACCACCACCTATTATGATAACATCTAAATCTGAAACATTGTCTATTGCATATTTATTTAAAAGTTTAAGTTCAGAAGGTAGTTTAGATATTTCTATAATATGTCTGTATGAAATATACCTCGAATATAAATAACGGTGAAAAATCTTAACATTATTTTTCTTGTTTTTCGTTTTATTCATTGTGTTTGTCAGTGATGAGACTCTACCTAATGGGAGCTTTCTTACATCAACTAATTGCTCACTCAATAAAATGAATGCGCCTTCGCCAATAAGAATATCCCCAATATTATCACTATCAAACTCTCCGAAAACTCCAAAAACCGACATATCATACCTACTTAAGTTTAAGTTAAAATATATATTTGAAAGGAAGCAGCTTTTTAGCTTGATACAATAAATATAAATTCCAAACTACAAGTGAAACTCCACTGGCAATTGCAGCACCTAGCATACCTTTAGACGGGACTAAAACAATATGAAGTAAGATACCTAGAGAAACTGATATTATTGTGCTGTAAGCAACAGCTTTCTGATGTTTAGTCATCAGTAAAACTGTGGCAATTGGACCCATTATTGCGCTTATGGTTTGTGCAAATGCCAGAATTACTAATAATGTATATGCATCAGAATATTCTTTACCATAAACTATATTTATGAATTCATTAGAGTAGAGTATAATTATAATAAACAAAGGCAAAGTTAATAGTGATAGCATGCAGCAAACTTTGATAATTAACTGTTCAATTTTTTTATAATCTCTCAGTTCATAAAGTCTAGAAAAATGTGGTGCAATAACTGAGGTAGCAACCTGCATAAATATCACTATAAAACCTGATCCTAAAATAGCTATTCGAAAGAATGCAACTTCTTTATCAAGTCCTAAAAATCCTAAATATAATATGCTGATTTGAGCATTAAGAGCTAGCATACCCCCGACCACACCTATAGGTAATACCGAATTAAACCAGCTAGATGTGTTAAATTCTGACTTTGCAGAAATAACTTGCTCAGGTCTAACTTTTAAATAAAGAAACCAGCCGATAACAAACGAAATTAATGAGCATGTCAAATAATAAATAATAATATTATTGGGTGTTGCTCCTTCAGGAAATAAAAAAACAAGATATAACAAACCAAATAGTAAGAGTGTTGGCCGAAAAAACCTTTCTGGTAGTTGTGCTAATATTACATAGTGCAAGCCTTGTAGCATGCCATCGCGTAAAGCCCCTAATGATAAAACAGGGACTAGTAGTAAGCTCACCAACAGAACTTTTTGCTTAGCTTGTGAATATTCATTAGGATTAATAATAAGCCATATGACAGCAAAAATGCACACAAGAATCGAAATTACAAGTACAAATTGATGAGAGCGTAGAGCAATCCCCTTCATCAAGCCCCATTGTTCTTTCGCATGATAAGCAGCAAATTCACGCATAACTAGTGTTGGCATGCCAAATTGTGTGGGTATAGCTAGTAAAGATACGACACTTAATGCAAAAACATAAACCCCATATTGCTCTGATGCAAGAGCACGAGCTAACAATACAGAGTTAATAAGACCTAATAGGGTATAAGTAATTCGGATTATGAAGCTGCCAGAAAATATTCTTAGCAATTTATTTAACTGTAAAGAGTTGCTTTTAACTTCTGACATTGTTTGATAGCTCTCCGAGCATATATAAAATCCGACTCTATCAATTAAATATAGTCTTACTGGAAATCAATAAAACATTTTTAAATGTAATTTCTCAAAATAATCTTATACAAGGTACTACATATGATTATCTATAGTCATTCCACTATAAAAGTATTACTGCGTTAACCTCGCTTGAAGTATTAAATATACATCTACGCTTGGTTGCCTTATACTATTTTTAAATTGAATCGACTACATAATATATCGTGTGACAGTAGAACCGATAAAATCAATACCACCTGCAATTAGTATTTTCATATAAACTCTACTTCGTAATTAGCTTAGTATTCACATACCAAGGCATTGCTTTTTCAATACCTTGAACAATATCAAACTGAGGCGCATAGCCTAGAGCATTTTGTATCTTGCTGATATCTGCCTGACTATGACGTACATCACCTGCACGGAAATCTCGATACACTGCATCTTGAGTATAACTTACGCCATTGACGGCTAAATTCTCTTGTAGCGCTGTGAATAGCGTATTTAGGGTAGTGCGACCACCGACCGCCACGTTATATACCTCATTTTTCGCTTCATCCGTAGCAGTCGCTGCTAAGATATTAGCCTGTACCGCGTTTTCAATGAAATTAAAGTCGCGACTGGTGTCACCATCACCATTGATGAATACATCATCGCCTGTGATCATAGCTGCCGTCCACTTAGGGATCACGGCTGCATAGGCACCATCCGGCGTTTGACGCTTGCCAAAGATATTGAAGTAACGCAGACCGATCGTATTAAAGCCATAAGTACGGGCAAACACATCTGCATACAGCTCATTGACGTACTTAGTCACTGCATAAGGGGATAGAGGATTACCAATATTGTCTTCCACTTTAGGCAGAGCAGGGTGGTCGCCATACGTTGAGCTACTGGCAGCATAAGTGAAGCTCGCAACCTCGGCATCACGGGCAGCCACCAACATATTCAAGAAACCAGAGATATTGGTGTCATTGGTGGCGATAGGGTCAGCGATAGAGCGTGGTACTGAGCCAAGTGCGGCTTGATGCAGGACATAATCTACGTCTACACAAGCGGCATGGCAATCATCTAGCTTGCGAATATCGCCTTCTATAAAGCTAAAGTTTTGCCACTGCTCAGCTGTTACCAATGATTGTACCTCATCTAAATTATGCTGAAAGCCAGTGGCAAAGTTATCTAAACCGACGACCTTCTGATTGAGTAGTAGCAAGGTTTCGAGTAAGTTAGATCCTATAAAACCGGCGACGCCAGTCACTAGCCATGTCTTTGGTGCGCTTGCCAGCTCTTGCTTCACTTTCTCATATGTCGTCTGCATTGGTACTGAACGCTCTGCTTTTAAACTCATAGGGCTGCTCTTACTATTTATGGATTTTATTATTAACCAAGTTATAAACGGATATCAGTCTCATCTGTAGCAAAGACATATTTGAGATCGTAGAGCACATGATCGTCTTTACCTAGAGCGCGAATACGGTCTACACCCATCTGGATAAACTGATGATGAGCAACGGCTAAGATAATGCCATCATACTGATTGGCGATAGGCTCACTCACTGGCGTAATATCATATTCACGTTGAGCTGCCGAATTATCTACCCAAGGATCATAGACATCAACCTCGATATTATATTCTTGTAGTTCATGAACGATATCGATCACTTTGGTATTACGTACGTCAGGGCAG
>Ga0098067_1000692_pt1 | contig 12108 bp, 6 predicted proteins | sample 26_taG_FD_92578 | JGI IMG/M metagenome (GOLD analysis project Ga0098067, IMG submission 92578) | Marine viral communities from Cariaco Basin, Caribbean Sea - 26_WHOI_OMZ | ecosystem: Environmental > Aquatic > Marine > Oceanic | place: Caribbean Sea: Cariaco Basin | collected 2014-11-09
AGATAAAATAACTACCGCCTATCAACACGCACATGACTTACATGCACCAAAACCTAAGCGTAAGAAGCCACCAAAAAATAATAAAGTTAAGCCTATAAATTTAGCTGATAACAAACCGATATACCCATCTGACTCTAATGCGACGGTCCATCACTGGGGTAGTGGACGTAGTAATGATACTTGGGGCAGCACACATGATGATATAGAAAACAGTGATATCGCTATAGATCTTGTATTCTTAGAGTCTCATACCGAAACGTATGAAGGTTTAAACACAAGCTTTGAAGAGAGCATTGATCATTATGAGGCACCTTATGTCAGCTATGGCGAATATCCAAACCCTTTAATTAAAAATTCCATACCGCTTCAAACTATAGATTTATCTCTACAGCAAAACTACATGTCTCAGCGCAATCTAGCGCTTAACTCTAACACGCGCCTACTTTCCGTTGCTGGTTACCAAGCATTGTTCGCTGCACTGCACCAAGACGCGAAATCTTTGTCTCCAGGAGATACTAATACAGCCTGTGCTAACGTTTTACTGTTATCAATGATCACCGGATTGCCAGTCAAGTCCTTACTCATACCAGGCTACATTGGTCATCCTAGTATTTTTAGTATTCATGATAAAAGAGCTTATATTAAACACAGCCTTGGTATTACTGAGCGATCCGATAGCCAAACGTTAACAAAAAAAGATTATGAAAATCACTCTGACACTATCAAAATCCCGCTGCCATTATGGTTAATTGATAACTTACTCGCTTGTGAATTACCGGTAAAAGAAGATTTTACAGCTTATCTTGCCGACTTGCGTAGCAGCCTTGGGCTCCCATATTTGTCAGTCAATCGCATAGAAACTGCATTACATGTCGCGCTCTCTCGTTATACGCCAGGTTGTCATGAGCACATCGCCGATATCATTTGTCGCACGCCCGCGCCACATGCTCCGGCGATGTACTATAGCAGCCATACCAGTGAGATGATCATCGCTCATTATAAATCAGCGTTAAGTGTATTCAGCAGCGTAAGTAGTTTTGACTTAGCTTATATTACTCCTTGGCATAAGTATGCTGTAGGCTCGGGGTTCGCACTCAAGCTTGAAACGGCTAATAATATTATAAATGAGATGAGAGCGTGGATAGATCACAGTACAAATTATGAAGATCACTTCAATAGAACCAGTATTTTTATATGGTTTATATTCTGCCTCTTAACCGGTGTGCGACCAAATAATAGCCTTGGTAAGACATCTAATATTGATCTTGAGATGGGCTGGCTAGTGGTCAACGACAAGCCGATTAAGAAAGTCAAAAGCGATCGCCTAATACCGCTATGTCTCACCCTTGTCAGATATTTAACAGATTATAGAGATTACTTGATTGACTATCAGGCTAAGCATCAAACAAAGCATGAAATCAGCGCGAGCATTGATGATATCCGCTTAGGTAAAGATGAAGCGCTATTGAAGCTCTTGTCTGAGGGCGCTCATACTCTAAAAGACATCAAGCGCGGTGATGCTTACCATATGACCAAACACATCGTTGACATCGATCCTTATTGGGTACGCCATTTTGTCCGTACTCAACTTGAAAATCTTGGTATTTCCCTTTCGCTTATTAACACGGTTATTGGTCATGAAAAAGCTCGACAAGAAGTATTGGGGCGCTTCTCATCAAGTAGCAAAGCAGATATTAAGCGTGTGGCATGCGCTTTTGAGCAAATTGCTGAACAGCTAGGACTAACAAGTATAAAAATCAAGAACCATTCTAGTCCAGATGATGTTGGCTTAAGCTCCGCAGAGGCAGGCTATGTTAATAAATAAAATACACTTACCAAAAATTATTGATAACTTAGCAAGGTTTGATGGTAGAAAAAAGCGCTACGTGCCTTACCCATCAATACTCAAAGACAGTGACCCGGTAAGGAAACGCGAAATACAGCTATTAAGTGATTTACAGACTGAGTGGGAGTCCTTGCAAAAAGCATATCCTGGCAATATCAGATTTACCAAGTCTTTTGATGAACCTTACCGACAAGTGATTTGGCCTGATAACTGTTTCTTTTCGGCTATATCAGCCCCTTGCGGCTACGTTGACGCATTATGGCTGTCGTGGAGCCAAACATTAGGCCAATATCAGCATGACTTTTATGAACAGCTAAGACCTTTGTCTAATGAGGGGTTCGATGAGTTTCAAGCGCTCATTCAAGATAAGATTGCAAAAGCTAATGATTCAGCTAGAGTATTAAAAGAGTCATGGAAAACTATCAGACAGTTTATTGATTATCAAAACCAGCACTATATGCTCGCTGAGCATCACTATCCTAAGATAATTGCACTGCAACCTACCAAAATCAATCCACTGATTATTAATGCAGACTGGATAAAAAACGGCAAGTTACTGGTCAGAATTATTCGTGCAGTGCATAATCATTGGAGTCAAACAACTGATTACAGCCAAGAGCAGATCATAGGTTGGCTGCTATTCTCAGGCATGGTTTATGGGGGAATCAATGAAGTACAGATGCTTCAAGGGTGGCTTACTTCTCTGCTTACTAAAGAGTATCAGCCATTTATCAGTGAAAGAATAGTGGTTTCGCCACGCTTTATCCAAAAGCGCTACGGTAATGAGCGTGAGGAGAGTAGTGAGGAACTTTATAATACAAAGCAAATCGTTGTAGATGTAGTCAGTCAATGCTGGCTAATGCGTTACCACCAAAAGAGCAGTCAAGAAGAGATCCAACATACGCTTGCCAATCTTTCTGAAGATAGCCTTAAGCGCTACCTAAAAAGCACTTTAGCGGACGTGACCGAGCCTTTAAATATTAAACCGCCGACCTTATCCCGATTTTTATATTACGCTAGTTATTATTGGGAATTGCTGGATGGTGCTGATATTGATAATGCCTCGGTAGGCGTCATGCGAGGCATACACAACACCGTCGGACTAGTCACTAAAGATTTTGATCGTTTTTTGCATCAAGAATACAAATACAGAGAAAAACCTTACGACCTAGAACAGATTTTAAAGCTAGATATATCTTCAAACCCTAATTATAAAAAGGAAACACTAAGCAATTCGTCTAAAAGGGCAGAAGTGCGAAAGTCAGATTTAATCATAAATCTTACTAACGATTTCAAACTGAATGAAGAGCAAAAAAAGAAAAAACTAAGCTATAAACCGCCTACTCTTATTGAAAGGGTGCAAAAGCGCTGTGAGCAATATACCGACATGAGCGAGGCTATCTTATTACAATGGACACTGAGTTTGCTTTGCCGAGAAAACCCGCCTGCTAACAAAACCATTTTGAAGTACATTAGAACCATAGGCTATGAGTGGTTGTATTTCACAATGGCACAGCCGCTTCATATCTGGTCAGAGGAAGAGTTTGAGGCCCATTATGATGATATTTTAGAATACAAAGCCGTCGTACGCTGTAATACCACTACTGTCTATGCGGGCAATCTACTTCAGCGCATACATGATTTTGCTAGGGATAGATATAATCTGCCTCTAGTAACTATTCAGCAGTCCAAAAACGGTCGGCGGGTGCGGGCAGAGCTGGTATCACCGCAAGCCTATCGCGCTATTATCACTCAAATTTGGGAGTCTGTAGATATATTAGAACGTGAGATGTTCGCGCTTTTATTTATACTTGTCTATCGTACTGGCATGCGCAAAAAAGAGCTACTTGGCCTAAAGTACGATGACATCGAAGGTTTGAAATTAGCAATGCCTTCGGTAGTGATTAGGCCCAATCATTATCGTCCAACCAAGACCCAAAGTAGCATCCGCCGCGTTCCCGTTTTTGCTCTTTTAAGACCAGATGAGTTAAATCTTTTTAACACCTTTATACAAAGTAATATTGGTAATAATTCAAACAAGTTTATCTTTACCTTGTCATCCGATCAGCGCCCTATAGGTGATCACGTACCTTTAGATTTACTCAAACAGGTCTTAAAAGATATCTCGTTAGATGATAATGTACCAAATCATACCTTTCATGGCTTTAGACATACGGCAGTGAGTAACTTATCACTAGTGCTATTAGGTCATCCAGATTTGGTTCAATCATTAACCAATTATGATAACAGCGATGTATTGCGTATCAAACATGGATTACTCGGTGAGCATATCGATACACAAGATCGGTGGTACGCCTTGTCGGGTATGATGGGGCACCTATCACCGCAGCGTAGTTTTGAGTATTACAACCACTTTGCTACCCTTATGGCCACTTATGCATTAAGTGTCGCTAATATTAGACTGCCTAAGCAAACATTGTGCAATATTACTAACTTTACCCGTCCAAAGCTCAATAATAACTCTGATATTACTGATAATGATATGGTCAGCATACCCAGTATGCGTAAGCTATTATTCAAAAATATCATAGAAGGCAGACGCAAATCACCGCGATTTACCGTCGAAAATCTTGATAAGTATCTTTTATTCAACACTGAGCCGCCCGCCACTGACGAGCTGTTTGGTCGCTATGGCATAAACCGAATACTGCGCCTGCTACAAGACTCTGATGACAAAATACCATTAGACAAAGCGGCACAGATGGCAAATATTTCTATGCAAGATGCTTCAATTTTAGTAAAACGAGCATACGAAGTATCCACAATCACCACAGGACGTGATAAACCGCGCTTTGTAAAGGCTACAGATCCAAAAATGACTATATTGAGTCCGCTAAGTATTCGATACCAAAGTGATTTAAGATTGCTGTCGCTTTTACTCAATCAGGCTTATCGTCTACGACAAAAATCTGAATCTGACTGGACTTGGCTCATTGAGGTGTGTCGTCAGAGGCTTTCTAATAGCAGGGCCTACATATCATTTACTAAAGGAGATAAAGAAGAGTTACAACATTTTATGCGTATTGCTAAAGAACTGCTACCTTTAAAGCATTGGTTAATGAAGGGTAACGAAGCCCTACTAGAGAGCAAAAAATCAGATAAGAATTGCCAAGGTATAAGGCAACAGTGTAATGATTCAATCAAGACGATTCACATCGGTATCGCCAGCCGCGATCATAGAAGTCAGACGAGAAAATGGCAATACTCTCCGTTATTGAGGTTTTTTGTGCACATGATGCTGATTACAGATGAGAATCTATCTATCATGAAAATAGGAAGCTATTGATTGAAAAAATATGATGTGTGCTTATATTAAAGTCATTAGCGATAGCGGCAAGGTTAGTGAGCCGTTAGATATTACCCTGCAAGCAACTCGAGTTGCCGATGGTGTTGAGTTTGACCCAACAGTGACGTTATATGTCGATACTGATATTACCACCCTGATATAAACGCCAATAAAACTGCTTCATGCAAAAAATCCATAATCAGTTATGACTTTTTTATGACCTCAGTTCGCTGATTATTTTGAGGGTCGTTGAAGGGGGTGATTGGTGTGATCGGATAATCTTGTGTTATGTCCGAGTCATTCGGTGTAACTGTCGGTTTGGGCTGATCGCTCAATTTTCTGGCTTGATGCTGTTGTATCTGGCTTTGGTTGCGTTTCTTGACCTCGCCAATGAGTTTTGCGAGTTTTTCACTATCTTGATCAATACTCTCATCTAGCTGCTCATACTCTTGGGTTTTTTGCAGCTTATATTCAGTCTGATCTGATGGTTTAGTGTCAGTGGGATTGATATCCATTGCTATATTGGTACTCATAGTAGGAGTTGAAGCTAGCTCTTTTACAGAGTGATTATTAGTTTTTTCTGTGCTACTTTGAGTGCCGAGAGTAGGGACTCGTTTTGGATCGTCTACTGAGCTTATAGATTTATTTTTTAAACTACTCTTAGTATATGCTGTCACTTGAGCGCTTTGTTTATTGATATTATCAGGTGGCAAGACTTCATGTTTTTGCTCATTAACGTTAGCCGTCAGAACTTCTTCATTAATAGACGATACTTGTTCACCTTCTGTTATGATAGGTTCAGATGAAGTGCGCTTATCGATAGAGGATGAACTATGTGAGATTGATTGGTCGTTGAATACAGTGAAGTAAAGTACAAGTGCAACCAAAACATGCAGCAATACGGCCATTATAATAGCTACTGTTGATTTGTCTTTTGGCTTAGTTGGTGGCATTGGCGGTAATGATTGAGTCATGTTTTTTTTGATCCGTCAGTCAGCTTTGAGTATTTATTGTTCAGTCATTATAAAAGGTTTATACGTTACTATATCACCGATTATAAACAGTATTAACTATACAAAAACACCCTGTGGAATAAGAGTGTAAAACTTACATTTCCGCATCCGCATTTTTTATTCGCCTACAGCAGGAAGCAGCATAACTGAATGACTATTTATCAGTATAACCGACCGATGACATGGCTCCCTACTAGGGTAATGACGACCACGCGCAAATGGCACCGTATAGCGGTTAGTTTGCTGTTTATATCGCTATCAGGCACAGCCTTTGCCAGCGCTGATAACCATGTAGATGCGCTCATCAACCAAGCAATAGAGACTCACCCTTTGGTCGGTTCAGCACGTGCAGAACAACAAGCAACTGCGGTAAGTATACGTGCAGCCAAGCTTAATATGCTGCCGGCTCCCACCGTATCATCAGGCTATGATCGTGATGATGGCATGGTGTCGCAGCTACAGATTAGGCAGTCGTTGTGGACTGGTGGCAAGCTGACGGCCAATGTAAACCAAGCTGTTTTTGATGATAAGGCAGCGACGGAATACATCTACGAGCAACAAAACCAAGTCGCCAAAACCACCATTGAGGCGTGGCAAAGTTATATTACCGCTGTGTCCAAACAGCGTGTTTATTACGATAGCTTGCAACTACTGGCAGAGTTTGAAGCCATGATGCAGCGTCGTGTCAAGCAGGGCATATCAGCGCGTATTGAGATGGACTTAGTTACCAACCGTATTTTACAAGAGCAAAATGCGTATCAAGGGGCCGTTGAGCAGCAGCGTATCGCTATTGCTCGCTTAGAGCAGATTACCGGTCGTAGACTGTCCGCAACTGATCTGCCTGTACCGAATTTGAGCGAGCTTGTTAGTCGTGCCAAAGGCTCTTCAAAAGCTTTTGAGCGTATGGCCTTTGATCAAGCCAGTTTTTATAATCCTACAGTCGTAAAAGAACACTATCAAGTTGAAGCCGCCAAGCAGGGCGTAAAGTCGTTACAGTCATCGCGCTATCCGACCCTATATGCGCAGTACAAATACGATTATTATCATAATGATAAAGTCAATAATAACGGCAGTGATGATGGCGGTGATTTCTCGGTAGGGCTTAGTTATGATCCAGGGGCAGGACTGTCTAATCTAGCGTTGGCTCAGGCATCAGAGTCGCGTGTCAACAGCCTTGTGCAGTCAAAAGAGGCATCGAGGCGCTTGGTACTTGAGACTATCCAAACTCAATACCAGCAGTTTGCCAGCGCTCAAGATCAAGAGCGCTCATTGATAGCAGCGGTTGCAGGGGCACAGATTGTGGTCAGCTCCTACCGCCGTCAGTTCATCGCTGGGCGCAAATCTTGGTTAGAGGTGTTGAACGCAGTGCGTGAGCATTCCCAGTATCAGGTGCAGCTAGTTGATAGCCAGTCTTCTATCATCGCCACTTACTATAAGCTGCAAGTTGATTTTGGCATGATGTCGTGGCAGCAGTTCGATCAAAGCCGCCAGCCCCACCCATTATATCATCCGCTAGATCCGGTCAAAAACTGGTTTACCTATCAAGATGACGCGCGGCAGAAGCCAGATGATGTGCTCATACAACCTGTGGTTATGAAAAACGCTAGTGATAAATAATTAATGTAAAACGAGCATGATTTTGACATAGGCTGTGGCCTCTATTAAGTTGAGAGGGGCGCTTATGAATAAAGCTAAGTAAAGCTACTTTTTTGTTTTGACCCTCTATTATTAGTTAATCAGTAGGATATATTTATCATGAGTAGACCAGAGCTAGCTTTGAATAACCAGACATCTGACAGTGAGCTGATAGCAAGTCCTACCGTGCCACTCTCAACGTCTGCTGCTAATGAGCAGCTAGATGAGCAAGCCTTAGCATTAGTAGAGGCATTACGTACCTTGTTAACTCAGCAGGGTTATCCTATTGATAATGTGCGTCTGCATGGGGTTATGTATCAGCAGCAAGATGTAATGACGCTGGCAAGTATCATCAATATACTGAATCAGCTGGGTGTTGATCAATTGCCTGAAGCACTGCCAGCACCCGATGCTGCATTTTTACCTTTGTTGGCTTTGCATCCTAAGCAGGGTTGGGGCGTTATCAATCAACAAAACCCGCAAGGACTCTGGCAATTTAGTCAGCTTGGGCAGACGAGTGCTTATCCCGATAATGCTTTTACGCAGTTGTTACGCATTCGATTGGAGGATGAGCCTAGCAAACGTAGGCAGCTCTCCTTTGATCAATTACTCAAAAAAGACCTGAAGAACTATCGCGGTATCGTGGTTGAAGCGGTAGTGGCCTCGTTCTTGATTAACATGTTAGCACTGGCGGTGTCGCTGTTCTCGATGCAGGTATATGATCGGGTGATTCCAACCCGTAGTGAGTACACTTTAATCATCTTGGCAAGTGGCGTAGGGTTAGTCATCTTGTTTGAAACTTTTATGAAGTTTGCGCGCTCCAAGATCATGGATAAGGTCGTGGTCAATCTTGATCAGTATTTATCACGTGAAGTGTTTCAGCGTCTATTAAATGTGCGCATTGATCAAATGCCAGGGTCGGTCGGGTCGATGGCCGCGCAGCTACGCGGTTATGAGCAAGTGCGCAGTTTTTATACTGCCAGTACCTTATTTGGCTTGGTCGATATCCCGATGGCGGTTATCTTTGTGACTTTGATTATTATCATTGGTAACCCTTTGGTTGCCCTAGTGCCTATTGTCGCGGCAATTATCGCTATTATATTGGGAGTAGGCGCCCGCAAAAAGATTGACAGTATCGCCGCCGTTGGGGCCCAAGCATCTTATCGAAAAACTGGTATTTTGGTCGAAACGGTAGAAGGGGTTGAGACCATTAAAGCCGGTTCTGGCAACTGGAAGTTCTTATCACGCTGGCTCGATGTGATGAATATCACTACCAAAAATGATTTGGATATGAAGCATGCCAATGACAATTTAAGCTATGCATCGCAGATGATTCAGCAGACCAGCTATGTCGGTATCGTGATTGTTGGCTCATTTGTAGTCATGTCGGGCGATATGACCATGGGTGGTTTGATTGCGTGCTCTATCCTTGGCGGACGTATTTTGGCACCAATTATGGGTATTCCTAATCTATTAGTACAGCACTCACATGCCAAGGCGGCTAAGCTGAATATCGAGCAGTTGTTTTCATTAGAGCAAGATAATCACGGCGTGAGTCATCCGTTATCGCCCAGCAAAATTACAGGCAGTTTTAATTTAGAAAAAGTTACCTTTAATTATCAAGGTAATGACCAACCGGCATTGGTAATCAATAGTCTAAATATAACCGCTGGCGAGCGTATTGCAATTTTAGGATCTATTGGCTCAGGTAAGTCTACTTTACTCAAGGTACTGTCCGGATTATATGCGCCAACCCAAGGGCGGATATTATTGGATGGACTTGATATTCAGCAGATTAGCCGTGAGTCGTTAAGTGAGCAAGTCGGTTATCTGCAACAAGACCATCGTTTGTTTGAAGGGACACTGCGCGAGAATTTATTAATCGGGCTACCAGCGCCTAGCGATGATGTGATGCGAGATGCACTGGTTAAAACAGGACTAATTAAACTGGTTGCTGGTCATTCTAGTGGTTTAGACTTACCGATTAGCGAAGGCGGTAAAGGGCTATCAGGTGGACAAAAACAATTGGTGGCCTTTACCCGTTTATTATTGACCAAGCCCTCAATACTGCTCATGGATGAGCCGACCGCCTCGATGGACAATCGCCAAGAGCTGCAATGTATTGACGTACTGAAAAAGGAGTTTGGGCAAGGCCAGACGTTGATTGTCGCCACTCATAAAATGCCATTATTGCAACTGGTAGATCGTATTATCATTATGGATAATCAGAAAATCGTTATGGATGGCCCCAAAACGCAAGTGCTTGATAAATTACAAGGTAATGGAAACTCAAAAAGACCAAATAAAGCATCAGTCAAAATAAGCAAACCTATTGTGAAAGTGATCAGTAATAAGACCATTACCTCATCAGATGCCACCCCATCACCAAATAATGATGACAGCCGCGAAAGTTTAGGACAAGACCATGAATAACTATCAGCATAAAACTCACGATCCTAAAGTTGGGCGTACCCGTATTATAATTTGGGGTGCATTGGTCGGTATTATCGTGCTGGTTGTGTGGGCGTACTTTGCCCAAATTGATCAAGTCACTCGCGCAACTGGTACAGTTATTGCTAGCGCCCGCACGCAAGATATCCAAGCAGTTGAAGGTGGTGTATTGACTGAGATATTAGTCAAAGAAGGCGATGATGTCACTAAAGGTCAGTTAATAATTAAACTAGAGGAGGAGCGCGCGCAAGCGGCGGTATCTAATTCAGCTTCAAAGATAGCGGCGCTCAAAGCTAAGCTGGCACGCTTGGAGGCGGAGATTTTTGAGCGTGCTTTGGTCTTTCCAGATGATATTCAAGATTATAGTGAGTATATACAAAATCAAACCCAGCTATATAATCGCCGCAAGCAAGCGATTGATCAGGATGTTAGCTCCTTGCAACAGATGATGGTACTTGCGCAGCGAGAGTTAAGTATGAATGAGCCATTGTTGGCTTATGGCGATGTCAGCCAGGCGGATGTTATCAAATTGCGCCGGCAAGTGGCTGAAATTGAGGCGCAGATTACCAACAAGCGTAATAAATACTTTGAAGAGGCGCAGTCAGAGATGACTAAGGCGCAAGAGGAACTTGATACCGAGCTTGAGCAACTGCGTGACCATTCACAAGTGCTAGAAGAAAAGAATTTATTCGCCCCAACAGAGGGCACCGTAAAAAACATCGTTATAACAACTATCGGCGGGGTGGTTAAGCCAGGTGAGATTATTATGGAGATATTGCCCACCAGTAGCGACTTGATTGTTGAGGCCAAAGTCAGCCCAGCAGATATTGCTTATGTCAAAGAGAATCAAGTCGCTAGCGTCAAGCTTGATGCGTATGACTATTCTATCTTTGGGGCGATGAATGGCAATGTGGTTTATATCAGCCCTGATACTTTAATAGAGCAAACGCCAAAAGGTGAGGAGCCTTATTACCGCGTACAAATAAAAATCACAGGTGCTGAATTTGCTGAACGCCGTGACGAGATTGTCATAAAACCCGGTATGACTGCTTCAGTTGATATCAAAGCGCAAGAGCGTTCGGTATTGTCGTACCTAACCAAACCTTTAACTAAGACGTTCTCTGAAGGCTTGGGTGAGCGATAAAAGTGTAGTGACCTATTCTTAATTAACGTTTAAGCTACTTTATTTCTCAAAGAGCTGCTATAAGTTTATGGTCGTATTGTTCTATGCCGACAAACTTGTCTTTATTCGCTTTATTCTTCTAATTGAATAAGGTTTACATCGCTGTTCCCAACTACCGAGCGATAGTACTAATATTGAAGTTGTTGTCTACTGCTTTTGCTCTTGGTTCCTGTAGCTTTACATTTTTGGTCATCATAAAACCTTCTTCGAGTGGTGGATTTATTAACTTTATCTCTATAGTTTTTCTAGGGCGTGTCTTCAATTCATCTTACAATGAACGATAGTACACGCCAGATAGAGCATTGACTTAAAATTACGAGCTAACTTCTCATAGCGAGTAGCGATACTACGAAAGTGCTTAAGCCTTGCAAACATATTTTCAACAAGATGACGCAGCTTGTACAAATAGCTATCAAACTCTGGATTAGGCGCTTTAGCATTGCTTCTTTTAGGGATTATAGGGATCATAGGGATCATGTCATGCATGTAAGCTTTATCCCTAATCGCTTGTGAATCATAGCCCTTATCAGCGATAAAGTAATCTGCCTGTCCAATCATGTCAATCAATTCACCTGCAACTTGACTGTCGTGGACGTCACCCCCAGTGATTTTAAAATGGAGCGGATATCCATCGGCATCACAGGATAGGTGTATCTTTGTAGTTGCGCCGCCA
>Ga0098067_1000693_pt1 | contig 12102 bp, 9 predicted proteins | sample 26_taG_FD_92578 | JGI IMG/M metagenome (GOLD analysis project Ga0098067, IMG submission 92578) | Marine viral communities from Cariaco Basin, Caribbean Sea - 26_WHOI_OMZ | ecosystem: Environmental > Aquatic > Marine > Oceanic | place: Caribbean Sea: Cariaco Basin | collected 2014-11-09
AACGACTTCAGGAAATTGACTGAACGTGAACACCCGGAGTACAAACTCCGGTGGGTAATGCGTTAAGAAATGAGGTGTTCACGTTCAACCGGTATGGGTGTTCACGTTCGCCGGAATACGCACTGCTTTCTCTGGAGGCTGGCTTGAGAACAGGAGCACCTCTCCCAACACCTCGTTCAGCACCAACTTGTCGTCACATAGGGCTAGCCAACAGACGAAGTGCTGAAGGAAAGAAAAGGGGCGGCGGTGTTTTCGAAACATTGAGACCAGCCAGTTATCTTCGGCGTAGAGCGAAAGGCCTTGTCTCTCCAGCCAGCCATCTCCCCAGAAGGCCCGTACACGGCTGGCAATCTCCCTGTGCCGCACACCTTTACCCTTACAAAGGTCCTGCTGGCTGGCAAGGGCCCGGTAAAACCTCGACCACTGATGGTTGTTCGGCACCCTGGCCACCTCACCCCGCAGCAACTCCGCTACTAAGGAAGATAACGACACACTTTTTCGATCTCCCAGTGGCGACACTGCTGGAACCGGTTTCCTGATGGCCTGGGTACTCACAAATCGGTGCCGCCTGGAGGACTGCAATGGAATATCAGTATCAATCAGTAAGCAGCCATGTACCGGACATGCGTCTACACCTGGGCATTGGAAGAGCCGCTGCCAATACCTGTAACCAAGCCTCCTTGATTGGCCCTGGCAGCACAGTGGACAAACACGGAAGTTCGATGGCCATACAATATTCGAAGCATTCACGCCTGTTCTGAGCTTGCTGTGGTTCTTGCCTTCACCGCATAGATCTCGAACAAAGCGATCATAGGCTTTTGCAGCTACGAAAGGCCGGAATATCGGAATAAGGGTATGTTGTTCCACCAGATCCTGGGCAGAGACAGACCAGAGGTGGCCGACATTTGCGAGCAACTGATTCGCATGGCCCTGGAGGGTTGAAGACGGCACGATCTTCCGAGAACCGAATAGCTGATCTAAGGCGACCTTATCGTCGTTGAGGCCCTGCCTTTGTACAAACCTCGCTATGATGCTGCCCAACAGTTCGTCTTCATGGGCGACGGGAAACTGCATCAACATATCCGAGCAACCGAAAACGCATTTGATCAAATAATAGTCGACGGTTTATCTCTCGGCAGATTAAACGCTGATACAGCCGTAACGAAGTTAGCAAGCGAACCAATAATTCTGTTGGAACGATGTGTAGTCAAAGTGATTAATCACCTTTATGCTCAACACGATTTGAGTACGGCCCAGACTGTCTAAATATCCAAATGCTGCCCATCGTCACATTGATCGCAACTACTCCGCGCATAGAGCAGCTGGAGCTTCACGCTTTGCCATCTATCCGCAAACAACTCACCACCCCGTCTTTGGTGGTGGTAGTTTCAGATCGCCGCAGTTTAGTCGATTCTGAAAAGCGAGCGATTCGAGACCAACTGCCGGGGATCAATGTTCTAATTTTGGATAACGAGCACAGTTCAGGAGCCGCTGGCTGTTGGAATACGGGTATCAAGGCAATTCTTAAAATCTTCGATGACTGCTATGTGGCCATCATCGACGATGATGACGACTGGCGGGAAAACCATCTGAAAGTCTGTCTAGATGCCTCAGAGGCTTGCTCCGCAGATGTCGTGATTTCAGGGATTAATCGCGTCATCAATAACCAAGTCGCGGGAACCAACCTACCATCCAGGTTACATCCGGAAGATTTTCTAAGGGGCAACCCCGGCTGGCAGGGGTCCAACACTTTTATAAAAGCATCAATGCTTCAACTGGTTGGAGCTTTCACTGATGGGTTGGTCAGCTGCAACGACCGGGATCTTGCCATTCGGGTGCTTTCTCAGCCAATGGCTAATATCCGCTACACAGAAACTGCGACCACATTCTGGAACTGCAACGCTACCCCTCATGCCCTTTCCGCTCCCGGTTCCCCCCAGAAGCTCAGAGGGTGTGCCCAGTTCCTCCAACTCTATGAAAGACAAATGTCGGAGCTCGACCGCATCGCTTTCTTTCATCGGATAGAGGAACTATTTAAGTGGTCAATGCAGGATATAGAGGCAGAGAAACTGAGACTTTCCTTTGAATAAAAAATTCACTCCATCCGCCCCCAAACAATATTCAACCATATTGGCCGATAGGAGATTGAGCACTCTTAAAGACTGTTCAAGCCAATACCAAAATGCTTCGGTTTTGATCGCCATTGCGCATCGAAACCAGTCAAAAGAGCTCAGACGAGCTCTATCCAGCGCTCTCAATCAGACGTTGGTCAGGCGAGCAGAGGCTCGGATTGCCATCCTTGATGATCAGTCTGAAGAAGGCTGGGAGTCGACGGTTGAAGATCTCCTGAACGAATCATCCGTTACGTTGTTAAGCGCAGAGTGTGGCTCTCCAGCCAGAGCACGCAATCAGCTTCTGGACTGGGCGGACAAGCAAGCCGGAATCCAGTGGGTAGCCCGCTTAGATGCAGATGACGAGCTCGCCGAGATCAACAGCCTGGAAACTTTATTCAACGAAGCGAACGGTCAAGATACGATTGCCGTGATCGGCAGCAACGCCCTCCGAGTAGGCGAACGAATTCTTCCATGGAGGAATCGCGCCAACCCCGATGAGCTTCTCGATCTCACTAATTTGACCGCGTACGTCGAGCGTTTTTCGTTAGGCACACAAGAACGCGAACTACCTTCCTGCAACCTGATGATGAAAACCAGGCTAGGGTTGCGCTATCCCAACACTCGGAGCGCAGAGGACCACTGGCTTCTTTGCAACTTGCTTATTAAATTCCCGAAGCATGTTCGTACAGTGTCCCACCCACTTTTTTGCATTTATTCTCTTGGTGGAACTGATACCACACAAAACAAACAGGCTGGGGTCTGGCAAAGCCAACGCCGGCGGCTTGCCTATTTTTTGCAAAGACTGAATCTGTTGAAGAACACGCATCCTGAGATCCTCGGCTATGGCATGGAAGGCATTGTCTGGCGACAAGGAGATCGGATCATAAAGGAATTCTACCCTTGGGCGATGTCTGATTCGGACGTCGAGCGCCTTGAGGGGCTTCTGGCTGGGCCTCCCCCGTCTATTCCGAAAGTTAGCTGGACGAAGCGACAAGATACGTGGCAGTGCAGTACCTCTGGGTCCCAAACGAGAGCAATCGAAACCTATATCCCTAGAGACAGCATCTTCAAATTTCTGGTAGAGCTCTATGAATCAGGAATATGTGCCTTAAATATCAAGCGGGACAACCTCCGTCTGGATGAAGATGACAATCTGCATTACATCGATATAGGAAAAGACATCTGCCGGCTTTCTAGCAGCGGATTCCTGGATATGGCGGGTAGGCTCTACTCGATCGGCATTCTTGGCAATGACGACGAGGAGCTGGTTCGCAGAATGTCTTGGAGAACGCAGGAGGAGTCACTGCAACAAGTACCTGGCTTTCAGGAATTCTACCAACAGATTATCGAGCATTTGCATGTCCGGCCTATCGAGCAAACGCCTCTATTCCGGCCAGTTAAAAAATACGGGCACGTCACACTTCTGATCAAAGCATGCGCTCAAGATGCCGACGGTTTCTATGAACAGATATCCCACATCGTCTACCAGCTGACGTTTCCGGCCCATTTCTCCCGTGTACTGGTCCTAATTGACGACTACCCCGGCCCATTCCTTCGGCAATATGCGGAGCCGAATCTTCAATCGCTCATCGAACAAACACGGCAATTGAGGGAGGCGGGAATTATCGACGGATGGCTGGTACCACCCACAGACGAATCAACTATCCAGAGAACCCATAAAAAGTGGTTCAATAACGGCGAGATAGTTCAAACCCACACGATTAATAACGCGCCACTCTATCCCCAGATATGGGCGTTTTCTGAGCTCGATACTCGATATGTACTGCAGTGCGATTGCGATGTGCTGGTGGGGCGCAAGGACTGGCATCATGATTATCTGGCGGACATGTTAGAAGCCTTAAATCCGGATAGCGTTCTCGCAGTGGGGTTCAACATACCGAAGCAAACCGATCGTTTTCTGGACTATTTTGGAGAGCCCGGTCAATTTGCTCCCGAAGTCCGTTTCGGCTTATTAGATCTACACAGCGTAGAGAGCCATTTACCCATCGAAAATCCGATTGAAGAGGGTCGCTTTAAGCTAACCTGGCACCGAGCAATCCAGAAGTATCAGCGTTCAAGCCGGAGCTCCACTTGCGTGCGAGGAGGCGACCCAGCTTCGTTTTACATACACCCTCAGAATAGTGATAAAGCAGCACTTAGGTCTGGCGTAATCCGAGATCTTATTTCACAGGGCGTGGTACCAAACCATCAGCTTGAGCAGTTCGATCTTATCGCTCAATCACAATGGCTTTACCCAAAGCGCAACGAATCAGTCATCTTCCTTCTGAAGGGGCGCCATACTCCAAACGAAAAGCTTCGACGTTGCCTGGATTCCCTTGCACGCCAGTCACAGCAAGGGTTTGGCCTAATCGTAATTGATGACTCAAGTGGTTTTCAGGAAACCTGGCACTACCCAATGATGCTTGCCCAGTTCGAGGGCCGTTACACCTTAGTACGAAGAGCAGAGCATCACGGCCGAATGCCAAACTTTCTTCTCGCAATCAATGAAATCTGTGCGCGACCAGACTCGCTGGTTGTTGTTCTGGATCAGGATGATTTCCTAATGCAGGACGATGTCGTCGCCCAACTGTTGGAAGCGAAGAATCGCGAGTGCGATCTTATACAGATGCCCATGTATCGTCCGGAAAAACCTCTTAAACAGTACCAGCCTGACTACCATCAACCGAGACTAAAGGGTGGAGGTAATACCTGGGTCCATTTGAGGGCATTCCAAAAGTCTCTTTTTCAGAAGGTTCCGGAGTCCTATTTTAAAAGGCCGCAGGGTGGTTGGTTCGATAGTGCAACGGACTACGCGACCATGCTGCCAATGTCAGAACTCGCCAAACAGCCAACTTTCTTGGACACAGGTTATGCGTACTGGCATGAGCGCGCGCCTTACGACCAACGTAAACTATCTCACCAAGCGCAATTGATTCCTGAAATACTGGCTAAGACCTCAGCCAAAGAGCCTGCTGAGCTCGGGCGAGCTGATGAAGAATCTGAGACATTCCATGCGAAGCAGCGTGGTCGTACAACCACCAGTTAGGAGTCGTCGTTTCGGATCTTGAGAGGAAGAAAAGCGGCTCCAGTTTCCGAATTGCCTCTTGGGTCCCATGTTCTATCCACTGTTGCGTAGCCACATGCTCTAGTTCCGCAATCAGCTTCTGCCCTTCCGAGCGCTCAAGATCCGATAGCGCTGTCAGTAAAGAGTAGGGGTTAATAGAACCAGCTCCATAACTTTGGTCCTCGGACAGCCAAAACCCGGGCCAGCGCAATGCGTTCACTATTGGTAACGCGACCCTGCGCTCCCCCAACCAATTGTGAAAAGTGCATGGAACCGGTACTCGTGCTCCCAGGTTCATTGGCCTGATAATGGAAGGCAACAGATTCATACGACTGAGTCTGACGGTAAGTCCGGCATTATAGAGAGTGAAAAGGGTTGCCAATCCCGAAGATGGCCTAGTACCGAGCTGTTCTTTGAGTTTCTCCGCATTGTCCCTTAACAAGGTTGCAAATCCATGGACAGGCTCAACGCCATCTACGGAAAATGGTCGGTTTTCACCTGCAAGCTTGCCGTTGCAGACATTGAGATCCCAGCGTTCCTCGCTATCAGGTCTTTTGTTAAACCGAACGATCTTCTCACCAGCCCGGCACACAACCTCTCCGTCTCCGCTGCCAATTAAGTGCCAGGTGGACATTCTTGGATTTACCCTACGCTATCGACTTCAAGTCCCGGGCCTTTCCCGCCAAGAATGATAGATCTTCGCCCACGATTTGGATGTCTTCTGTTCCATCAGAGGTTTCCGCAACTTCTCGGGCACATAGTGTCCGTCTCGAAAACGACCACATAGGCGACATGCCTCAGCCAGTAAATCACGCATGTCATCGCCCGCGTGGGGGATGGATTGTCGACCACGTTCAAAACCAAGAACTCTGTCGATGCCACCAGCCACCGCACATGGGTAATAGCCTTGGGGGGTAAGTCCAATCCCACAACTCTGAGCAATATCGCAGCCATTCCGATAATCAGCAAAAGCGTATTGCCAGCTATCGATAGGCGCCATATTGAAGGGGCCGAATTCTGGCTGAACGTTCTGGCTTTTGGCCGAGTTTTCTATCTGAACACCCTCAGGAATCCTGTCCAGAATCGCATTGACTTTCGCACCAAACCCATTGGTGACCACTTCGATGATCGTTTTCGGTGCAACCTCTTTGAGCCTGATTAGAGTCTCCATAATTTGAAGGAACTCAGGGTGTAATGTCGGCTCCCCTCCCAAGATACGAATGCGCCTCCAGTGGCGCTTCTGGGCGATTGAGTCATCAACAAACTGCCTGATTTGAGAGAGGCTTATATGGCGAGCTTCTGGGGCCTGCGCGGACGAACGGTTGCAGTTGTTACATCTCAGGTTGCACAGGTATGTTAAGTCAATCTCTATCAGATCCCGGGATGGAGCATATTGATAGCCCAGCAATCGAGTAACAGGCTTTTGAATCCTGACCCAGCGTTTCAGACTCTTAATAGCGAATCTCAGGCGTACCCAAAAAACAAATCGGGTCGGGTAGTTTTTGGGATATCGAAAACCGCCCTCGCTCTTGTTCCTATTAAAATTCAGAATAACCGGCTTCCTCCAAGTGCTTGAGGTGAAACATGCTGAAAGCGGTCATTTAGTCTCAGGCTCCAGTAATAGATTAAAATTGAAAACCCTTTTCTATGGAAATCCATGTTCCATTTTGCCGATGACGCTTTTGAGCATTTGAATGCGTTCGAGGCTATCCATAAAATCGATCGGCCTCTCGTTCCCGAGGACCTTCATCGGTTGGTGTAGCCAGGATTCTGCTAGCTTTACATCTCCGTCAAACGCCTCAATGACCGCTTCCCTGGCTGCCGCTCGTTGTTCTTCCAGGGCGTTGATTCGGTCGTTCATGGATGAATCTCCGATAAGTTCCCGCGAATGTCTATAGGCATCAGTCACGCACTGCAAATACAAGACTGGAGCGACCAGACCACAGAGAGTTCTATACAATCAAGCTATTTACTCGGAACAAGAAAAGCAGACTTTTCCTCACCAAGCTTGGATAAGTGTCTCACGGCAATGAAAAGCCGCACAGTCAGTAATAATAGCCCGGCGACCTTGGTTCCGGGCTATCTAAGATCGCATCGGATACAGCTACCAATGGGTCAATGCAATCTGCCTTGATCCGAGCCCAAGCAATCCAGTCTGCAAGATCCTCAGTTACCTGGCCATTACTTACCGCTGATTGTTCTACTGCATCGATATACTGTCGTAACCGCTCTGCTTCCAGCCACTGTGCAGCACTCGCCTTCAGCTTCTCAAGTTGCTCCAGCTCCTGTTTCCGGAGCTCCATTTGACGGTCATGCCGGTCTCTTGCCTTTTGCCAGGCCAGACGCCTGCGTTCATGTTCTTCAGTTCGAAGACGTTCCTCTTCAATCAGGTCCAAAGCACCCGCAACAACTTGGTGTAGCCTTTGCTCTAACGAGGTCTTAGGAGTATCACTCCAACTTCTGGAGGGATAGCCGCCGATTGAAATCGTCAGCTTCCCAGTTGGGTGGAAGTCATAGTCAGGCGGACTTGGGTAATGATATCCAGCTCCCCAGCGATTTGGAGATCGTCGCCAGCGCTCAATGGCTTTTTGCTCCGCTGCAGTTACCTCATGCTTGGTGCGGGCCACATGCTCGCTGATGCATATTGGCAGAGAGGTGTCGTCCAGTCCTATCAATGTACGACTCTTCTCAGGATCCACCCATATGTTTATGCTCTGGCGCTCAAGCGCTTTTATCAACGTATCGCCCACTAGTAGTGCTCGATTGATCGCGCCGTGAGTCACTTCGAAATCGAATATCTCTGCCGAGGCAGAGCGCAGGCCCTTGTAGTTGTCCCACCCCGTCTTTCGCTTTAATCGCTTGGATGCAGCTCGTATTAGTCTGTGCGGTGACTCTAGTTCTTCTGGCACCGCAATTATCCCTATCCGTTCTTGGGCGGTAATGGCCTTTTTCCGAGAAGCATCGGGGATGTTGGGATCATAGGTGGGTGATCGGCTGAGCGGCAGGGAATGATTCTCAAATTCCCTGGCAGTGGGAAGCGGGAATTTTCTGGGTGACTTCCCGGCATTGATTTTTGCCCAGTAGCCCCTCGGCGGCAACGGTATCCTGTACTTACGACACACCTTCCCTAGTGCAACATCAGAGATCCCGTAGCGAGGTGCGACCCTGGAGACCGGCTCAGCCCAGACCTCCTCGTAAAGCAATTCCCTGGTAATTGCAGCGGAGCTGTTCATTGACCACCTCTTCTAGTCCCGAAGTGACATCCAAGTGTCATGCTCATGAGGAACTACAAAGTTACCCAACAGGGCTCCGCCACACCGATAAGAGACACGATCCACCCTTACAGACCTATCGAATCTGAAAGGAGCCAATTTTCCAAAGATTTGCCTTTAATAGGTGCAATAAATAACTACTAATTGCGCTCCACATCTTCTGATTCAGCATCCTGAGCCAGCTCCTCTAGCACTTCAAACACCTTCGGCAAGTCCTCATGATAAAAAGCAATATAACTCGGTGTATAAACTTTTTTGTCATCTCCATCATGAAAATACTGCAGAATATTTTTGCTGTGCTTGCGCCAATAGCGACCCATCTCGACGGGATCAAGGCCTCCCGGCAAGCCGGCCTTCGTCGGGATATAACCTTCCTCAAAGCTCCCTGACATGAAAGGGCTACTTAGATTGCATAGGCAGTGGTTAACGAAGTGAATCACATTGTCGGGATCGATGCTTGGGTCAAAGCAAACATTAAACACGTACTCGTTCATAGCTGCAGCTATGCCTGCGCAATCTGCCGGTCCGTCTTCGTCGTAATATCCACAGCCTACGCCTGAACCCTTCGGAGGGGATGTGTTGCTCAACTGGTAAATAACAAAGGATCTGAAATAATTCCGATAGGCCGACAGCTTCTCCGACAGGTCTGTCGGCATCTGGTCTCCCTCTCTGGGGTCACCTGAGCCCATTTCCAAAGATGCGAACAATGCATCTCCAAGAAGCTCTTTATCTGAAACAGCGAGGGCTTCTGAATAGAAGTTACGCCGTGGGTCAATGAAGGTTTGCTTAAATAGCGAAAACACTTCTTGAGACAGTCTCCTCATTCCAGTAATGGCAAGTGAACTGACTAAACCGGAAGTCTCCGCATCCCTATCCGAATAGACGATGAGCGCTGATTGAAGATTATGCAGTTGACCTTGTCTGTCCGCCGAGCACTGAAGCCTGAACAACATAAGGTCGTACCACCCCAGAACTCCTCGATCATCGTTTGTAAGCCGCTGCAGTATTCCCTTGCTCTGGTGGGACTGCTCGCCGAAGATTCTCCAAGCAACCTCAACAATATTGTCCCTCGAATTCGGGAGCCGATGCCCCGACGTTCTTCCCCAACCTGCACGATCTAATAACCGCAGTAGCGAATAAATTGACCTCTGTCGTAAACTCCGGTCATCAGACGATATGAAAGAATAGCGCGGTAAATATTCGATTAGCGTGTTAATCGAATCCTCGGCAACGACGTCCGTGAAATCATGAGACCGATTGACCAGGACGCGCCAAAACTGATCATGGGCGTGCTCTCCCTGATCTAACCTGAAATCTGGTGATTCGAGGATTGACGAAACAGAGGTACCACCACGAACTTTCTCTACAGCCTCTTGGTAAAGCACAAAGGTCTCTCTTGGCTCGGGCGTGGCAACTCGGACGATAAGTTTTAAATAGCTCTCAAGGTTTCTAAACGAATCTTCGTTGAAACACGCGCGAGATCTCAAAACCTTCTCTTCAAGTCCGGTTGCATCGTTCAGGCCCAGTGTTTGAACATCGAAAAGTTGCTTCAGCAAGAAAGCAGCTGTTTCTGGATGCTTATCTAAACCCGCAGAGAACTCCTTACTGTTCTTGAACTCATCCTCTCCGAATTCACGATGCACAGAGAAGATGCCTTTGCGCCCTTCTGTTTCTTCTGCATAGATTCGTCGAAATAGCCCAGGGTAGTGCAGATGCAGGAGCATCAAATTAATAAGATCTCGTTCGTAAAAATCCGTCCGCCCCAGATCGCTTTTCTCGATTTGCATCAGTAGCATCGCATTGACAAAGCGCTTTACCTTTCGCAAATCGCCGACGAGCGGCAAATACTTTGCTGCGTTGTCACCATCGAGTATGTTTGAAAGTTCGGTCAACACGGAGCCGAGTTTCACCATCGTGTCCGAGGGAATGGAACCGAGCTGATTTTCTATTCGTTGCCAGTCCCGTCGCAGAAAGTCCCGAATACGCGAACTGTCCACAAATAGACTCAGTTTCACGGTCACGAACTTCTCCAAAAACTCTCGCGCTCGGGAGCTCTCCTCGTGGTTTTCAGCGAGGACTTCGGTGTCGTAGCATAAAATATATGTAGCTTGAGATAACTTGAACGTCTGACGGGTTGCAAACAGAACATTATTCACCGTCTTAGCATCAAGGCGATCAAGGTCGTCTACGACAATAATGACACGGCGATTGATCCGACGAAGGACTTCATTGATATCGTCCAACAGCTCATCGACAGTCTCCTGGGATGGCTCCAATGAGAGCCGGAAGCCAAGGAAAGAAAAATCAGCTTTTCCCTTTATCAGCCTGGAGTACCGTGAGGCTGCAGGACGAAATTCCGGTGCAAACACAGTTCTTTGAATCGCTGCTGACAGATCGCGAATCAACCGCTCTACAAGGTCAGGCTCTGATGCGTACCGGAGCGGTTCGAACCTACAAACAATGACCTTGTCTTCTGCCTTTGCCCAATGCCTCTCAGCAAGATTGATAAAGCTTGTCTTTCCTATACCCCAAGGTCCGTCTACCCCGAAGATGAGACCTCCTTGAGCACCGCTTGCGAGCACAGTCTCAGCGAAAGACTTAGCTTGGGACTTGCTCTCAAATAGATCTTCTGCCTCATTATCAATCTCTTCATCGGCGAGGAAGTACAGTTGATGGTCTCGTCTTCGAGATTTCGGAAAATAGTATCGAAACAAAGGAGATAACAGCGTTGCGCTGAGTAGAAGCAAAACCAGAGGGGCCCAATGTGGATCTGCACTTTGGAAAATACGATGCAACTTGGCAAGCATGGGAGAAACCAAGATATTTATCCACACTCCTACAGCCAGTGCGATAAATAGATCAAGCCGAAAACTACGGATCATCCGCTCGGCGATTACATGGACTTCGCGATTTAACACGTAAACAACGCATAAGGCTGCGACGAGGAGGATCCCAATAGCTACCAGCCAAGGATTGATGCTGGACAATGATGGGGCGAAGTTCCCGCCTAAATAAAACCCAAGACGCCAAATTTCGGCAAGCACAAAGCCGCTAATCAGCGGCTTTGTGAATACCATAAGCTCAGGCATATTCATTGCTGGCTTTTTATCTACCATTCATTCAGGCCCCACAATCCTTGTTAGTTTACTCGCCAGCTAAAATGCTTTTCCCATCAGTTCCGGAAGCAATTCAATCCTCCTCAAACTCCGAAGAGCTGAATCTCAGCACATTGCAATTCTCCTTGATGGTTCGCTGCAATGATTCATCGAAGCCATCCTTCTTCCGGGCCTCGATCTCTATGGAGATAGTTACGTCTACACCCAGCTGCGCAGTGAACTGCTGAACAACCTCATCCATGATGGTCGCAAAGTCCATTTTCGCTTTCACGGCGTCCAGCTCTACCGTTCCATAGAAGTGGCTTTTGGCTGTACCGGTTACCTCTGGCTGTGGCGGAGTCGTTCCACCGGGTTGGCCACCCGTGATGCCCGGGGGCGTCAACGGCGTGCCCGTACCACCAGCTGGCGATGTTGTCCCCCCAGCTCCCGGGGCCTCGCCTCCCGTGGGCAAGCTTGGTTGTTCTGCCGCCCGAAGCTTTTCGGCGTAGGCTGCTGCTGTTTCACGCTCGATCAACAGAGAAGACTCGGAAAGGTCA
>Ga0098067_1000694_pt1 | contig 12098 bp, 10 predicted proteins | sample 26_taG_FD_92578 | JGI IMG/M metagenome (GOLD analysis project Ga0098067, IMG submission 92578) | Marine viral communities from Cariaco Basin, Caribbean Sea - 26_WHOI_OMZ | ecosystem: Environmental > Aquatic > Marine > Oceanic | place: Caribbean Sea: Cariaco Basin | collected 2014-11-09
AATCATATGGTTTAATGAAGTACCAAATATGACTTTGTTAATAGGTTCTGCGCTGATTATCCTACCTTTGATATGGCTTGCTACTCTTGAATCTATGAGGTTTAGACAAAAAACTGGGTAGGATAATCAGATCTCTTGCAAAAGTAGCAGAGAGAATTAAAATAAGAAGAACATTCATCGCTGTCTAGAAACCATGCCAAACTGACCGACCCCGGGTTTATCGGAGACGCAATATTCTGAGAAAATACGACAATGAAAAAGCAAAACTAAGTCATTTGATGTTTATCTAAAAGTATCACAACGTCATATAAAAATCGATTAAATGCAGTAAGGCTTAATAATAACCATTATGTTGCATTCATAATCGCTTTTCTGCAAGATGCTATAAGTATATAAGTATATAAGTATATAAGTATATAAGTATATAAGTATATAAGTATATAAGTATATAAGTATATAAGTATATAAGTGGATACTAAGGCTTTCGATAATATAATGGGATAAACGCACCAAGCAATTTACAACAAGATCAATATGTAAGATTTTACGTGTAGATTTTAAGAAGTATACATGGATATGTACCAAAGCACCCCTTTTTTTTCTTAATATACGTACAGATATAAGTACGCATATAGTATATAATAGTGTGATAATTAACCTATAATAATAGATCATATAACTAACATAGTTAAACGTGGAGTAACTATTATGGACGTTGTGAACTACACTGATTTTAGAAAGAGCTTAGCAAAATATATCGATAAGGTAGATACTGATAAAGGCCCGATATTAATCACCAGACAAAATGCCAAACCGACGGTATTGATGAGTTTAGAAGAGTTTAACTCGTATGAGGAAACACTGCATCTATTAAGTAGCCCTGTCAATGCCAAGCGTCTCAGACGGTCCATTGCTGATGCTAAAGCTGGTCGCTTGATTAAACGTGAGATTGATAGCAAAGATATGCCCCTCACTTCTGATGATGAGGTAGACGCTTGATACTATCTTGGACGGAAGACGCGTGGGAGGACTATGAATACTGGCAAAAAACCAGTAAAGACAAAATCAAACAGATCGGTAAGCTGATCAAAGCCATCAAACGCGACCCATTTGAGGGTATCGGCAAACCTGAACCGCTAAAACATGATCTTGCAGGCTACTGGTCGCGTCGTATTGATCAAGAGCATAGACTAGTTTATGAAATTCAAGCTGATGCGATTGTCATCGTACAGTGCCGTTATCACTATTAAGCAAAGGTATGAAGGCTATAAAAAAGTGCTTCATTATCAATTAGATACTTTTTTATAGTGCTAGGTAGATAGTTACTACCCAGAAGTGCTATTTAATTCTCGAGACATCTTTGCAATCAACTGACGCGAGCGGTTAGTCACGGCTTGTATTTTAGAATAGCTATGGTCAAATTTTAAGAAACTTGCAATGATTTGACGCTTATCAGTAATGGGTCTACGGCTTTTATGTTAATTTTCTGCTTTAGCCTAAGTAATTTTAAAAAATCCTAGATATTAAAAACCCAGTCTATATGACAGACAAAAAAATGCTTCTGAGAATCAACTCCCAGAGGCATTTTTTTGATGATTACTTTAGCGCAATCCTTTCCAGTAGGTTCTATTCGCTAGTATCGTTAGCTTCAAAATTAGTCTACGGCATTTAATCCATTAGTTAAATAATTATTCACATATCGAAAATCTTACCACGGTTCATAATATTATTTGGATCAAAGACTTTTTTGATCTCTCGTAAATACTCAATCTCAGTTTCGCTGCGGCTATAATTTAGATAAGGCTTTTTGGTCATACCAACGCCATGCTCAGCAGAGACCGAACCGCAATATTTTTGCACCGTTTCAAACACGTATTTATTGACGATTTGACACTCGCTGAAGAAGTCATCCTTGCTCATGTTTTCAGGCTTTAAAATATTAAGATGCAAGTTACCATCGCCGATATGACCGTACCAACAGACTTCAAAATCAGGATAATTGCTGCTGACAATGTGATCAATCTCAGCAATAAATTCAGGCACATAGCTTATCAGTACGGATACATCGTTCTTATAAGGCGTAAATACTGAGATAGTTTCAGAGATATATTCGCGCAGCTTCCACAGCTCTTCCGCTTGCGCTAGACTCTGACTCATGACCCCATCCACCACCCAGCCTTGCTCCATACACTCCTCAAAAATTGCCATGGCTTTATCCATGATAGGCTCATAAGGCGCTTCAAACTCTAATAAAGTATAAAACTTGGTACGTGATTCAAATGGTTCTTGTACTTGACCATGTGCCATCAGCTTATCAATGGCGATATCATCAAAGAATTCAAAAGCAGTCAAATCAATTTGTGCTTGAAAGGCCGATAGTACATTCATCACATCATTAAAGCTGTCCATACCAAGTACTATGACTTTTGAGTCTTGTGGCTGACGCTCAAGTTTGATTTGCGCATGAGTCACAAACCCAAGCGTACCTTCACTACCGATAAATAATTGGCGTAAGTCATAACCTGTCGCATTTTTGACCATACCGCGGTTGAGCTGCAAGATATCACCTTTACCAGTGACCACGGTCAAACCCATAATCCATTGACGGGTCATGCCATATCGAATCACTTTAATACCGCCAGCATTGGTGCCAATATTGCCACCGATTTGGCTTGAGCCTGCTGAAGCGAAATCGACAGGGTAGTAAAGATCTTTTGATTCGGCAAACTCTTGCAACTGCTGAGTGATGACGCCCGCTTCAACTTCAACCATACGGTCAGCAGGATAGAACCGTCCTATATGGTTCATCTTATCCATACTAACCACAATCTCGCCATTGGCGGCAACTGCACCCCCAGACAAACCAGTACGACCGCCACTTGGCGTCAATACCACATTGTGCTCATTAGCGAGAAGCACAATCGCTTGTACTTGCTCAGTGTTTTTTGGAAAAACGATAGCAGAAGCAGCTGGGGCAAAATGCTTGGTCCAGTCTTTACCCCAATGCTCTAAACTCTCGCTATCAGTTTTAATTTGGCTGGCGTCAAACTGGTGGTTGTCTATTAAACCTTTCAGAAGTTTATTCACTAAAAGTATTTCCTAATATAATGAATTCATTTTATAAAGCTATTACTAGGACGTGTTCTCAATTCAATCGATGAATCTCTAAATGGTCTAAAAATGGCTAACTTATATCAAACGTCGCCAAATGGAGTAAGTAATATCCTGATATTACCTGTATTGTTTTTTAAGTGAGGACATGCCCTAATATATTTTGATTTATTTAGTTTAATTATTGCTTAGGCTAATTTTAATATTTAGTACTAGAAATCTTTTTTATACAAAGATAGAAAACTTAAAAACCTAAGAAACTCATATGTTAAGAGAATAACTTTCTCACATACAAAGATTAAGCTCTCTAACAAAATAAACTACTAAAGCTCTAGTGTTATTTCTTTACCTTTAGCGCGAGATACGCAAATCATCATAGTTTTTTGGGCTGTTTTTTCGTCTTCGTCTAGATATTGGTCGAAGTGTTCGGCCTCACCTTCAATAATCACTGTTTCACAGGTACCACACACTCCCTCTCTACATAAACATTCGACATCGATATTAAAAGACTCTATAGCTTGTAGAATAGTTTGATCTTGCTTAACCTCGATAGTAAGATTTGACTTAGCTAAAATGACTTTAAAAGAGTTGCCGCTTCCAGTTGCCGTTGAAGAGAATTGCTCCCAGTGAATATATTCATCACGGTGTCTATACTTGTTGCAAGCTTCAATAGTCGCATCAATCATAGGCTTGGGCCCACATACATAGATATGTGTTCCTAAAGGTTGCTCGGAAATCAATTTATCTAAGTCTAAAAATATTTCATCGCTACTAACGTAGGTGTGTATGCAAGAAGAATGAACGTCTTTATCTAGACTATTTAATAACTCTAAATATTCAGGGGAACGACAAGCGTAGTGCAATTCATAATTTGCATTGTGCTGTGCTAACTCTTCCATTTGTGTAATAAATGGCGTTAGTCCAATGCCCCCAGCAATGAGTAAATGCTTATTGCTTGAAGGCGATAGCTTAAACAAATTATTAGGTGAAGAAACTTCCAATTCGAAGCCTTCAACACAATAGTCATGCATAAAGGCCGAACCACCTTTACCATTAGCTTCTTTTTGAATGCAAATCTGGTAAGTAGAAAAGTCTTTATGATCACTTACCAAGGAATAAGCGTTTGAAAAATCATCATTCATTTTTACAAACATATGGCTACCTGCTGTAAACTCAGGATAGCATTGACCATCAATACGTTCGAACGTAAAGCGCTTCACTAGCGGGGTAAGCTGTTCCACTCTAGATACTACAGAAGGGAACATTTGATAGCTTTCAGACATTTTTAGCTCCTATGATCATTAGAGTATATGGTTAGGCAACCTGATATATCAAAGACAGTACTTATGCTTTTTAAATACCGAGACATAAATACTTTGTAGTCACAAACTCTTCCAAACCATACTTAGAGCCCTCTCGTCCGAATCCAGACTGTTTGACTCCTCCGAAAGGTACTACTTCATTTGAGATAGCTGTGGAGTTCATGCCAACCATTCCGTACTCTAATTGTTCTGCAACTGTAAAAATTCTAGAAATATTTTCAGTATAGAGGTATGCAGCTAAGCCATAAATCGTATCATTAGCTTGCTCGATTACTTCTTCATCGCTTTCAAAACTGATGAGAGGGGCCACAGGTCCAAAGATCTCTTCAGAAACAATTTCCATACTTTTATTCACGTTAGTGAGTATGGTTGGCTCGAAGAAAGTTGAACCAAGATTATGACGTTTTCCACCATACGCTATTGAAGCTCCCTTATCACAAGCCTCTTGGATAAGTCTTTCAGCCTTAATTATAGCTTTCTCGTTGATTAAAGGACCGATCTGAACATCATTATCAAAGCCGTTACCAACCTTTAGTTCTTTGACAGCTTGAATGAATTTTTCTGTAAACTCAGTATAGACATTCTTATGCACATAGATTCGGTTTGCGCAAACGCAAGTTTGCCCTGCATTACGAAATTTTGCCAGTATTGCACCTTCTACTGCTTTATTTAAATCCGCATCTTCAAAGACAATCAATGGTGCATTCCCACCAAGCTCTAGAGCAAGCTTCTTTACTGTCGATGAGCATTTGCTCATTAATAAACGACCGATAGGTGTAGAGCCTGTGAATGTTAGCTTTTTTACTTTTTCATGGGTGGTGAAAACATCCCCGATAGCTTCTGAATCTCCTGTAATAACATTGATAACTCCTGCTGGAATACCTGCCAATTCTGCTAGCTTAGCAATAGCTAAAGCACAAAATGGTGTTTCGTTAGCCGGTTTAATAACAATAGAACAACCAGCTGCTAGCGCAGGAGCAGCTTTGCGAGTAATCATCGCAAGTGGAAAGTTCCAAGGTGTTATTGCAGCCACTACACCCAACGGTTCTTTAGTAATAATAAAGCGTTGGCCTTTATTTGTTGTGGGAATAACGTCTCCATAGATACGTTTTCCTTCCTCAGCAAACCATTGAATAAATGAAGCTGCATATTTAACTTCACCTAATGCTTCGGCAAACGGTTTGCCCTGTTCAGTTGTCATAATACGGGCAATATCTTCCGCATTATCTAATGTTAATTGATGCCATAACATAAGTATGTTAGCTCTGGCTTGAGCAGTCATTGTTTTCCAAGACTGCAAAGCATTATGTGAGCTTTCGACTGCTTCTAAGGCTTCAATACGACCCATATTTGGCACAGAACCTATTTCTTCATTTGTTGCAGGGTTAGTCACTATCACTCGATCTTGACTTTCTGCCTCTACCCATTCGCCATTTATAAAGGCAGATTGCTGGAACAAACTTTTATTCTCTAATATTTGCATTATCTTCCTTTCTTTATTTATTAATTAGATAGGAGAGCTATCTATCACTTCCCTATCTTAAAATTCATTTCAATATTCTATTTATGATATTCAGCGACCAGGCTTTGGAAATAAGCAACTCCATGTTCACTTATTCCTGAACGTTGTCGATCAGTCATAATACGACCTTGTCCACGATAGCCCCGTGACTTCAAGCCCTTTTGGACACTTTCAACCAAATCTAAGTCTTCAGGACGGAATACATGTTTATACCATTCAATTAGATCTTTTTGATCTTGTGTTAACTCTTCATTCAAGAAGTAAATATCGTAATGTTGCAAGGTCGTTTCTTCATCAACCGGGAATTCATAAATAACTGTCATGAAATCTCCACCAGGCGGGACGTTGAACATCGTGCTAGGCCAAACCCAGAACCCACTGAAAGATGCATCAACCACTGAAGGATCAAGCTTAAACGATTTCTCAGAAGAGCGCGCATAACCAAATTGAAGTGACCAGTTTTGATGGGTGGTATGCCAGTACTTATCAACTTGGACGGAGTCTGCAAAGCCAGGATGTGCAGGACCACAGTGATAACATTCCATATAGTTATCGACAATGATTTTCCAGTTAGCAGGCGTATCAGTCACGAAGCGAGCGGCCAATTTCAAATCTTTAATTACTTTACATGATTCTTTTAATTTTTCACCAAATCCTGGTAGTTGATCTTCAACACAAGTAGCACTTTCATCCATATTTATAAAAATAAAACCAGCGTACTCTTCTACCTTCAAAGATACCAAGCTGAAGTCTTCTTTATCAAAATTTTCCACATTTTCACAGTTGCGTGCTAACGCTAATGAGCCATCAAGTTTAAAAGTCCAAGCGTGATATGGGCAAGTAATTACGTTTTTAGACTTACCAGATCCTGTCAATAACTCATGGCCACGATGTGGGCATACATTATAAAAAGCACGTAATACATCGTCCTTTCCACGAATTACAATTATATTTTCACCAATAACTTTGCGGGTAAAATATTCATTAGGTTTTGAAACTTCACTAATATGCCCAACACATACCCAACTCTTGGCAAAAATTTCTTCTTTCTCTTTTTCAAACACTGCCTTAGATGTATAAAAAGATTTAGGTAATGTCCATGCATCATCTATATCCTGGCAAAAGTTTTCAGGTAGCTTTTCTATCACTTCTTCATTTGAATTGTAGAATACATTCATATTCCTCTCCTTATTAGTCTTGATTTCCATATCTGTATTGCTTCTGATAGCATTGCTTTCCATGTCTTTCTCCATATTAAAAATATATTCTATGTACCTGTGGGTAAACAGCCAGTATTGGTTCTTACATCATTCAAAGTGAATTACTTCTAATTACTTCTAATTTCAACATTCTTCACCAGAGTTACCACCTCCTCAGAAACTTCTTTTATAAGTTGACCCTCTTGCAACATCCTTAGAGAATCATTTTTTTCGCCTTTTTCAATTAAGTAAGAAGGCAAGGTCGAATAATCTTCACGCAACCATTTTATTAGTCCAAATGTCTGAATCAAGATAACTATAATAAAGGGTAAGGCTGTTACAACAGTCGCTGTCTTCATAGTATCTAAAGGGGCTTTAGAAAAAATAATAGCAAGAGGTAATAGTGTTAACATCACACACCAAAACAATCGAGTACGTGGTGAAGGATCTTCTCCTTCTCTTAATCCTTTAGAACAGGTTGCTGAAACAGCATATCCTACCGCGTCCATATGAGCCGCTAAGAAAATTACTGTAATAGCTAAGAAAATCCACATCATTATTGTTCCGCCTGGAAGCAGAGCTAATAACTGAGATATAGCAACTTCGCCACCTTCTGCACTTAATATTCCAGGAACGTCGATTAGCCCATTAACAAATTGATAGATGCTGTAGTTTTCCATAACTCCAAAGAAAATCCACATACCAACACTGCCACCTACAACCATAGCTAGGAGTACTTCTCTGATTGTTCTACCTTTCGATACTCGGGTTACGAATAAAGCGACGCCTGGTGCATAGGAAGTCCACCAAAGCCAGTAAAATACTGTCCACTCTCGTGTGAATTTTCCATCACCGAATGGGTCGGTGAATAGACTCATATTTACGAAGTTGGTAAACATAGTGCCCACACTACTGACGGTACTATCTAAAATAAAGTGTGTAGGTCCGAAAAAGAATATATAGGCAACAAAAGCTATTACTGCATAGCAAACCATAGAGCTAAGACGTTGCATGCCCTTATCCATACCTATATATGAACTAATTGCAAATAAAACTGACACACATATAACGAATATGGCATTGGTCATGAAATTATTCGGAATGCCTGTTAGTGTAGAGAGAATATTAGTAAAGGTGACTGCAGTAAGAACTAGTGAAATAGTTAAGGCTCCAAACATGCAAAGCAGAAATAACAAATCAACTGTTCGGCCAACAACACCTGTTGCTTTGAATCCTGTAATTGATTCAATAATTGAAGCAAGGCTTAAGCCTTTATTCTTACGAACGTGAAAGCTATAGCACAACGAGATTGATGCTAAAGCGTAGATAGCCCATGCACTTACCGTCCAATGGAACATTGTGTATGGGACACTGAACTTTAAAGCCTCAGAGGATTGGGGTTGAATATTTAACCCCGGTGTTTGGTAGTAATAAGCCCAATCTAAGAAGCCCCAGTATAATGTTGAAGAGCCTAAGCCTGCGAGCAAAAACATAAAAATCCAAGAAGAAGTTTTATATTCAGGTTTACCCTCACCTAGCTTGATATTCCCATACTTACTAAAAGCAAGACCTACGACAAATATGATTGCAAAAAACCCAAACAGTAAGACTGGAGTGGCAAAAATCTTTGTACTCCAATACAAAAGTTTTGCTGCAAAATCAATTGATTCTTTTGAATAAATTGCGAGAGCAAAGACAGAAAGAAAAACTATAGATAAGCTAGTGATTGCTAGAAACTTATCTAATTTTACTTCTCTTGGCCCTGTTGGTATAGGCCCTGTATTCTTGATATCCATATCAATGAGTCCTTGTAAATTATTAAATAATGTCTACTAACAGCTTTTATAGTACTTCCAACTCATAAACTGATTGACGTTAGTTTTCTTGGATCCAAGAAACGATGGCATCTCCAACATCATTTGTTTTAGCTGTTCCACCTACATCTGGAGTTTTAGGACCGTTTAATAGCACATATTCAATAGCTTGCATGATATCTTGGCTCGCTTGATCAAAGGCATCATCTCCATTGCCTAAGAATTCAAGCATCATTGCACCAGACCAAATTGCTGCAATCGGATTAGAAATATTTTGGCCAAAAATATCAGGGGCAGAACCATGAACAGGTTCAAACATTGATGGAAAATCTCGTTCAGGATTTAAATTAGCTGAAGCGGCCAAACCTATGGTCCCTGTACAGGCGGGTCCAAGATCTGAGAGAATATCTCCAAATAAATTTGAAGCAACTACAACATCAAAACGTTCAGGCTGTAACACAAAGCGAGCTGCCAAGATATCTACATGTTGCATGTCTAATTTAATACCAGGGTAGTGTTTGGACATCTCTTCTGCACGCTCATCCCAGTAAGGCATACTTATAGCAATTCCATTGGATTTAGTTGCAGCTGTCAGTTTTTTAGCTTCGCGGGTATTAGCAAATTCAAAGGCATACTTTAGAATACGGTCTACACCATAACGGGTAAAAATAGCTTCTTGTATGACAAATTCTCGCTCGGTTCCTTCAAAGGCTTTGCCACCGATATTTGAATACTCACCTTCACTGTTCTCACGAACCACATAGAAATCTATATCTCCAGCCTTCTTATTAGCCAAAGGAGAGTTTACTCCTGGCATTAAGCGCACTGGGCGCAAATTAACGTATTGATCAAATCGGCGACGAAATTGTAATAGTGAGCCCCACAAGGAAATATGATCTGGAACTTTATCGGGCCAGCCAACAGCGCCAAAAAATATAGCATCATAATCTTTCAAGGTTTCAAACCAATCGTCAGGCATCATCTTGCCATGCTCAAGATAGTAGTCGCAGCTAGCCCAATCAAAAACTTCAAAATCTAATGAAATGTCGTATTTTTCTGCAACAGCATTTACCACCTTAATGCCTTGTGGCAAAACTTCTAATCCTATACCATCACCTGGAAACGCTGCTATTTTAAAGTTGCTTTCCATATCAAATCCTTGATTATGAGTTAATTCCCTTACACTCATAATGCGTGGGTCAGAATGAAGGAGCAACAACCCAACCGTGAATACAGGGAACACAGATCGTGAACAATCTACCTAGTCTCTCTGACCTAAATGTTTTTTATATCGCTGCGAAAAAGAAAAGCTTTACTGTAGCGGCAGATGAACTTAATGCTTCCCCAGCTTATGTTAGTAAACGTATCCGTATATTAGAGAAGACACTAAAATGTAAACTTTTCCACCGTAGCACACGCCATATAAGCTTAACTGAGGATGGGAAATTAATACTAGAACGTGTTTTTCACATTTTGAATGAATTTGAGAGACTAGAAGATATAATAAATAATCCTGAGAACTCGCCCACAGGAAAATTGGATATCGTTAGTAGTTTTAGCTTTGGGCGCGCTCACCTCACTCCAGTACTTTCAAAACTCATGACAAAATATCCTGATTTAGATATTAACTTCAATACAATTGACCGTACTCTAGACCTGATTAAACACAGTTTAGACTTAGATATTTGCGTAGGAGATGATATTGATCCCAATATGATTGCGAAAAAACTACTGCCTAACTATAGGATCATATGTGCCTCGCCTAGATACTTAAGAATTCACGGTGAACCTGAGGACTTACATGATTTGAGTAATCACAGCTTTTTAGCGACTAAACAGAGAGATCTTTCAGATAATACTTGGAGGTTACGCAGCCCCTTAGAAGACGTTTCTCTTTCCATTAATCCAAAATTTACTTCTAATAGCAGCGATATTATTAAGGAATTAGCAGTTGATGGGCAGGGTATCATTCTGTGTTCTGTCTGGGACGTCATAGAAGAAATACAAAAAAATGAACTAGAACATATTTTGACAGGTTACTGGCAGGATGCAGATATATGGGCTGTATATCCGTCTCGTTTAAAGAGCTCTTCTAAGTTAAAAACTTGTATCTTATTTATTCAAGCTGAGTTATCAAATCGATTGAATATACTAAATAGCCTTACTAAAGGTAAAAAAATATTGGCTAAGACCAACTTAGAAAACACTCAAATAGAGAAAGTTTTTATATAAGATTTCTTCGAGTTATTACTCTGAACCGCCCCAGCAGTATCGGAGAATCATCATTATAAGAAAATACGATACTGCTGAGATTAAAAAACGCACCGTTCGTTTGCTGATAGGGGCGTCGAGCGCCTATTAGGAATATTACCATTGTAGAAAAGATACCAAAAAACGTAAGTTTATCGTTATCTTTTCTACAATCTGGACATAGCTATTCTGTAAACAACTTACAGCTAAGTGCTCTCGTCAGCTGATAGATGTTATAGCTAAAGAAGTGAGTTTATACTCACATACTCACATACTCACATACTCACATACTCACATATTCACATATTCATAATAATTTTAAAAGTTTGTAATAATATTTGTCAAATGAAAGTTGTGAATCGCTACGCCTGTGCCTGACTCAAGCAAATTAGCCTCCGATATAGTCGGAGCGGTTCACATCCTCATGTCATCAAAGCTTGGCGCAACAACAGGGAGGGATTAACGGTATTCTTTATTCATCCTAAGGACATCAGAAGACCAAGTTACATCACCAACGCTATTAAATTTCTACACAGTGTGATTGGTACGGTGGTAAATAAGCATAAGGTGTTTCCATCTGACCAGGCAGCATTCAAGGTAATTTGTCTGTCAACGCAGTAGGCTGCTAAAAAATGGTCAATGCCAATCCGTAACTGGACGTTTACTCTTAAGCGCTTTATGATTATGTTTGATGAACGTATTAATAAGCATTTAATCTAAACTGCGGTTACACAGAATTTGGGATGGTCTCTCGTTACTACCACGGCCGACCAACTTCTCTATCATGAGTATCAGTCTGGATCGCGCTTTTGATCATCACGAAAGATTGGTGCAGCAGCCGATACTGGCGGCTCGTCATCATGTCGAGGAGGTAACAGAA
>Ga0098067_1000698_pt1 | contig 12050 bp, 8 predicted proteins | sample 26_taG_FD_92578 | JGI IMG/M metagenome (GOLD analysis project Ga0098067, IMG submission 92578) | Marine viral communities from Cariaco Basin, Caribbean Sea - 26_WHOI_OMZ | ecosystem: Environmental > Aquatic > Marine > Oceanic | place: Caribbean Sea: Cariaco Basin | collected 2014-11-09
AGAGGTTCCCATGAAACAACTTGATCCTAAAATGTTACGCAACGCCTTTGGCAGTTATATGACTGGGGTGACGGTAATCACAGCCACGAGTAAGGACGGCACCCCTGTCGGCTTTACCGCCAATTCATTCACGTCGGTATCGCTTGATCCACCATTGCTATTGGTTTGCCCAGCAAAATCCTTATCAAGCTTTGAGGTCTTTGCCAACTGCGACAGCTTTGTTGTCAATATCTTGAGCGAAGATCAGCAAAACATCTCGAATATTTTTGCAGGCTCCAAAGATGATCGTTTTAGTCAAATAGCATGGCACAAAGACGACCAAGGCAACCCTATCATCGATGGTGCTTTGACGCACTTTTCTTGCAAGACAGATCGTAATCTTGAGGCCGGTGATCACAACTTATTGGTAGGCGAAGTGTTGAGCTTCTCAAACCGCGAAGGTCACGGCTTGGGCTATGCGTCTGGCGGTTACTTTAGCTTGGCGCTCGAGCGCGAAGCAGCAGAGATCAGTACGCAAGAAAAGCATGTCAGCGTGGGCGTGATTATCGAGCACAATGGCAAAGTCTTGCTCAGTCAAAAAGATGGCAAAGCAACTCTACCCAGTACAACGACCGATGACAATACAAATGCTGTCAGCACGATTGAGCAGTTTTTGGTCGATCATGGTATCGATGCAAAACTGGGTGCGGTCTTCTCCATCTATGAGAACACCAAAACCAATATCAACTATATCTTTTACCGCGCCATTGCCAACTCGCCAGAGACCAAAGAGCTTGGTGAATACATCTCAATTGATGATATTACAGAACAAGATTTTGCCACTGCCGCCATGAATTCAATGATGACTCGCTATGCAACTGAAAGCAAAAATGGCCTATACGGTGTCTATGTTGGCCAAGAAGAAAAGGGCCGCGTTCACTAAATTTTATATCTAAACAACCGTTAAACAAACACGACATTTAAAAAAGTCAGTTAAAACAAATAGCAAAGGATATGCCTCATGAAATTTTCATTATTCCTCCATATGGAACGCCTAGACGAATCACAGTCTTATGAACAGCTCCATCATGATTTTATTGAGCTGGCAAAAATGGCCGACCAAGGTGGGATGCATGCTATCTGGACAGGTGAACACCATGGTATGGATTTTACCATTGCCCCTAACCCCTTCTTAAACCTGATCGATCTGTCTCATCATACCAAAAACGTCCGTCTTGGGACTGGCACGGTGATTGCACCGTTTTGGCATCCGATCAAATTGGCGGGCGAAGCGGCCATGACTGATATCATCACGGGCGGCAGATTGGATCTGGGTATTGCTCGCGGTGCTTATAACTTTGAGTATGAGCGCTTGATGCCGGGTATGGATGCCATGGAAGCGGGCGGGCGCATGCGGGAGCTGGTTCCTGCCGTACAGAAACTATGGAAAGGTGATTACGCCCACGATGGCAAATTTACCCAATTCCCCTCGACGACCTCTGCGCCAAAACCGCTACAAGCAGGCGGTGTACCAATGTGGATTGCAGCTCGTGATCCGCACAGCCACAACTTTGCGGTCGAGCATGGCTGCAACGTACAGGTTACTCCGCTGTGGCAAGGCATGACAGAAATTCAAAACTTAATGACGGCTTTTAAAAATGCCAAAGCTGAACACGGCGAAGGCAAAGACCCAAAAATCATGCTGTTACAACATGCTTACGTCGGTAGTGATGCTGATGATGTGACAAGCGCAGCCAAATGTATCAGTCGTTTTTACTGCTACTTTGGGGCTTGGTTCAAAAACGAACGCCCCATTCGCCAAGGACTACTTGAGCCATTGAGTGAAGAAGAAATGGCAAAAATCGACATGTATGCCCCTGAAAAAATGTTAGAGAACATGCCAATTGGCACCGCTGAGCAAGTGATTGAAAAACTCAAAGTATATGAAGAGTTGGGTTATGACGAGTTTGCCTTTTGGATTGACTCTAGTATGAGCTTTGAGCAAAAGCGCGACTCATTACGCCGCTTCATTGATGACGTTATGCCAGCATTTGCATAAACGCACTTAGCTTATAAGCGGCTTAATTTATTAGCGACTCAGCTCACAAATGACAAACAGATACCCCAACAAGCAATTTGGAGAACCACAATGTCCAAACCTCATTACAAGCTCTATATCAATGGTGAGTGGTGCGAAGGCAGTAATAACCAAACCCTAGAGAGCTATAACCCTGCAACGGGCGCGGCGTGGGCGACGTTTGCCTGTGCCAGTCCTGAAGATGTTGCACGCGCGGTCGATGGCGCCAAAGCGGCACTCAATAATCCTGAATGGGCAAAAATGACTGCCACTCAGCGCGGCAAACTCATATACCGCTTGGCGGATTTGATCGAACAAAATGCTGAAAAACTCGGCAAGATCGAAACGACAGACAGTGGTAAATTGGCGCACGAAACCGTGGCACAAACACGCTATGTCAGCGATTATTATCGTTACTTTGCGGGGCTTGCTGATAAACTAGAGGGCGCTACCCTACCAATTGACAAGCCTGATATGCACGTCTTTACCACGCGTGAACCCATTGGTGTGGTCGCTGCGGTCGTACCGTGGAATGCGCAGATGTTTTTGACTGCTACCAAACTTGGCCCTGCGCTAGCGGCTGGTTGCACCATTATTTTAAAAGCGTCTGAAGTCGCCCCATGTCCGATGTTCGCCTTTGCTGAACTAATTGAGCAAGCAGGCTTCCCAAAAGGTGTCGTCTCTGTCATCACGGGTGACGCCGAAAACTGTGCCATTCCACTGACCAGTCATCCTGATGTAGATAAGATTGCCTTTACGGGTGGGCCAGATGCGGCGCGTCACGTGGTCAGAAACTCTGCCAATAGCTTTGCCGTGACAAGCTTGGAGCTGGGTGGAAAGTCACCGATTATCGTCTTTGAAGACTCAGATTTGGAAAGTGCGGCGAATGGCTTGATCGCTGGGAACTTTGGTGCGTCTGGTCAGTCTTGTGTCGCAGGCTCGCGCGGATTTGTACAGCGCTCTATCTTGCCTGAAATCATTAAACGCGTGGAAGAAAAAGCCAAGGGCATCGTCATTGGTAAGCCACTCAATCCTGAAACGCACGTTGGACCGCTATGTACCAAAGCGCAAGTTGAGCGCATTAAAGACACGCTCGAAAAATCTGTGGCCCAAGGCGCGACGATTCGTTTTGGTGGTCATGCGCCGACAGATACAGACTTGGCTGACGGCAATTACTTTTGCCCAACGCTCGTGGAATGCCCGAACACCGACATCGAAACGCAGACCATTGAGATGTTCGGCCCTGTCATGTCATTGGTCGCGTTTGATACTGAAGAAGAAGCCATCGCGATGGCAAACGATAGTGTGTACGGCTTAGGTTCAGGCGTATTTACCCAAAATTTGGCTCGCGCCCATCGCGTCTCTAAGCAAATTAAGTCAGGCGTTTGCTGGATCAATACGTACCGCGCGATTTCACCAACTGCGCCGTTTGGTGGTTACAATCAATCAGGCTACGGGCGTGAGGCTGGTAGCGAATCTGTTCTGCAATATACACGCACAAAAACGACATGGATTAATATTTCGGCGGAGCCGATGGCTAATCCTTTTATCATGAGATAACCGATCAGTGTAGTCAGCTACATTCAGTTTTAAGGAAAAAACTATGGCTATCCGTCCTCCCCTAAAGGAACTCAACATAAAAACCCATGACAAAGGTTTTTATAAAGGGTTTAACCGTTTTGTTACGGTCACCTCAAAAATCTTTGTCACCTTAGTGGTGATTTGGATTTTGAGTGATATCGAGCGTTCTGGCGCGATGCTCGATGCCATGAAGAACTGGTCTTACACCAATCTTAATGGCTATTACACTTACGCCATCGCCTTTTATATTTTGGTCTGTTTGACGGTTATTCTGTGGCCGTCATTTGGCCGTATTAAGCTTGGTTCTGACCCAAATGGTAAACCTGAGTTTTCCAATTTTTCATGGTTTTCGATGATATTTGGAGCAGGGATCGGTATTGGGGTGCTGACCTATAGCGCTGCTGAACCACTATGGCATCTCGCCAACAACCCCGACATCATCATGTCAAAAGAGCTGGTCGTATCGGCACTAAGTAGTAATGGCATGACCTTACCTGAGGGCGCGGATGTCTTTAGCTTTTACCAAACCCAAGTCACTGCCAATACGTTAGCACCCATTGATGGTCTCGTCTTACCCAAGAGTGAGGAAGCACTAGACACCGCGTTTCGTTATTCCTTTTTTCACTGGGGTATCAGTGCGTGGGCCACATATTGCTTAGTCGGTATCTGTTTGGCGTTTTTTACCTACGTTCGCGGTTTGCCGCTCACCATGCGCTCGGCGCTCACACCTTTATTTGGCAAGTATTTAGAAGGGCCACTTGGCAATATCATCGATGTGGCTGCCGTCATTGCGACCATCTTTGGCGTGGCGCAAACTATTGGCCTTGGACTTAGCTCTTTTGCCTCAGGATTGTATAGTATTACTGGTATTTCATGGCTAGTCACGGATGCGGTCAATCCTGAACCGACGACAGGCGCATTATTGATGTCATTGTTTGTGGTCATGTGTCTTTCCATGGTTTCAGCATTATCAGGGGTAGGACGCGGGGTAAAATGGCTCAGTAACATTAATATGGTGCTGTCCTTTTTGCTCCTCGCTTTCTTCTTAATTTTTGGCGCAACGATGTTTGCGTTAGAGATGCTAGGCAAAGGTATCTTCAGCTATATTGTGCATCTGCCCGCAATGGCGGTAACGGTTTGGGATCCTAATACCGAATTGGGCGCTTGGCAAACCAGCTGGTCTATTTTTTACTGGGCATGGTGGATTGCGTTCGCGCCATTTGTTGGATTGTTCTTGGCGCGTATCTCCAAAAATCGTACCATTCGTGAATTTGGCTTGATTGGGATTGTCGCTCCAAGTTTGACGTTGTTTGTTTGGTTCTCTTTCATTGGTGGTACGGGTATTGATTTAGAGTTAAGCGGTATCGCAAACGGTCAGATATTTGATTCAGGATTGACCGCGCAGCTGTTTGAGATTATTGGCTTTATGCTAAACCCAGCGATGGCAGGTGTCTTGTCGTCGATGGTGGTTGTGCTCCTACTCACCTATTTAGTGACGTCGGCTGACTCTGCATTACTGGTCGTCAATACCTTAAATGCGGCGGGTGAAGTCCATATCGAGAACGGCCCGAAACATATCATCGTTTGGAGCATTGCGCTGACAGCCGTGATTGGCGCATTAATATTGGCAGGCGGGTTAAATGCCATTACTTCAGCCATGATTGTGGCCGCTATCCCCTTCTCCTTTATCATTATCTTAATGGCAATCAGTCTATTAAAAGCGTTGATTTTGGACATTGTACGCTCAAAAGAAACATAGTCTCAAAAGAAACATGGTAACGACTATCTAAACAAAACACCCCATGCATTGATAAATGTATGGGGTGTTTCTATTTAACCAGAAGTCGGATTTTACCAATATTTCAAATACCTAAAATCACCCAAAATTGGGTGCTATGCTTCTTGGTCAATATTCTCTAACGCCGCAATCGCTTCTTTTTGCGACTCATCGATCGGTTTTTTTTGTCCACTCAGTTTATCGAGATAGACCAAAACCGACTCACCGATCGCAACGACTGTCTGCTGCACTGTACTATAATAGGTATATTCATGAACCAAACTGGAGTTGCCGATTTTTTTGACTTTGACGCCAATCCATAATTCGTCAGGATAAGCAACTGATTTGAGATATCGACATGACGAGGCTGCCATCACCGAAAACGTTTTTTCGTTGAATAAACCCAAGCGCCTGTTGTAATAGATACGAGCATTTTGCGAATATTCATAATAAACCACATTATTGACATGACCAAAGGTATCCATATCGCCCCATTCCACTTGCTGAGGATAAATAACCGTAAAATCACGCAATGGGTGATTGTCATCGCTTGTGACAATCTCTTGTATTTCTGGGAACGTAGGCGCAGCTTCCATAGTTTTTCTCTTTTTATTAGGCAGGTTTTGTTATATAGATGATGAACGTTATTAAAGGTACTCGTTACTCTCTACGCTTATTTAAACCCTAGAATTTATCAACACCATTACCGATACTAAAGTCAGCGATTTTATTTGGTTAGATTAAATTTTCTGAGTACATCGAGCGCATGCGTTTTTTATCAAGTTTACCGACGCTAGTTTTTGGCATTTCTGACAAAAACCTCACTTCACTTGGCACGCCATATTTTGGCAAATGACCTCTCTCAACCGCTTGATGACCCAATGCCAAGATATCTGTCGATGTTGTATCGACATAATCTGGTTTTAACACAATCAAGGCGAGAGGGCGCTCGCCCCAACGCTCATCTGGCACACCAATCACCGCGATATCAGCCACGCTCGGATGAAAGGATAAAATCGTCTCAACCTCAAGTGAGGACACCCACTCACCGCCTGACTTGATAACGTCTTTTAGCCTATCGGTAATGCTGAGCGTACCATCGGCGGTCATGCAGGCGATGTCTTGCGTATGCATCCAGCCACCTTTCCATAACGCATTGCCCGCGTCTGGGTTTTTAAAATAGCTTTGGGTCAGCCACGGTGCTCGTATCACAAGCTCGCCCGTCGATTTGCCATCCATGGGTTGTGGTTTGCCGTTTTCATCCCAAATCTCCATCGACACCAGCATGATGGGTGAGCCTGATAGACAGCGATAATTGAGATTATCCTTTAAGGTCATCGACTCGGTTTTGTCATCAAATACCGCTCGAGACAGCACAGGACAAGACTCTGACATCCCAAACCCTGACATAAACTCGATACCGCACTCGATAGCGGCTTTTGCTAAGCCTTCGTTGAGCTTTGAACCCCCTAGTAGTAGTTTGAGATTCTCGAATTTGCGCCCGCGCTCTGCCATTTCTTTGAGGAGCATTTGTAATATGGCGGGAACACCATGTGACAGCGTGACTTTATGTTGCTCAATCAAATCGACTAGCTTTGGTGCCAAGTATCGCCCTGGATATACTTGCTTCAGTCCTATCATGGTTGCGCCATACGGCCAGCACCACGCATGAACATGGAATAAGGGCGTCATCGGCATGTAAACATCGTTGTAGCGCGCGCCTTGGCCTTCGGCATTGAGGGCTGATGCCAAGGTGCTTGCCATCGTCTGTAGTACGATCTGGCGATGGGTGAAGAAAACCCCTTTTGGATCGCCTGTCGTACCACTGGTATAGAATGTGGTCGCGATGGTATTTTCATTAAAATCTGGAAAATCAAACTCATCACTAGCAGCTGCCAACAGTGCCTCGTATTCACCGTCAACATAGTCAGGCAACTCTTCTTTCTCACCACCTGCTTTCTCACCACCTGCTTTCTCACCACCTGCTTTCTCACCACCTGCTTTGTCATCCTCTGCATCATCAGCCCACATCACATGCTCAATAGAAGGCGCGTCGTCGCGGTAGTTTTTGATCATCGGCGCAAATTCAGCGTTTAACAGCAATGCTTTTGGCGCAGCATGATTGACGGTGTACAGCACTTTGTCTTCTGACAAGCGCACATTGACGGTTTGTAAAATCATGCCGGACATCGGCACGGCAAAGTATGCCTCAAGATAACGATGACTGTCCCAATCCATGACCGCGACCACATCACCTGCCTGCAAGCCCATGTTTTTTAGGACATTGGCCAAGCGATTGATACGCTTAAAAAACTCAGCATAGGTATAAGTCACTTTGTCCGCATAGCTAATGGTTTGGTTGGTGGAAGCGATTTTGGCACGGTTAAGTAGCTGCTTAATAATCAACGGAAACCCATACGCTTCTTCGGCTTGATGGTAGTTTTCATGTTGATTGAGTATGGTTGTCATAGTGTCATCCTTGATAATAAACTTTCCTTGATATGGTCAATCCTCTATAAAAGAGTGACAGCGTTAACCTCACTTGAAGTATCACATATACATATACATCTGCGCTCGGTTGCCTTGTCTCTCTTTTAAACTGAATCAACTATAATCAGTAATTCGGTGTGCGTGCTTTTAATATCAGACGCGCTCTATCACCATGGCAAGCCCTTGCCCAATGCCAATGCACAAGCTAACCACTGCATATTTGCCACCTGTGCGCTGTAGCTCTCGAGCAGTACTCAAGGCGATTCTTGCACCTGATGCGCCAAGCGGATGGCCAACCGCGATGGCGCCGCCATTGGGATTGACGCGCTTATCATCAAAATCAATGTCCAACCCTTTTAGGCAGCCCAGCACTTGCGAAGCGAATGCTTCATTAATCTCAATGACAGACATATCATCAAGGGTTAAATCCGCACGCTTTAGTGCCAACTTAATCGCCTCAACAGGACCCACGCCCATGATGTTGGGCTCAACACCCATCGCACCCGATGATAAGATTTTGGCAATCGGCTTAGAGCCTAGCTTTTCTTCTGCTTGCTTCGAGCCGATGATTAGAGCAGCAGCGCCATCATTGATACCGGATGCATTACCTGCTGTGACGACTCCGTCTTTGTTTAAAGGTTTGAGTTTTTGTAATGCTTCAATATCAGAGCTGGCACGAGGATGTTCATCTTCCGTGACTACCTTTGCGGGCAACTTCTTACCTTGGGCAACAGTGATAGGCGTTATCTCATCGTCAAAGAACCCTGATTGTTTGGCAGCTTGGTACTTTGATTGCGATGCGGCGGCAAACTTATCCGCTTCCTCGCGCGTAATACCATATTTATGAGCAACGTTGTCACCCGTCTGCGGCATGGTATCGCTACCGAACTGCTCAATAATCTTCGGGTTAGGAAAACGGCTGCCGATGGTAGTATCAAATACTTTAAAGTCACGGCTAAACGGCTGCTCTGTCTTGGCAAAGACAAAAGGCGCACGTGTCATGGATTCGACGCCACCTGCCAAAATAATATCCCCTTCATTGCAAGTAATACTGCGAGCAGCATCGACCACAGTAGACAGACCTGACGCACATAAGCGGTTGACGGTTTGGCCTGGGGTTTTTACATCTAACCCTGCTAACAGAGCAGCATTACGCGCGATATTGCGAGAGTCCTCACCCGCTTGGTTGGCACTGCCTAGCAGCACTTCATCAAAAATATCACTGGGTAACTGGTGTTTTTCGACCAGCGCTTTTATCACAGTGGCGACCAAATCATCAGGGCGTACCGTTGCTAATGCACCAACATAGCGACCAAAAGGACTTCTTAATCCATCATAAATATAGGCATCTAACATAACGTTTCCTTGTTGTATTTTTTAACTTTGAATAATGGTTCTATGGTTTGATAACCATATTTTGTTGTTTGTATTAATAAAGGGCCTGCTGAGTGAACAATGACACATCCAGTTTGGCGCGGCGCTGTAACCAAGGACTTGGGCGATAGCGTGGATCGCCTGTTAGTCCGTAGATACGCTCTAAAATGAGCAGCACACGCGAGGCTCCAAGGTGATCGCCCCAAGAGATAGGGCCGTATGGATAACCTAGCCCAAGCTTGACGGCATTATCGATATCCTCTGGCGTGGCAATTTTTTGCATTGCGATATCACAGCCAAGATTGATTACCATGGCAATCACACGCTGCGCCACAAAGCCTGTACTTTCGGTAATCAGCGTGGCACTAACTGCCTCTTGCGCATCTGTCTGAGTACTATCTAAGTCTTTATTAACTTTGCTGCTACTAAACAACGCATAAGCTTGCGCTACAAACTTTTCTTGTGTAATGAGACTTGGCATCAACGTACGATGGTTTGTAAGTTCGGTGAGCATATCAATAGCAACCGCTTGCTTGGGGTCGACCTGATAACGAATCGCGGCATTGGTCGTATCCTCGCCATAGATGGCGAGCAGCACCAAACTATCAGGACTCGGCTTGTCGTTGTCATCAATAGTGATGTCACAAGTATTTAGGTAGTCAATTAACTGTGTTTTATCTTCTGCCAAATCAGCGCCGATCCAAACTGAGGTAATGGTGGCATCAGATACAAGCGCTTTGGACGATTGATTTTGAGCGCCGTCCATTGGCAATTTCTGACCTTTTTCGTATTGATAAAAACCTTCACCAACCTTACGACCGAGCTTTTTGCCTACCAGCATTTGGCGAGTCAATGGATGCGGGCGATAACGCGCTTCATGATAGAACTGGTTATAAATTGACTCCATCACAGGATGAGACACATCAACGCCCGTCAGATCCATTAGCTCGAATGGCCCCATACGAAACCCTGCACCATCACGCAAAATGCGGTCGATTTGCTCAAAGCTTGCGACGCCTTCACCCAATATTTTTAATGCTTCGGTACCATAGGCTCTACCACCATGGTTGACGATAAATCCTGGTGTGTCTTTTGCCACCACGCCCAGATGCCCCATCCGTTTGGCCAAATCGGTGAGAACGTCAACGACCGACTGCTGAGTAGAAATGCCAGGGATAATTTCAACAATTTTCATCAAGGGAACGGGGTTAAAGAAATGAAACCCTGCAACACGCTCTGGATATTCACAGTCAGCAGCGATTGCGGTGACCGATAATGAGGAGGTGTTGGTCGCCAAAATAGTATCGGCGGTAACCACACTTTCTAACTGAGCAAAAAGCTGTTTTTTGATGTCTAAGTTTTCGATAATGGCTTCAATCACAATCTCAGCGGTAGCAATCTGGCTTAACTCTTGGACGACGGTTAAACGGCTTAGCATAGCTTGTAGCTCGTCATCGCTAAATTTGCCTTTAGCGGTGAGCTTTTCGAGCATGGCTTGCAAGGAGTGTCGCCCTTGCTCAGCTGCGCCTGACTTGGCGTCATATAAAAGGACTTTGATATCAGCTTGGGCAGCAATTTGGGCAATACCCATACCCATAATACCAGTGCCAACAATGGCAAGTGTATTCACGGTCATAATGATTCTCTACATAATTTACGATAGGAGTTGGTCGGCGTGGACCTCGAAAGACATAAGCGACGTCGATGCAGATTAATAGCCTTTATACTCTGCAGGGCGTTTTTCCAAAAAGGCTTTGGCGCCTTCTTTTTGGTCGTGAGTATCGAACAGAATCTGAAAGGCTTTACGCTCCAGTGCTAGCGCGCCCTCTAAGGACATATCAACACCTAGATTCGCCACTTCTTTGATTTGCGCTAAGGCAATAGGAGAATACGTTGACAGCTGCTCAGCAATCTCGATGGCGCGAGTAATGGTGGCCTCATCGTCAACGACTTCGGATACCAATCCCATTGTGTCCGCCTCATCAGCGCTGATCATATCGCCCGTCAGTACCATCTTCATGGCCTTATGTTTGCCAATGACACGAAACAAACGCTGCGTGCCTCCTGCTCCTGGCATGAGTCCTATTTTGATCTCGGGCTGTCCAAATTTGGCAGACTTGCCTGCGATGATGATGTCAGCATGCATGGCCAGCTCACAGCCACCGCCTAATGCATAGCCATTCACCGCAGCAATAATAGGTTTGCGGCAGTTGGTAATGGCTTCCCAATATCGTTCACTGCGGCGCAAATATACATCCGACGTTTTTGCAGTTAAGAAATCATTAATATCGGCACCAGCAGCAAACACCTTGTCACCACCCGTCAGCACGATCGCTTTGGTTTGTGGATCCTCATTTAATTGAATGAACAGATCCGCCATTTGCTGGCGTAATTCACCGTTTAGTGCATTGCGCACTTTAGGACGATTGAGTGTAATGATACTCACGCCCTCTCCTTGTTTTTCACAAATAAGGATTTTCTCTTCCATGATCCACTCCTTAGACATCATTCTTATATAAAGTAAAAACGCATATTAAAACGATTATTTTAAAAAATAAATATCGCTATGCGGTATTTAATACCAATATATACTTTTTATTTTAATTTGTGAAGGGTGAAAATCTGTTAAATCGAAAATAATAGGAGAGGGATAATAGATAATTATTATAAAAAATACCGCAATGCGGTTTTTTAAACCAAAACTATTGTAATTTAATAATCCATGGATTATGCTGTTTAGCAAGGTCACCAAATTACTTAATTACTCAGTAC
>Ga0098067_1000699_pt1 | contig 12048 bp, 5 predicted proteins | sample 26_taG_FD_92578 | JGI IMG/M metagenome (GOLD analysis project Ga0098067, IMG submission 92578) | Marine viral communities from Cariaco Basin, Caribbean Sea - 26_WHOI_OMZ | ecosystem: Environmental > Aquatic > Marine > Oceanic | place: Caribbean Sea: Cariaco Basin | collected 2014-11-09
CGCTACATGCCAGCGGTAAGAGGTTGGACTACAACTGGGGTGTATTGCGTGACCACTTTGGCAGGTTCACCCAAGCACAGGTTGACGGCTTTAATACGCTGATTGCGGCCATTAATAAGCGCGGCGGTGATGCCTTAAACCCATTGTATGCCGCCTACACACTGGCTACCACATGGCATGAAACCGCCGCTAAGATGGAAGCGATTAGCGAATATGGTAAGGGCGCAACCCGCAAGTACGGTAAATGGTATAAGAACAGCAAGGGCGTGGTATATGGTCGTGCCAATCATCGCGGCGATGTTTATCTTAAATCACAATATCCATTTTTGTATTATGGCCGTGGCTATCCACAGCTAACCTGGCTTGATAACTATAAAAAAATGGGCAAGCTGCTAGGCTTAGATTTAGCCAATAATCCAGAACTGGCATTAGTACCAGCCAACAGCGCCGCCATTATGATCGAGGGCATGCTGCTAGGCTCATTCACAGGCTTGTCATTATCTAAGTGTATGCGCTACGGCTCTTATGGTGAGTTTGTTTACAGCCGCCGCATCATTAATAGCACAGACCGCGACAGCCTTGTCGCACGCTATGCCGTTCAATTCTTAGAGTGCTTAACCATAGTGGACGCCTAACATGCACATACGGATCAATGATTTTGCTGGCACGTTTCCAAAGATGCACCCAACTAAGCTGCCGGACCACGCCGCGCAGTCATGCCAAAACGTCATGGTTGAGCATGGTGTTTTAACCCCTAGCAATCAGGCTAGCAATAGTTATGCGTCCAACATTATCGGTGCTGAAAACTTTGTCAGTGCCATGTTTTTTGATCACGATGGTAAAACCTATAAGAAATTTAGTAACGAGCTTGCAAAGTTCGCCTTCTCACCAGTCCATGACGCCTATCGTCTTTACTGGACGACGGAGGATAAGAAGGCGCAACTGATGTTTAACGATTGGGATGTGGGCGGTGCGAGCGACGAGTACGAGCTTGTGACTGATAACTTTGACTACATTGCAGGCTTGCCAGCGCCCGAGGTTAAAGACACTGTTATAACTGGTATTACGCCACCAGTTGTTGAGCAAGAAGAACCCGTCGAAGGTGAAGAGCCTGCCGAGCCTGTCACTTATGCTTCAATCACAGATGCTATCAAGGATATGTTTAAGAAGGCAATGGACGGTCAAAACTCGTCAGGCATTGATAAAAAAGAGGACGAGATTAGTGATGCGGTGGCAGAGATAATCGCTAACATGCCCGATGATGTGGAAGCGCGCGTCTATGCTTTGACGTATGTTAATCGTTTTGGTGACGAGTCAGCACCAGGTGTGATTGAAGAGGTGCTGTATCTCACCAAAGGCGACGAGCCTATCCTTACCATACCTTATACAGAAGGCACGCGCACTAAGCTAACAAGAGACTATGGAATAAATGCTATTAGACTTTATCGGTCAGTCACTAACTCTATTGGTGTCGCGCAATTCTTATTCGTCAAAGAATACCTACTGACCATGACAGGCAACAGCGTCACCCTTATCGATGACATGCCGTATGGCTCCACTCAGATAGGCGAGCCGTTGGTAACAATGAACTATGACCAGCCAAGAGTTGGGATGAAAGGATTGGGCGTTACCAACAGCGGAGTGGGTTACGGCTATGTTGATAAAACAATCTGCCTATCAGAGCCATACACCTTATACGCATGGCCACGGTTTTATGAGCTAAGTTCGCAGCATACCATTATGGGCTTGGGTCACTACGATAATACGATTGTGGTCGCCACTACAGGTAATCCAATACTGATTAGTGGTAGTGATCCTGAAAGTATGAGTGTTCTTAGTTTGCCGCTATATGAAGGCTGTGTATCTCCGCGCAGCATGGTCAATCTAAACCACGGCTGTATGTATGCAAGCGAGAACGGCCTTGTCCTTGTCACCACTAATAGCGCAAAGCTACTCACAGAAAGCGTATTCTCTACGCGCGACTGGCAGGATATTAAACCATCAAGTATTCATGCAACCGCTTATAAGAATGGTTACTTATTCTTTTGGGATAACGGTAATGCTAAAGGTAGCGGCTATATTGACCTTAACGATGGGAGTAAGGGTGTTTTATGGTTCGATGAGTATGCACTAAACACCTTTTTAGATGGCAACTTGGTGCAGATGATCAATAAAGGCGTGAGTGCGTTTGGTGGCGTCAACTCAGTCTATCGTTCATTCAATCCCGAGTATGGTGTCGCGTTTACCGCTAAAACTTTTAAGTGGCGCTCAAAAACTTTTAATGTGGACACGCCTAGACGTATGCTTGCAGCACAGGTAGTCGCTGACAACTATCCGGCAGATGCAATAACATTTAGGGTTTACGCTGATCGAGTGTTGTTGCATGAATCTAAAGTTAAGAGTAGCAAGCCATTTAGGGTTAAAAATCATAGCGTTAAACGTGATTTTTCTATTGAGATTGAATCAAGTGTGGCTGTTCGTGAAGTAGTGCTGGCTGAAACCATGCGCGATACTATTTTATAGGTGAAGCAATGAGTAGTAAAAAAATATCACTGCCAAGTGTTCCTAAAAATGCAGATCGTGACACGACAGTATTTCTACAGTCGCTTAAAAAAGCAGTAGAGAAAATGTCAGCCGATGAGTTGGTCGGTATCAATAAAGCGGTGCAAAGCTATGTATTGAGATCAAATAAAAAGATTCGTGCAGATTTGGTCGGTGTGATTGGTAATGAGATGGGCGTGGGGCCTATCCTTGATAAAATCAGAGGTCAAATTACTGAGTCAGAGCTTAGCAAGGAGTTAGGCACACGCATAGAAAAGATAACGTCTAATGAAAACGCGATTAGCCAAGAGCGCTTGGAGCGTGTGGCTGATGTGTTGGCCGCTAACGAGGCGCTTATACAAGAGCGCCGCGACAGGGTGCAAGCGATCACAGATAGCTCAAACCTATTACAGCAAGATATCGATGCAGAAGTTTCGGCTCGAGTAAACGCGATAAACGATACCAGAGATCAAGTATTAGCTGAGCGCAACGAGCGTGTGGCTGACCTATTGCTTGTTAATGGCAAGATAACCCAAGAAGCAGAAGATAGACTTCAAGCTATTGCTGCAACCAACACAGCATTAGAGGGTGAAACGCGAGATCGTATTGCCGCCATACTTGCCGCTAACACTGCTATTGGAGAAGAACGCGAAGCAAGGATAGCGGCTATTATTGAGGAGTCCGAAACAAGGGAAACCAACGAGGCGGTTATTTCCGAGAAGTTAAGCGGAGTGTTTGCACAAGTAAACCCCAAGCTGGCAGGTGATAAGGACGGCTGGGCAGGCGATACGGAAAGTTATGTTGGCGTATGGTCAGAGCAGTCAGCACGTATTGAAGAAGATTTTGCGCTAGGAACGCGGATAGACACGTTAAACGCAGATTTTGATAACAGCAATGCTTTGATCCAAAGTAATTACAAGGTGCTAGCTGAAGCTGATAATGCGCTTGCTATAAAAACCGATGTTATCAGGGCTAGAACAGATAGCAATGAAGCAGCAATCAACACTGAAACCCAGGCACGTACTGATGCTAATAGCGCTCTATCTAGCCGTATCGATACACTGAGCGCGGTAACAGATGATAATGCTGCGTTAATTACATCCGAATCAATAGCGCGTACCAACTCAGACGAAGCGCTGAGCGGCAAGATTGATACTCTTTTCGCCACCACTGGAACAAACACAGCCTCTATTCAGACCGAGCTGACAGCACGCACAACGGCTGATAGCGCCTTGAGTGTTCGCATCGACACCTTGACAGCCACCACAGGTAATAATACAGCCGCTATCCAAACAGAATCTACCGCACGTACTGACGCTGATGGCGCATTGAGTAGTCGCATTGACACGCTGGTATCTACAACTGGAACAAACACCGCGTCAATCACAGCTGAAACAATCGCCAGAGCCACAGAGGACGAAGCATTAAGCAGTCGTATTGATACACTGGTATCAACAACCGGCACAAATTCAGCAGCCATCCAAACTGAAACGCAGGCGCGAACAACAGCAGACAGCGCATTAAGCAGCCGTGTTGATACACTGGTGTCTACGACTGGCGCCAATACAGCCTCTATTCAAAGTAATTATAATGCGCTTACAACTGCTACCAGTGCTAATGCAAGCAGAATAGATGGGGTATACGCTCAGGTTAATCCTAAAATGGCGGGTGACACTGACGGTTGGGCTGGTGATGACTCGCCGCAAAATTTGGTTGGCTCATGGACCGAGCGTAGCGCAATCATTGAGAATGACTTAGCGATGGCAAAGCGCGTCGATGGCTTAACCACCGAGGTAGGTAATAACAAAGCAACCATCACTGAGGTTAATAAAACCCTAGTCACTAAAAACGAGGCGGTGGCGTCGCAGATAAATCGCCTCGCCGCGCAAATGACCGGAGGTTATAACGGCGATGACTTATCACAGCTAACATCGGGGCTTATTCATCAAGAACGCACCGCACGCGCGACTGACATTGAAGGATTGGCAGAGCAAGTAAGCTTGCTATCGGCTGGCGTGGGTGAGCAGTTTGATAGTTTTGAGATCTGGCACTTTGATAAAAATCATGACGGCTGGGTAAACGGTGTTTACGCGAACGGCTGGATCAACGTCAGAACCGAAACCATTAATAGCCCGGTAATTAGTGTTGATGGCAGTATGTATCGGCATGTCAAACTACGCATACAAAAAGTAGGTACGCCAACATGGGCTGCGATACTGACGTATGCTGGCGGCAGCTTAACCGCGGCTGAGCCTGAATATACACCAGAAGGGTTTGCGATTGTTAATTTCTACATGGAATGGTCAGGAATTATTACGGGGTTTAGCCTAAAGCTTGCCAGCCTAGCAGACAACTTAAACTACTTTAAGATTGACTGGATAGCGGTCGGCAGACCATCGCCTGGCGCAAGTCATGCCGCGCTATTACGTGAAGAAAAAGCGCGGGCCGATAAAGATACAGCGCTGACACAGCAATTTGTCTCGCTTGATAGTCAGATTAATGGTGATGGGGTTAATTCGTCATCATCTATCGTGCAAAAGCTTGAAACTACCGCTACTAAAACCGATACCAATGCCACTGATATATCAAACCTATCATCAACTTTTAATGACGAGGTGATGAGTAGTCAAGGTATCGTAGCGCGTAATGCGCAGACAGCAGCGAGTGCAAGCGCTGCTAATGCCCGTGACATTAGCGGCGTGTTTGCTCAGGTCAATCCGCGCATGGCTAGTGACACTGACCGATGGGCTGGCGAGGATGATCCGTTAAATGGGGTGGGCGTATGGTCAGAGCGTAGCGCTATTATTGAAGAGGGGATTTACACCGCCCAGAGATTTGATGCGGTGCTGTCCGAAATTGACGGCAATAAAGCCGCCATATCGTTAGAAAGCAAGACGCGCGTTGATGAAATCAAGGCGCTAGCTGAGCAGACAGAAACGATTCGTTCTGATTTTGAAGATAATACTGGGGTAATGCAAACACAGATAACCGCTAACGCAACGGCCACTAGCGCACTATCTAAACGCACAGACACCATACAATCTACAGTGGGCGAGAATACAGCGTCCATACAAACAGCGCAAGAATCCATTGATGGTATTAATGCAAGTTGGTCAATCAAGGCTGATGTGAATGGCGTCGTCGGCGGACTGGGCGTGGTCAACGATGGCCGCACCGTTGATTTTATTATGAGAGCAAGCAGCTTTGCGATACAAGGTCCCAGTGGTAGCAAGAGCGTGCCTTTCGTGTCTTACCCTGATGGTACGGTGATTGATGGGGAGGTTATCCCGGCAGGAAACTATTTAGATGATACCTATATCCGTCGTGCGTCTATCGACACGCTAGATATAAAAGGCAATGCGGTAACGGTTCCTATGTCAGCATTTACGGAGGGCAGTATAGAGGTAGGTTCTATTTATACCACAATACAAAGCTTGCCGGTGCCTTCTGATATGGGTTACACCATGTTGAACTTTAGCGCTATCTTTAACTTTCCAGGCTATGCTCGCGTGCAAAGCATCTTATGTAGGATCGTGAAGGGTGGCGCCGTTATTGCCGATAACATAGAGGTGTTTTTTAGTGAAGCAAGGTCGGAAACTAGGACGTCAACAGCTTACGATGGAGCAGGCCATAATCACGGTGGTTCATTTTCAGGCGGTGCTTATACATCCTCGGGTTATGTAACAGTAGCAGGTAGCGTAAATATCGGTTATGCAAACACAGGTCCGCACAGTCACAAAGTAGAAATAGCCAATGATAACCGCAACGCGGGTAGTTTTTCGTTATCAAGACACGATAGTACGGGAGTTGCAGGTATCTACGAGCTACAGATGCGTGTGGCGAATGGCGGCACTGCAAACCTATCACAACGATATATTCATGCCATGACCATGAGGAGGTAAGCAATGGCCCACTATGCAGTCTATAAAACAGACACAGGTGAGATAGTAAAGACGGTAGAGGGGCCGTCTTGGTTTATTGAGGAAATGCCAATAGGTGATGACGAGTCTGTCACTCCGATTGATAGGCAGGCTGACGATACGCGCGAGTACATTAAGGACGGAGCGCTTGCTAACAAATAAGGTGTATTGCTGCATTAATTTGCTATACTGATTGCATAATAAAAGCAAAACACTTGTAGTACTTAGGCAGCCTTTGCCACCTCACAACAAACAGATACCTAGTCATCAATAGATGGTTGGGTTTTTGTCGTGTCTAAAATTTATCAATATTAAATAAATAGTAAATATAAGTGAGGGTGTTATGGGTTTTTTAAGTGGATTGTTAGGCGCGGCAACTGGATTCTTAACAGGCGGTCCAGCAGGTGCGGTTGTCGGTGGCGTCCGTGGCATCATGAGTGGTAACGAGCAAGATAAGGCGCAGAAGTCTGCCGACAAAGCTAATGCCGCATCGATAGCACTACAACAGCAGCAACTTGCCAGCGCCAAAAAAAGAGAGGAAGACTACGACGAGTTTTATAAGCCGATTGAAGATAATTACTTAGCCGCTGTCAGAAAGGGTGTGACGCCAGACTATGAGCAAATAACGCAAGACGCTATCGGTGATGTAGAAACGCAGTTTGCTAACACTGGCGCTGCAAGCCTAAGAAGTATGCAGCGCTTAGGGATTAACCCCAATAGTGGGCGCGCTGACGCTATTGGACGTGATCTATCTCTATCTAAAGCGCTTGCTAAGGTAGGTACTATTAATAATGCACGTCGGCAAGAATCCAACCGAGCAGAGGATTTAACCTTTGCACGCCAGCAGGACGCCTTAACATTGGGTGTCAATAAGCTCAATAACGCACAGGCTGCCTCAGCAAGTGCATCAACTGCGCTGTCACAAACCTACGCCAATAAAGCCAATCAAGCAACCGCTGACGGTAATGCCGCAGCCAACAGTTGGGCCGATCTTGGTTCAACTGTCTATAAGGCGTGGGATCAATATAAAAACAAGCCAACCCAATCTGGTTCTGGCACTGGCCTTTTCATGTAACTAGGAGACAATCATGAGCAGCTTAACCGGAGTGGCGCAGTTCACCAATCGCTTTGCCCAAAACATCATGGGCTATAACCAAGACAAAAAGAATGAAGCTGAGCGCGTCGCTGATAAAGAGCGCGAGCTGGCACGTCAAGCACAGCAAGATAAGAACGCGCAAGAGAACCACGATTTAGGCTATCAGGCAGACACGTTAAAACTTGATGAAGCCAAAGACACACGCACTGATTCTGTCAACCAAAGAAACTACAGCAAGACCTATAACCAGATTCAATACTTCAAGCAAATGGGCGATGAGTCAGGCGCGATTGATGCCATCGTGCAAGGCGCAAACAGTCACAGCGACTTGCCGTACAAGATCAACGTAGCGCGTGACGCCAATGGTAAGGTCGCGGCACGTACTGATGAGAACGGCAAAACTTACTACTATCAAAATATTATCGACAAAGACACTGGTAAGGTCGTGCGCACCGATTCAGTGACGTATGAGCAGTTGATGGAAGGGTATAACCAACTACAGAACGGTGAAGCTCTTGCCGCAGAAAAAGCCGCTTATGCCGCTGAGATGCGAAAAGCAGCGGAGAAAGATGCGCGTGAACTGTCTCTATATGGTGCTAAGAAGGGTATTGATGTTAAAGCTGACGGTATTAAAGCTGAGCGCGATCACATCTATAAGATAGATGAAATGGGTATCAAGCATGGGTACACCATCGACGAGCTAGGTGTTAAGCATGGCTATACCATTGACGAGCTAGGCGTCAGACACGCTAATGCCGTGGACTTATCCAACGTGAATGCTCAAAACAATATTGGCATTCGTACTGCGCAATCAGACATTGATGCAGGCGGTACGCCTATCGTCCGTGGTGGTGATGATGTGCAATCGATTATTAGCTCACTTACTGGCACAGAAAGCAGCGGTAATAGCGCAGCCTTCCGCACCAATACCGATGGTAGGAGTTATGGCGGCTTAATACAAATGGGTGATGCTCGTTTGCAGGACTACGCTACAGCAACAGGTACAAGACCAGTCACAGCAACTCAGTTTAAAAACCTGCCAGCAGCACAGCAGCGAGCAGTGAATGAGTGGCATATCAGCGACCTTATTAAAGCTGCGAAAGCGACAGGCGCGGTAGGGAAAGTGATTAACGGTACGCCAGTGACGCTTAGTGGTTTAGTGGCGGTAGGTCATCTTGGTGGTAAGACAGGGATGCAAAAGTTCGTCGCAACCAATGGACAGTACAACCCACAAGACCAGCTTAACACCTCGCTGTCTGACTACCTGGCAAAGCACGCTAGTAGCAGCGTACAAGTACAGCGCTCAGTACCAGGCGTACCAAAAGCCGCCAAAGGTAGCAAGACAACACAAGCGCAATCGGGCGAAGGTATTACCAACACCAGAAGCTATAACGCCAATATTGATAAGGGCGTTAATACTGCTTTAAAGGGCGTTAAGAATCTTGGAATAAAATCAGATGCCGCGACTACAGCGACGTTTGCACGGGCTGGCACGAAACTAAAAGAGATGGGTAAAGCCAAAAGCGAGCAAGAGTTTTTAGGTCTGTATCAAGAAGCGTTTGACTTGGTTCTTGATGCGGTGCCTGAACGATCACGTAGCAAAATGAGCAAGGCTGACAAGAACGCACTAGGTCATAAGGTGCTGCTATCAATGGTAGGCGCGTCTTCTCTTGGTAACTTAAAAGATATTGTCTATCGCATTAACCCAGCCGCCAAAAATGGTGGCAGCGTGAGTGCAGGCGGCCTTACCTTGCCTGGTCAGCAAGCGCGAACCCCATCAAGACCAGTCACGAAAACCTCACAAACTAGCAAGCTTCAAGCGTTATATGCTCAAGGCTTGCCAGCACCGCAGACTGATCCGGCAGCCGCAGAGAGTTTTGATTATATGAACAACCTAAACGACAACATAGACTGGTAGAAACGATATGAGCTTAAACGATAAATTATTTAGTATTGCCAGCACTGCCGTTGAAAAACAGCGTAAGACTCGTGATGGTCGTAATTCAGTGTCAAAAGGTTTTGATGTTGCCACCAACAAAAGTTATGCCAACGAAGATAAGAAGGTGGCAGCCAAAGCCTTGCGTGAGTGGGAGAACAATACTTGGAAGCCAAAGGTTGACGCCAAGCTTAGACAAGAGCTTAAAACGCGTGCACCGCACTTAAAGCCGGGCAGTCCAAAATATCAGCAGACCTATGACAGTTTGTTCAATAAAAACTATAAAGACTTGCAAGCAGCCAAGGCTAAAGCGCAGCAGAAGATTGGCACGCTACGCAAACCACAGCAAACGCAGCGTGAGCTTGATAACGAGTACCGCACCAACGAGTCTATTCGTAATGATACGGTAGGTACTCAGGCAGCGGCACACGCAGCCCGTGACACAGTGTCAGCCGTAGGCGGTGCGCTTGCTACTGGTACGTCACGCTTGTTACGTGCGCCATTACAACTTGCCGCTGACGTGGGTGAGAATGACGACGGTGGTATCTTTGACCGTGGCGCAAAAGCGCTAGAAAGCTATGAAGATGATATATCTAATAACGTCTATCAGGCGTATGGCGATATTCAGCAGAACGGCAACTTCTCACAAAAGCTTGCCCTATCAGCCGTTGAGCAGGTGCCAGCGCTTGCTGCTAGTTTTGGGGCAGCAGGTGCCGCAGCCAAGGGCGTGCAGGTACTAGGCGCAGGCGCAAAAACAACCGCAGCCGCAAGTCTTGGGGTAGCTGGGGCGTCCATGTACCCACAAGCCTATCTTGATGGTAGCGATAGCACCAAAGACGAGCTTGAAAAAGCGACACCGCAGATGCTTGCCAGCGCTGAACGCTCGCAAGACATCTACAAAGCTATGTTTGATAAAAACGTCAAAGCTGGCATGAGCGAAGATGAAGCCTTTACTAAAGCACGTGATCAGACAATCAGCGAGATTGCTGAAGAGTCAGGCGAAAACGTGGGCCTTGCAACACTAGCACTTAGCATGATGGCACCAGGTGTCGGCTCATTCACTGCCAACCGAGCCGCAGGCGGTGCGGTGAGCAAGTGGGGTCAAAAGGTATTTAACAAGCTTGCGGTGCGTGCTGATGCTGGCAAGGTAGCAGGAGCCGCTATTCCTACAGCCGTAGGCGCTGGTATTGTGGGATTGAACGTCGCTGAAGAAGGCGCGCAAGAAGGTTACACCGATTATGTGGCTCAAAAAGCAGCCGTTGATGTAGGCGTAAAGGATAAGATTGATACCGCGCAGAATACAGAAGCGGTCCTAATGGGCGGTATCTTGGGTGGTCTGATGGGCGGTGCTACCTATGTCGGTACGCGCAACTCAAAACTAAAGCAAGCACAAGACGGGCTCAAAGCTGCGCAACAAAACTATGCCGATATTGCATCAACCATACCGCAGCTACAAGAGCAAATTGACCTGGTATCACCAAGGTCGCCAGAAGGTCAGGCGCTAACCGCACAGTTGGAAGAAACCAAGGCAGCGCTTGGTGCTATGACAAGTGAAGCTGAGCGTCGCGGTATTCCTCGCACGTCGCTGGCCCGTCGTGCGCCACGTATCGAGCCAACCAATAGCACTGACCAAGAGTTTGATGGTCAAGTCGATGGTGCAACCGAGCTTGATGAGCAGGGCTTTGATGCCGCCCTAAATCCACAAGGCACGCCAGCCGCGCCAGCACAGCCAGTGGTTGATAGTCAGCCAAGCGAGCAAGAGCTTGATGCGCAAGACGCGCAGATTGCCGAGCTTATTGCAGAGCAGCAAGCGCTCGATGAAGCGATTGAAGATGACAGTGCAGGCAAGCCCGTCGAAGAGTCTCTAGCAGCAGCGCAAGCATGGTATGACAATAAGCGCGGTGAGAACAAACAAGGCTTATCGGGCGTCGTGAGTCGAGCAGCCGCCAAGGTGGAGGACACAGCCTTTGCAGAGCAGCAACAAGCGATTGCAGGTACAGGCGCAACCATTAATAACTACATAGCCGCACAGCGAGCACAGCAGGCGCAGATTGACGCTGAAATTGAGCAAGCAGCAGTCGATGCCAAAACCGAACGCGAGCGCCAAGCAGTAGAGCAGATGAAGCAGCAGCGCGAGACTGACCGCGCGCAAGAAGAAGAGTTGCTCGCTAAGCGTGCAGAGCTGGCCCAGCCTTATGAAAATGAATCATTTGATACCACGGTTGTGGGTGCCGATGGGGCACCATTCAATCTAGCGCGTTTTTGGGATAGCAGTATGCCAGCGGCCATGAAGACCAAGGCAATCGCTGATGCGTTCGGTGGTCAGGTAGAGCAGAATGTTGCCAAAGCGGATTGGGGCGGCTTACCAGAGGGTGTGCAGAAACAGATACACCAGTGGATGACTGGACGACTAGATGAAGTGCGCCAAAGCCGCGAAGGGGCAGATGATCAGACGACAGAGCAAATTGCTACGCCAGCAGTCGAGCAGCCGCAAGAGGTGACGCCTACTACCAATGGCTTGATCGCACCAGAGCAGCAAACAGAATCACCGTCAG
>Ga0098067_1000704_pt1 | contig 12014 bp, 6 predicted proteins | sample 26_taG_FD_92578 | JGI IMG/M metagenome (GOLD analysis project Ga0098067, IMG submission 92578) | Marine viral communities from Cariaco Basin, Caribbean Sea - 26_WHOI_OMZ | ecosystem: Environmental > Aquatic > Marine > Oceanic | place: Caribbean Sea: Cariaco Basin | collected 2014-11-09
AATCTACCAGCAGTAAGGTAATACAAGTTTTGCCCGGGTGGTGAAATTGGTAGACACAAGGGATTTAAAATCCCTCGCTAGTAATAGCGTGCCGGTTCAAGTCCGGCTCCGGGTACCATTACAAGAGAAAGGCCTTCAGATATCTGGAGGCCTTTTTTGTTGTCTTAATTTTAGTAAATTTCTTTGAAGTAAAAAGGTGGTCCTCGGCGAGTATTGCTATTGAGGTATTTACTTACGTTGGAGCAAGGGGAAGGTATAGTAATAACAATAATAACTTAATTAAAAGCCAATTGGCTAAGTCGAGCTACGGCAAAGACCATCCTCCAAGAGCAGTTAAAGTGCGCTCTAGTGCTCGTAGAGATGGCTTTAGGTCATACTACTAAAGATTCTAATGGAACGGCATACGGACGATTTGAATTCATTGATAATCGTACGGAGGTAATACAGAAGTGGGCGAACTATTTAGACGCACTAAGGGAAGGGTAGAGCATTGATATATTTAAAGCCAACACTCAAGCGCATACCGATCCTATTACCCAGCTGTAAGCGTTGATAGCTCAGTTGGGAGAGGATACGGTAAATAATATGCTGCGCACAGAGTCTCTATAATGTCTACTCTGGTTTAGAGCACTAAAGATATTGAAAGATATACTATTTACTAAAAAGCTAAATTATAAACAATTTAAATCACAGATTTGGCTATATCTAACTATAGCTATAAACAAATTTTACACTATGGCCATTTAGAAGGAACAGCAAGAGATCATTACTACCGCTTATTTTAGTTAAGCAATCAGCTCATTAAGCTCTGCAACTTTAGTCATAAGTTTTTTAGCCGTACTATCAAGGTTTTTATTTTCAGAAATGATTCTTTGGCGTTCTGCTCTAATCTCATCTATCGTATTATCAAATATTTCAGTATTAACTGCGTCAGTACTGACGCTGAGCTCCCTATACATATCATTACCAATGTCTATAAAGGATGTTTTAACTTCGTTTTGAACATTTCGCAGTTTTCTATCATTCTCTTCTTCTCTTTGTGCATCTTTATGGTCTATATACATAGCTGCAATACCGACTAATGGTCCAGCAACCTTAGCCACATTACCTAAGTTTTTAGCAATATTTACAGCTTGCCAAGGTTTAAACTTAAATCCTATCTGTTTACCAACAAACTTTACAAGATGATGGGTGTTACTGCCAGATGCAGTTGAAGATTTAAGTAAACCACTACTATACTTAGCGCCTTGGCTCATGTGTGAAACTGTCTTAGCACCTTTACCGATATTATTGTTAATCATAGAGAAGGTGGAGTAATTACCAGTAGAACTTCCATTAGAACGGTAAACGTTAACTTTTGAAAGGTTTTTAAAAGTCTCACTATTTCCAATTTGCTGCAAGTCTACTTCAAGTTGTAGCGCAGCGTTTTGGTATTCATTATTAATAGTAGAGGTAATTTCTTCATACCATTTTTCTATTTGACTGCCAGAACTTTCCACCAACCTATCAAAATCTTCATCTCCTACCTTATTAGACAGCTTAATACCTATAGCATGTATATCATTTTTTAACTGACTTAGCTTACTAAATATTTGGGTATTTACATCACGTTTAGCACGTATATATTTATTTTCAGTCATCTTGCCCAGTTTGATCTCTTCATCAGCTGCCATATTGTCAGCTACAATGATGCTGTCTTCTACCGTATCAATAATCGTATGTGTTAAAGACTCTAATTCAGCGAATTTGTCCTGATTAGCAATTAACTGGTTTAATTTCGAGCGGAAATCATCAAAATTACTATACTCTTTTAACTCAGGGTCTAACTCAAAAGCCGAAATTACAAACGTGATAGGAAATCTTTCTAAATCGTGGGGCGTTAATTGCTTCCTAAGTGTTTGGGTGTAATTATTTACTAAATCAGGAAACACTCCTTGTTCACTATCCATCTTATTTACTAATAGTATTATTTTATTCGCATACTTTTTTTCATAAGCAATTTTAGTAAAGTTATCCAAACTTTCAGGATTAAACAATGAATAGGTTAGACAGTAAACGATAATGTCAGCTCTTTTAAGCATTTCATAAGTTTTTTCATCGTGGTCAATATTGTCTGTCCCAATACCGGGCGTATCTGTAATAACTACGCCACCCCATTCATAATCTTTGGTATTATCAGTAGCCACGTCACTATCAATTTTAATATCATTTATGCCCGTTAAGGCTGATATTATTGTGGACTTGCCCGCACTGTACTGACCCACAAAAGCTACCCTAAGCTTTGTCTGATCACGCTTCTCTATCACATTTTTTTCAAGTTTATTTTTTGCTTCAGTATAGTTACTATCACTTTGCATTATAGTTAAAATTTCATTAACTATAACTTCAGTTTTCGCTAATTTTTTTTCGTAGTCAATTTCTATATTATCCATCATGCTATTTCCCTTTGTTTATTATTAAATTCAATCTCATGTTGCACAATATCGGATATTTCTTTGGCTCGTTCATTAGGAATATCTAACTCGCTATTAATAACCAGTTTGTTGACAGTATTATTCTTAAATATACGTTCTACTGACAGCTCTAAATCTTCAAGGAAGCTATCATTCATTTGACTTAATAAACGTTTAGCATAAGCTCTGTCAATATGTTGGCAACTATCAATCGTTATCTGGTTAAACTTTTTAACCTCGATTAGACCAGTATGTATACCAAGTACCATAGTATCTAGCTTATCTAAAATCTTCGCTGTTATGTCTTCTATAATAGGTTCTACAACATCAGGATAAGAGGCTAAAACTTGTTCTTTAATACTTTCAATATTCTCGTGAGTCATTTTTAAAATAGACTCTGTGTTTTCGCGTCGCTTAGTAGCTTTTGATTTAAACAATCCACTAATCAAAGATAAGCCTGTACCAAAGATTATTAAGCCCAATGTGATAGGATTGCTCGCTAAGAACAGAGCGCCAATAGAACCTACTACGCCTAAGCCACCACCAAAAATCTGAGTGAATCTCTTAGTATCAAACACATCTTCTAAGGTGAAACTTACATCAGAATTAAGCATCATAGAATCTAATGAATCTGAAATATCTTGCATTCTATCTGAAACATCCTGCATTAAAATTTCAATTTGCTTTGTATATATATCTTTAATTTTTTTGGAAATGTCAAATTCGTCTTCTAATACATTCTTCCATCTTCTTTGGATAGTATCTTCTTTTTGATCCCAGTTCCTATCAGCAAAATCATAAGTAACTGTGTTTAACTCACTAAACATGTTCTTCAGTTCACTATCTATACTAGTGAATAAGGTCACAACATCTCTTTTAAAATTGTCTATAAGTTTTTCTTTATCTTTAACTAGTTTTTCTAAAAGTTCTTCAAGTCTCTTTTGAGCTTCGTTAGAATCTTCAATGCTTCTGTATAAAGAAACGGAAGAATCATTTAAAATAGTTTTGCTTCCTAAAATACTACCTTCTTTAACAATTAGTTTGGTAAGCTCATCTTTAAAGACATCAAAACGAGAACCTTCGTATAATTTATCTGATACTTCTCTAAAATTATCATTTTGAGACAGTTGAGCAGATTGCAAATGAACAGGAATAATAGTTACGAACTTTTCATCGTAATACTCTGACACCCATCTCTCCACTCTGTTGATGTGGCCTTGAATGTTTTGGTCACCATCAGAGTAATACCAATCCAAAGGATTAGTGACAAACCTATCTACTAAAGGAAACCTGACTCCATCAGGAGAAAATACTATATTTTTCTTATAGTTTAATAATATTATTACTTTTTTCTGTGACTGTCTAAGTGACTGTAAAAACTTAAACTCATTTTCTTCAATATTATCATTAGTGACTAAGTAACAAATAACATCCACCTCATCAACAATACTTAAGGCAATCTCCTCATCTCTTCGCCCTCCGTCATCACTATCAACGGCATTCAACCCAGGGGTATCAATTATTCTAATCAGATTGTTTTCATATACCCTGTTAAACCTTGTAGTACGCTGCTTTCCTACACCAATAAAGTCTTCACCTTCATTAGTTAGTAATGAGTGTAAAGTGCTTTTACCTGCCTTAGTGCGTCCAATAAAAGCAATTGAAAAAAATAGGGCCGCCTTTCTTTTTTTAATTAATAAATTTTGAATTTCCTTGATTTGCTGTGGTATTTTTTCTTCAAAATGTTTTGATAAGTCTTTTTTTATTTTTTGATATTCTTCATCAGCTTCATTAATATCGTCATTATAGTTTTCATACTTATCAACTTCTACTGAATTCAAATCAATTATGTGCTGTTTTATCTCGTTCAAGGATGCTTCTGTAGATTCAATTTTTTTTAAAGCTACTTCAACATCTTCTTCGGTTATTTCAGATCTTTTTCTTATAGCTTGACCGTATTGCTTCCCATTCAAAACCATTCTATTAATTTTCTGCTGTATCTTAGCACCTTCTTCTTTATCAAAAGTAAAAATCTTTCTAGCTCTTAGTAATATTTTTTGCGTGAGGTGTGAATCTGTTCTTTCATCTATCTGCTGTTTATTTTTGTCTAATTGTCTATTCTTAAATTCTTCTAAGGTTTCTTGGATTTTTTTAAAACTCCATCCAAACCTACTGCTCATAAGACGAACCAGTTGAAGCTCGTCATGGTCAATATTAGAGTCTGCAGTTAATATAAGGCATACCCACTCCTTGTAGCTCTCTAGTTCAATATCGCTAAAAGTTTGGGCAACTCTATTTATGAGTCCATTCATGTCTGGTTTAGTCTCGACATCGCCTAAAATATCAAAAGCATGTGTTTCTTTAATATCAATATCATTACTAGTGCAATACTCCTGTAGTACTCTAAAAGCATTGCTATGAATCTGTTTGTTGATTACGATACAATATGTAAGTAAATCTACTAGCATATATTTCAAGTTATCACTCATGTTTTGCCTTAATTTTCAGATTAATAATAGATACAAGAATAAAATAATATCTAAAAATAATTTTATTTTAAATGTAAAGGAATGTTTATATTTAATCTATAATAAATTTAGTATATTTAATATTATAAAATAGTTTTTTAGATTATTTTCCATTTAACCTTGACGTAAGGACTTTGCCTGCGTCTATTTATTTTTGCTTTCTATTTTTTTAAGACCCATGCAATACTTTTATAAAGGTTTTAATATAGTGCAACTCTATTAATCATTGGATAGAGTTTGAAATTTTACTTATGTAATCTGAATAGTTCTATGGTAATTTTAAGCGAATGCTGTTCACTGAGTATAGTTTTCTCATTAGCAAGGCTGCAAAAGATGACATTATTCCGAAATGTTTATAGTGAGCTTGCATGATTAACGGAATCTATTACTTAGCTTACTTTTGTAGGGTATGCATCGTGTTGATTATACTCAAATATGAAGGATAAGTGCTAGCATTAAAGTAGCGGATTTTCTCAAAAAATATTTTATTTTAAAGTGTTGTATTAATACCATGGCTTGTTAAATTTAATTCTCTAGGTAATTACATTTTTATATTAAACTGACTTATTCAGTGTTCTTGTTTGATGCAAAAATAAAACTATCCACCCTGTACAGTCAAGAAGGCTCAACATAACTAACTTCTTACCTCAATCTTAGAGCTAATCCATTCTGCTATTTAATTAGATACCCAAGCCATACGCACTTGTGAGAGCTGCACCTTATTCAGAAACGTAGGGTTATAGCGGTCTGAAGTCTCGTTAATCATTTAATAGATGCTAGAACGACTAAGGCCAGTGTAATGGATAATGTCTTTGATACTTAATAGCTGAGGGGTGTAGTTGCACTCATTGATAGTAGGTTGTTAGCTGCTTAAGTAATACATGGGTCGTTCCTTGTAAAATAGATTGAGACGTCAGCTCACAGCTGTCACGCTTAACAGTACCCATAGTATGGTGTGATAATTCTAATAATAACTACTGCTACAACCTATGGTAATTATCGTTGTATTAGGTTATGTAAGGCGTACCCAAAACAAAAAAGACGACCTAAGCGGCCGCCTTCGTAATTACATAAAATAAGACTGTCCTAAATTAGACAATATCCTCATTATTCCGTTTGGCTTTTTTGATATCGCGATAAGTAGCGGTACAGATTAGTATCAAAACCGCGAGAGTAATCGCCGGCCAAATCAAGATATATAAGCCATAAGCAAATACGTTAGGCATATTCTTCTCCTCTCCGTCCTCACTGACTGGCAGTGAGGGTTGAATTCTTATGACGTTGTTAGCCGAGACCAACCACGCCATACTCATAATCTCTGTTCAATTAAACGCTGACTATTTAGCGCTGACCTTTTTAGGGGTATCGTAGTCGCCGACTCGCTCTTTAATAAGGTCAAAGTCAAAGCGCTCGTTGCCCATAAGGCTGATGATTACACAGACGATAGTACTGACCCCATAAGCGGTGAGTGAAGACACTAGCACCATGTACTGACGTAAAAAGCCTGTGGTAAAGATTAGCATCAGTACCAAGGTGATTACCGCAGCAATCATACCTAAAGTGCGACCTAAGAAGCCGAAGACCATTAAACCAATCACCACAGCAGCACCAACGCTCGCAAACACTTCAAACATCAAAGCTGTACCGCCTACAATAGGGATTAGTTCAAAACGCGCTATACAGAAGAATAGGAGCGCGACGATAACCGCTGCGGTAAACGCTGTATTGGTCACACGATTCCAGAAGACACTGGCAATTACAGGGAAAACTACTGCACCCCATAATGCGCCAACGAAGACCAGCATGACCAGGATATCCAGTTTAAAGCTAGCAAAGATAAGCCCAGCAGCTGTCGCTACAATCATAGTAACACGGCCGACTAACATCATCGTTTTGGGGCTAGCGCGACCTTTAGCAATGTTTTTAGCATAGACATCGGCCATCATAATTGTGGATAGCGCTGATAAATCGGAATCTGCAGTAGATGACAATGAGCCAATCACTAAGATAAAGAATAGCGCAATGAAGATAGGATGTAGATAAGTGCTAACCATCTGCGGGATAAGGTTATTCATATCACCATTTAACGGCTCGACACCTACCGTTAACGCCATTAAACCAATCATACCTAAACCAATTACGATACCGGCATAACCCACTGTGGCAGTAATAAAGGTGGCTTTAATCTTAGTTTTGTCAATGGCGAATAAGCGCTGAGTGATGGTCTGGTTACCAATCGCGTAAGCTAACACAGCGACGAAGTAGGGCGCTCCTTGATTAAAGAAGGCTTCAGAAGAAAAGAAATCTTGCTGCTGTACGGTGAGGTTAGAAAGCCCATCGTACATCGTCTGCGGGCCGCCCATCGAAAATAAGACGGCGGGAATAATAACCACCCCAATAGCCATTAATGCGACCAATTGTGCAAAGTCGGTAAAGACTGAAGCGCGGAAGCCCGAGGTGAGCGTATAGCTCAATACCCCGACACCGGCAATCATGACCCCGGTTTGAAACGATAATGGCGATAATACGGACACTAGCGCACCGGCCGCCGTAAAGTTGACCATCAAGCTAATTAAGCTGCCCATCAAGTTAGAGACGGCTAAAATCAATTGGCTTGAGGATCCATGACGGGCTTTGATGAGCTCGCCTAAAGTGTGGCCATTGGGCGCCAGTTCGCGAAAGCGCATGCCAAAAGGGTAGATGAATAAGATCATCAGGGCGCCCCAAAAACCATAATGCAGTGGTCCTGAGACCCCATATTTATAGCCTGAAGTGGCAGCCGCATAAAAGGAGGCAGCCCAGATCCAGGTGGCGGTCATACTCGCCGCTCCCATACCGAAGCCGACACCATGACCGGCGACCATAAAGCCACTGGTACTTTCTTTATCTTTTTTGATCAATAGCGACAGCAGGTAAGTGCCGCCATAAAACGCTACCATCATTAAGATGATGGTCCATGCGGAAAATTGAAACAATGCTTGGGTTTCCAACTTCTTCTCCTTGTCATTGTTAAGAGGGACGTCGTTGCAACGTCTTTTTAGGTGGTCGTGATCCGTTACGATTAGCCACGAAGATTGGCGCAAAAGGCGCAGAACTATTATTTGTAATAAAAAGCTATTGGTAATAAAAACAGCGTTGCATAAGCGCTTAGTTAAACAATAGCTGCATTAAGCAGCGGCTATAAAAGCAGCTATAAAAAACGGACGGCACGAAGTCATGCGTGTAAAATTGCCCGCAAAGCATGGTGCTGTAGTTTTATTTCACCGCTGATGTAGGCAAATTGCCTAACAATGACGCACAAAAAAGCGCTAGCCAGCACCGCGTTACCCAACCCATTATTGACATCAACATAGTATTGATATCATTTAAGGCAGCAACGGTAGTACTAGCACAGCGCTATACATAAAGGCTGTGCGTAGAATTAAATGAGCCTAAAGTAGGCTATATCGTGAGTCGCGTCTGCAAGCATAGAAAGTAATGATCACCTTCTAATTATTGACGCCATAGTATCGCTCGGATACTGAGGTACTGCTATGGTACTGAATAAAGCCTAAAAACTAATTAAAAATGAATTAAAACAACCATCTACACGGTAATAATTGCGCTTAAGTTACAGCAATATTGTACTTTTAGGTCACAAGGGTAACGGATTATCTCTGTAATAACAAACTTGTCGTTAAATACTTATCATTGGTATAAGCGGTATTAAAGAATGGTTGAATGGAGTTAGCTAGGTATCTGTGTCATCTATAGTAGCGAATACGTTTATTAATGAATTTGCTACTACGCTTATTAATAGTTGCAGAATTTCTTTTATAAATTTGCGTAAATTAGCTTAAATGAAAAAGTCAGGGCATAAGTTTCAGCTGCTTCTGTATCTTTTGGGCTGCTACCGTTACAATAGCGCTGCTAATGGCAAATACCTATTTTTAAGTCATACCAAGGTCGCTTGCTGCCTATCTTATTTAATACCTTTTCACTGTAGACCCTTTGATTAAGCACTTTTTATCGCAAGCTTTTTCACTAATACCTTTTTATCTAACAAACTTTGTTACGGAGTTTTTATGACCCAAGTATCCGCTTCTACTACCGCCACTTGCCTAGATGGTAAAGCCCTTGCCAAACAAATCGAGCAATCTCTAAGTGAGCGAGTAGCCGCTATCCAGGCTAAAACAGGTAATACCCCGATATTAGCGACGATTTTGGTCGGTGAAGATCCTGCCTCTGCCACTTATGTGCGTATGAAAGGCAATGCTTGTAAGCGTGTTGGGATGGATTCTATGCGCGTAGAGATGCCAACGGCGACTACCACAGAAGAGTTGCTAGCGAAGATTGATGAGTTAAATAATAATTCAAACGTACACGGTATTTTGCTACAACATCCAGTACCCGCACAGATTGATGAACGTGCTTGCTTTGACGCTATTGATTTAGCCAAAGACGTTGATGGGGTCACCTGCCTTGGCTTTGGTCGTATGAGCATGGGTGAGCCTGCCTACGGGTCATGCACGCCACAAGGCATCATGCATTTGCTTGAGCATCAAGGTATTGAGCTGTCGGGTAAGCATGCCGTCGTCGTAGGTCGTAGCGCTATCTTAGGCAAGCCTATGGCGCAGATGCTATTAAATGCCAACTGTACTGTGACCATTTGCCATTCAAGAACGCAAAACCTAGCGGACCATGTGGCGCTTGCCGATATTATCGTAGGGGCGGTAGGGGTACCGGAATTGATTCAGCAAGCTTGGATTAAGCCGGGTGCTGTCGTAGTCGATGCCGGTTTTCATCCTACTGATAATGGTGGGGTTGGAGATATCGAGCTGGCAGGCATCGAAGCTAAAGCCAGTGCTTATACCCCAGTACCAGGCGGCGTAGGTCCGATGACGATTAATACTCTAATTCGTCAAACGGTTGAAGCGGCTGAAAAAGCGGCAGGACTTTAATCTCCTAAGGTAGTCTCTATTATTCGGGGGAAGGGTTAGCGTTCAATAGGCTATGGTTCGAGCTTAGCGGACCGTTTAATTTAGAAATATTTCCTGTAAGTTTGCTAAAAATATTTTCGTTAAACTTTCTATTAAGCTTTGCATTAATTAGGCAATATGCTAATTTACAAGCCTAGGATGACTATTAACCCCATGGGGCGTGATACTGTTCATCCCGCCTCACTTATAGAGAGGCGACCCTCGAATGAATGACAGCAGTTGGCAACACCGTATTCAAAATTTTGGTGAGCTGCTAGTAGATATAGCCCATTATATTGCGTTGTTTTTGATCGTCTTTGTGGTCATTTGGGGAGCAGGGGCTGAGTTTTACGGCATCGTCGTTAAAGGTGAGGCGGCTTTAAAAGATATCTTAATGCTGTTTATTTATCTTGAGCTGCTGGCGATGATAGGGATTTATTTTAAGACCCATCGTCTGCCTGTTCAGTTTTTGATTTATATTGCCATTACTGCTTTATCGCGTCACTTAGTGGTGGATGTGCAGGCCGTTTCGGATACTTTCCATCTTTGGTTGTTAATGACCATTACGGTAGCGATATTTATCCTTAGTATGGCTATTGTACTGCTAACTTGGACCGCGAAAGAGTTTGGTCGACCCGAAGATAATGTGCATAAAGGAGCGCCCAGTACGCGCCTTGAGTAAATAAGCAATGTACAGGTAAATAGTGGTTTATTAAATGCTAGCCAAATGGCAACCGAATAACAAACAAAGAAAAAGCGCCTTTATTATAGAGGCGCTTTTTTTGATTCGTTTTTTCTAATTATAAGGTCGCTTTTTTTAGACGTTCTTTGCTATTTTAAAAGAGAGGAGTAGACGCTACAGCCAGCCCGCCCGTCTAAACTTATGATAAAGCACCACACAGACGAATAAAATTAGTCCGAGGATAACAAAGTAAGAATATTTATAATGCAGCTCCGGCATAAAGTCGAAGTTCATCCCGTAAATACCTGCCACTGCGGTAGGGACAGCCAATATACCTGCCCAAGCCGCCAATTTTCTCACTACATCATTCTGACCCACATTGACCATCGTCGTATAGGTATCCATCGCCACGCTGAGCATCTCGTTAAGTCCATTGACGGCATCTAGCGAGCGCAATAGGTGGTCATTCACGTCGCGGAAGTAAGGTTTAGCCGCACTAGGGAAAGAGGAGAGCATCTCACTTCGTTTATGGTTGATAAAGAAACTACAGATATCTTTGACCGGTAGCAATACTGCCCGCATATGGACCAATTGCGATTTAAGCTCATAGAGACTTTGCAATGTCTCTTTGCTAAATTCATAAGAGAAAATATCGCGCTCTTGCTCACGCAGATAGCTGCCCAAACGGTCGGTAATCGGTAAATAGTTATCGACAATAAAATCCAAGATAGCATGCAGGACAAAGATAGGGCCCATACGGAGCTTTTCAGGATAACGATGGCTATGATCACGCACTGGTTTATAAGAGTTTGAGGCCCCAGTACGAATGGTAATGATGTAATTCTTGCCCAAAAACATCGAGGTGGTGCCGTAGCAGATTTCATTACCATCGAGCTTGGCGGTACGCACCACGACGAAGACCGTATCGTTGCTATAGTTTTCTACCTTGGCGCGCTGATGCTCAGTGAAAGCATCCTCAATCGCCAATTCGTGCAAATCGAAGGCTTCTTGGACCTCAGAGACGGTCTCAAGGCTAGGGTTATACAGCCCTAACCAGATAAATTGGTTGTTATTGGTTAACGTTTTACTCACTTCATCTAAGGTCAGCTCTTCTATCGGCTCACCCGTTTTACGCGAATAAGAGTAGCAATTGACCACTTCATTTTCGACCGAATAAGTAATGTCCTCAAAGCGCTCAGCCTCAGGGTCATAGACGGTCATTATCTCGTAAGCATCTTCATCATCCGCGTTGACATCACCATAAATAAAACTGGTGCCTGACATTAATTCAGAATGTTCAGATAGCGGATGCTCATAAGCGCTATGGCTGCTGGTAGCGACTGGGATCGCCATATTGACGCTATCGGTTGGCTGCGCCCCATCAAAAGTGCGT
>Ga0098067_1000706_pt1 | contig 11990 bp, 9 predicted proteins | sample 26_taG_FD_92578 | JGI IMG/M metagenome (GOLD analysis project Ga0098067, IMG submission 92578) | Marine viral communities from Cariaco Basin, Caribbean Sea - 26_WHOI_OMZ | ecosystem: Environmental > Aquatic > Marine > Oceanic | place: Caribbean Sea: Cariaco Basin | collected 2014-11-09
CAGGTGTTGATGTCAATGAATATGCAGTTGATATGATCAACCAAGGTAAGGTGCATATCGTTGAACCTGATTTAGATGCCTTGGTAAGAGATGTAGTCGCTCAAGGTAAGTTATCAGCACAAACAACCCCAGTAGTAGCGGATGCTTATATAGTAGCAGTACCCACTCCATTTAAAGAAAATTACAAACCAGATTTAAAGTATATCGAGGCCGCATCGAAAGCGTTAGCACCCTTTTTGAAGCCAGGCAATCTAGTCATTTTAGAGTCAACCTCCCCAGTAGGGGCTACCGAACAGATGGCTGAGTGGCTAAGCCAAGCCCGTCCAGACCTAAGCTTTCCTCAGCAAGCAGGTGAAGAGGCAGATATCAGAATCGCACACTGTCCTGAACGGGTATTGCCGGGAAAGGTATTACAAGAGCTGATCAGCAACGATCGTATCGTGGGAGGTATGACAGCCAAATGCTCACAAGCAGCTTGTGATTTATATAACGTATTTGTGGAAGGTAGTTGTGTGACGACGAATGCTCGTACGGCTGAGATGTGTAAACTCACTGAAAACTCGTTCCGTGATGTCAATATCGCTTTTGCGAATGAGCTATCTATGATTTGCGATAAGCTAGACATCGATGTATGGGAGCTCATTGCCTTAGCCAATCGTCATCCACGAGTAAATATCCTACAACCGGGTCCTGGTGTAGGTGGGCATTGTATCGCTGTAGATCCATGGTTTATCGTATCTAAGACACCAGATGAAGCCAGGCTTATTCGTACTGCCCGTGAAGTGAATGAGAGTAAGCCGGAGTGGGTAATCGCTAAGGTAAATGAGAAGGTTATTGAGTTTCTACGTGATCATCCTGAAAAAAGCATTAAAGATGTCACCATAGCTTGCTATGGCTTAGCTTTTAAACCAGATATTGATGATCTACGTGAAAGTCCTGCTGTAAATATTGTGAATAAGTTAGTTCAACAGAGCTTTAAAGTTTTAGCGGTTGAGCCAAATATTAATAAACTGCCTGATCGTTTATCAAATAATTTTAAACTTAGCTCGTTAAATGAAGCAGAAAATGCTGATATACACTTAATTCTAGTAAATCATAAAGCCTTTAAATCCTCTCTAAATTCAAACTCTAAATATATTGTTGATACAATCGGTATTAATAGATGCTCTCTTTTATCATAAAATATTTATTTACCCTGTCACAGGTAACTTAAAACGAGCATCAATCAACTGATAATTTTGAGCATATTACAAAGAGCATTTAAGGATTAGTGAAAATTATGCTAGATATTAACAATATAAAAATAGCGGTTATCGGACTTGGTTATGTAGGTCTGCCTTTAGCAGTTGAGTTTGGTAAGCATCTGCCAGTAGTGGGCTTCGATATCAATGCCAGTCGCGACTTTAATTTTATTGAAAATGCGGTACAAGCTAATATTTTGGCAGCGACTGCTACCGAAGAAGCCAAGAACCAAGTATATAACGTGGCAGTTGGTGGTCGTACTACCCTTAATACACTGTTTTCAGCACTGAAAGAACATTTAAGTGCTAACGGAGTTAGCTACACTCAAGAACCAGTCTATCGAGATTTCCGTGAAGGAGATGTGCGTCATAGTCAGGCTGATATTAGTAAAATACAAAATGCACTAGGCTATGCGCCGCAGTTTGATATTATTCAGGGTATTGAGAAAGCGATGCCTTGGTATAAAAGTTTTTTAATATGAACCTTAAAGATAATAAAATTTTGTTATTGGTTTCACATAAAGTTTTAAAGTCTAGTAGCGTCTTGTATAGAGTTCTAATATATCTTTAAAATTAACTTAGTGATCAATAAACTTTCTATATATATTTAGGCTGCAATTGTGGATAAGAATACGAATAACACTCAGCAAGCATTTTGGATAGCATTAGGTAGTTTATTTTCTTTTAGTTTTGGTATTATTAGCTCAGTAATATTGAGCCGTTATTTTGCTAAGGCTGACTATGGAACTTATAAGCAAGTATTATATGTTTATAGTACTATGTTAGTAGTTTTTACGTTAGGTTTACCTAAAACCTATAGTTTTTTCTTACCTAGAGTCAACAATTATGAAGCTAAAGATGTAATAGCCAAAATAACTAATATATTTTTTATTATGGGCGCATTTTTTACATTATCTCTATTTTTATTATCAGGGCAAATAGCAAGCCTACTTAAGAACGAAGATTTAGAATTAGCTATAAAAATTTTTTCACCAGTGCCTTTTTTTCTGTTACCAACAATGGGACTGGAAGGTATACTTGCTACTTATAGAATGACCTATCTTACAGCTATTTATACAGTTATTAGTAGGATAGCTATGATGTTATGTGTTGTCTTACCTGTTTTATTCTTTGATGCAGGTTACATAGGAGCGCTAATTGGTTTCACTTTTTCATCTTTTCTTATATTTTTAGTTGCTTTATACTTAAAATACCTTCCTATAAAAAAATATAGTAAAGAAAAAAGTTCTTTAAAATACAAAGATATATTTAATTACTCTTTACCATTAATGATAGCGAGTTTGTGGGGAGTTATAGAAACATCTTCCGACCAGTTCTTTATTAGTCGTTACTATGGGACAGAGGTATTTGCCGATTATTCTAATGGGGCAATGGAATTACCTTTTATTGGCATGATTCTAGGTGCAACAGCTGCTGTACTTTCTCCTATCTTTTCAAAGATGTCTTATCAGAAAGTAGATGTTAAAAAAGAACTATATCCCTTATGGATTAGAGTTTTTGAAAAATCATCTATGCTTACGTATCCACTATTAATTTTTGCATTATTTTTTGCTAAAGAGATTATGGTGTTTTTGTATGGCGAATCATATATAAATTCAGCTATATACTTCCAAATATTTAATTTATACTTTTTCTTTAAAATTATTGTTTATGGACCATATTTAATTAATACGGGTAAGCAGCGTCTATATGCTAATGCACATATGTATAGTGTAATGCTTTTGATACCTGTACAGCTCATAACTATCTACTTTATAGATAGCCCAATTGCGTTAATTATAGTATCTGTATTTGTAAAAATAGGAAGAACATTCTTTTTTCTTAATGTGATTTCAAAAGATTTTAAGATGCAACTTAGACAAATACTTCCAATTAAGTCTTTAATAAAAATAATGTTACCATCAGCGATATTGGCTTTTTTTACAAAGTACATACTTATTGAGAGACTAGAATTAAATAATTTTTGGCTGCTCTTTTTAGGAGTCTCAATATATTTTTCTTTATACGGTCTATACTCCTACATATTTAAAATTAATTACTGGTCTATTGTTTCGCCTATGATAAAGAGAAATATCAAATAGCTTCTCCATAATAAAATATAACTTATATAGTAGTAGAGCCTAATATGAATAATTGGCCAAAAGAAAAAAAGCAAGACGTAAGTATAAAGATAATATTATTCTTAATATCACCCTTCTTTGCATCCTTATACTCACTAAGAAGAATAAAAACAAAGTCATCATATCTTATTTTGTTTTTAACTTTCGTGCTGTTTGGACTGGTTTTTTCTGTTGTCAGTGGAAAGAGTGAATCAGGTGGCTATGGTTTTGATGGAGAGTTTTATAGAAGCTCATTTGAAAGATTCCAATATGTAACAAATTGGGAGTTTATCGAAGGATTTAAAGAATTCTTAAGTTTTGATGAAGGCAAAAAAGATTACTACTTTGATACAGTTGCTTTTTACATTTCAAGATTTACTGATAATTATCATGTCATGTTCATGATCGTTGCTATTATTTTTGCTTTTTTTGCACTTAAATCCTTCAGGTTTTTAACAGCAGAAAAGAAGTTTGATACATCTTTGAGCTCTTATATCCTAATCTATTTGTTTACATTCAATCAAATATTCAATATTAATGGATTTCGTTTTTGGACTGCTGCGTGGATTGCAGTTTTTTGCGTATTTCAAATTTATAGAAATGGTAATAAATGGTATGTATTGTTAGCTTTATTGACTCCGTATTTCCATGGTACTTATTGGATTTTTATAGGGGTGCTAGTAATAGTTCAAATTTTTAAAAGGTTTGATAGGATTTGGGTTGCACTATTTTTCATTAGTTTTTTAGTAAGTACACTTGCTGTTGAGTTGATTCAATATTTCCAATCTTATCTACCCACTTTTTTATCAAGAAGTGTTGATTCATATACGAATGCTGATTATATTGAGCAACGACAAACATGGTCAGGTTTTGGTTGGCTGCCAGTCATGTTTGAGAACTTTGTTAGAGTTTATTTGAATATCATGGTTGTCTTATTTATTAAACACTCAGATGAAATAAAAGCTAATCCAAAAACTAAAGACCTATATTCCTTTCTATTAATATGGATAACAATATTTAATTTCTTTATGTTCGTTCCATCTCTAGGTAATAGGTTCATTATATTAATCTACCCTGTCATTGCTTATATTTGGTTAGTGCACTTTAAAGATGTGAAATACACTTTCATATTGTTCCTTCTACCCATAGTATTTATTTGGAAAATAATAGAACAAATTCGTTACTATTTCTTGGTTACAGGCTATGACTTTTACTTTTCAAATCCGGTATTATTGATTTATAATTACATATTGGCTTATTAACCTATTAACCTAAGAGGCATTTAGAAAACTATGATGGAGCAGAGCTATCCAAACCATATAAAGAAAATAGTTATTGTTTCATATGCTACCTATCCTGGAAATTCGCCACGTAATATGAGAACAAATGAGCTTGCAAAAGAGCTTGCTAAGCAAGGTCATGATGTGACTTTATATGTATTAACAGGTACCTATGATTACGAAAGCTATGAAAAAGATACAGGGGTTAAAATAAAGTCTCTTGGTAAAACTTATTTTTTTAAATATGATCCTAAAACTGGTAACAAATTAAACATTTTTACGAGAGTTGCTTCTAAGCTAGTTGGTAATATTTTTGAGTTTCCTTATATTGAGTTGGTACGAAATGCTTATTGTGCAATAAAAGAACAAAGTAACATTGATTTGTTAATTACAATTGCTGTACCTTATCCACTTCATTGGGGAGCAGCTCTTCTAAGAACTTTAAATGAAGATAATCTTAAACATACAGTTTGGGTAGCTGATTGTGGCGACCCTTATATGGGAAATGATTTCAATAAGAAGTTTTTTTATTTTGAGTATATAGAAAAATGGTTTTGTAGAAAAGCAGACTTCATTTCAATACCTATAGAGAGTGCAAAAAAAGGTTATTATCCGGAATTTTTGAATAAAGTTAAAGTTATCCCTCAAGGATTCAATTTTAATGAGACTATAAAGGCTAAAGAATATAAAAAAAATGTAGTGCCAACTTTTATATATGCTGGTATTTTCTATGAAAAACTACGTGATCCAAGGCCTTTCCTAGATTATTTAGTCACCCTAAAGAAGGATTTTAAATTCATTGTTTACACTAAAACTCCTACTTTTTTAGGTGATTATAAAGAAAAGCTTGGAAACAAACTTCAAATATATAGCTATATTCCAAGAGATGAGCTTATTTTAGAAATGAGTAAGGTAGATTTTTTAGTGAATTTCGAAAATCCCTCTACTAAACACTCACCTAGTAAACTTATTGATTACGCGTTATCTGGAAGACCTATTTTGAGCTTGAATACAAATGTCGAACTTAATACTAGCTTGATCAGTCAGTTTCTAAGTGATAACTATGAGCAAGCTCTAAAATTAGATAATATTGAGCAATACAACATAAAAAATGTAGCAAAAGAGTTTTTATGTCTACTAAATAAAAGTAAAGAATGCTAAGGTTTATGTCTGTGATAATGTGGGTATTCTACAATCGATTCAAATTAAAAGAAGTATAACGAATGAAAATTGCTAAAATTCTACTTGGCGACCCAGCCAATCAAAAAGGCTTTTTTAATAGTGTGATGGAGCGAACCAAACATTTGATGGAAGCAGAATCAGATGTTGATTGTTACATGATTCGTCTTGAGTATGGCTTTGTATTAAGATTACTTAAACGACAATTTAGAAAGTCTCAACGTGAAGAGTTCTCGACTATTCAGGGTATTAAGTTTAAGAATCTATGGATTACAATGGGGCTTCTCGATTACTTACTAACTTATCGCTTACATAGAAGAGCTATTTTGGATTCTAAACAGTTAAATAATTATGTCCCATTATTTAAAGATTACGACCTGCTTTCAACACATGGAATTGATGCTATATTTTTATCAGCTCGAGTGAAAAAGGAATTTAATATTCCATTCGTTACAACTTGGCATGGTTCAGATATTAACGTCATGCCATTTCGTAGTAATTCAATAAAGAATGAAGTAAAGCAATTGCTCGATTCCGCAGATCATAACTTCTTTGTTAGTCAAAAGTTGTTAGAAACATCAGAGAAAATAAGTATTGAAGCTAAGAAAAGTGTGCTTTATACAGGACCCGCTAAATCATTCTATCCATATGATGAGGAGGATAAAAAAGCACTGCGTGAAAAATACAATGTTAATACTAAATACGTAGTAGGTTTTATTGGAAACTTTGTATCAATAAAGAATGTATTGGTTCTACCAGCTTTATTTAAAAAAATTCAAGAAGAAGTTCAAGATGTTAGTTTTGTTATCGTAGGTAATGGCGAATTAGGTAACCTATTAGAGAGTAAGTTGATTGAGCAAAGTATTAATAACTTACATATACTTGGCAAGCTAAACCCTGAAGAAATACCAGATATTATGAATTTTTTAGATTTGTTAGTTCTACCTAGTTTGAATGAAGGCTTTCCATTAGTTACTTTAGAAGCCCAAGCTTGTGGTGTGCACGTGGTAGGTTCTAATCGTGGAGGTATTCCTGAATCTATCGGTGAAGAAAATTGTTTTGAATTAGATGATGATTTCGTCGAGCGTGCTACTTTCAGGGTTATAGAGCTATTAAAAAATAAGATAGAGCAGCCTGTTTTATCTAAAGATTTTTCTTGGGATAATGTAATAGAGAAAGAGCTGTTAGTACATAATTCGGTGGTGTTTTAAAAAGTATGCTGTCATCAGACATAGCTATAATTGACATAAAAGAACAATAAATCAAAAACTTTGAAAAGATTGTCGAGCTTTTTTGAGAAACAACAAGTCTTTCGAACGGCTCGACGTAATCGATGTCTAAGGTCGCAGTTGTTGCCTTCAATAACTACTGTATGCTGTTTGCCAACTCGCTTATGCTCGAGTTTAAAAGCGGTTATAAAGCTATAGTTAAGTCTTTATAAAATCGATACAGCCCATATCATTAAACAGTTTAACCAGATTATTCTCCATCGAGCCTTAGCGTAGAAATTTAGCCTGTGCCCATTTCTTTTCAATGATATTTAGATCAGGGCTATATGGTGGGAGCCATAGAATACGATGACCATGCCTGTTGAGGAGCTTTTGAATACGCTTGCTCTTATGAAAGCGGGCGTTATCCGTCACGATTAAGCATTTAGTTTTAAGACTTGGAATAAGCGTGAACTTGCACCAGTCATAGAATATACTACCATTGACGTTCTAAGGTCTTTTTTTGACTGATACCAAGGCGCTTTAGAGCATTAAAGATGCCTGTTTTACTACAGTTCAAGCGACGAGCTCTTTCGTAGTTATAATCATCAGGATATCTTTTTACGTTTTCAATCAATGCGTCATCAGGTATTTTAGTCGGTTCTTTATTTCTGGTTGCTTTAGGGACTAAATTCTGTTGCCAACTGTGAATGGTACTGGTACTAAGCCCGTAAAATAGAGCAGCTTCTCGAATGGTCATGCCATCAGCGATGCTAGAAAGAAAGTACCTGTTTGCGATAGTTGATTGAATAAGTCATCGTTTATTTCATTAAATAAGAGTGTTAGTAGGATTGTATCGGTTTTATTTGGATTAGAATATATCCTAGTTGTATATACTATAGAGTCATAGCTGATTTTAAGTTGCTTAAGACTAGCTTGGTCAGCTATCAGAACGATTTAATATACAAAGAGTACGGGCAAGAGATTTATGGCGTTTGTCTCATCGGTTGATTCTGTCGCCTAATCTATGCTTTGTACTCAATAAACAACTTGTAACCCGCCACTTCAGTTTGATTTGCTTATTTCAAGTTGAGAGTGAGGTATATATTATAATTAAGAGGTGATTTAATGAAAAAACTAGTGGTCATTACTAACCTACTACCTCATTATCAAATTAATTTTTTTAATAAACTTATTGAAATTAATCATAAGCTTGATCTGACAGTGTTTGCTGATATAGAGTGCAATTCTTCTTTGAATAACTATAAAGAAGAGCTCTGTAATTTCAACGTGATAAATAGCCCTATGAAAAATAGGAAAGGCATAGTTTTTAGAAAGTCGATAAAGAAAAAAATAGATGATATTAATCCTGACTATATCGTTTTTTATGGTAGCCCAAGAGAGTTTTCTCTATCGACATTAATGATATATTATTGGTTAACTAGTCGTAAGTTTAATGTTCATGGTATGTTTCATCGTATTGGCGGCCAAACTCTGTTTTCCAAAACTTACTATCGCTTTATAGGACTAGCAGCAAATAAGTGTTTTACCTACAGTAGAAAGGGTGCTGAAGTCCTGTTGGATCTTGGTGTCAAGAGTAGAAAAATAAAAATAATTGGAACTGCTATAGATGAAAAAAAATCTATATATCACAAAAGTCAAATTAACGAAGAAATGCTTAATGATTTTAAGAAAGAAAATGGTTTATTGAATAAAAAATTAATACTACAAGTTGTTAGGCTATCACGGATTAAAAAACCTGATATGCTTTTAAAGGTTGCTATAAGATTGCAAAAATCACATCCAGATATCATGTTTGTGATAATTGGTGGGGGTGAGCTATATGAGGAAATGCAAGATGAAATACAGAAACTAGGCTTAAGTGATGCTGTTTTATTGCTTGGTCCAATTTATAATGAAGAGATTCTATCTTATTGGTTTAGCGCAGCAAGTGTTTTTGTAATGCCAACGTGTATTGGGTTGAGTGCTCATCATGCTTTTTCTTACTCTCTACCCGTTATAACTGATGATGATTTACTAAATCAAGCATCGGAATTCGAGATATTGGCTGATGGACTTAACTGCTTGTTATACGAGGCAGGTAATATAAAGTCTTTTGAAGAAAAAATACTAGCTATCATTGACGATCCATGTTTACAAAGCTTTCTCTCAAAAAATGCATTGCATACAGTGAAATATGTACATAGCCTAGATGACAAATGTCAAAATTACTTAAATGCCTTATTTGATTAGTATTTCTAATGAGATGTCTATCTAGAATATAGTAATAAGCTTTGAAGCTTAGATTTAACAATAAATTTTTTAATTTAATTATAGTTGATACTAATGGTTAATAAAATAAAAAAAAAGATACTGATTAATACTTCTAACCTCCACAACGGGGGTGGGGTTCAGGTCGCAATATCATTTATATATGAACTGTCATATATGTCAGATATTGATCTTTCTTATATTCATGTAGTGGCTTCAGATGAAGTAAACCATGGTTTAACTCGATTAAATACAAAATTAAACAGCTTCGGATCCTATGAAGTGTTTAATACATATGGTCTTCAAGCTATAAAATCTATTTTGAATAAAAGAATTAAGCGCTATCATGTGGTTTTTACTGTTTTCGGCCCAAACTACCTAAGAGTGAAAGCTAAAAAAGAAATTGTTGGGTTTGCTCAGCCTTGGATGTTAAATTTTGATAATCCGATATCTCAAACAATGTCTTTCTTTAGTCGCAATATTTTACGCACTAAGTTTTCCGTTCAGTGGCTATTTTTCTTACGAGCCGACCATTACATAGTAGAGCTTGAACATGTAAAAGAAGCTCTAGTCGCCAAAAAGAGTATTGATAGTGATAAAGTCATTGTTGTTCATAACACAGTGTCTTCTTTATATTTAGATAAAAGCTTATGGAAATCTATATATTTTACAAAAAACGAAAATGAGCTTTCGCTAGGTATCGTGACTCGAGATTATCCTCATAAGAATCTTGATATTCTGCCTTTAGTCGCTCAGCAGTTAGAATTACATCACAGCTTAAAAGTACGTTTTTATACAACATTAAATGAAATAGAGTGGTCATTAAGAAACGATGAGTTCAAAAAATATGTATCTACCGTTGGTTCATTGTCGCCTGATGAATGTCCTTCATTTTATGAACAAATAGATGGTGTAGTGTTTCCTAGCTTATTAGAGTGTTTTTCTGCAACTCCTTTAGAAGCTATGGTTATGGAAAAACCTTTATTTGCCTCTGATCGTGGATTTGTACGTGATGTTTGTGGTAGTCATGCTATGTATTTTAATCCCTTAGATGCTAATAGTGTTGCAGATCATATAGCAAATTATTTTAAATCAAATTTAGATCGAACAGCGCAGCTACAGCAAGCTAGAAATCATGCACTAAATTTTTCTAGCGCCAAAGGGCGAGCCGAACAATATTTGGAAATTACTCAACAACATTTGGAATCCTGAAAGTATGTTATTTGCTAATAAAGTTTTATTAATAACAGGTGGTACTGGCTCTTTCGGCAACGCTGTCCTAAAACGGTTTTTAGATACCGATATCGCTGAGATTCGCATTTTTAGCCGTGATGAAAAAAAGCAAGAAGATATGCGTATCGCCTACGCTAATTCTAAGCTTAAGTTTTACATTGGCGATGTGAGAGACTACTACAGTTTGCTTAGTGCGACTCGCGGTGTTGATTATATTTATCATGCTGCTGCTCTTAAGCAAGTACCCTCTTGTGAGTTTCATCCGATGCAAGCGGTAAAGACCAATGTGCTTGGTACAGAAAACGTACTAGAAGCCGCCATTCAAAATAAAGTAAAGCGTGTGGTTTGCTTAAGTACGGATAAAGCTGTTTATCCTATCAATGCGATGGGTATTTCCAAAGCGATGATGGAAAAAGTAATGGTGGCTAAATCGCGCAACTTAGAAGGTTTAGATACGGTGATTTGTGGTACACGCTATGGCAACGTCATGGCGTCTCGTGGTTCAGTTATTCCACTATTTGTTGATCAGATATTGAAGGGCAAGCCGTTAACCATTACTGATCCCAGTATGACGCGTTTTATGATGACGTTAGAGGATGCGGTAGATTTAGTGTTGTATGCTTTTGAGCACGGTGAGAATGGCGATATTTTTGTGCAAAAAGCACCTGCTGCCACTATCGAAGTGCTAGCGAAAGCTTTAAAAGAGCTGATGAAGCTTGATGAGCATCCTATTGTCATTATGGGTACACGCCATGGTGAAAAAGCTTATGAAGCCCTTTTAAGTCGCGAAGAAATGGCAGTGGCTATCGATCAGGGATATTATTACCGAGTACCAGCAGATCAGCGTGACCTTAATTATGGAAAATATGTCGAAGAAGGTGATCTGCATATCACCGAAATTGAGGATTACAACTCCCATAATACAGAGCGCTTAGATGTAGAGGGTATGAAGCAATTGCTCCTTAAGCTTGAATTTGTGCGTGCTTTGACTGAAGGTAGACATATTGATCCGGAGGCGTGATTGTGAATATTTTAGTGACTGGCTCTAATGGATTTATTGCCAAAAACCTCATTCAATTTTTATCCGAACAAGAAAATATCAGTATCTTATGTTTTAATCGTAACTCTAGTGAAGATGATTTAAAAGATGCGGTTATTAAAGCAGATTGGATCATACATTTAGCGGGGGTGAATCGTCCATTAAATGAGCAAGAGTTTGTAGAAGGCAATATTACCTTAATGCAAAAAATTGCTGATCTATTAAGAGAACATAATAAAAAGACTCCGATCATCTTATCTTCATCTATTCAAGCAGAGCAAGACAATGCTTATGGCCAAAGTAAACTCGGCGGTGAGCAGGTATTAATTGATTTAAACAACAATCAAGGCAATCCAGTCTATATCTGTCGTTTGGCTAATGTATTTGGTAAATGGTCACGACCTAACTATAACTCGGCG
>Ga0098067_1000707_pt1 | contig 11967 bp, 7 predicted proteins | sample 26_taG_FD_92578 | JGI IMG/M metagenome (GOLD analysis project Ga0098067, IMG submission 92578) | Marine viral communities from Cariaco Basin, Caribbean Sea - 26_WHOI_OMZ | ecosystem: Environmental > Aquatic > Marine > Oceanic | place: Caribbean Sea: Cariaco Basin | collected 2014-11-09
CAGATCAGCCGCTTTGGCTGGTGCTATATTGAGCATCTACTCAGCAAGCACTACTCACCTGAGCAAATCACAGGGCGACTGAGAATGCTGGGTTGGGAAGAGGTCCCAAGCCATGAATCGATATACCAACACATCTATACTGACAAAAAGACAGGGGGTGATTTACACAACGCCCTTAGATGTCAAAAGCGTTACAAGAGACGCCGTCTGCAAGGTAACGATAGGCGCGGAAAAATAGCGAACCGCTGTGATATCACTGAGCGTCCAAGTATCATTGATATGGGCGATTATGAAGGGGATACGGTGGTTGGTCGTGGGCATCAAGGTGTTCTGGTTACTTTAGTAGATAGAACGACTCGAGAGACTAAGATCAAAGCGCTACCCAATCGCAAGGCAGTAGCCGTCACACAAGCTTGTATTGGCATGCTAAAAGGTGAACAGGCGTTAAGTATCACCTTTGACAACGGTAAAGAGTTTGCTGACCGTGAAACGATGGCAGCAAGCTTAAAGGCTGATATTTACTTTGCTCAGCCTTATCATTCCTGGAAGCGTGGAACGAATGAGAATACCAATGGGTTAATTCGTCAGTTCCTACCTAAGTCGATGCGTCTTGATAACCTATGCACGCGCTTAGTTCAGTCGATTGAGGATAATTTAAATAATCGACCTAGAAAGGAGCTAGGGTTTAGAACGCCTCTTGAGGTAAAATCTAGCTTCGGGTGCGTTGCACTTCAATGTTGAATCCAAGTTGTAATATAATAATGCTTCAATATATAAGCTCCCTTATATTCGAATAATTGTATTCGAATAAGTGATCGATGTGACTTATTTGTATGATAATTAACTTACATGAATAGAAGTAGAGACAAGCGTGTCTTTTGCAGAGCCTGCTCGATATATAAATCAATTTATAACTAAGGTGGAAGGTTTTGAACAAACAACTAAAAATTCAAATTGAGTTTATTAAACCGCTAAATGCTTTTGATGATGGATATTATCTTTCTCAGTTTGATGAGAGTGATACACCCGAGGGGGATTTAATTGAGCACTATTTTGCATCTGGTTGGTCTAAAGGTAAAAATCCTTGTGTATGGTTCGATACCAACTTTTACTTAGAAGATCATAAAGATGTGAAAGCAGCAAGAGTAAATCCGTTTTTTCATTATTTGAAAAATGGAATTATAGAGAAACGCCAACCAATACGTTCTATTTCTATGAACTTAATAAAGGCTGTAGACGAAACTAGTGGTACCCCTGAAAAAGTTAAAGTATTAAATAAGCATCAGTTATTATTAGAAAATATAGCCGATACGAATCCAAATATACTGCCCAAAGTGAAGGAAGGTTTTATAGCCGCTATTGGTGTAGATGACAAAGAGCTCATTAATCCATATTTTGATGCCGAATGGTACGGTGAGTTTTATGGAGTTCCTATCGAGCATGCATGGTCACATTTCGCTAACCTTGGAGAGTCTTTATTCTTAGTGCCTTGTAAACAGTTAATTGTAGCAGTCGATAAAATTAAAGCCAGTTATCAAGATAACTGGTTTACAAAATTTATGACGTTACCACATCGATTCGACCTTCTCGACTACAACTCATTGAATGATATTCAAAAATGTTATGAAGTATACGTTTCAGGATTATTCGATAGTGTCTGGTATACTAGTCAGTATGGAAGTATCACCAGCACCATGAGTAGCTTGCATCACTTTAGCTTAATAGGTATCTATGAAGACTGTAATCCGAATGCGTATTTTGATAGCAGTTGGTATAGAAAAGAATACGGATTAAGTGAGTATCAAATACCACTAGTGCACTATATTAAATACTGGCAAACTCTTTCATTCAATCCAAGTAATCATTTTAACCTAAAGCTATATGCGGCTAAACATCCTGATCTAATAGAAAGTAAGGTCGAGCCGTTGGCTTATTACCTCGCCAATGAGCATGAAGAAGGCGTGTATACTTTTTCTAGCATTAGCTCCATTGATGAGAGACGGGCATCATTTTCTGACTCCGCCTTATTTATGCAGGAATGGTATGAGGCTATAAATACAGATCTACAAGGTATAAATATTAGTGGTTTGGAGCATTATGTACTATATGGTGAGAAAGAGGGTAGGCAGCCAAATCCATTTTTTAATCCTACTTGGTACAAAATGCAGTACGGAGTTGTAGCAGATGAATCGCCTCTACATCATTATTTAACGATAGGTTATCTAGAAGGGAATGACCCTTTACCTAACTTTAATAGCAAAAGTTACTTATCTGAATACAGCCTTCAAGACATAGAAGTCTCTGCTCTTGAGCACTATCTGAGCGTTGGAAGAAATCAAGGATGGCATGTATTAGAATTTGACCCACAAAAGGAGAACAAAAGTAAAGAGGCTGAGGTTGAAAAAACAAATCATATCAGCTTTAAGAGCCAGTTAAGCGAGTTTGGTTTTAGGTACAGCGTAGACTTTAATAAGGATGGTGTGATAACAGGATGGATATATAATGAGTCTAAGACATCGGACCCTATTATATTTGAGATTTTAATAGACGGTATATTCGTGCAAGAAGTCATTGCAGACCTGTATAGAAGTGATTTGAGTGTTTTTGACATCAAGAACCTAAATCATGGCTTCTATATTAATGCAAATGAATATGCGCTTAGCCCTGCCTATACCTTTACTGTTTGTGAAAAAGAAACCCATCAAGCGCTTGTCGATAGTGAATCAGTCTTCCAGCTATCTGATAAGATAGAAGCTTTTCTGGATTTACAAAGCTTCCTTAGAAAGCAGGGTTTTGAACAAACTAGCAACCCTCTAGCACACCAAACTTTAAATAACTTACTGCCAAATATAATAGATTCTTTAAGGGATGGTAGTTTGAGTCTATCAGGTATGGATAATTCTACAAATATATCACAGGTATCAGTGCTTGAATTTAATAGATTCTCTGACTATGTAATTAATATTATTATTCCTGTTTATAAAGGAATTGAAGAAACTAAAAACTGCATATTAAGCGCTCTTAAAGCTCAGAATAAGATTAAGTTTCAGTTGACGGTGATTAATGATAAAGGTCCAGAACCTGAAATGTACGAAATGCTAGATGCCTTGAGTAATGAGTATGGATTTGAACTATTGACCAATGAAAATAACTTAGGATTTGTAAAAACTGTTAATATTGGTATGAAAAGTAGTGCCTACGATATAATATTACTTAACTCTGATACTGTGGTTAAAGATGGTTGGCTAGATGCTATTTATTTTGAAGCCTATGAATCAGATGACAGTGGTTCCGTGGGAACCGTTACTCCGATGTCAAATAATGCAACAATCTGTAGCTTTCCTAGATTCTGTACAGACAACGAGCTACCCAAGACCTTTGATTTGGACACATTGTCACGGATCTGCCAATCTAATACGGCATCAGCGGTAGATTTGCCCACTGCACATGGTTATTGTATGTTTATTAAACGTACAGTACTTAATCAAGTAGGGTACTTTGATGAACAAAAATGGGGCATGGGCTATGCTGAGGAAAATGATTTTAGCTTAAGAGCAGCAAACTTTGGCTGGCGTCATGTAATGACCAATAAGACCTTTGTACATCATTTAGGTTCAGTTTCCTTTGCAGAAGATAGTGAAGGGTTTATAGCTCATAATCTGCAAAAGCTTAATGGGATTTATCCTGATTATCCAGTTCGAGTACGCCAGTTCGTAAAAAGAGACCCAGTACGTTTTTTACGAAATGAGTTGGCTGAAAAGTTATTGATTGAAGAGAGTAAGTCTTATTCAGACGCTGAAGATAGAAGTCTATTATTTGTCAGCCTTACAATAGGTGGTGGCACGCAAAAAGCAGTAGAAGAGTTAAAAGAACATCTTAATAAAGAGTCACAAAACGCATATATGCTGACGGCTAAAAATGGTGTTATCTGGACTATTAGTAGCATGGCATCAAATTTAGAGGCCACCTATCATATTGAGAACCAAAATGAGTATCAGCAGTTGGTTAAGATGCTCCATTGTTTGGGAATATGGCATATTCATTATCATCACGTATTAGAATTCTCTAAAGAAGTCTGGAACATTCCTGATGATATAAAATGTAAATATGATGTGACCTTACATGACTTCTATATGATTTGCCCGCGTGTAAATATGCTTACCGTTAATGATGAATACTGCCATGAACCCTCTAATACAATTTGTAATAAAGACTGTTTGCCTCAACTAGGTGTACATGCCAGCTCATATCTAACAATGGCTGACTTCGATAATGATATTAATTGTTGGCAGGATTTCTATAGAGATAAGCTTAGTGCTGCACGTAAGGTTTTTACTCCTAGTAGGGATACTAAAGAGCGTATTTTAAAAAAAATACCTGTTAAGAATATAGTAGCTCAGTATCATCCTGAACCTGTTAAACACATATCCTTTTTACCTAGCAGTTATGATGGTACTCTGCTACGTATAGGATTTATCGGAGCAATTGGACCCCATAAGGGTTTACACAAAGTTAAAGAGTTTGTGGAGTATATTGCAAAAAACAGCCTGCCAGTTGAGGTTGTGATATTTGGGTATACGTCCGATAATCAATTTTTTGAGGAATTTGAATTTGTCAGTATAACTGGTGCATATAAGTCTACAAATTTAGAGCAGTTATTAATTGATGATCCAATCAGTGTGATGTTTTTAAGTAGTATTTGGCCTGAAACCTTTGGATATACTTATAGTGAAGTTATTAGTTATGGGTTGCCTGTCATCAGTTTTAATATAGGTGCTATACCTGAGAGAGCTCAGAATAATAAAAATGTATTGATACTTAGTACGTCATTAAAAATGAGTGATGTAGTATCTAGTATAGTTGCTTTTGTTGATGAACTTGTTCCTTATGATTTTGAAGTGGGCTATGAGTATCAGTCTATAATAAAAGATTATTATGAATTAGATTAGATTAGATAGCATACCAATAACAGCTATAAGAAATGTACGCACATACTCCATGGAAAACAAGTTATTATCTACATAAATAGAAAGTAATACTAAATTAAGGGATAAAATAGTTATGAAACCATTTTTCATTGTAGGTGCCCCTAGATCAGGCACAACTATGTTAAGAGATATGTTGAAAAACGATAAATACTATAGTCCGGAGGAAACTCACTTTTATAGGTGGTCTGAGCCTTTTGGTTCTAAAGCATATTTTTTTCACTATAAAAATAATGTAACTTTAAATAAGCATAGAGAAATTGATGGTGTTAGTGATGAAGTGTTTTGGCAACTTTATGAGGGCTGTTTTACACGTAAAGATTTAAATGATCGTTATTGTAGCTTAGTAGCCAATAGTAAAAGTGCCCAAACTTGGTTTGAAAAAACACCACAGAATATTTATCTTTTACCATTGTTAGCAGTGCAGCAACACGAAAAAATAATAATACATATATACAGATCTCCTTATGACGTAATTAAAAGTCTTATGGTTGGTAAAGTACTTAAGGTTAGTGAGCTCATAGGCGCTACCAATTACTGGTTAGAAAGTATGCAAATTGTTGAAGCTGTTAAGCCATACTTGGGTGATAGATTGGTTGAGATATGTTATGAAGACTTAGTCGGTAAAAAAGAAGCAGAGGTTCTTAAATTAGAGAAAGCTGTTGGTTATAAAGTAAGTGACGCTGCGTACCAAAAACTTGCATCTAGGATTAGTAATCCAAGTGAGTTTTTTAGTCGTGAACAGTTAGATATAATAAATGAGATATGTAATCCTTATATTGATGTTTATGAATATAAAAAAGTCTAGTCAAATAACTAAGAGCCAGATACTCCATTTCTTTTTTAGTATTTAAATAGTCAATACATCAGGGTTTCTTATGTATGAAGAGATAGTCAATACAGGTAAGTATGCAGCCTATTACTACGGTAATAATAGTAACAAAAAAGATGTTATAGTCTTTTGTTTTGCTGGAATACATGGTGATATACAGAAAAAGGGCTTTGGTGTTGATTTCTTTATTAATAGAAATTTTGATGTAATATTTGTTTCTTGTAAGAAAGGTTCGTATTATCAGGAATTGAGTAACGATTTATTATATAAGCATGTTGCTGAGTATATTAAAGACAAACAAGTATTTACTTATGGAGTTAGTCTAGGAGGATACGCAGCACTGTACTATGCTCAAGCACTAGGTGCTAAAGCCATAGCATTCTCACCAAGATGTAGCGCTGATCCTATATATAAAAATGCACATAAGCTAAAGGTACAGTACAATCATGATTTTTCTTTTGAAAATTGTGGGGCAGTTTCTGAAATGCCAATAGTAATTATTGATAAGCAAGAAGAAAAAGATTCTATATATTTAAGTCGAAGAGTCCTACCTGCTTTTCCTAAAGGAATAGATGAAGTTAACTTGCATTTTGCAACCCATAACATACCAAAAGCAATGCAAGAGCTTAATATACTTAAAGAATTTATAACTTATATTGTCTCGAATAAAAAAGTACCAAAGTTTGATTTCGATTTTACAAATAGTGTTTTTTGTCTCTCTCACTATTCTATGATAAAAGCAAGAGATGGTTTTTATGAAGAGGCAAATAAAGGTCTAGAACGCATTTTATATCTTCAAAAGTCAAAAGGTTTGAAAATTAAATTAAATGAATGGAGGCTTTTAGCATATAAAGCACTCATTGAGCATGCAGCTCTAAACCATAAGGTTGAGAGAAGCTCAATTACAGGAACTGAAAAAAGTGGCGTAATAAAAGCACATGTTCTTAGAGTTAAAAATAATGATAGTCATGAGAAGTTTTTAGTCAGTCAGTTTCATATGCATATAGCATTAATGGAATACGAATTAGCTTTGGAGCTAGCAAAATTTATATCTGTATTGTATACGGATATTATAAAGCATAAAAATTATATTAATATTGCCAAAGCTAATAAGAAGCATGCAGAGAAATGGGTTAATTAACTTATCAAGTATCTAAATATAATGAAATGAAAAATAACATCTAAGATTAATTTAAATGTGAGAGAGATATGTCTACCTTAGATTTCAAAGACAATGTTGTAGTACTTGATAATGCGTTATTTCTGCATCAATATAACTCAGGACAGCGACAATTTCAAATAATGATGGGTGATGAACTGTTAGATGATACAAGTATAGATAGTTTTCGGAATAATATGCTTTACAATACATCTATAGCAGAGCGAGATAATTTTCATTATAAACATATCATTTTTCCTGCAAAACCACTTGTATATAAAGAGCAATTTGCGAAAGCAGGGATTAATTTAAGGCAGATTTACTCTGCACAACATTTGAATGAGTGTGTTTTGTACCCACATTTATCTCCTGACGATTATTATCTCAATGATACACACATGAACTTTAAAGGAGCTTTTAAAATACTGAAGCAAATTTTGAGAGAATTTGGTTATCTCGATATACCATCAGCGATAACTAGAGAAGGTAACATAGTCGGTGATTTAGCTAAAATGTTAGGTTTAGACAGTATTGAAATCGTTAGCTTTATAGACTCATTGGAAGGTGTGGTCAAAGAGAAGTGTCAAAAATATTCTCTAAAACCTTATTTAAAAGGAAATACTGGGCATTTAGATTTTCGTTTTAATCCTTATGCTCTGTTTAATAAAAGAATTATAATTTTTGGGGATAGTTTTTTTAGGACAACTTTGTCAACATATCAAAAATTATTTAGTGAGGTTATCTACTTTAGAGTACCTTATATTTTAGAAGATGTATGTCGGATACTTGAACCTGATATCGTATTGACTGGTAATGCTGAAAGATATTTATATGATGTACCTAGTGCTCTCAAACCAAAACCTTGGTTTTTGAACTATATGGGAGATAATTTTGATAGTAAATCTATTGATATCGAAACAAAAAAGGCTTTTCAAGCTCTCTTTTCAGGTAAACAATCAGATTTATATAAACAAAAGTTTGGCAGTAAGCTAAGCGCGTTACCTAAGACATATAGTGAATTACGTAATCTTAGTTTAGAACATTTATCTGGGGTAGAAGACGTATTTTTCTTAAGGGATATGGCTATACATATCGAAAAAACAGATCTAGAACTTGCCAGACATTTAATGGGCTTGGCTCATCAAGCTAGGCCAGAAGGAAAACTTATTAAAAGTAAGTTAGAAAGCTATATGAGTAAGCAGCTATAACGTTCTGCTACAAGATCTGTCAATATGCTTATCTGCAATACTGTTTTAAAACATTTATTTTAACCAGTGGTACATTTTCTTTAACAGTTAACTTTGCCGTAGGCAGGTAGGCTTAGGCGTATATGTTATGACCCTATCCATGTGGTTGCTAACCATTATTTTGGTTGGCTTAGTTGTATTGCTTGTCAAGTTTCAGCAACATACTACGGCCATCTTTGGTAGTGTGCTTGTTTTAGTATTTGCATTAGGGTGGGTGGATAGCGCCACCTTACTTGGCAACGCAGCAAACGAAGGATTGGCAACATTAGTGTTGTTAATCCTTATTGCGTATGCATTGGAGAAGACCAGCGTACTGACACATCTGACTCGATCTTTATTTTCTAAATCTGAGCGATCATCGATAGTACGCACTATTACCTTCTCAGGTATCTCCTCAGCGGTATTAAACAATACTGCTGTTGTCGCTGCAATGATAAGTAGCATACAAAAAAACCCCCAAGTGAATACCGCCCGAGTACTGCTACCTATGTGCTTTGCCGCAACGTTAGGCGGTACGATGACACTGATAGGGACCTCTACTAACCTAGTGGTTAATAGTATGTGGGTAAAGCAAGGCCATGATGCGATCGGCTTTTTTGACTTAACCCCCATTGGCATCATTATTTTTGTACTAGGGGCGATTGTCCTTTATTTTACCAGCCTCATGTTACCTGAAAAAGAGATGCCTGAAGAGGCTGTTGAAGAGTACTTCGTAGAAGCGAAGCTAGAGGGTACTTCAAGCTTAGTCGGTAAGACAGTGGAAGAGGCAGGGTTACGAAACTTAGTCGATTTGTTTTTGGTAGAAATCATACGTAGTGATCGGTTGGTTAGGCCTGTTTCACACTTTCAAGTGTTAAGAGCTGGGGATAAATTACTGTTTAGCGGTAATGTAAAAAGAATACAAGTGTTAGATCAGTTTGATGGACTTAAGTTATTTGCGCATAAAACTGGGTTGTTAACTCAAGAGTTGACAGAGGTTGCTATTAAGCAAGACTCTAATTTAGTCGGAAAAAGCTTGAAGGATACTGGTTTTAGAGCAAAGTTTGATGCTGCTGTTGTCGCAATACGCCGTGAAGGAGAGCAAGTCAGTGGTAGGCTGGGTGAAGTACACCTGCGAGCAGGAGACTTATTGCTACTCGCAACAGGTACTGATTTCGCTAGTCGTGACAATTTGCGCAAAAACTTTTATATATTATCAGGTGTAACACCAGACAATATGATCTCGGGCTGGCGTGAAAAGCTCGTGATGGTAGGTTTTGTAGCGATGATTGTGGGTTCAGTAGTCACTGGCAGATCGCTATTTGATTTATCGTTGTTTTTATTTGCGGCTTTATTATTTACAGGTTGTATTAGTGTCGACGAGGTGAAACGTCATTTTCCCGTGAGTATTTGGCTGATTGTAGTCAGTGCTTTGAGTTTAGCAAACGCAATGCAAGCGGTAGGAATGGATGGGCAAATCGCCAGCTTTGCTGCTAATAGTTTGGTCGGTTATGCACCTGTATGGACATTACTTGGTGTGATGGTACTCACAATCGCGATAACTGAGCTTTTGACCAACAACGCAGCAGCAGCATTGATGTTCCCAATTGCCTATAGCTTAGCGAGTGGCATGAATGTCAACGCTTTTCCATTAGTTTTGGCAGTGTGCTTCGGTGCCTCTTGCTCATTTATTAGTCCTTTTGGTTATCAGACCAATTTGATGGTTTATAATACAGGACTGTATAAGATAAAAGACTTTGTAAAAGTGGGCGGGTTGATCACGGTGGTGTACACTTTTGTCTGTGTTATTATGATTCCTATCATTTACCCATTTTAAATAGCCATTAAATATACTTAATTACTAGTTGTACTAGAGATTTTATTGAAACTGAGGATGGAACATGAATAAAGCTACCAACATTGTATGGCATGATGCAGGTGTGTCTCCTAAAGAAAGACAAGAGAAAATAGGTTCTAAACCTTGCATACTATGGTATACAGGGCTTTCAGGTTCTGGAAAATCGACTATAGCAAATGCTGTAGATAGACTTTTGTTCGATAAAGGTTATACTACCTATCTGCTAGATGGTGATAATGTGCGCCATGGTCTCAATAAAGACTTAGGATTTAGTGATGTAGACCGGGTAGAGAATATTCGCCGTATATCTGAAGTCAGTAACCTTTTTTTGGATGCCGGACTCATCGTAAGCACAGCTTTCATCTCACCTTTCAGAGCTGATAGGTTGCAAGCAAAAGCATTAATCGGTGATGAACGTTTCATTGAGGTTTTTGTTGACGCGCCACTCGAAACTTGTGAAGAGCGCGATCCTAAAGGACTTTATCAAAAAGCACGTGATGGGATGATCAAAAATTTTACAGGGATTGATTCACCGTATGAATCACCAATTGCTCCAAGTATCCATCTATCGACCAATTGTGATGACATTGAACAATGTGCCAGTCAAGTAGTGGACTACTTGCTTAATAATCAGTTTATCAAATAGGCAGCTCACTAATGAGTAAGTATATAGATGTATTCAATGGTGATGCTGATGGAATCTTTTCTTTAATACAATTGAGGAAATCGCATCCTATCACTGCTTATGATAAGCAAATACTCATTACTGGTGTAAAACGTGATATTGCTTTAGTTAGTAAGATTGATGAAAACCTCGCAAATGATGCTCAGATCACCGTATTAGATGTATCATTTGATAAAAACGACAAAGATGTAAAGCGAGTCTTAGAGCATTGCCAGTCGTTATTCTATTGTGATCATCATAAAGCCGATAAGCTGTTTGAGCATAAGAATTTAACGACAGTAATTAATACCGAGCCCACAGTATGTACAGGGCTATTGATTAATAATATGTTGAATGATAAAAATATATTATGGGCAGTGGCTGCGATTTATGGTGATGGCTTAGACAATGTTGCTAGCGAACATGTTAAGCGTTTAGGGTTAACTCAAACACAATGTGAGCAGCTAAAAGAGCTAGGTATTTTGGTTAATTATAATGGCTATGGCAATTCAGTAGCTGACCTGTACTTTGATCCTGCCGATTTGTACCAGCGATTAATAAATTATGATAGTCCTCTTGCAGTCATTACTGACCCAAAGTCTCCCTATCAGACACTCAAGCAAGGCTATGAGTCAGACATCGCAAAAGCTGAGACAAGTGAACAGTTAGTTGATAATGACCTTATAGTGGTGATCTTAGAGGATGCACCTTGGGCTCGTAGGATAAGTGGTACTTATGGTAACCAGTTAGCAGCGACCAATCCAGGAAAGCCTGTCGTGATCGTAACTGAAAATGCTAAAGGCTCATATGCAATAAGCTTAAGGGCACCTAAAAATAATCCTTATGGTGCAAGCAATATTTGCAGTCAGTTTAATACTGGAGGTGGTCGTGAAGGGGCTGCAGGAATCAACGCACTACCAAAGAATGATTTAAATAAATTTGTAGAAGTAGTGCGCAAGTACTATACGTAGATATAAATACTATTATCTCATTATGAAGTAAGTATGCTTACTCAAAAAAAGACAAAAAATTAGCGGGATGGATTTAATATGACTAATAAAGTTAGGAAAGTAAGACATGCAGTGATACCAGTAGCCGGTTTTGGTACACGTATGCTACCTTTGTCAAAGAGTATTCCTAAAGAGCTGTTGCCCTTAGGTAATCTTCCTGTTATCCACTATGTTATTGAAGAAGCTATTGCAGCAGGCATTAAGCATATCGTATTGGTCACACATCCACAAAA
>Ga0098067_1000710_pt1 | contig 11962 bp, 7 predicted proteins | sample 26_taG_FD_92578 | JGI IMG/M metagenome (GOLD analysis project Ga0098067, IMG submission 92578) | Marine viral communities from Cariaco Basin, Caribbean Sea - 26_WHOI_OMZ | ecosystem: Environmental > Aquatic > Marine > Oceanic | place: Caribbean Sea: Cariaco Basin | collected 2014-11-09
CTGCTAACCCTACATGCCGGTGTGGTGGAATGGTAGACACGACGGATTCAAAATCCGTTGCCTATAAAGCGTGTCGGTTCAAGTCCGACCACCGGTACCATATACGAAACCCTTGAGGCTTATTGCTTTCAAGGGTTTTTTATTGCCTGGGGTTTAGTATTAACGACCCCTCTGCCCCAAACTAAATCCAAAACCTGATACTTTTATTTAAATGTTTATTTGCTCGAATGGCTCACTAAATTTGTTCACTTAACATAATAGCTCATCAGAAAATTAAGACTGTTTCCTACATCAAAAAAACACCCTCCTCCCAAGGAGGGTTTTTTATGCCTAAAAATACTTATATCACTTAAATTAAACTCAAAAACACAACCAGTTCAAATGCTTATTGCAACATCCGCTGTTCACCGCTATCCTTCTTCTATTCCCCAACCAAAATCAAGTAATCCCTTTAACTCTATTATTTTGTTAGGTAAAAATGAAAACTATCGAAGTTGTTGCTGCTATCGTTGTTCATGAAGGCAAAGTACTTTGCGTCCAGCGCGGTGAAAGTAAGTTGGACTACATTTCTAAAAAGTTTGAGTTTCCAGGAGGCAAGCTAGAGGCTGATGAAACGCTAGAGCAAGCCTTAACTCGAGAAATGTCAGAAGAGCTTAAGATGTTCGTCACTGTTGAGCGTCTCTTTTTAACCGTTGAGCACAGCTACCCTGATTTTAACCTCGTTATGCACAGCTTTATCTGCCATACCCATAGCCGCGAACTGACGCTAACTGAGCACTTGCAAGCTCTTTGGTTGGGGATAGACGAACTGGATATTTTGGATTGGGCAGCTGCGGACATTCCCATTGTTGAGCGGTTAAGAGAGTGCACGCTATGAGCATAGAAATTGATGACTTACAAAGCGCGCTTATCTCTGGCTTTATAGATCATTCTCAAGTATCAAAGCATACCTTTAAGCCAGAAATCCTAGTCAATGATGGCCATGGCAAAAAGGTCTTAACCTCTATTACCCGACACTTAAATGATTGTGACGACTTCTGGTTTTCAGTAGCCTTTGTGACGACCAGTGGTACAGCTTGTTTGAAGCAGCAACTCATTGACCTTGACAACAAACAAGTCCCTGGGCGTATTTTAGTTTCTCAGTATCTCAATTTTACTCAGCCGCAAGCGCTACGTGAGTTGCTAAAGTTCAAAAACTTAGACCTGCGTATCGCCCCAGTAAAGTCTAATTTTCATGCGAAAGGTTATTTGTTTAACACAGCAAGCCTACAGCATTTAATTATTGGTAGTAGCAACCTTACCTCCGCTGCTCTAACTTCTAATACTGAATGGAATCTAAAAGTATCTTCTAGTGCCTTTGGCGCGCTCTCGCAACAAGCCAATCAACAATTCACTCGCGAGTTTGATGCTGCAGAACCTGTCACGCCAGCATTTATCGAAGATTATGAGTTACGCTATCAGAAAACCAGAGTATTTAGGCAAGCATTAATTCAAGAAGACTCGCCAACGCATAAGAGAGACATTGCTCCCAATAAAATGCAGCAAGAAGCCTTAGAAAACCTGCAGCAATTACGTGCAGAGGGCAAAGACAAGGCCTTACTTATCTCAGCGACAGGAACAGGGAAAACCTATCTTTCTGCCTTTGATGCGCTAAGCCTTAACCCTAAACGCTTACTCTATATTGTGCACCGGGCTAATATTGCTAAAAAGGCCTTAGAGACTTATCGCACTATTTTTAATAATGATAAGACTTTTGGTCTCTATAGTGGACAAAATACTGACTCGAGCAGCGACTATATATTCTCTACTGTACAAACGCTGTCACGCGATGCGCATTTGGCTAACTTTGCTGCTGATGACTTTGACTACATTATTATTGATGAGACCCATAGAGCCAGCGCTGCTTCGTATCAAAAAATCTTAAACCACTTTAAGCCTAAATTTCTCTTAGGTATGACTGCCACGCCAGAGCGTACTGATGCTGCGGATGTGTTTGAAATATTTGACCATAATATTGCTTATGAGATTCGCCTACAAAAAGCTTTAGAGATGGATATCCTAGCGCCCTTTCACTACTACGGTATCAGCGACTTAACCATTAATGGGGAGACAGTAGAAGACACTACCTCATTAAATCTGCTAATTCGAGAAGAACGCGTAAAGCATATTTTGCATAATATTGAGCGCTATAGCTGTGATAATGGCGAGGTACGCGGGCTAGTATTCTGCTCACATATTGAAGAATGCGAGGCACTTGCTAGCGCTTTTAATAAGCATGGTTTGCGTTCTATTGCCCTTACTGGCAAACATTCAGAGCAACAACGCGACCAAGCCATAGAGCAACTAGAATCTGATGACCCCGCTATCAAACTAGATTATATTTTTACCGTGGGCATCTTTAACGAAGGTATTGATATCCCCTGTGTCAATCAAGTGGTTATGTTGCGTCCCACTGAATCGGCTATCATCTTTGTGCAGCAATTAGGCCGTGGTCTTAGAAAAGCGGAGGGAAAAGACTACCTTACCGTCATCGACTTTATTGGTAATTATAAAAATAACTTTATGGTGCCTATCGCCTTATACGGTGACGAGTCTTATAACAAAGACCGCTTAAGACGTTTACTTTCTGGTGAGAGCAATACCATCCCTGGTACTTCGACTGTGAATTTCGACAGGGTTGCTAAAGAGAGAATTTTCAAAGCCATTAATGATGCTAATTTGCAAACCAAGCGAGACTTGGTCAAAGACTATAACTTGCTGAAATATAAGCTAGGTTATGCGCCGCTAATGATGGATTTCATTCGCTATGGTGATCGAGACCCCTTCTCTTATGTGGAATACGCCAACTCGTTTTATCACTTTGCCAAGCAACAAGAAAAAGAAGCTATCGCCGATTTATCCGAAGATGAACTTAAGCTAATCGCAACTTTCTCAAAAGAGATTAATAACTGCAAGCGCGTTGAGGAAAGCTTAGTGCTCAATGCCCTTCTTACCCGACAGACACTCACCGTTGATGCGCTAAATTCGATTACTCAGGAGAAGTATGGTTATGAGATAACGCCTGAGACGTTACTCTCAGTCGTCAATAACCTTAATTTGCGCTTTATCACTGAAAAACATGACAAAACTTTAAAACCTTTAGCTGAAATCTACGGCTTTGAGGTAGTGCAATTACAAGATAATACCCTTAGCTGGCATCCTAATTTCTCGAAGTATTTAGCCAACGCAACTTTCGTTAAGTTTTTAGCCGACAGCACCTATTATGCTATTCATCAGTACGATAAAGAGTTTGAACGTGCTGACTTTATTAACGGCTTCCAGCTTTACCGTAAATACTCGCGTAAAGACGTGTTTAGAATTCTCAACTGGTCGAGCAACCCGGTCGCACAAAACGTGGGCGGTTATATGGTCAGCCCAGATAAAACCAATTGCGCTATCTTTGTGAATTACCATAAATCTGAGGATATTACCGACACTACTAAATACGAAGATGATTTTATTAATGAGTCGGTATTTAGCTGGATGTTTAAGTCTAAACGTACGCAAAACAGCCCCGAAGTGAAGTTATTTAGAGCCTATCCTGATGGGCTACGAATCCCTTTATTCATCAAAAAAGACAATGATGAAGGCAAAGACTTTTATTATATGGGCGATGTATCACCAAGGCTTGATAGCTTTGAGCAGACGTCTATTTCTGGGGTTTCTACGGTCAAGGTACAGTTTGATATGCACTCAGAGGTGCGTGGCGATATTTATAACTATCTACTCAAAGGCAGTGACTTATAAAAGCTCTAATTTTTTATTCAAAGGCTCATTGTATTTAGGCGACACCAGCTGTCGCCAAAGACACCAACCTCCCTAGACAGCCCTAACCACCCCTGCTACTATAAAAGCCCATCGTGGCTTTACCGCCATTGCCAGCACGATGAAAAATAACACTTGGTAAACCGTACTACTCTAGACGCCCTACCCTGACTCTCTCTAGTCAGAGAATACAGTCTCCCTGCAGACGCCAATCCTCACTCGGATTAAAAATTCATTTTACTATAAACAATAATATGCCAATTACTACGGTAATTAAGGGCTATCGCGTGTCGTTTGACCAAGATGTTGCACGAAACTACTGGCGATACATCTCTACTAATTTTACTTGCCCCGCAGCTACGCTCCTATTCATAAATACTACAAGGATTATAAAATGTTAGATGTATTGAATAACTCAGAGTCGATGGTATTGTTCTTTCATGGACTAGACTCGGACAATCAGACGGTAAATTTTACCGAGATTAAGCGCAAGCAAAAGCTATGCGAGACTGTAGATTATAGAAAGAACTTTGCCAAAGTTTTCGAGATTTATGACGCTTTAATCCAAGCGCATATCAAAAAATATCAGGTATTCGTATTAGCTGGAGAAGGTCTAGGCGCATGGTTTGCCAATCATTTTGCTCATAAATATAACCTACCTGCTTTATTGATACAGCCTTTAATCTATCCCAAAGAGTCTTTAGCAGAGAGTGGCCTTATTGCTGATGAGATGCGCTTGTCCTTCCCCACGAGTAATAGCAATGATGTAGCGGTTATCATTGTAGACAATGAGGATTTTTCCGATGTAGCCATAGCCAAGAGAACTTTGGTCAATCTACCGGACTCGTGGGATATTGATTATGTGAGGTATATTCCTCAGCGTGTAGGATTGGGCATTGATATCAATTACCACCTAAATATGCTGTGTGGCGATGCCATCCTAGACATTGATTTCGATCATGTCGATGAAGAAGCCTACGCTCGCTACAAGGCACAGTATTAAGATAAAGTAAGTTATTTCTGAAAATCCTAGGGTAAAAATCATCTCCGTTAGATACAGAGCAGCCCTTACAAAACCTAGCTTGTAAGGGAATTTCTATCACGGTAGATTGACCATTAAACCCTCTTTACTTCCCTCAATGACTGCTTGCTCCATAATGACTCAATGACTGCCATTTCTAAACCGTCCCCATCTGATACTCTAGCTGATTTGCCACAGCGCAAAATTATCCATCTCGATATGGATGCCTTTTTTGCCAGTGTTGAGCAGCGTGACTTCCCTGAGCTGCGCGGCAAACCCATCGTCGTAGGCGGTGACCCCAATGGTCGCGGTGTGGTGGCCGCTGCCAGCTATGAGATTCGCCCTTTTGGGGTACGCTCGGCGATGTCCTGTTTTGAAGCCAAACGCCGCTGTCCCGAGGCCATTTTTGTGCGGCCCCGCTTTGATGTCTATCGTGAGGTCAGCCAACAGATTCGCAGTATTATGCGCTCTTTGACCGACTTGGTTGAGCCGCTGTCGCTAGATGAGGCTTATTTGGATGTTACTGGGATTCAAGTGCATAAAGGCTCGGCGACCCTCATGGCGAATTGGTTACGCGCACAGATTTATGAGCAGACGGGGTTGCGTGCTTCGGCAGGCGTGTCCTTTAATAAGATGCTTGCCAAGATTGCCTCGGATATTAATAAGCCTAATGGCATCGCTGTCATTACCCCTGAGCAGGCGGATGCCTTTATTACTGCGTTACCGATTGAGCGCTTTCATGGAATTGGCAAATCGACGGCGCGTAGGATGCATGATATGGGTATCCGTAATGGCGCGGACCTAAAGGCTGCTCCTGTTGACTCCTTGGTCGATCAATTCGGCAAACGCGGGCGCTTCTATTCTGAGATTGCTCATGGTCGTGATATGCGCCCCGTGAAGTCTGAGCGCGAGTACAAATCGGTTGGCTCTGAGACTACCTTTCGCGATAATATTAGCGATACTGCTATTTTACTTGAGCAAATCTTTGAGCAAAACGCCGACGCTTTCACGCAAATGGGTAAAAAAGGCCAACAAGGTCAGACGATCACCCTTAAGATTAAATATGCTGACTTTACTCAGATTACCCGCTCGCACACCTTACATACCCCATTCCCCGATGCCGATTCTGCCCATTACTGGTTAGAGAAGTTACTAGCCGATGTACCACGGCATTTACCTATTCGCTTGGTTGGCGTGACCTACTCCACTTTAAGCAATGCAGACGAGCCTGCCCCGCAGCCAGACTTGTTTGACTATTAATTCAATCAATTTTCTGACTAATTCTTTCATAAGCTAAGATACTTTTAAGAGTTCTAACGCCATATTTATGCAAGAATGCTCCCTCCTTTCCTAAAGAAGGGCCGGGGAGGATTTCTTTTTAAACCACAACGTCAATTCCCGCCACCGCCACATTCTGCTAAAATAGCGCCACTTCAAACCCCTCTTATTTTATCTTCCTTTTAAGCCTTGCAGAGTTCTTATGACTGAGCAGCCCTACCTAAGCGTCAATGACTACGATTACGACCTTCCTGATACGCTAATTGCCCGCTACCCGCTAGAGCAGCGCTCTGCCTCCAAGCTATTGTACTTACCAGCTGGTGCCGCGCCACAAGATAGGCTATTTGCTGAATTACCAGACCTGCTTAACGCTGGCGATTTGATTGTCTTTAATGATACTAAGGTCATGAAAGCTCGGCTATTCGGGCAAAAGGATACGGGCGGTAAGGTCGAAGTTCTAGTCGAGCGGCTGACTGATGAGAGTGAGTTTACCCAAGGTCATGCACATGTGGCGCTATGTCATGTACGTGCTAGCAAAGCGCCGAAACTGGGCCAGACGTTACTATTAGCCGATGGTGCGATACAGTGCGAGATGATTGGTCGCCAAGAGAACCTATTTGTCTTGGCCTTTACTAAGCCTATCTTACCAGATTTAGAACAGCACGGTGAGCTGCCTATCCCGCCTTACTTTGAGCGTCATGCCGATGAGACCGATAATACCCGCTATCAGACGGTCTTTCATGACCCTGCGAAATTAGCTAGTGTTGCCGCGCCTACCGCCAGTCTGCATTTCGATGATGGTATCTTGCAGCAACTCCAAGATAAAGGCATTCGCAGCGCTTTTGTGACGCTACACGTGGGGGCTGGGACTTTTGCTCCGGTGAAGACGGACAATCTGCTCAATCATACGATGCACAGTGAATATGCGGAGTTGCCACAAACTACGGCCGACCTGATTAACGAGACCCATCGCAATGGCAATGCCGTGATAGCAGTGGGCACTACCGTGACTCGTGTACTCGAGACCGCATATCAGCAGACCGTGACCGCCACTTCGCCGCTCTCTGCTTGGTCAGGAGATACCGAAATATTCATCTATCCTGGCTTTAAGTTTGGCGTCATCGACCGCTTAATTACCAATTTTCATTTGCCTAAATCTACCTTACTCATGTTAGTCTCCGCCTTTGCCGGTAAAGCCAATATTGAGCAGGTCTATCAGCATGCCGTGACTCAGCAGTATCGCTTCTTTAGTTATGGCGATGCGATGTTATTGGATAAGCTTACGAGCGCTTAGACGGGCTGTGACATAATACTGCTTAGGTCAGATAGTCCAAATCTGCTAGTAATACTGTGTTGATTTTGTTATAAATGCATAGGCAAGTATTACCGATAGCTTACAGTTTGTAGTTAACGTTAGGCTATAGGTAGAGTTAAACCCTACCTCTAATTAACACTTTTCTTTTATATTTCATTTATTTAAGTAGACTTGTAGCTGGTTTAATTAGCGTTACATAGAAGGCAGTAAGCATGGCCTAATGGTCTGTAGTAATGACTTCACTTTTAGTATTTATAACAATTCGCTGATGACAAGGGATGCGCATGGCTGGGCAACGACCAAATAAGTTACGACAGGCGCTATCGTTAGCATTACTCGCTGCTATTGGCACATTGAGTATGGGTCCGATGACGCATGCGGCCGATATTGGTAAGACGGAAGTGCAATCTGCCCAGAACCAACCGCTCAGTGCCACTATTGCGGTATCGGGCATCGATATAAACGACTTTTCAGCCAGCCTAGTGGGTCAAGATATCTATCGCCAGATGGGACTGCAGCCTAACGATTCGATGGCTGTCAGATTTGAGGCGACCAGTCAAACCTCGGGGCGTATTTTGATTACCACCTCGCGACCCGTCACCGCGCCCTTTGCCGATGTTGTCATCGCTATCCGTACGCAAGACCGCCAGCAAATCATTCCTAAAACGCTATTGATGCCGCTACAGAATTCAGCGACAGCTACCCGCGTGGCGACCAACCCTCCTGCCATGACTGCCGCCAGACCTAATTTACCAGTGACCACGCCAGCGCTTGGCACCCCGTTACGGGTGAAACGCACTGCGCCACCCCCCTTATTATCCAACACCAATGCAGATGCTTTATCAGCTGTGAATTTGCCAAGACAGGCTACTGCTCCTGTTACTGCGCAGCCCAGTTATCAGCCTAGTTTCCAAAACAGTCTCCAAAACACTTACCCTGCCAATACAGGGGCCGGCATTACGACAAATAGTGCCAATAGTACAAGCACTGCGCGCAATAATCCCGTAAACGACAGACAGTTGGATATTTTAAACGTTGAGGTCACGCGTAAAATTATTGCGAGTGTACCTACAGCAGTCGCCGCTAATGCCACAGTGCCCCCTGCGAACGATTTAGCTAATAATACTCAGCTTGCCGCTACGCCTACGCAGCCTGTACCGCAACCCAAACCTCAGAATAATGCCTTTAGTAATACCGTGGTACCACCAACACCAGCGCCTGCAGTAGGGCGTTATACGGTACAGCGCAATGATAGTCTCTGGCTAATTGCTAATGAATTAGCGCGGCAGAATAACCTTGAGGTGGGTGCTGTGATGCAGCAAATTAAAGCCTTAAACCCCAATGCTTTTATCAATAATGATATTAATCAATTAAAAGCTCAAGCCCAGCTGAGTCTGCCCAATTATGAAGTCATTCCTTCGCAGCAAGGCTTGAAGGCGGCTATTGAAGCACGTAATACACGAGCAAACAGCAATAACCGTACAGTGGCCATTGCGCCTGTACAGCCTAAACCTACTGCTGCTCCGGTCGTCACTCGCACTACGACCGCAGTGACCAAAAGTAATTTAAGTAAAAAATTACCGCAAGCTACCATGACCGTGTTAGCGCCTGGTAAAGATGGCCGAGCGGACGGCACACAGACGCAAGCGTCAGCAGCTACGGGTTCAGGGATTAATAATGATACGCTCAACACCCTAAAAACGACGCGACAACAAACAGCGCAACAGGCACAGCGAGTCCGCGAAGTCACTCAACAGTTGGCGGGTGATAATAAGAAATTACAGCTGCAAAGTCAGAAGCTTGCCGAGTTAGAGGAGCGTTTAAAAGAGCTGCGTAATCGTTAAGTATCTAATTAATAATATTATTACTAATAGTCACCTATCTATAATAAGTCTATTTTTTATCGACCTATATTGTTAGTATGAAGACAGATAGGTTTTAACTTATATCATTAAGCTTATAGGGTTTATATTGGCAGCGAGCGCTTGCCGTTATTTATCTCCAAAAATAATTAAATATTGTCAGAGTCTCTGGACGACCGGTGTGGGAGCCAACATGAACAACCTTATTTATATAGCAATCGGCTTGGCTATTGTGCTTATTCTAGCCTTCGTATTATTACGCAGCAAGAATACGACACCGCCGCCGCGTAAGCCTGCTGCGGTCACACCACCAAGACCAGTGCATGACCGAGCCAGTCAAGCGGCTGTATCGGGTGCTGCTGCTGCGCCGAACTATCAAGACCGACTCACGGTTGCACAGCGTTTTATTGATCAACAGCGTTATGACGATGCGATTAGTGAATTAAAGCAGGGCTTAGGCAGCCACCCTAAAAATAAAGACCTTACCCTCAAGCTACTGAATATCTATGCGTTAACCAACCGTACTGAGGCGTTTAGTGACTTATACCAAACGATTCAGATGCAAGGGGATGCGGCAACCCTAGCAGCGGCAGACAATATCAAGTCCCTGCTAGATGAAGAGCAAGCTTCAAGTAGACCTGCTCCTGTAGCGGCCAGTGATAGCTTTGTGGCGGACAGTCATGAGGAAGGTTTAGACTTCAATCTGTTAGACGATACGACTGTTGAGCAGGCGCCTGCTGCTATAGAGACCACTGCTGCTAGCGAGGAGCTTTTAGAGCTAGATAGTGTTGAGCCAGAAGAAGAGGTGTTGTCTTTTGATGATTTGGAAAACCAACTCTTAGCAGATGATGGCCCTGCCACTCAACCAGAGCATGCCGCTACAGTTAATGCAGTCACTGCCATCGATATGGATGAAGGGCTAGACTTTAACTTTGATGATGCAGACACTGAGAGTTTGTCATTAGAGACCTCCGAGCCTAAGCAACCTGTCGCAGACGACAGCGCCTTTAGCCTAGAGTTAGACGAGCCAGCAACTATTACGACAACATCAGAGACCGTAGTCACTGATGATGCTTTTAGCCTAGACGATGACTTCGACTTCTCTAGCAGCTCAACATTAGATAGCTCAACGGTAACTAGCGATGCTCCTGCAGAAGATGCTCCGCAAACGGCAACAAATGACTTTTTAGAGCTGGATAATTTAGTCGCAGAAGACACCACGACAGACTCTCTAAATACAGAGTTGGCTGATGCCGCAGCGGCGACCCAAACGATTGAACTCGATGCTACTGATATGGAGCATAACGAGCTCAGTTTTGCGGATATCGAAAACAATGAATTGGGCATGGATGACGACTTCTCGTTTACTACGGACGCGGTCACTACAGAAGAGCCTGCCCCTACAGACACCACCCCATCTTTCTCATTAGAGACGGAAGAAGCGTCTGACTTTACCGCAGATAGCTTGGCAATCGAAGAGCCAGTAGTAGCAAACCCTGTCGCTGAGTCAGCACCTGCTGCAGCTGTTGCTGAATTGGCCGATGTTGCACCTACTAGCGCTGATTTTGCAGAGACCGCTCAGCCTGCTGAGACGCCCGTTAGCACCCCGGATGACAGTCAGTTTGCTGCAGATTTCGACTATGTAAATGAGTTAGACAGCGTGCAGGTCACCATTGATTTGGCAGCGCAGTATTTAGAGTTGGGCGAGTATGAGAGTGCTAAGCGTCTGCTCAAGGAAGTAGCGAATCAAGGCAATGCTGAACAGCAGTCGCAAGTTGAGTCCTTATTAGCCAGAGCGGTTTAAGAGAATAACCAGTGTGAACTTAACCTAGTTATTATCTCTACTTAATCCGTTTTAAAAACGCATAAAGCCTCGGTTTTATGCGTTTTTTAATGGTATTATTCTCCTTATCTTCTCTCCCATTTTATCTATTTTGAGCTCTGATTCATCATGCCTTCATCCAAACTTACTAATAATGATTCTGCTACAGCTAATAATAACAACGTCCAACTAATCTACGCTGGCGGCACTTTTGGTTGCCATGGTAAACCGCTATCGCCGATTGCCGCGGCTGAGTTTTTACCTATCGTAGAGCAGCTTTTAGCGGAGCAATACTTACCGCAAACCCGTTGGTTAGCCAACTCATTAATCAAAGACAGCAGCCAATTAACGCCTAGCGACTTTGTGCATTTTTATCAGTTAATTTTAGCGGCGTATGCCACAGGTCAACGCAGCTTCGTGCTGATTACCGGTACGGATAGCTTGAGCTATTTAAGCACTTTTTTAGCCGAGGCTTTTGTCGGTAGCGATATTTGTATCGTCGTCACTGGCAGTATGCGTCCGTTGTTCAATCCTGACCAACTCGAGGGCTATGTAGTCGATGACCAGTCGGATGCTTGGGGCAACTTAGTAGAGTCTATCAAATTAGCCGCTCATGGCGAGCCTGGTGTTCGCGTTTGCTTCGCCGGGGAGAACTGGCAGGCACAGACCGTGCAAAAAATTCACAGTCACGACTTTATGGCCTTTACCGGGCATCGCCGCGCCGCCTATCCCGCTAATAGCTATAGCAAAATTCTACCGGATACTCGTAGACAGCATTGGTTAGATGATCAGATGGACGTGAATGCGCAAATCATCGAGCGTAGCACACAGGCGGCAGTCTATCCGCTGTATTGCATGCC
>Ga0098067_1000717_pt1 | contig 11905 bp, 9 predicted proteins | sample 26_taG_FD_92578 | JGI IMG/M metagenome (GOLD analysis project Ga0098067, IMG submission 92578) | Marine viral communities from Cariaco Basin, Caribbean Sea - 26_WHOI_OMZ | ecosystem: Environmental > Aquatic > Marine > Oceanic | place: Caribbean Sea: Cariaco Basin | collected 2014-11-09
CGTTAGTAATAAGCTCACCAATGCTTGTAGAGAAATATTAGCTATAGAGCTACCATGGCTGATTAGTTGCTTTGGAAAGATTGAAGATATTAAAGTATTTAAGACTAAGATTAGTTCACTTGAGATAGATTATGATGATACTTATCAATTACTGATGCAACATTGTAGTGGTGTCATTGGAAGCCTGGCAGTAAATGTTGTATCAAGAGTTGCCAAAAGAGATTTTGAAGTTGTTGGAGAGCAATGTCAATTAAGCTGGGATGGCACACCTAATGGACTATATGTATTTGAGCAAGACACTAAAGCGATGACTCAAGTAAAGTTATATGACAGTCACGAACATCTAGAGTCATATACAAAATCTATAGTAGAAGATGCGTATTTAGAAGAGTTAAAAGAGTTTGTTAAGTATCTAACTCAAAGCGACTTTGTACCAGAATATAGTTTTGAACAAGATTATAGTGTAATCGAGGTTATTAATCATATTGAGAGTCAATTATGAGAATTTTATTTTTTGGCTTAGGATCAATTGGTCAGCGCCACTTAGATAATTTACAAGCTATTTTAAGTGAACGTCATTTAGAAGCTACTATTGAAGCCTTTCGTAGTTACCCCGTTAAAGAAATAGATGGTCACTTTACTAAAGTTAAGATGCTTTATCATCCAGATGAGATTGTGGGTGACTACGATATAGTTTTCGTTACTAATCCAACTAATCAGCATTATTCCACGCTTATACAAATGTTTGATCGGGCAAAGTATTTCTTTATCGAAAAGCCTGTTTTTGAATCAGTAAAGAGTATCGAAAAAATAATTACTAAGAATGAGCAATGCTACGTAGCCTGCCCATTGAGACATAAGTTGATATATAAAAAACTTCATGAGCTTGTCAATGCTAATAGTGTGCATTCTGTAAGAGTTATTGCTTCTTCTTATTTACCTAGCTGGCGAACTAGTGACTATAGAAATTCATATAGTGCTCAGATTAGTCAAGGTGGTGGTGTTGAACTAGACTGTATTCATGAGCTTGATTACATTATTGATCTATTTGGACTACCTAATCAAAGCTATAGCACTATAAAAAAAGTTTCTAACTTGGAGATTAGCTCAAACGATCATGCTAGCTATCTACTAGATTACGATGATAAAGTAGTAGAGTTGCACTTAGATTACTATGGTAAATATAATCGAAGAAATATAGAGCTCATTACAAATAAAGGTCTAATTGAAGTTGATTTTATTAAAAATACTATCAGTCAAGATGGTAACGTTATTGAGACGCTACCTGAAGAAAGAAATGATTTTTATATTAATGAAATGAACTATTTTATAGACCTAACTTTGCAAGGTACTGTCAATATCAATACTCTTAAACAATCATTAGAAACTCTGAAAATTGCAATAGGCGAAGCATGAAAAGTTTATTATTTACTATCTGTGGTAGAGCGGGATCGAAAGGACTCAAATCTAAAAACTGTTTAGATCTGAGTGCTCTACCTTTAGTACTTTATAGTATTTCAGTTATCGATTTATTCAAAAAATATTCAGAATATCAAGTAGCTATTGCCTTGAATACTGATAGTGAAGAGCTGCGCAGTATTGTTGAAAATCATTATGATGTCTCTATGGTTCCTAGAAAGGCTGATATCGCGGATGACAGTTCAAGTAAGTATGAAGTAATCAAAGATTGCTATGCTTATTTAGTTAGTCAAAATCAAAGCTTTGACTTTGTTATTGATTTAGACATTACCTCACCGCTCAGAAAGTTAGATGATCTTATCAATATAGTGGGTACGATAGCTGATAATGATTATGACTGTGTATGCTCTGTCGTCGAATCAAGAAGAAATCCTTATTTTAATATGGTTGAGAAAGTTGGTAATAGTATCCGGCTAGTTAAGCCTGCAAGTTACACTGCTAGACAGCAGACACCAAGAGTTTATGATCTCAATGCTTCAATGTATGCATTTACACCAAAGTATTTACAGAAACATGGCTCAATATTCGAAGGTAATTTGGGTATTGTAGAAATGCAGGATTATTGTGTACTTGATATTGACTCACCAGAAGACTATGAATGGATGCAAGTTATACATAAAGTATTGATTGAAAAAGATAATGGTATTAAAAATGTTTATAGTAATATTTCGAATTTAGTAAAAAAGGGTAGTTGATATGTCATTTCAAAGAAAACTAAATAAATTAAAAAGAGATCCTAAAGCTTTTTTTGAGGACTCAATTACTAAACAGTATAGCCGTGCTTATGAAATAATTAGCACTGTGAAGAAAAGTAATGAAGATACTATAAATAAGAAGTCTTCTCTTAATGTGAAATCTTCTAGTAATACTAGTCCAAAAGTTATAGTTAATAAGGCTTTGACTATAGTAGAAAATGCTCAGCTTAACGTTAAAGCAAAGAATAAGCCAAAAACGAAACTCTTCAAAGATTATTTTGAGGAAATAACAGTCTTTACACAACAGTTTGATGTTAACAGCTTGGAGTTGAACGACAAAAAAATATGGCCATATCTAAGAAATAATTTATGGATACATATGAATTTTGTTGCTATAGGAAAAAATAATTGGAAGAATGTCAGTTCAGTTCATATTTATAACTCTAAGAATACTCAGGTCAATGATGAATTTAGAGATGTAGCCATAGCTCAGTATAATGCGAAAGAGTTGGTGGATTTAGATAATGTTAAGGCTGATATAATATTCTTAGTAAATATGAACTCTTCAGAGCAAGTTGTCTTAGAAAACGGTAAGATTTACCATCGAGTTACTGATCCTTTTTATGAAGTAGCTAAGAAAGTAGCTAACACAATCAAGCTAGAGTTTGTCAAGTCAGGATCTAGCTCAATATCTTTAACACAAGATTATACTCATCCAACAACTATCGTTCTACCTCCAAAGATTGAAAGAGTGGGCTACTCTAGCGATTTTAAAATTCATCCTGCGTTATCAAATACCATGAAGCAGTTCATCCCTTCATTGAACCCAATGACTGAGTCACTTCTCAAGGAGAATATGGACTATGAGCTTCATCTAAAAGAATATTATAAGGAAGTCTTAGGTAAGATCAATCCTAAGATTATTTTTCTATATGCTTTTCATTATAATGCACCTCTCATATCTGCAGCAGATGAATTAGGTATTTTAACTGTTGATATACAGCATGGATTACAAGTAGGTTGGAATCCTCTCTATACTAATTATGATGAGATGCCACTTGAGGGCTACCCAGAAATCCCTGACTATTTTGCAGTTTGGGGTGAGAAAGAGTTCAACAACATCCGGTACTCAATACCTTCAGAAAAGCACCAACCCATATATATGGGTGCGCCTTGGCTAGAAAAAATTAAGAAAATTCCTTCAAGTATTTCTGAAGGTGTTTTAAGCGTATTAAGCGATGATAAGTATGAACACAAAATACTTATTGTGATGCAGAATCAAAAAATAATCCCAAAAATATATAGAGATATAATTGATGCAACTAAGAATGAGAATATTCTTTGGGTAATCAGACATCATCCTAAGTGTGAGCCTTTTTCGAGTTCTGACTTTTCTACCGTGAACAAAAATGTTTTGCTGGATGCTGAAATTGATAGTGTTTTATTTAGCGAACTCTTCAAATATATTAACATAACTATTTCTGAGGGTTCAGCCTTAGCCGTAGAGGCGAGTTATTTTGGTATTATTAATATTGTAACTAGTAAGATGGGAGTCGAGAACTATCAAAAAGAAGTTGACGACGGAATATTTTACTATTTGGAGTCAGCGCACCAGTTTAATAAGATAATAGAAGATATACAGTTCAAGGAAGATAAAACAGACTCTGAAAAACTATTCAAAAAAGTCAATACAGAGACTTTTATTCATGACTTGTTATTAGCATCTAAGTCTAAAAAATCTAGACATTCTAATATTAAGAAAAAAAATAAGAGAGATGTTATAGCAGCAAAAATTAGTGTGGAATCTGAAATAGTAGCAGGTTTAGAGAAAGCTTCTTACTTGGCAAATAGTTTCAAATTAGATAAAGCTATTGAGATATTTAAAAATACGCGCCAGTTATTGACCAGTTTACCTAGTGCTAAGCTTGAGTATGATAAAGAACAGATGCTCTGGATTAAGGACGCTAGGGTATTTCAACGGAAAGTTAGAGAGACCTTTGGCATATCTCGTGGCAGAGAAGACGTGATACTAATTGGAGATTCATTAGCATTACCAAGGCCTTTAGAAGTAAAAAATATAAACTTTGGTATGACACGTTCTTATGCTTATATGTTTAATAATAATAGCCATGGTTTAAAGCTAATGCCATGGGCTCAAAGATATTTAACTACTACCCAATTATTGAATAAGTGGGATGATTTAGTAGAAATAACTTTGAATAAGCATCTGGTGATACATTTGGGTATCAATGACTCTGCTGAAAGAATTTTCTCTGAAGAGCAAAGAACAGCAATGGCTTCCTTATCTCCTGATATCAAAAAAAGAATGCTTGAATTTGCTAAAGTTTACCGCAAAGAAATCATTCTATCTCAGGATAATTTTAGCTATGTTCCTTATGAAATTTTTGTATCAAACGTTGATAAGATAGTAATGCGAGCATTGGAAGGGGGAGTCAAATCCGTCACATTTATAAGTATCATTCCTTTCCCTGAGTCTCATGAATTTACTTCGCCAGGAGCAATTAATAATTGTAAGCGATATAATTTAGTATTAGAGCAAGCAGCAGAAAAATTCGAAAAAGTTAAGTTTTTAGATATAACAGAAGTACTAACAAGTGTGAAAAAAAATGCGGGAATATTAAGTGATAATGTTCATTTGAGTATTCCAGGACATCGTGCATTAGCTACAGCTATATTTTCTAAGCTCTCTATAGAAAGGGACAATGATAAAGTATATCGAGCTGCTCTAATAGGGGTAGGTAATTTAGGTAGCAGGCATCTACAAGGTCTCGCTAGATCTAATAATAAACTGGCTATTGAATGTTTTGAGCCAAACCAAGCTAATATCGATCAAGCTTTCGAAAGATTTAAAGAAGTAGGAGCTAATGAAAATATTACTCTTAAATTTGTAAGTGACTTGCAAAGCTTATCAGAAAATATCGATATAGCTATTATTGCTACTAATTCAGATATTAGAGCGAAGGTAGTGACAGAATTGCTCAATACCAAAAACATAAGAAACTTAATTTTAGAAAAAGTGCTTTTCCAGGATTCTTTAAGCTATACAGAAATTGATAGTTTAATTGAAGAGAAAGGTGTAAATGTTTGGGTTAACCATCCAAGAAGAATGTTTGATATTCATAAGCCTTTCTTGTCGGAGATTAGAGAGGCAAAAAAGCTATCCTTTCAAGTGTCAGGGGTAAACTGGGGCTTAGGCAGTAATGGCCTACACTTTCTAGATTTTCTTACTTGGATAACAGATACTGAAGAGCAAGATATCGAGCTAGAATGGAATAGAATTGGACGTACTGTTGAACAGTCGAAACGCCCACAATTCAAAGAGGTGTTTGGAACTATTTCAGGCAGCATCAATAATAGTATGAGCTTTTCACTGACATCTCTACAGCCGGTTAACAGCGAAGTTCAGCTTCCTACCATCACAATAGTTTCAGATTCTATCAAACTGTTTATAGATGAGTACAATGGTGTCGTTAATTATGCATATGCAGTAGATAACTGGAAATGGCATATCTTAGAAGGTGAATTTCCACTATTATTTCAGAGTGAAATGACTTCTACCGTTGTAGATAGTATTCTCGAAGAAGGTAAATGTGCTTTACCTTCTTATAAAACTGCAATGTGGCTGCATCTACCATTCATTAATACTATTAAGTTAGGCATTGAGGATTTGGAAAGTGAGAAGTTAACCTATTGCCCAATTAGTTGATATGTATTTTCAAAAACCAGTTTTGAACTTTTAGATGTTAATTATTATATACAGTAATGCATATTTGTTGCTGTTCAATGTGTCCCAATAAGTTTAAAGATTTTTAATAAACTTCAGCTTATAGTTTTTAGATATCAAAATATTTAGTTTATAAGTATTGTATTTTTTTGAATAAAATGTGAGTATTTAATATGTCAAAAGTTTGGTTGGTTGGTGCAGGTCCAATGGCACAAGAATATGTGAAAGTTTTTAATGACATTGGTTTAGATTATTTAATAATTGGAAGAAGTGAAAGTTCTGCCAACCAAATTAGATCTATGACAGTGTCTGAAGTTATAGAGGGTGGTTATGAACAGTTTTTGAGTAGTAACCCGAACTGTCCGCAGTTTGCAATTGTATGTTTGCAAGTACACCAATTAGCAGATTGTGCAGTTGCTCTTTTACAATATGGTATAAAGAATATTTTGTTAGAGAAGCCAGCAGGAAACTCTAAAGACGAGATATTAGTATTAGCTGAACTAGAGAAGAAATACTCTGCTAATCTTTTCGTAGCTTACAACCGTCGTTTTTATAGCTCAGTATATAAGGCTAAAGAAATTATTGAGCAAGATGGCGGGTTATCGTCTTGTCATTTTGAATTCACTGAATGGTGGCATAAGATTAAAGATTTAAATAAACCAGTAGAGGTTTTTGATAAGTGGTTAATTGGTAATTCTAGCCATGTAATTGATATGGCTTTTCATTTAATTGGTAGACCAAAAGAAATATCTTGCTATTCTTCAGGTAGTGTAGAGCATCATAACAAATCAGGTGTTTTTGTTGGTTCTGGAATATCTGAAAGTAAGGTTTTATTCAGTTATATAGCTGATTGGAGTGCACCTGGTCGATGGTCTATTGAGCTTTTGACTCCCAAGCATCGTATTGTCCTAAAGCCGCTCGAAGAGGTAAAAGTGATTAAACTAGGGACTGTGAATGAAGAAGCTGTTGTTATTGATGATGCACTAGATAAACAATTTAAGCCAGGATTGTATAAACAAACGATTGCATTCATAAACTTAGACACTACTATCTTGTGTACTATGAAAGAGCAGGCTAAAAATGTCGAGACATATTATAAAATAGCGAACTACTAAGTATATGAAACAAAGAAAAGCTCTAATTATTTCTGATTTTGATTCACGAATTGCTTGGTGCAATGGATTAGCATCTAGATTAAAATTTCTTGACTTCCACATTACTTTTGCGGCTCTTAATAGTGAAGATGACTTGTCACAAAGGGTAATTAGTGACAATATTGATACATTTAAGTATGTCGAGTCCTTTAACGATTTGGATAAGGTTTTTACTGAAGAGTACGGATTAATAGTTCTTATGGTAGGTGGCGGCATGTATCTAAAGATATATGACGTCTTCAAGAAATGCTATCAAGGTGCTATGTATAGACCAGTAATTATTAGTGGGTTTAATGGTATTGAAGATGTCGCAGATCCACAAGGTATTTTGGTCAGATCTATGTCTGACTATATTTGTATTAATAGTTTGAGCTTCTTTGAATATGCACAAGATTTATTTAATAAGTACTTGCTAGATGCTCAGCTAGTAAGAACAGGTTTTATTAGAGATTATTGGAACAAGTATACTCTCTATAAACCGGATAGTATTAGAAAGGTAATGTTAGTATTGCAGCCGGGAATTCTAGATCACCCTAAACAATTGAACTATTTAGGTGATAAAATAAGACAGTATCATGAACGCCATCCTGATCGAGAGATAATAATAAAGGCTAGAGGAAGAAAAGACATACCGCATGTTAACTCTGCAGTTGAAAAAGATTTTTACATGGATTTTTGGCATAAAGTAGCTTCAAAAATAGGGTCAAGAGTTACCGTATGTTACGAGGAAACTGAAACTATACTTGATGAAATGGATGTCGTAATTAGCTTTACTTCGGCCGTGTTGATTGAGGCATTAGTCCTGAATAAAAAAGTTGCTGCACTTTCAGATTACGGTATATCAAAGAGTATAGGTAACTCATTTTTAATTGATAGCGACCTTCTAATACCATTTGAAGAAGTGCTACAAGATAACTTCCCTAAAGTTAATAGTAAATGGAAAGATGTATGGTGTTTATTTGAACCCAATCTGTTAGATACTTTAATTATAGATAGCTATCGTTTGTATGAAATGCAGAGCACTAAAGGTAAACTTCCTTTGAAAGTTGGTTTTTATAATGAAAAAACACATCCATATTTATTCTTATTCAAAAATGAAGATCCTAAAGATGTGGTGTCTTCAATCTCTGCTTTTAAGAAATTTAAAAACAAAATAAAATGGCTAAAAAAATATAAGGAAAGTAATAATGGGTCAGATTATTGGAGGCTATTCTAATCTATTAGGTATGCTTTATAGGCAATTAGAAAATTTATATGGGTTAGATGAAGAAGAGCGAGAAGTTATTGATAATAAGTTAACAGAGAGTACTGATTTAATTTTTAATCACTTCTCAAGAGTTGAAAATAAGTATTTTTCTAGTGATTGTGGCGCGATATTAGATCCTCTCAATTCTACACAGTATTGTATACTCTTGTATAAATTATCTAAGATGGTGCATCATAAACAATTAGCAGATAAGCTTTATCTTTTAAATAAAGTACTTAACAGTTGTGATATTTATCATGGCATAGATTTACCTCAGTTTTTTCTTCCAGAACATCCTGTTGGTACTGTATTAGGAAGAGCAAAATATAGCGATTATTTTGTGTTTCAGCAGAACTGTACAGTAGGCGGTAATAGGGGAGTTTATCCGACTATTGGTTCTCATGTTTGGATGTTTGCGAACACGTCCATAATAGGCAATTGCCAAATAGGTAGCAATGTTTACGTAGCCGCAGGTACGCAAATTAAAGATGAAAATATTCCCGATAATTCATTGGTTTTTGGTTCTTCACCGAATTTGATTATTAAGCAAAGGACAACAGATTATTTTGAAAAAAGAAGTCCTTTTAGTTTGTAGCAGTGCTTGAAAGTACATAATGTACTTTTGTAAGAACATAGTATATTTTAGCAAGTGAATATTTTTGAACCTTTCTGTTTTTTAGTATCCATTCATAATAAAATGGTCGCCCTAGTACAGTAACATTTTTACCTCTCAACAATGCCTCAAGTCCACCTAATGATGTAATGGTATAAACGTGGTCTATTGTTTCCAAGGCATCAACCAAATGAATCGATTGAGTTAGAATAAGACAATCCAACTCAGTAAGTGTACTGATGATAGAGGGATCGTTAAGTGTCATCGGATGTGGCTTAATAATAATTTGTGCTTCAGGATTTTCTTCAATTGCTCTACTGACTACGTCAAGTAGAGTAATGCCAACACCACCACCGTATTTCAATGAATCATCATGAGGTACTTGTCCCAATATTAATATACGCTTTTTATTCTTAATGCCATATATTAAATCTATATCGATATAGGGCTGATGATTATATTTGCTAACTCGATGCGTAACATAATAGTCAAGCATTTCTTGTGCCAGTACATCATCATAACCATCTTGCTCAAAATCAAAATTGACCATTAAATCTGTAAGATCATTAGGGCGTGTGGTATCGAAATAAGGTGCTTGGCTATCTATCACAATAGATAAAGGCGGTGAGCCATTTTCATCGTTTGGACTGGAGCGGATAAAGCCATCTTCTAAAAAGAAAATATCTAAATTTTGCTCTCGTGCATATTCAATGAAGTATGCAGGAGCTTTATATCCCCAAATATATATAACTGGATTGATATTCTGAATGAACGGCTTAAGTAATAGATTGAAATAGCGTTCACTAAAATGTCTTTGTATTTGGTAGTGCTTATGCTCGAAAACCCAGTCACCAACTATGTTTTGCCATGGCATCATCCCAATGACGAGAGCTAAGCGTTGCTTCGACTTACGATAATGCAAATAGTGTTGGCAATAGGCATCTATAAGTGGACGGATATAGTATTTAATGTTCATAAGCTAAGGCGCGTCTTTGCTAATGTGAGATGGTTCTATCAGGGCAAACTCTTGCCGCATCGTTTTAAATAGATATATTGGATAACAACTGATTTGATTATATTGTGACTGTTCATTTTAGCAGCTTATTAGTTGATTAACGATGATTGCTAATACTTCTTATGCGATAATCTTACGGCTTATAAGTAGACGAATCGAGAATAGTAAATTTAGTCCAGCTATTTTATAGAGAAGAAATTATATGAATTTATGTGTGTTAGGTAGTGGAACTATGGGAAGAGGCATAGTGGCATTTTTTGCGCAAATGCCATTTGTTGGTCATGTTTATTGGTGGGGTAGGCAAGATGGTGAAATTGCCAATCAAATCAAAATATTACGACAAGATTTGTTAAGACAGTGTAAAAGAAAGAGCTTTACTGAAGAACAAACCCAAATGATTATTGAGAAAGTGACCATTACACATGATGTTGAAGATTTGAGTGGTGGTGATTTTTATATTGAGGCTGTTGCTGAAAATTTAGAAATCAAGAAAAAAGTGTTATCAAGTTTGAACGGAGTGTTACCAGTTGATGCGATAGTTGCAAGTAATACTTCATCTATATCAATTACTGAGCTTTCTATGTGTTTAAGTCGGCCTGAACAATTTATTGGTATGCATTTCTTTAATCCTATATCTGTTATGAAGTTAGTAGAATTAGTTGTTGGTTTAACAACCTCAAATGAAACATTAGAAAAAGCAAAGAAAATAGTTACGGATTTGGAAAAGTCTTTTGTAGTGGTGAATGATGCACCTGGTTTCATCGTTAATAGAATGTTAATACCATTAATTAATGAAGCAATAGCTATATACTCTGAAGGTGTGGCGCTCAAAGAAGATATTGATGCTGCAATGAAATTAGGAGCAAACCATCCTATTGGACCAATAGCGCTGGCTGATTTGATTGGCACTGATGTTTGTCTATTTATCATGGAAACCTTACATCAAGAAACAGGTGACCCTAAATATCGTGCTCATCCTCTATTACGGCAATATGTTCGAGCTGGTCGTTTAGGTAGAAAAGTACGCCGAGGATTCTATGAATACTAAACCTGACTTCGAACTGGTAGATATCGATAGTAGCTCTGAATTGAAACCTTATTTCGATTTAATAGCAGAGTTATTTTTGGAGTCTTTTGGCAAGTCTTTATCAAGTGAGTTGTGGAATTGGGCTTATCAGATAAACCCTTTTGGTGATCCGATTGTTTCTATGGCTTTTGATGGTGATAAGTTAGTGGGTCATTATGCTGTGATTCCCATGGATTTACATAGCAAGGACAAGAAAATTAAAGGATACCTGTCTATGACAACAATGGTTTCCATCGATTTCAGACGGCATCAACTGTTCAGAGTTTTAGCTGAACGAGTGTATAGTCGAATTGAAAATCGAAATGAGCCAGCTGTTGTATTTGGTTTTCCCAATAATCAATCTGCACCTGGTTTTGTAAAAAGACTAAAGTGGGAGATAAGCGATAGCTTTCATGTGGTGGCGTTGCAGCCGACTGATATAGATCAAGCGCAATATTTGTCAGAACAGTCAAATGATTCAGGATATCATTTAGACTTGGAAAATAAAATAATAGCTAATTGGCGTAGTAATAAGCCACATCAGACTTGGAAAATTTGTAATGGTTTAGGTATAAAACAACATGCTGATGGCTACGATCTTATGTATATTGGTGTTGATGCGGATTTATCTAAAATGTCTTTACCTAGTACAGTGCATGCTATTATGCCTATAACTAAAAAAGAAGCCTTCGAACTTGGCTGGGAAATAAACTTTCCATACCGTTTTGGTTATCGTCTATTCAACACACAGCAACGCCCGAAATTCTTTGTTCAAATGTGTATGTCGGATGTTTTCTAATACAAAGGATAACTCCAATTCTTAATTGTTCTAGATATGATCTGTTAATCTCACTACCTTCAAATCTATAACGCAATTCACAAGTTAAGCTAA
>Ga0098067_1000723_pt1 | contig 11863 bp, 11 predicted proteins | sample 26_taG_FD_92578 | JGI IMG/M metagenome (GOLD analysis project Ga0098067, IMG submission 92578) | Marine viral communities from Cariaco Basin, Caribbean Sea - 26_WHOI_OMZ | ecosystem: Environmental > Aquatic > Marine > Oceanic | place: Caribbean Sea: Cariaco Basin | collected 2014-11-09
CTACCGCTACCGCCACAAATCAATACTCAAAAAGTGCTTTTAGCGGTGAGTGCCGATAAGGATGTGGATGGTTTTCACCCTACCAACTTCGGAAAAATGTCTCTCGACATGTCCTCCTTTATACCGGCAACACCGTTTGGGATCCTTGAGATGCTTGAGCGTTACAACATCCCAACCAAAGGAAAACACACCTGCGTGATTGGTCGTAGTTACATAGTGGGAAGACCTATGAGTATACTTATGGGGAGACAGGGATTCCCGGGTAATTCTACGGTAACTCTTACTCACGAATTCACAAAAAACATTACTCAAATCACTTCACAGGCCGATATCATCATCATTGCTGTAGGGATTCCTAACTTCCTGAAAGCAGAAATGGTAAAAGATGATGCTGTGGTAATTGATGTGGGAATAACCCGCGTTCCCGATGAAACCAAGTCAAAAGGTTACAGGATCACGGGTGATGTCGATTTTGAAAATGTTTCACAAAAGGCAAGTTACATTACTCCGGTGCCCGGTGGAGTTGGGCCTATGACCATTGCCATGCTTCTTAAAAATACACTGCTGGCCCGGGAGGAGCACCGTGCAAGAAGTAATGCTAAATAAATACAGGTTTAGGCGTTTAGTAATTTAGCCTCATCGATTTTCCAGTCGAGATAAGCATGTAAATCGGATTCAATGAACCGAACGGCGATTGTGAAAAGCGCAAAATCGTCTACATAGCCTACTCCCGGAAGAAAGTCGGGTAGCATATCCATTGGATTAAAAACGTAGAGCAGGGTCAATCCTATAGCGGCAATTGTGAACCACGGCATTTGATTGTATTCTCCTTTTCTATAGTCTTTAAGCATGCCAAACATAAGCTTTCCCAGTTCGGCATATTTTTTCATGCCCGCACCTTTTAACTTTTTATCGATGGCATCTTTGTTCTTCATGACCATATCCAAATCCCCTTCATTAACTTTAGAAACTTCGGTCTCCAGATAGTCTTTGTTGATCTTCTTCTTTACATTTTCTAACATAGCATTTTTGTTTTATGGTTAAAGTTTGTTTTCTGTTTTTCCGTATTCATGCTTGTATATCTTTAAGATAAGCAAAAACAGAGATACGAGCAAAGGCCCGAAAATAAGCCCTATAAACCCAAACAATGGCACCCCAACCACAACCCCAAAAAGAGTAATAAGCGGGTGTACACTGGCAAGGCGGTTAAGTATGTACAGCCTTAAAATATTGTCTGTAATCCCCACGATCACAAAGCCATAAATTACAATAAAAACCGCCTGCCATTCCATGCCCATTGAATAAAGCAGAATGGTAACAGGAACAATTCCTATGGCGGTACCAATAAAGGGTACCATGGCGCCAATGGCAGTAATTACGAACCAGAACAAGGGGTCGGGTACGCCTACAATGAGGTAGCCAATTAATGCAACTATTCCCTGGAAAAAAGCAACCAGGGGAATACCAAGAGCATTAGATTTTACCATTTCATTGCCTTCGTGGCCTATAACCTCAAGATTGTTTTCACCCAAAGGGATGTAAGAAATGACCATATCTTTAAGCCTGTCGCGGTTCATCAACATATAATACAGCAAAAAATACATAATACTTATTGCTATAAAAGCGTTAAATGTGCCGGCACCAAGAGACTGGAGGTTGCTCGAGAGCCAATTGGCCACCCGGGCCGAATCAATACTCTGGCTAAGATCATAACCCACATAGATCTCAGCTTCATTAATTTGATCCTTTACTGCCTGCAACACCATTTCTGAATTTGTTACAGCCTTGCCTATTTTTGAAGTGAGCATGATGGCAGTAAGGGTGATGGGTACCAGGATCCCGACGAAGGAAAGGAACATGAGCAAAGCGGCTGCCAATACAGGTTGCCACCGCTTTTCTACCAGCCAGGTCATAGGCTTTCTGAGCACAACATAAAGGGTTATTGCCCCCAGTACCCCTGAGAGATAAGGTAAAATCTCCCGAAAGATTAAATCCAGCATGAATAAAATGAGGAGTAGTACGAACAGTTGTCGCACTAAAGATGGTTTTAATCTGTTCATTGAAAAGTAATTATTTCTCGAATAACTGGTCTATATTTTTAAAAGCTTTGAATTCCAGCGCGTTTCCGCAGGGATCTTTAAAGAACATGGTGGCCTGTTCTCCTGCCTGTCCTTCAAACCGAATGTATGGCTCTATGACAAAATCAACATCCTTTTCTTTTAGTTCCTGCGAGAAGGAATTAAAAGTTTCCCAATCCAGCACCACCCCAAAATGTGGGATGGGCACATCTTTCTCGTCTACAGGATTACTGCCGCTATTGTCAATTTCAGAAGCAGCTTTGTAATGTATTACCAGTTGATGTCCAAAAAAATTGAAATCTACCCAGTGATCACTACTTCGTCCTTCTTCCAGGTTTAAGGTTTCTCTATAAAATTTTCTTGCCTTTTCCAGATTGTCTACCGGGATGGCTAGGTGAAAAGGTTGGATCTTCTGCATTTTTTTAATGGTTGCGTAACGCGTTGATAAGTTCTTTTTTGCTCATTTTTGAACGTCCTTCTATCCCCACCTCTTTGGCTTTTTTATAAAGATCGTCTTTGCTACGGTCTTCATATTTATCGGCCTTACCGCCTTTCTTACCTGTGTTCTCAGAATTGGCTATTCTTGCAGCTTTCTCCTTACTTGCCCCTTTATCTTTCAGGGCTTCGTATTGATCTTCGTTCTTGATGCGATTGTCTGGCATATCTTTTTTCTTAAAAATAAGCAGATATGCTCAATCATTTGCTTAATTGAGTGTTAAGATTCCCGGTTTCTTCTTTTACTTCGGAAGTTTTTCTGATTCTCCGGATTTTTCCCGAAGGTTTTCTTAGAAGTGGTATTGGAGGGTTTAGTCTTTGAACTCGCTGGTTTTTGCTCAACAGAAGCATCTTCTGTTTTACTTGATTCTCCCGTTAAGCGATCAAGGTCGTCCAGTTCCTTTTGGGTGAGATGACGATACTGCCCCACCGGCACATCAAGTTCAATATTCATGATGCGTATTCTCTTTAGCTTTACTACTTCATAACCCAGATACTCGCACATTCTGCGAATTTGCCGGTTTAAACCCTGGGTGAGGATAATCCTGAAAACAAATTTGCTCAATTGTTCCACCTCACACTCGCGGGTAACGGTGTCTAAAATGGGAATTCCTGAAGACATTCTTTTTAGAAAGTCAGGCGTGATCAATCGGTCTACAGTAACTATGTACTCTTTTTCGTGATTGTTTCTCGCTCTAAGAATTTTATTGACAATATCCCCGTCGTCGGTGAGTAAAATCAGACCTTCACTGGGTTTGTCGAGTCTGCCAATGGGGAAGATTCGGGTAGGGAAATTTATATAATCTACAATATTCTTCTTTTCCGCCTGATTTGTAGTACAAACAATACCTATAGGTTTATTGAAAGCCAGGTAGACGTTGTCTTTTTTTGGAGGCACAATGAGTTCGCCGTTCACCCGCACTTCATCTTCGGGGCTAACTTTTGTTCCCATTTCGGGAACCTTGTCGTTAATGGTTACCCGCCCCTGTTCAATGAGAGTGTCGGCTTTACGGCGGGAGCAGTAGCCTACTTCACTAAGATATTTATTTAAGCGAGTAAGATTTTCAGAAGACATTCAGAAATATTAAAGAGTTAATCCCAATCTACCATAAAATACTTGATTTTGGCATCATCGGGAATTTGGGAAGCCTGTATGCGGGTTTGCGTATCATAGCGCAGTTCTACGGGCAGCTGTTTTTTATCAATGGTTACATATACGTTCAATTCATCAATAAAAATCACGGCTGCGCTTAGAGTGTTCTCAATTCTCGAAATGTCATAGTTCTGTACAATATCCTGGAATGTACTTTCTTTTCCAAGACCTTTGGCCGTCTTATAACGGGGGTCGAGTACCTGGATGAATCCAATGGTGCTTGTGGAGTCAAAGGCCTGCACAGGTTCGATCAACAGGAGTTTATTGCCCTGGTTATCATAAACTTCTATTTCATTGCTTTTCCTGTACAATTCGCTATTACTTACCTGTTTTACAAGCGAATCTTCAGCAAAAATTGAATCGAGTTGATTAATTTTTATGTCGCTGGTCAAACGTCCTATACTATTAGAAGTAATAAGGAAAGGATCCTGTTCTTTCTCACAAGAAATCAGGAAGCCAGCAGTAACAAAAAGGAGGAGTAAAAAACTTTTTCGCATGATGTTTAGGTAATTTTTTAAAATTTAATGAGTTCCTCATTCCTTTATGAAGGGAATGGGGTTGACTTTTTATTTTCGGGTTTTTTAGGTTTGGTATGACTACTTCCTTTATTCACCCCGTCATTTATTTTTTATAGCTCCTGCTTCCCTCGTGCCCTTCTTTCTTCATGTAAGAGCTCTGTATTTAAAATCTTCAGCATTTCACATAATGACCTTTCAGTAAACGAAATTTTCTCCAACTTCATATACCGAGGCAAAACTTCTTTAAAATGTCATTTGCCGAACGCCTTAAAAATTTTTATAAAAGTAAGAATTGTGAGGGATTGACGGACTTTCTTACGGATCTAAATTAACGAACTGCCGGATTTAATAATGTGAAAGTTCCATCGTTCGCGTTCATTTTGGCTTGTATTCCGTTGGGAATAGTGAAGTTATCGCTAATGTGCCCAATCATGCTTCCGGAAAAAGCCGGAATTTTCAAAGGCTTTAAATAATGGTCCAGAACTTCTTCCAGGGTCAGGGAACCATAACCTCCGGCGCCTCCGGGGTCACAATCGCTACACTTTCCAAAGATAAAACCACTTATTTGTTCCAGAACTCCGCCTAGTTGTAGCTGTGACATCATCCTGTCTACAGCATAGATCTGTTCTCCTACATCTTCGAGGTAAAGAATTTTATTTTGCCAGTCGGTAGGGAAATAAGGTGTGCCCATAATATTGGTAAGAACAGAAAGATTTCCGCCCAGGAGTTCTCCCGTTGCGGTACCCGGTGTAATGGTTCTTACCCTGTTCTTGGTTTGGGTGAGCATACCGCCTTTCTCGGTTGGGTTTGAGTAGGCAACAGCTTCTGCATTAAAAAGAAGATCTTTTAAATGATCTACGGCAAAAGAATTCCATGTTGAGGTTGCCAAAGGTCCGTGAAAGGTTACAAGTCCGGTTTTTTTATAAATAGCCAGGTGCAATGCAGTAATGTCGCTGTAACCGATAAATATCTTCGGATTTTTTTTGATTTCCTCATAATCGAGCAGTGGCAGAATTCTCGCTGCCCCCGAGCCACCTCTAAGGCAAATTATCGCGTCAACTTCAGGATCCCGCCACATGTCATTAAATTCGGTAGCCCTTTGTTCATCAGTTCCTGCAAGGTGACCATGGCGGGTACGCACAAACTCTCCCAACTTCACTTTAAGGCCCATGGCCTGCATAGATTCAATAGCAATCTCATAAGGTTCAGACTCATATATGGCCCCCGCAGGGCTCACTATGCCAATGGTATCACCTGCAGCTAGGCGTTTTGGTTTAGAAACATCCTGTAAAGAACCGGTGACAGAAAATGAAGTGGCTAAACTATGAAGCGGAATTGCAAGGCTGCCAAGGCCCACATTGCGAAGAAAATTTCGTCTCTGCATAATTTTGGTTTAAAAATGGCATTTTTGAGCCTCCATAAAACTAATAATTTAAATGGATATCACGCAGAATGATCTCCATACCTGCTTTTATTTCTGCGGAAGGAACCATATAATTGTTATTCATAAAACTGAAGATGAGTATTTTGCCGCTTTTGGTTTTTAAATAGCCGCTTAAAGCATGTACGTTGCTAATTGTGCCGGTTTTGGCATAGATATAAGGCTCTTTGGCTTTATAAAAGTTCTTAATGGTGCCAGATTCACCTCCGGCAGGGAGCAGTTCAAAAAGCCTTTTTTGAGGCACCTCTTTAGAGATCTTTTCCAGGAGCTCTACCACTGTTTTAGGAGTGAATTTATTGTAGATGGACAAACCAGAGCCATCTACCCAGTTAATCTCCTGAGATAGATCCTGAAGGTGATTTTTCTTTATATAATTAATGGCTATATCCGTTTTAAGTGTGTCAGATATTTCTCTGGAACTCATAAGCAGTAGTTGCTCGGCGATAAAGTTGTCACTAACCTGCAGCATTCGCTTGTAAAGGCTGTCTGTAGGAATACTATACAACAGTTTGCTATTGCTGAAGTCTACTTTTTTAGGATCCAGTATTTTTACCGGTTTCTGAAGTGTGTCGGACAGTAGGGCGGTAACCAGATGTGGAGAATGAATAAAAGGAACAATTCGGCTTCTGTTTTCTGCTTCGGCGGGCTGCTGATAAAGGAATTTGTTTTGGTCGTGATCTCTCACAACTGTAAAGCTGCTTCCTGAGCTAAGAGAATCTTTTACGAGGTAACGATTGAAATACGCAGGTTTGGCAACGGGAACTGTATCTTCAGCTGAAGATGTGAAGGTGGCATAATTTCCGAAGAGAGGCATAGCTGCCCGTTCTACAGAATAGTAGTAGTTGTAATCATCCCACGACCAGCCGGGGCCAAAATGTTTTTCCTCATGTATAGGCGGCACGTAATAAAGGGTTTCATTTCTTTCTTTTAAGAAATCATAAACGGTAGTAGATTCCAGCTCGTCGTACAAAAAAGAAGGATCACCTGTCCCTCTAAAAATCAGGGAATCTTCCTTTACAATATACTCAAGGCCTACAGCGGAATCCCCTAAAATTTTTAATCCTGCATAGAAAGTAAACAGTTTGGTGTTTGAGGCCGGGGTGAAATATTTTTCGGAGTTGTGTTCAAAAACGACTTTTTTCTCAGCCGGATCATAAATATATATTCCGGAAAATCCTGTTTTAAAAGCCGGATATTCCTGCAATGTATTTTGTGCTTCCATAGTGAGCTTACGCGAGGAGGAGCAGGAGCTGAAGATTAAAACTATCAGAATAATTTGAAGAACAAGCTTCAAAAATGACATTTTTGAATGATTGTTTTTTCTCACTTGTAAGGGATTTTAAAAAGAAAATTCAAGTTAGCTTTTTTTTATTATCTAAAGGTTTTTAAGAAGAAAAGATTGAAACCTGAAAAAATTTAATAACTTTTCATCAATTATTAACTCAAAAACCAAACAAATGAGAAACAAAATTACACTGTTTTCATTCCTGATCGCTCTTTTGCAGTTCATGAATGTGCAGGCCCAGGAAAGGGTGATTTCGGGTACGGTAACCAGTGCTCAAAGGAGTATGCCGATTCCCGGAGTAAACGTTATTATTGAAGGTACTAATAAAGGTACTGTGACAGACTTTGATGGGGATTTTTCTATTAAAGCAGAAACCGGAGATGTGCTTAGCTTCTCTTCTATTGGTTACCAAACTGTGAAACGTACTGTGGGCGAAAACGACCAGATTAATGTACAACTGGAAGCCGATCTCCAGGCCCTCGATGAGGTGGTGGTAACAGCCCTGGGGATTTCAAGGGATAAGAAATCCCTTGGATATGCCACGCAGGAAGTAGATGGGAAGATCTAACAGTTGCAAAAGATCAAAATGTTATTGGAGCCCTGGGGGGAAGAGTTGCTGGAGTGCAGGTTACCGGATCATCGGGAGCAAGTATGGGAGGTACTCAAAAAATCAAAATTAGAGGAGTAAATTCCATAGGAGGAGGAGACCAGCCTTTAATAGTGATTGATGGTACGCCAATTTCAAATGCCAATTTTGCAGGGAGTGCAGGTGCCGATTACGGAAACCTGGGGCAGGACGTGAACCCTGCCGATATTGAATCTGTAAATGTGCTAAAGGGGCCTGCGGCTTCAGCTTTATACGGAATTCGTGGACAGTATGGCGTTATTATGATCACCACAAAAAAAGGTGCGGCAGAAAAGTTTACGGTGCAGGCTAATTCCACTTTTTCAGTGCAGTCAACTTATGATTTTATGCCCTTACAGAACATGTATGGAGGAGGGTCTAGTTTAGATTTTAGAACACTTCCTAATGGAGATCCCTACGTAGATATATCTGTTGATGAAAGTTGGGGGCCTAGAATGGACGGGACAATGGTAAGGCAGGTCTTCAGTTTTTACCCTCAAGACCCTACCTATGGGCAATTAACTCCTTTTGTGCCTCATCCAGATAATATCAAAGATTTCTATGAAACCGGTTACACTTTTAATAATACTGTATCGGTTGCTGGTGGGGGAGAAAAGATCAACTTCAGAATTAGTCTGAATGATACAAAAATAGAAGGTGTAGAGCCAAATACACATTTAGATAGAAACAACCTTACTGTTCATGCCGATGCCGATGTAGTTGACAAAATAAATGTTTCAACCAATTTTACATTTGCCCGTAATGATGCGCAGCGCCCGGGACAGGGATCAGAGTTTGGGGCTAATTATCTCGTACAATGGTTTCAGCGTAATGTAGATATGAATAGATTGCGGGACTATCAGTATGAAGATGGAACTTATCTTCACTGGAATCTTAGCAGGCCAAGTTCTGAAACCGGAGAAGTTACTGATTTTGATCCTTTGTACTGGAATAATCCATTCTTTAATGCATACGAGAACCTTAGTCAGGATAACCGGGATAGGTTTTTTGGAGATGTGGGAATAACTTTTCAGGTATTGGAGAACCTTAGTTTGAGTGGACACATAAGAGGGGATCTTTATACCCAAAACATTCAGGAGCGTACTGCCTTTGGAGGTAAAAGCCTTCCATCTTTTTATATGGGAAAATTTCAGAACAAAGAATTTAACTACGAATTTCTTGCTCAGTTTGATGAAGAGTGGGGAGATTTATCGCTTAATGCCAGTTTGGGAGGAAATATTTGGAACAGGAACTACACCTATTTAACCATGGCAACTGTAGGTGGGCTTTCTTCACCGGGTTTTTATAATATTGATGCTTCGATTGACCGTCCTGAAACATCTAATTATCTGCTAAGAAAACAGGTGAGGAGTTTGTTTGGTCTTGTTTCTTTAGGATACGCAGATACTTTTTTTGTAGATGCATCTTTGAGAAATGACAATTCTTCGGCCCTTCCTGAAGATAATAATTCCTACTGGTATCCTTCCATCTCGGCAAGTGTGATTTTTAGCGAATTTTTTGATTGGGATCCTTTAAGCTTTGCAAAGGCTAGAGCCAGTTATGCACAGGCAGGATCTGACCTTTCTCCCTATGAAACAACAATGGGCTTTGGAGTGGGAACAGTGTATGAAGGTACCAATACTTTATTTGTTCCAGATAACCTGAATAACCCAAATATAGAGCCGTCATTTGCTCATTCTTACGAGCTTGGGCTCGATTTAAGATTTTTTGACAGCAGGCTGGGAATTGATTTTACTTATTATGAACAAAAGAACAAGAACCAGATTATTAACCTTGATGTTTCAGGGGCCAGTGGTTATGGCTCCACTACAATCAATGCAGGTTTAATTGAAAATAAAGGTATTGAGGTGGCTATAAATGCCAGGCCTATTGAAACTGGAAAATTCTTCTGGGACACCAATCTTAATTTCGCGAGTAACGAAAGTATGGTAGTAGAGCTGGCTCCTGGTATTGATGTGTATACTTACTCTTCCACAACTTACTCCAGTGTGACGAGCTATCTCAATTCTTATGAAGGGAAGCCTTTTGGAAGTCTTGTAGGTACAGCTTATCAAAGAGATGAAGCTACAGGGCAGATACTTTTAGGTGACGACAATATGCCACTTTATACAGATGAAACCCATAATTTTGGAAGTGTGCTTCCAGATTTTACGGGAGGCTTCTCCAATACATTTAGCTACGGAAACTGGAGACTTTCAGGAATGATCGAGTTTCAGGGTGGCGGGCAGTTCTTTAGCCGGTCTAAAATGTTAGCGGTAAGAACCGGACAGGACCCCGTAACTGTTGCAATGAACGATAGAGGTGCAAATGTAAGGGATCCCTTAGACCAGGGTGGTGGTGTAAAGGTAGAGGGAATTTCTGCTGAGACAGGTGAACCGGTAAGTGCTTATGTCAATGCCCGAAGCTATTACAGGAATGTATTGGGAAGGCGAATCTACGAAGAGTGGCTTTTTGACGCTTCTTACATAAAAATGAAAGAATTGAGGCTGGGTTATAATCTTACCAAAGAGATCCTGGGCAATTTTCCTGTAGAGAGTGTGCAATTAGCTGTGATTGCCCAAAATCCGTTTATGATTTGGCAGGAAGCGCCAGAAGGTATTGATCCTTCTGCGATTTCTACGGGAGCCCAGTCAATTAGCTGGTACGAATCAGGTCAATTACCGTCAGTGCGATCAATTGGGGTAGACGTAAACATTACTTTCTAAAAAACGAATTATGAAAAAATATATTATCATCTTATTATTTTGCAATCTTAGCTTGCTGGGATGTAGCGAATTTGACGAAGATATTAATGTGAACCCAAATATACCGGGTGAAGCATCGGGAACACAATTAATTGCCAACGCACAATTATATCTTCCATCTTTAAGTTCTTCCCCACAGGGGGAATTCCTGGCCCAGTACTTAGCCGAGACTCAGTACGTGGGGGTTTCTTTATACCCCGAAGGTTCTACAAACTTTTACTGGTTCTATGAAGGGCCGCTTATGAACCTGGAAACCGTTTTAAATTCTGAAGAAGATTTAAATGCTGCTGAAGGTCCGGTGGCCAACCAGCTTGCTGTGGCAAAAATTTTGAAGGCTTATTTTTACTGGAATTTAACCGATAGGTGGGGTGATGTGCCTTACACTGAAGCTTTGCAGGGGAATAAAAATTTCACCCCCGCATATGACACCCAGGAGTCAATCTATTCAAATTTGTTTGCGCTGTTAAAAGAGGCCAATAATCAAATAGTTGCAGGTGATATTGATAATGACCTGGTCTATGGTGGCAATATGGAGAAATGGAAAAAGCTGGGTAATTCGCTCAGACTTTTAATGGCTCTTCGTCTTTCTGAAGTAGATCCTCAATGGGCGCAAGATGAGTTTAATGCTGCGATGGCCGACGGGGTGATGGACACTAATGATGATAGCCTGGTCTTTCAGCACTTAGCCGATGCTAACAATCAAAACTACTGGTATGATCAGGTAGTAGAAAGCAATCGGGAGTGGTGGGCTCTCACAGTTAATTTAGTTGAAGAGATGAAGCCGGTTGATGATCCGCGTTTAGAGGTTTATGGAAATCCTGCCCGTGAAAGCGGTGAGTTTATTGGTATGCCCTATGGAGAAACCGAAGCTATAGGGACTGAAGAATATTCATTGCTGGGTTCTGATATTACCGCTCAGGATGCTCCTGTTTATTTGGTAACCTACCCTCAGGTGTTGTTCGCTATTGCTGAAGCTGCGGAAAGAGACTGGGTGACCGAAGATGCTGAAACTTACTATAACATGGCGATAGAAAAATCTGTTCTTCAGTGGACAGGTTCAACTGAAGGTGTAGATGAGTTTATAAGTCAGCCAGAAGTTGCTTTTGATCCTGCAAATGCCATAGAGAGAATTTCAGAACAACGTTGGGTCCATTTATTTATGAATGGCTACGAAGCGTGGAGTGAGTGGAGAAGAACAGGATTTCCAGATGATTTTGTTCAGCCCGAAGGACGTCCGGTGCCAACGCGCCTGGCATATCCCGATACAGAAGATTTTAATAACGCCGATAATTTTAATGAGGCTGTAGAACGACAATTTGGAGGTGAAGATTCTATTTATGGTACAGTATGGTGGGATTAAAAAACCATTCCTATAATTCTTAAAGAGGCTGTCTGAAAAGGCAGCCTTTTTTTTGTATAAAAAGTTATAGCTGTTTATTTTTAGGTTATGAGCAGAAAAGTAGTTTTTAAGACTTATCATCAAAATCAGTTAAGTCTTATTCC
>Ga0098067_1000725_pt1 | contig 11854 bp, 11 predicted proteins | sample 26_taG_FD_92578 | JGI IMG/M metagenome (GOLD analysis project Ga0098067, IMG submission 92578) | Marine viral communities from Cariaco Basin, Caribbean Sea - 26_WHOI_OMZ | ecosystem: Environmental > Aquatic > Marine > Oceanic | place: Caribbean Sea: Cariaco Basin | collected 2014-11-09
AACCTATTGATAGGAACAATAACAATGTCAAAAGACACCACCAAAGATACTGACAATCCCAACTTTAATTCGTCAAACGAGGCCAATACAGGCTCTAAATCGCAAGACAGCGTTACTTTTGCGTTAGCACAATCGCATTTTTTGGTCGGCGATATCACCGCCAATGCTGAAAAAATGCGCGCCCTTGCCCTACAAGCCCGTGAGCAAGGCGCTGATGTCATCATTTTCCCAGAGCTTGCTTTATTAGGCTATCCTCCGCAAGATTTGCTGCTACGTCCTAGCCTATCTGTCCGTGTCAAAAGCGCGCTGTCTAGCCTGAGTGATATCGATGATATCGTGATGATCGTGGGCTATCCGCATGTCGATCATCATGGTACCTTTAACTCGGCTGCGATTTTGCATAACGGTCATCAAAAAGGCTTTTATCATAAGCAAATCTTACCAAATTATGGCGTTTTTGATGAGCGTCGTTATTTTGATAAAGGTCGCAATCAAGTCTTATTTGACTATAAAGGCATCACCATTGGTCTGCTAATCTGCGAAGATTTGTGGGAAAAAGGTCCGATTGCCGAGCTTAAAAAACAAGGTGCTGACCTTGTGGCCTGCTTAAATGCCTCACCGTTTGAAATTGAAAAACAAGACAATCGTAAAACCATGCTCGCCAAACGTAGCCGCGAAAATAACTTGCCGATTATTTATCTTAATGCCGTTGGCGGGCAGGATGATTTGGTATTTGACGGCGGCTCTATGGCCATCCAATCTGACGGCAGCGTTGCTCATGAAGCGTCGCGCTTTATGAATCAGCTTATGCTGACGACGTTTGACGTAAAAACCGCAAAATTCGATACGCAAACAAAAGCGCCGTTGTCATTGAGCCGCGAGTCGGAGATGTACCAAGCGTTGGTCGTCGGTTTGCGTGATTATGTCAACCTATCCGGCTTTACTGGTATTATCGTTGGCTTGTCGGGCGGTATTGATTCTGCGTTAACCTTGTGTATCGCTGTCGATGCGCTGGGCGCTGATAAAGTTTATGCGGTAATGATGCCGTACGAATATACTTCTCAAATCAGTTTAGAGGACGCGCAAGCGCAAGCGCGCCGCTTAAACGTTTCTTATACGGTTTGCCCGATTTTTGATGCCGTTGAAGGCATCCGTCATACTTTAGCGCCATTATTTAACAAATCGCCTGCTGATACCACCGAAGAAAATATCCAAGCGCGCGCTCGCGGTGTGGTACTAATGGCCTTGTCTAATAAATTTGGGCATTTAGTCATCACCACAGGTAATAAATCAGAGCTAGCAGTTGGTTACTCGACTTTATACGGTGATATGGCAGGTGGTTTTGACGTACTAAAAGACGTTTATAAAACGCAAGTTTATAAGCTTGCCAGCTACCGCAACCGTTTAGAAGACACGCCAGTTATTCCTGAGCGCGTCATCATACGTCCGCCATCGGCTGAGCTACGTCCTGATCAAGAAGACCAAGACAGCTTGCCAGACTATGACGTGCTAGATGGTATTTTGATGTCGTATATCGACGAAGATATGGGCTATCAAGATATTGTCGATAAAGGATTTGATGCCGATTTGGTCGCTAAGGTGATTAAGATGGTTGATAATAGCGAATTCAAACGTGCTCAAGCGCCGATTGGGACTAAAATCAGCCATAAAGCCTTTGGCCGTGAACGCCGTTTTCCTTTAGTCAATAAATGGTCGATAAAAGGCTAAGCGTCAACGACTAAAGTTGCTATTTCAATCTTTTAGATGTCTCTGTAGTCTGAATACACTATCCTTTAGATAAAGGCTAAAAGGTTGAATAACTTTACGTTTCTATATAATTTGATATAATATAATCAGAATGTTTTATAATAAGCTGGGTACTTACCCAGCTTTTTTAGTTTTTATTGATAAAGTTTTCTTTATATAAAACTCTTTGAATAAATAATTAAACCCAGTTCTCTACTTTTCTATATTTCAACTACTTTCAATTTAACTACCCTACCTATCGTTATCCGAGTCCGTCATGAGTTTGCTAACCGCTAGTATTTTTCTTTTATTATTACTGGCTTTGAGTGCCTTTGTTTCTGGGGCAGAAATTGCTATCGCTGCTGGTCGCAAGATTAAGCTGCAAATCATGGCAAAAGAAGGCGAAGTCCGCGCCCTTGATGTCCTGCATATGCAAGAAAATCCTGGTGGATTTATTACGGTAGTGCAAGTCGTGCTTAATGCTGTCGCCATTTCAGCTGGTGCGGTTGGTGAGTCGGCGATTAGCCCGTATTTACAGCTGTTAGTCAAGAATGAAGCGGTGTCATCGGTTATCTCTTTCGTCGTGATTACCAGCTTATTTTCCCTACTTGCCGATTTGATGCCCAGACGTTTGGCGATGTCTAATGCAGAAGTTTTTGCAGTGCGGCTGGTACGCCCTATGATGGCGCTGACATTTATTTTTAAGCCCGTTATTTGGGTCTTTGATGGCGCAGCAAACCTGATTTTTGAGTTTTTTAGTATCTCAACCACACGCCAAGATGATATGACGCCAGAAGACATCTATGCGGTGATGGACGCGGGCGCCGAAGCTGGGGTAATTAAAAAACAAGAACATCATTTGATTGAAAATATCTTTGAGATGCAAGAACGTACCGTTACTTCGGTCATGAATCCGCGTGAGCATATCGTCTATTTTGATAGCAAAACCAGCACCGAAGAAGTGGTTGAGGTAATGATTGCCCAGCCACATAATAAGTTTTTAGTCTGCGAGGAAGACGATTTAGAGCAAATTATCGGCTATGTAGAGTCGCGCAGCTTTCTAGCTTTGGTGCTCAATCAGCAAGAAGTTAGCCTAACCGATAAAGCGCTATTAAAACCGGCGTTATTTGTACCTGACACCTTGTCTTTGTTTGAAGTGTTGGAGATGTTTAAATCGACCGGCGCTGACTTTGCCGTGATCGTCAATGAATATGGCTTGGTAGTTGGTGTCATTACCCTACGCGATGTGATGAGTATTGTCATGGGTGAGCTAGTCACGGTTGAGGAGCAGCCTATCGTGCAACGTACTGATAATTCTTGGCTCATCGATGGTATGACGCCCATTGAAGATGTGGTTCGCGCGCTCGATATCGTTAATTTACCGCGCAGTCAAAACTATGAAACCATTAGCGGCTTTATGATGTATATGCTGCGTAAAATCCCTAAAAAAACCGATACCATCGAATACGCCAACTATCGCTTTGAGATAATCGCGACTGACAATCTGAAAATTACCCAGCTACTCGTCACTAAACTTGAAGAAAAAGTTTTGTAAAAGCTGCATTTTAAAGTGCACTTCACGATAAATAACCGTATAAATTTAGAGAGTTTGAACCCCACTCTCAACTTATTTTTCTAAGGTATTGGTTTACTTAGTTTTTAAAATTTCAGTTAAAACAATTAAAATTTTAAATTCTATAAAAATCAAAGGCCTACGATAAGTTGAGATTGGCGTAGTTTGACCCTCAATTAATGGATTTAATGACATTAGAATAATCAGCCACGCGCGCCAAATATGGCTGTGCCAACGCGTACCATCGTAGAACCATTGGCAATCGCGGCGCTCATATCATCACTCATGCCCATACTCAGCGTATCCCACTGCTTTAATTCCGGATATTCTCGCTTGATACTGTCAAATAATTGTTTGGTTCGAGCAAAGGCGTCGGTATTAGCTTTCGCTGGAATAATCATCAGCCCGCGCAATTGCAAGCGCTCGTAATCTTTAATCGTGCTTATCAAGTTTGGCAGCTCAGCTGGCAAACATCCTGACTTACTGTCCTCGTTATCAATATTGACTTGTATCAACACATTAAGCGCTGGCAGCTCGGCTGGGCGCTGCTCATGTAAACGTTTGGCGATAATCTCACGCTCAAGCGTTTGCACCCAATCAAAATTCTCAGCAATATCACGGGTTTTATTACGCTGGATACTGCCAATATAGTGCCAAACGATGTGTTCGCATTGTGGCTGTTGTCGTAAAGCTTGTATTTTCTCAATAGCCTCTTGCAAGTAGTTTTCACCAAAATCTCGTTGCCCTTGACGCGCCAACGTCGCAATCATCTCAGCAGGTTTGGTTTTAGACACTGCTAATAAAGTGATCTCGTCTTTCTGCCTTTGCGCCTGTACAGATGCTTGCGCCACCTGCTCGCTTACTTGCTGCCAATTTGCAATCAATTCTGCCGCATCAAAATCATCTTCATTGTTTTTTTTATCAGCTAAACTCGTAGCGTTGTTTTGTGGTGTAGAGGTAGTGTTCATAAAAAACTCACAGAAATATTAGGTGATTATTTTATTAATTATAAATAGAAGGAGCTATGAAATTAAGCAGTTAAAATTTTGATAAAAAACAGACATAAACTTATATTAACAAAACAAAGTATATTTGGATTATTTTTACATTTTATGCATATAGTAGATGGTTAAATAGTGGCATAGAATCGTAAAGTATCATAATTTCTAAGCGTTTCTTTGTCCATTCTTGTTTGGCTCATTTTTGTCTATCAATAGGGATATTCCACTATGGCTGAAAAGCATCGTTTAAACATCGAAGACTTGTTGCGCTTTACCGTTAAGCACAAAGCGTCGGATTTACATATTTCAGCCGGTATGCCAGCGATGATTCGTGTCGATGGTGAGATGACCCGTATTAATATGCCTGAAATGACGCATCAAGTGGTGCATCAGCTTATTTATGACATCATAAATGATAAGCAACGCGCTGACTTTGAAGAGTTCTTTGAGACCGACTTCTCTTTTGAGATTCCAAATCTAGCACGTTTTCGTGTCAACGCCTTTAATCAAAACCGCGGCGCTGGCGCTGTTTTTCGAACCATTCCTTCTAAAGTTCTCACTATGGAAGACTTAGGTATGGGTGACGTCTTTAAACGAGTATCCGACTTTAAACGCGGTGTGGTACTGGTCACGGGGCCAACGGGTTCAGGGAAATCTACCACGCTTGCTGCCATGATCGATTATATCAATGAAACCCGTAAAGAGCATATTTTAACCATCGAAGACCCGATTGAATTTGTTCATGAGTCTAAAAAGAGCTTGATTAACCAACGTGAAGTCCACCGCGATACTTTGGGTTTCGAGCCAGCATTGCGCTCGGCTCTACGTGAAGATCCAGACGTTATCCTCGTTGGTGAGTTACGTGACCTTGAGACCATTCGCTTGGCATTGACCGCAGCTGAAACAGGGCATTTGGTCTTTGGCACCTTGCACACCAGCTCTGCTGCCAAAACCATTGATCGCGTGATTGACGTCTTCCCTGCAGCCGAAAAAGATATGATACGGGCGATGCTCTCAGAGTCGCTACAAGCGGTCATCTCACAAACGCTACTACGCCGCCAAACCGGCGGACGTATTGCTGCTCATGAAATCATGCTGGGCACGCCTGCGATTCGTAACTTGATACGTGAGAATAAAATCGCGCAGATGTATTCTGCTATCCAAACTGGTGCTGGTGAAGGCATGATTACTCTTGATCAAACGCTTAAAAACTTGGTTTCAAAAGGCACAATCAGTAAAGATGTCGCTCGCCCTTATGCCAAGCAGCCTGAAGCCTTTATTTAGTATGGGTTTACATAGTATTAAAAGTTTTAATATAAATTTTTGTTAAAGTTATAGGTAAACGATGAAAAACTCTTACTCAGCTTTAGTTATTTTAACGGTTGTTGTTATTGCCCGCTTTAAAAGTTTATTGCAGCAGTTTTAAACTATATATTCCAAATGTAGGTACGTTATGGACATTGATAAGCTTTTACAATTAATGATTAATAAAAACGGCTCTGACCTTTTTATTACTGCTGATGTCGCGCCGTCCATGAAAATCAATGGCAAAATCTTGCCGGTGGGTAAAACGCCGTTAACCGCTGAGCAAACCATGAGATTGGTCAAAGGGGTGATGACCCCAAGCCAGCAAAAAGAATTTGACGAAACCAACGAGTGTCAATTTGCGATTTCAGATCAAGCGCAGCAAGCGCGCTTTCGGGTAAGTGCTTTTATTCAGCGCGACATGGCAGGGATGATTTTACGGAAAATCGAAAATAAAATCCCGACCGTTGAAGAGCTACGCCTGCCCCCAGCGCTAAAAGAGCTGGCCATGAAAAAGCGCGGTATTATTTTGTTGGTTGGGGCTACAGGTACGGGTAAATCAACTACCCTTGCGGCGATGATTGGCCATCGTAACCAGAATTCACACGGTCATATTATTACCATCGAAGATCCGATTGAGTTTGTGCATAAGCACCGCGGTTGTATCATTACCCAGCGCGAAGTTGGTATCGACACCCATTCTTTTGAGGCAGGTCTTAAAAACACCTTGCGCCAAGCGCCTGATGTGATTTTGATTGGTGAGATTCGTAACCGCGAAGTCATGAGCTACGCGATTCAATACGCTGAAACGGGGCATTTGGTCTTTGCAACTTTACACGCCAATAACGCCAACCAAGCGATTGACCGTATCATTCACTTTTTTGAAACCAGTCGCCATAATCAGTTGTTTATGGATTTATCATTAAACTTGCAAGCTATTATCGCTCAGCAATTGATTCCAACGCCTGATGGTAAAGGACGCCGCGCCGCTATTGAGATTTTATTAAACTCACAGCTGATCAGCGACTACATCCGTAAAGGCGAGGTGCACGAAATCAAAGATGTCATGACGCGCTCACGTGATAGCGGCATGCAAACCTTTGACCAAGCGCTGTTTGATTTATATAAAAATGGTGAAATCACTTATAAAGAAGCCATTCTGCACGCTGACTCCCCTAACGATTTACGCTTAAAGATTAAGTTAAGTGGTAAAAATGGCAACGTCAACTTAGATGAAGGCGCCGATAGTTTATCGTTAGATATCACTTGATATGGCACTACTTACCTAGAATTTCCCATAAAAAAGCCCTCATCAAATGTGAGGGCTTTTTTGGCGTTTAAGTTAATACTTGAATAGTAATAGACTATAAATTATCAATATCAGATAATTTTTTTTCTAAAACGCTTACTTAGCGTTGTCTCTACAGGCTTGATTATCACAAATACCGTACAGCACCAAAGAATGACCAGATAGCTTAAAGCCATGCTCTGCCGCTACTTTGGTCTGCTCTTCTTCAATGGTTTTGTTATGGAACTCGACGATTTTGCCGCAGACATCACAAACCAAATGGTCATGATGCTCTTCTTGAGTAATCTCAAACACTGATAAATTGTTTTCAAAGTTGTGGCGCTCAACGATACCCGCTTGCTCAAACTGGGTTAATACGCGATAAACGGTTGCCAGCCCCACATCTTCACCTTGGTCAATCAGTGCTTTATATACCTCTTCAGCACTCATATGATGCAGCTCCGCACTTTCGAGCAGCTCTAAAATTTTGATACGTGGTAACGTTACCTTTAAACCCGCTTTACGTAAATCTTGATTGGTAAAAGAAGCCATAATATCCCTTCTGACTATGAAAGTCTTAGCAAATGAATTCAAAAAACAGGAGTTAAATAAACATCAATAGTTAATAATAAGTGCTGATAAAATATAAAAACAATAAAAAATGAACGATTATGCAGAGCATTTTTTGCGAAAAATCGCTGCCAAGTGTTTGAATTTAAAATATAAATAATAAAGGCGGTAAAATAGCACTTGGTAAATAATGTCGTAAGTGGTAGGCAATTGCAAGTAAATGACGTATCATTTGTGCAAGATTGCCTGCAAGACCCACATTATCGGTTTTTAGCGGCGCCTAACCCATTTTTTATGAGTCATTTTACCATGATAAAGACCTTTAATTTTCGTTCGTTAAGCTCTGCAAACGCATTACGTAAGATTGCCATGACGACTATGCTCGGTGCTACTGTGGCTATGTCTGGCTGCTCGTTACTGAGTGTCTATAAGATTGACTTGCCCCAAGGCACTGCCATTACCCAAGCGCAAGCGCAAAAAGTGCAAGTGGGTATGAATCAAAATCAGGTGCTTTATATTCTTGGTAGCCCAGCAATCAGAGACACGCTCGCGCCAAAACGCTGGGACTACATTTACGACTATAAAGCCGGAACAGAAGGTCGCCGTAAAGGTATCGCCGATGTCAAAAATGCCAGCCAGCATTTGATTGTTTATTTCGATGATAACGGTATAGTGACCCGCATTGAAGGTATCGATAGCCTGCCTGCATCATAAGTCTGATAGAAATTTCTAAAAACTAACCGCGAGATTTATTTTTGCGCTGAGACATGGGATCAGCGCTTAAGCTGCGATATACCTCTACCCGATCAGACGGCTGCAATATATAATTGAGTGGCTGCTTTTGCGCGTATACCCCAACATGCCAGCGCTTAGCCGTTGGCGTCATCGTATTGGCAACCTGCTCGCACCAGCTTGCTAGCTCTTCAAACTGTTTTAGCCAACCTGCCTGAGCCAAGGCCTCATACAAAGTTGTGCCCTGCCTAACTTGAACAGTTTGATAATGCTGACGCGTCGCCTCTTCTGCATACGCCAGAAATACTGTTATCAAATCACTCTGCTCAGCCTGAGTTAGGTTAACGTTAACCTCATCTTTATCAGCTGTACTATGGTTAGCAGCAGTCCTCAGCTTAACCACTGCATCACCCAACCGATTAACGCTAACAGTAATGCCAGCGGCACAATAAGGCGTATCGCCACCCGCCACAAGTTATAAAAAGCTTCATTGCCAAAGTTTAAAGACTTACGCAAGTGGCTAATTTTCATCTGCCAACCAGCAAAGACGGACAATAACAGCACGGCGATACTACTGATAATCACCAAAATACCGACTAGCCAATTGGTCGGTATGGCGACAACTAACAATAGCGCTAGCACAAACGTTAACACCACACTGACTAGCAAACCAAATTTATGCGCTAATTGCTGCGTACTATAATGGAGCAAATAGCTGACCACAAACAGCACCCCAACCCAATAAAGTAACTGCCCAATCGGTGGTAGCGCCATGCCACTGATAAATAAAGCGACCACACCAACCACTAGCTGTAATATCCAAATCGGTAATACCAGCTTGGTTGCGCGATATGCTTGCGCGGCACTATTACGAGTGGTTTGCGCATTGTGATTATCAGCCCTTACCGCCGTGACCGTTTGCTTGCTCACTAGGTGTTGACCAAACCAGTATAAACCTGTACCCGCACCGACGCTCACTAATGCCAACGCCACGGCGCGCGCCCACTCGCTCAAGCTGACATCGGTCATGGCAAAAGCGATATTTGGCAGACCGTTGGCCACACCCAATAATAAACCGACCAGCATTAAACCCAAGCCTATTGGTAACGGTGCCACGCCTAGTAAGCTTAATAAGACGGCGATAACCATCAATCCTGCAGCAATGGCGAAGCTTGGTATATTAGGTACGCTATTGAGCTCCGTCAAGGCGGCTAAAATGCCGGTGCTTGCTCCCGATATGACAAGCGCCGCAATGAGGATAGAAACCAGTGCCGCGAGCCAACCAAAACTGCGCCAAAAGGTGCTGGCATCGGCTTCACGCGTAAGCTTTTGCATACCCGCTAAAGGTGCTTCAGCGCTACGATAAGCCAACGCAATTTCCGCATACACAACGGGCAGCGAAACCAATACCATCGCCACAAGCCACAGCAACCAAAAGTCAATCTCGCCTATGGATGCGGGCGCAAACCAGCGAAATAACAATAGCGGTAGCAACGCGGCGATAAAGTAAGAAGCATAGCGAATCATCATAATCTAAATCCAAGCGATTCAAAGTGAATAATAGTTAAGGCTATAAAGTACTGATAGACATCTATATTTTCTATGATAGCGTCATATGAAAGCGCTTAATTCTTATAAGGGTTATCAAAGCTTATGCAAATTATATAAGGACTAACAGTTATAAAAAAACCCCGAAATCGGGGTTTAAGAGCTAAATCATAACGGCGGCAGCAAATTGCTTCACTTATTATATAATCTCACTAAGCGCGTCAAAGTGCGAGCCGCTACATAGGTAGCAGATTAGTGAATCGCGCTCACATAATCTGACAAGATACGAATATCGCGATCAGATAGTTTTGCCGCAACCATCTGCATCATACCCATCTCGCCTTCTTTTTCCGCATCGTTAACACGTTTTTGCTCATCGCTATCGATATCATCAACACGACCAGCAGCACGGAAAAGCTTTAGCTGAGTGGCAATATATTCAGCGTGCTGTCCGCCTAAACGCGGAAATGCAGCCCAAACGTTACCCGCAGCATCTGGACCATGACAGCCTGCACAACCGATCACGCCACGGGATTTGTCACCACCTAAAAACAGCTTAGTCGCTTCTTGCGTCGTCGCAGGATTACCAAATGCGACGCCCCAAGGTTTTTGGCTGGCATAATAGCCTGCGACGTTGGCTAAATCTTGCTGAGATAAATTGGCAACTTGTGACTGCATGATACCGTTTTTACGGTAGCCTGATTTAAAATTGACCAATTGCTTATATAAGTACTTTACGTTTTGACCGCCAAGATTCGGCTGGGCTGGCACAGGACTGACACCATCAACACCATGACAAGCCGCACAAACGGTTTCTGCAATTTGCTTACCTGCATTGACGTCATGTTCAGGAACAATAATAGCAGCTTGTACGCTGAAACTTGCAACACATAAGCTGGCGGCAGCGATTAACTTTTTCATTGATACAAATCCTACTAACTCGACGTAAGCATTATTTAGAGTGATTGCATTATCAAAAGCCGCACCCACTACAAAGATAGCATCTAATCAGCTACGCTATGTATTACGCGGTCTTTATCACAAGCAGCCCGAAAGTACTTACTAATATCAGGGTTTATTTTGGATTATTATAGCAAGACTTTTTACTATTTGCCTACTTAATCGTAGCATTGGTTATTTTTTCTGGCTGTTCGATATTTATTCACTTAATAAAAAAACAAAAAGCGCAATAGGTTTACTCACCCTGCGCCTCGTATCATTTATCATTACATTTATTTAGCCATACAAAACTACTTACTGCTTGGCTATTTATTATTCATTTACTACTTGCTCATATACTCGATAAGCTTACGGTAATCGTCATCGCTACAGTCTTGGCATAAGCCGCCCGCTGGCATTTGAATCATGCCATTTTTGACAGACTTAACCAGCGCTGGCATACCTTTTTGTTTGATAAGCTGTTGCCATTTGGCACTATCGCCTTTTTTAATCGCATTAAGTGCGCCACTATCGTGACAGGCGGCACATGAGTTATTATAGGATGTTGCAATATCGGCGGCGCCTGCACTACTGATCGTCGCCATACCAATGATTAAAGCAGCACTACTGGCAGCTAAGAAACGATAGCTTTTGGCAAAAATGTCGGTGATTGAGAACATAAGACACCTCATATCTTTTTCGTTCGCTTAATCCATAATTTTATTAAGCGGTTATCGTGCAATGATCATTCACTTTATCTGACTAAATATTGTAACAATATATGTCATATTAATATATATAAATATGGTTTAGCTTTGTTAACAACGTTTATTTAAATAAAAACTTCCACTCAAACACGATTTTATTTACGGTTATGTTGTCATTAATATGAGGGTAATTGCCTTTATTTCAATAACTAAGCGATGTAATAGTATAGAATAGGCATTATCCTAAAACACTTATATTATTAACTACCGATTTTTACCATTCATCTATTTTAGGCATCGCTCAGCGCTCTGCTTTATTCACAAACTTTTCACTACCGTATCTAATTTTTTAAGATTAATGAGTCATTTATGAGTACCCCGTTTAAAGATGTCGCCGCCGAACATGCGGATTTTAATACCAAAGCCCGTCAGCGCATTCAGCAAA
>Ga0098067_1000726_pt1 | contig 11847 bp, 9 predicted proteins | sample 26_taG_FD_92578 | JGI IMG/M metagenome (GOLD analysis project Ga0098067, IMG submission 92578) | Marine viral communities from Cariaco Basin, Caribbean Sea - 26_WHOI_OMZ | ecosystem: Environmental > Aquatic > Marine > Oceanic | place: Caribbean Sea: Cariaco Basin | collected 2014-11-09
CTGACCAGCCTGATACCAACACCCCGGTGCAGCTGCATCCCCTCCCGGGCGGGCAGGTGCTCATCCGCTGGGCCGGCGCTGGCGAACCCGAACTCCCGGACGCCCTGTCGACCGGCTATCAGGACATTCTTGCAGCAGGCGGCAATGCCTCCCTTGAACATGACAACAGCGTGATCGAAACGGCCGGGAAAGCGCTTGCCGGCACTTCCTCCAGCCCTGCCGCTCTGGTGGTTACCCGCAGCTGGGAACCGCCTACCGGTGAACTGGCCGACTTTCTGAGCCAGGCCCGCAGGTCCTGGCCAGCAACCACGCTGATTGCCCTGGTGCCCATGGCAGCGGAGCCGGAGCAACCACCCCCGCTCCATCAACTAAGCCAATGGCTGCGGTTTGCGGACCGGTCGGGAGATGGCCAGCTTGTGGTCAGCGCCCCGGACATGGCATCACCGCAGGCCCGCATTAACCGCGCACTGCAGGACGAGCACGAATAATGGCTGCCCCCGTATTTGCCGTGGTTGGCCACCCCAACAAGGGCAAATCCAGCATCGTCGCCACTTTGTCCCAGAACGATGCCATCGCCATCGCCCTGGAGCCGGGGACCACCCGCCAGCGGCAGGAATACCCGCTGACGGTGGATGGCAGGATCCTCTACACCCTGGTAGACACCCCGGGATTCCAGCGCCCCCGTCGGGTACTGGAATGGCTCGAAGCCCATAGCATCTCTGCCTCGGATCGGGCAGAAACCGTCAAGGCCTTTATTATCCAGCACCGTGACGACGGCGGTTTCACCGATGAGTGTGAGTTGCTGACACCGCTGACCGAAGGCGCGGGCATCATTTACGTGGTTGACGGTTCTGTGCCCTACAGCGCTCAGCACGAAGCTGAGATGACCATCCTGCGCTGGACCGGACGGCCAAGCCTGGCATTGATCAACAGTATTGGTGAGGATGACTACAGCGACACCTGGGCGCGAGCGTTGGGCCAGTTCTTCCAGGCTGTCCGCAAGTTCGATGCGGTTTCCGCTCCGTTCGAACAACATATCAGTCTTTTACGGGCATTTGGCCAGTTGGAGCCGGCCTGGGAGCAGCCACTGGAACAGGCAACCGCCTTTCTCCTGGCTCAGCGCCGCCAACGTCGCAGGGAAGCGGCTGCAATGATTGCACGTACGCTGGAGGAGATGATGTCGCTTCGTGAGAAGCGCACCCTGACCACCCTCCAGACCAGTGAACTGTCAGACGATGAACTGGCCAGACAGTTGCGAACCAGCTGGTATGACAATCAACGGAAACGGGAACAGCACCTGCGAATTGCCATCGAGAAGCTTTATGACCATCACCGGGTGGAACGCCAGGAACCGGAACTGGAATGGCACAGTGAGCACGACCTGTTCAGTGAGGACAGCCGCAAGGCCTGGGGCGTAAACCGACGCTACCTGGCCACAGCCGGCTTCGGTGCCGGCGCCGTGGGTGGCGCCGGTGTGGATGCGCTGACCCTCGGACACTCTCTGGGGGCCGGCGCGTTGGTCGGAGGATTGATTGGTGCTGCGGGCAGCTATTTCTACGGCGATCGTCTCACGTTACCGGTACTGAATACCGGGGTGCTGACAAACGGGCTCAGAACCGCCACTTTTGGCCCTGTACAGGACAGCCAATTCGGCTATGTTGTATTGGGAAGGGCAATAAATCACTGGTGGCATATCAGCCACCGCAATCACGCCGGTCGTAATCTGCTGGATCTGGTACCGGCGGACAATCACTGGCTGGAGCACCTGGATCGGGCCAACCGGCAGGTCATTCACCGGGCCCTGGAACGCTGCCGTAAACAACGGGCCCTGGACGACAAAACCCGGATGGCATTGGCCTCTGCCATCGAGCAGGCCATGGGCGCCTACGACAATTGGCGGTTGAACCGAACCTGAGCGGGATGTGTATACTATGGGGCTGCTCCATCAAAAAATGAGGGATAAGTATGAAAATTGTACGAGTTGAGGACATCATTGGCACTGAGCGCGAGGTAACAGGACCGGGCTGGACCAGCCGGCGCATGCTGCTCAAAAAAGACGGCATGGGCTTTTCCTTCCACGAGACCATTATCCCTGCCGGAGCCGAGCTGAATCTCTGGTACAAGAATCACCTGGAGGCGGTGTACTGCGTCGCAGGGAACGGTACCATCCTCGACAAGGAGACCGGCGAAACCCACGAGATTTCTGACGGCACTCTGTACGCGCTGGACAAGAACGATCCCCACACCCTCCGCGGTGGCACCGAAGACATGCGCCTGATCTGTGCCTTCAACCCGCCAGTCACTGGCCGTGAAGTCCACGACGAGGACGGCGCCTACACTCTGGACACCAGCGACATTTAAGCCCGGCCCCAGTGGCTGACGCTGCAAAGAACACCACACCGCCACCGGCAGCAAAGCTGCTCCCGGTGGCGGTGCTGCTTTGGCTGGCCGGTATATACCTCCGTATACCGATACTGGTGGCGCCTCCCCTTGCCCCGTTCATCAGCGACCAACTCGGACTGTCACAGGCCCTGACCGGCGCTCTCACCACCTTACCCATATTGATGCTGGCCATCGGCTCCATGCCCGGCTCCCTTGCTATTGCACGGCTGGGTCCACGCAACACCCTGGCGCTCGCTATGGTAATCATGGTCTTCGGCTCCGCCGGCCGTGGCCTGTCACCGGACACGGTGACACTGATGCTGACCAGCGCCGTCATGGGCCTGGGCATCGCCATGATGCAGCCGTCCCTGCCGGCACTTTTACCCCGCTGGCTGGAACCCCGCCATCTGGCGATAGGCTCCGCCATCTATATGAACGGTATGCTGATGGGCGAATTCATCGGCGCGGGCATCACCCTGCCAGTATTGATGCCGCTGATGGACGACAGCTGGCGCGCCACCCTCCTGGCCTGGTCATTGCCCGGTTTACTGGTAGCCGCGGCCCTGTTCCTGCCCCGGCGGGAAATGTCACGGCCGGTACGAAAACCTTCATGGCTGCCTGACTGGAAAAACCCCCTCACCCTGAGGCTCGGCCTGCTACTGGGCCTCTCCGGCTCTCTGTTCTTCGGCCTCAACGCTTACATGGGTAACCTGTTGAAGCAACAGGGTAATTTCGAAATGCTCGCCGATGCCCTGTTCTGGTACAACTTTGCGCAGGTGATCGCCTCGTTGCTGATGCTGAAAATGGCGAGATACTGGGTGGGCCGAAAACTACCTATCATAGTAGCCGCTAGCTGTAGCGTCATTGGGACGCTCGGAACACTATTGTTTACCGGCTGGTGGGCAATTGCCAGTGCGACGTTTATGAGCCTGACGGCAGGCATTCTGTTGATTCTGTTGGTGGCATTACCGCCAGTGCTGGTGCCATCTCAGGAAACAGGCCGCCTATCTGCAGGTAATTTCCTGGTCGGCTACACCCTGGCGTTTGCAGTGCCGATGATCGGCGGTTTACTGGCTGACTGGGGTAACGACGCCCGGTACGCGGTAGGTTTTATAATTGCCTATTGTATCCTGGTCTTTCCCCTGACATTTTCCCTGGACCTAAGACGACAAAAGGGCCAGCCCCAAAGCTGACCCTCAAAAGGAAGCCCACTCCCAACTTGCTAGCCGTGGGGTGGGGGTACTGTTTTCCGCCAGAAATGGGTGTCTGAGCGAAGCGAGTTCCATTTCCAAGGAAAACAGTACCCCCGGCCCGCGGCCGCCCCAAGGTTAGATGTAGTAATCTTTTAGAGGAGGAAACCCGTTGAACTCAATAGCGCTGTAGGTAGTCGTGTAGGCACCGGTAGACAACCAATACATGCGATCACCAATGGCCAAGTTCAGGGGCAACGGGTACTTGTGGTGCTCGTACATTATGTCGGCACTGTCGCAGGTAGGTCCGGCTATCACACAGTCTTCGCCTTCGCCGGTTTTCTCGGTGTAGATCGGAAACTTGATGGATTCGTCCAGGGTTTCGATCAGGCCACCAAACTTACCGACATCGGTGAATACCCAGCGATGCAGGGCGGTGCGGGACTTCCGTGAAATCAGCACTACTTCACTCACCAGAACACCGGCATTGGAGATCAGTGAACGACCGGGCTCAATAATGATCTCGGGCAACTCGTCGCCAAAGTCCTCGTCAAGAAACCGCTTGATCTCTTCCGCGTAGGTTTTCAGATCGTTGGTACGGGTGATGTAGTTGGCCGGAAAGCCACCGCCCATGTTGATCATCTTCAGTTCGATGCCGTCTTCTTCTTTCAGGCGCTCGAAAATCACCTTCACCTTGCCCAGGGCCGCGTCCCATGCGCCAATTTCCCGTTGCTGGGAACCCACGTGGAAGGAGACGCCATAAGGCACCAGGCCCAGGTCACGGGCCAGGATCAGCAGGTCCATGGCCATATCCGTCTGGCAGCCGAACTTGCGTGACAGGGGCCAGTCGGCCGTCAGGGTGCCTTCGGTGAGAATGCGCACATACACCTTGGAACCGGGGGCTGCTTTCGCGATATTGCGCAGGTCCGCTTCGGAATCCGTGGCGAACAGGCGCACGCCCTTTTCATAGAACGTGCGAATGTCTTTCGCTTTTTTGATGGTGTTGCCGTAACTGATACGTTCACCGGTAACCCCCAGGCCCATGACTTTTTCGAGTTCATACACAGACGCAATATCAAAGCTGGCACCCTTGTCCCGCAGCATGGTCAGGACCTGCGGGGCCGGATTGGCCTTTACCGCGTAGTAGACATTGGCATACGGGAAGCCTTCCACCAGTTCGTCGTACTGGCGGTCAATGGTGGCGGTGTCGATAACGACGCAGGGCGTTTCCTTGGTATCGGCGAATGCCTTGATACGGGCGAAGGTATCGGCCTCGTAGTAATCGGAGATAAGGGCGTTAGCAGACTCTGTCATGGATAGTGTTTCCCTCCACGGGGCAACAGGCATAAAAAAAGGGCACCACAGCAACGCTGCAACACCCGTTATTGGCGCGATCATCAGGCTTTTTTGGCGGGCCGGATATGAGCATATCTACCCATACTCTCACACCAGTAACCAGCCCCCTCCGAATTACACCGCAACCGGCCACAGCGGCGCCGGACCAGTGGGTCCATCAGGGCCCTCAGGTTCGGCGTAGCTCTGCAGGTAATCCAGAATTGCGGTCTTCAGGTCGCTTCCCTGTCCCAGCCCCTGGTTGCCGAATAACCGGTTAAACTCCAGTACGTAGGGATATCCTGCTACGAGAGCGATATCGAAACCCGCATGATCTACACCCAATTCCCGTGCGAGGCGTAACGCCAGATCCGTTACCACGGAAGGGACAGGGGCGTTATCAATGCGCCCACCGCGCGAAACATTATTATAGAAACCCTGGTCAGCCTGGGTCCTCCAGTAGGCGGATACTACCTTGTCTCCGACAATGACCACCCGCACGTCCCGGTCGATCGGCAGGTATTCCTGGGCATATAACACACTGGTTCGCTCGCAATAGCGCTGCCAGTCTGCACGGCTCGCAATCAGCCACACTCCCTCGCCCATACTGGCCTTCGGCAGTTTGGCCACAAACGGCAACACCATGGCATCCCACACCGCCTGCTGTTCCTCGGGGCCGTTGGCCTCTATCAAGGTCCACGGCGTATGCTCCGGAGCCACCGTCTGGAAGGCCCGGGTCATCTCTACCTTGTCGTGGCCGATGCGATAGCTGGCGATACTGGGGAAGACCCGGCATTTCAACCCATAAACCAGGGCGTTCAATTGCCAGTATTCCGGGAACAGAACCCAGTCTGCGTCTTTGAGCAGTTCCTTGTGGGCGAGGAATTGTTCGGGTTTGAGGACGGTGGTGCCCGGGAGGCCCAGGGTGCGGAATATGTCGAAGGAAACCAGTTTCATGTGGGTGGGTGCGTGGTTGAGTTGGTCGCATTTTATACAGGTTTTGGTTGGGTGCAATAGGTGGTTATTTCGGTCTGAGTATTTGTAAGACTGGAGGGATTGGGGGAGGGGTACGGGGGTACTTTATTTTTCAAATGAAAATGAACTCGCTTCGCTCAGACACCATTTTCTTTATTGAAAAATAAAGTACCCCCATACCCTCAGGTAACTCCAGTTGTCGTGACGTTTTACCGGCGCTTTACTTGGGTGTGTCTGAAAATATGGCCCCGCTGGAAACGCCTCTGTCAGATAAGTCCGACATCAAAGCCGCCAGACCAGTGCTTTCAGTAACCACATCACCATTTTCCGGTAGAGCGGGGTGGTGGGGGTATATTTCCGCCAGGAATGGGTGTCTGAGCGAAGCGAGTTCCATTCCCAAGGAAAAATATCCCCACCACCCGGATCCTCACCAAAACCCTCAGTCCTACCAGAAGCCAGAACAGAAGCCAGAAGCCAATAACTGACCGAAGTCATTGCCAGCAGAACAAACTTACCTTAATCTTGAACGCGAACTATTATCATTATTAATATCGAAACGGAGAAAGCGATATGAAAAAACAGACCCTGGCGCTGCTCACCTGTGCTGCCCTGACTTTTCCGGTGTCTTCGCTTGCTGAGGAGGTTGAACACTATGAAGGTGAAAAGTCTGCCACTCTGAAAGAGGCCGTGGCTAATTTCTCTGAGTACAACGAAAAGCTCGAGGAAATCCTGGACGGAGAACTGACTCCGGAAGCCATGAACGAAATCCATCAGCTTACCTACACGCTGGAAAACGCCCTCGGCAAGATTAACGAAGAGATTGATGGACTGGCGGTGACGCTGGAAGAAATCCACCTTGCCTCAGAAAGTGCCGATACCAATGGTGTCGCCAGTAATGGCAAAGACTATCTGGAAACCAGCCGCACGGTGATTGAGTAAACCTCGCGGACAACCGTTAGTCGCGCTGCTACCCTTGATTCTTGAAGGGCAGGGAGTAGCAGTGATGGCCGGTTTTGATGACAGAGCACAGGAACTACTGAACGGGCTCCGGGAGGATTATCAGTCCGGGGCCACGGCGCTGGCACTGAATACCCTCAGGAAGCTGGCCTCGTATGTGGGGGCGACAGACTCTGAGCCGGCCCCCCTGAAATCCCTGCTTGATGAACTCCGCAAAGCCCGCCCCAGTATGATTGTCATTGGCAACGCCATGACCAGGGTGGAGTCGCTGTTAAGTGACGGGTGTACGCCACAAGTTGCGGTCAATCAGGTTATCACTGAACTGGATAACGCCAGTTCAGTGATAGCGCAATATGCGCGCCAACAGATCCCCGGCAATGCAGTAATTATGACTCACAGCGCCAGCTCGGTTGTGCTTGGGCTGTTTCGTTTGCTTGCCCAGGAGCAGCACCGGTTTGCAGTCATCTGCACCCAGAGCAGTCCCGGCATGGAGGGACACCAGTTGGCACTCGACCTGAACGATCTGGGGGTACCGGTTACACTGATTACCGACGCCCAGATGGGCCTGTTCGTGCCCCGGGCGGATGTGATAATGACCGGTTGTGATACCTGGCTGGCGGATGGGCATTTCCTCAATAAAAGCGGAACCCGCCTTCTCGCACTGGCGGCCCACGAGCACCAAAAGCCTTTCTGGGTGTTGGGGGACAGTTTCAGGGTCAGTGATCAGACCAGCGATGAAGTCTCCCTGGAAGAAATGCCCCCAAGTGAATTACATGCTCCAGCGGGTGAGTGGATTACGCCCCGGAACCTCTATTTCGAGTCCGTTCCGGAAGTTCTGGTTACCGGCAAAATCAGCGAACAGGGCGTTTTTTCGTTCCCTGACTCGCCTCGGCGGTGAATGGGTCTTCCGGCCAGGGGTGTTTGGGGTAGCGCCCGCGCATGTCCTTGCGAACATCCGGGTAGGCATTGCGCCAGAAGCTGGCCAGGTCTGCTGTCACAGCCAGGGGGCGTTGGGCCGGCGACAGCAGGTGAATAACAACGGGTATCCGGCCGCAGGCCACTGTCGGGGTCTCGGTCCAGCCGAACAGAGCCTGCAGTTTGGCCGCCAGGACCGGTCCGTTTTCCGCCGTATAGTCCAGCGTTACCTGCTGTCCGGCCGGTATGGTGAGGCGGGTGGGCGCCAGCTCTTCCAGCGTCGTTTGTTGCTGGTAATCCAGCAGACTCGCAAGGGCCTGATGAAGATTGAGTTTTTCCAGGTCACGCCAGCGCGTCAGTCCTGCAAGGAAAGGCCCGAGCCAGGTTTCCAGGTTGTCCGTCAACCAGCCCTCGCTAGTCTCCGGCCAGTCGCCTGGGAAACAACAGGCCAGGAGGGCGACCCGGGCAAGCCATTGTTCCGCCGCCGGGGTCCAGGGGAGGCTTTTGAGCCCTTTCTTCCTGATGGCCGCCAGCAGTCCCTGTTGCACCAGTTCCGCAGACGGCGCCGCCAAGGCTTGTTCGTCCAATACCAACTGGCCGAGCTTTTTGACGCGGCGGGCGACCACCGTTCCACGACTGTCGTCCCAGACCGCTTCGTCCTGTTCACTAATGTGAGTGGCCAGATCCTGTTCCAGAAGCGCCGGATCAACCGGTGCCGCAAGATAGATGGTGGCTTCCCGCGCTTTGCCGTCAAGCTCGGCTGTCGCCAGCCACTGGTGCCGGGCAAGAGGGTCTTCATCCCGCAAAACCGCACCACGACCATTACTGAGCTGGTAACGGGGAGCCTCTCCCCGCCGTTTACGGGCCACCCGGTCCGGATAGGCCAGAGCGAGCAGGCGGCCTACCTCGTCATCAGCCGGCACCTCCTCCGGGCGCTTCAGCTGACCAGCCAGGCGTGCCACTGATTTGCCAATGGCTTTCACTCTGGCGGCATCCACACCATGACGCCCCCCCTGGTTACGCAGTATCCGCACCCGCTCCTGCATGTCCGCCCCCGCTGAGCGCCCGGCCAGGTCCCGTTCCTCCAGCAAGGCCGCGAGCTCTGCCGCGAGATAGCCGTGGCCAATGTCACGGCCGCGGAGGACCATATGGGCCAGCCGCGGGTGCACCCCCATATCCCGCGCGACCTTGCCGTGTTCGGTTATCGCACCTTCGGGATCGAGCATATCCAGCCATTGCAGTAACTCCACCGCCTGCTGCCAGTGTGCAGGAGGCGGCTGATCGATCCAGTCCAGTTGCTCCGCAGACCGTGCCCCCCACTGGGCCAGTTCCAGCACCAGCGGTGACAGATCGGCCTCCTGTATTTCCGGCGGGGTGAATTCCGCCAGCCCGAAGTGGGCCGACTCGCTCCACAACCGGTAGCAGACCCCCGGCTCGATCCGGCCAGCCCGCCCCTTGCGTTGCTCTGCCGATGCCTTTGAAACCCTGCCGGTTACCAGCCGTGTCATGCCACTGTTGGCGTCGAACACCGCACGGCGTTGCTGGCCACTGTCGATCACCACCCGTATGCCTTCGATAGTCAGACTGGATTCCGCGATGGCGGTAGCCAGGACCACCTTGCGGTAATCCTCGGGCGCTGGTGCAATGGCGCGGTCCTGTTCGTCGTTCTTCAGGCTGCCATAGAGCGGAGCCACGATAACCTTGCTATCCACTTGCCCCTGAAGGTCTCTTTCCGCCCGTCGGATTTCGCCAGCGCCCGGAAGAAACACCAACAGTGACCCGGTCTGGGCCGCCAATGCCTCATGAATGACCGCCACTACCTGCTCTACTGTCCGGCCATTGCGGGGAACGGGCCGATAGGCCACCTCCACAGGAAACGCCCGGCCTTCACTGGTCAATACCGGTACGTCGCCCAGCAGGCGGGCAATCGGCGCGGTATCCAGGGTTGCCGACATCACGATCACCCGTAAGTCTTCGCGCAATGCCTGCCGCGCTTCCCTTACCAACGCCAGGCCAAGGTCTGCCTGCAACGAACGTTCGTGAAACTCGTCGAAAATAACAGCTGCGTAGTCTTCCAGCGCGGGATCGTTCTGAATCAGCCGGGTAAGAATCCCTTCCGTCACCACCTCAACCACGGTCTCGGAGCTCACCCGCGTATCCAGCCGCGTTCGATAGCCCACCGTCTGGCCCGGTTGCTCCCCCATTTGCCCGGCCATATACCGTGCCGCCGACCTGGCCGCCAACCTTCTCGGCTCCAGCATCAGAATCCTGCGACCTTGCCGCCATGTTGCCTCCAGTAGCGCCAAAGGCACGCGCGTGGTTTTACCGGCGCCTGGTGGGGCCTGGAGCAGGACGGTTGGTTCCAATTCCAGGGTTTGCAGGAGGTCCGGGATGATTTGGTTGATTGGGAGCATTGGTTCTGGTTTGTTTAAGACTGGTCGGGTTGGGGAGGGGCGTGGGGGTGATTATTTTTTCAAGTGGAAAATGAACTCGCTTCGCTCAGACACCATTTTCTGTTTGAAAAAATAATCACCCCCACACCCTCAGGTAACTCGGTGGTTTCTTTAAAGCCTACTATGGTCTGGCTTTGTATTGCACGAGAGAACGATTAAGTATCTGGCGCGACAACTGCGAGTTACGCAAGAGTGGGGTGGTGGGGTATTTTTCCGCCAGGAATGGGTGTCTGAGCGAAGCGAGTTCCATTCCCAAGGAAAAATACACCACCACCCCACTCCTGCACCGAAGCTATCAGCCCTGGATCAGTACTGGATCAGGACCTTGAAGCCCGAGGATGGTTGGCACGAGCCCACTCGTAGATCTCCCGATAGGCCTCCACCAGTTCTTCCGGGTTATGAGGGGGTTGTATCACGGCGGTCATTTCGCCTTCCGGATTAATCAGGGCAAAGTGACCACTGTGGTCCACCATCAGTTCACCGTCCACCTCCCGGTGGCTGAAGGCCGCGTTGAGGCTTTTTGCCAGTGCTCTGAGAGTTTCCAGATCACCGGTGTAGCCGTGGAAGTTCTCGCCAAAGAAGCCAACGTAATCCCGCAGTCGCTCTGGCGTATCATGCTCCGGATCTGCAGTGATCAGCAGGAATTCGGGCTGGGGCAGGTCTTCCGGCAACAGGTTGTCGGTCCGACGCAGGTTCGCCATGGCGGCAGGGCAGATATCCGGGCAGTTGGTGTAACCCACAAAGGCAAAGGTCCACTTGCCCTTCAGGCTCTCCCGGGTAACGGGGTCATCGTGTTCGTTGACCAGTTCGAACTCGGCAATCTCACGGCCCTGATCATAAACATAGGTGTTGATCTCACTGAATTCTGGCGCCGGCGAGGGCTCGTCATTTTCTACCAGCAGTATCTGCCGCCCGACCACCAGCCCGAAGATCAACACCACAACCAACAACAGAATGATCAGCGTCAGGCGAATCGAGCGGTCCATGAAATCTCCGGCAGTTCAATAATCAGAAAAACACAAAGTGATCGACAAGCAACACCACAAACAGGGCCATCAGGTAGGTGATGGAGTATTTGAAGGTAGCCAATGCCACCCGGCGATCATCGCCTCTGAGCAGGCGCACGGCATATTGCAGGAAACGCAGGCCCAGGGCCAGAGCACCCACCAGATAGATCAACCCGGACATGCCGGTAACAAAGGGCAGCAGGCTGACGGCCAGTAACATCAGGGTATAGAGCAGAATGTGCAGCTCGGTGTACTTGTTGCCATGGGTGACCGGTAGCATCGGTATCCCCGCCTTGGCGTACTCTTCCTTGCGGTGAATCGCCAGGGCCCAGAAATGCGGTGGGGTCCATGCAAAAATGATCAGCACCAGCAGGAGGCCATGGCCTTCAACCTGGCCGGTGACCGCAGTCCAGCCAAGCAGCGGTGGCATGGCGCCGGCGAGTCCGCCGATGACGATATTCTGGGGCGTCATGCGCTTGAGAAACAGGGTGTAGACGCCGGCATAGCCTACCAGTGAAGCCAGCGTGAGCCAGGCTGTGAGGGCGTTCACCTGCCACACCAGAACCACCATGCCTGCTACCGCCAGCACCGTGGCAAACGTCAATGCGTCGGGTGGAGAGATTTTTCCGGTGGCCA
>Ga0098067_1000727_pt1 | contig 11836 bp, 10 predicted proteins | sample 26_taG_FD_92578 | JGI IMG/M metagenome (GOLD analysis project Ga0098067, IMG submission 92578) | Marine viral communities from Cariaco Basin, Caribbean Sea - 26_WHOI_OMZ | ecosystem: Environmental > Aquatic > Marine > Oceanic | place: Caribbean Sea: Cariaco Basin | collected 2014-11-09
AACATGCTCCTGAATAATTTTTCCAGCCAGCTTTTTTTATTTTCTAAAGGGGTCAGCATCCGCCGGAATGACAGATACCTAAAAGGTGATCTTCAGAGGGGTCAGCTTAGTCCTGAATATCCATTTTACGATAATCTGCCTTATTTTAAAAGCTTCGATAGGTTCGTGAAAACTTTTTTCAATTTGAAATTCTCCAGTTCTTAGAATAGAATTAAAAGCTTCAGTAAAATCTTTTCGTAGTGCCTGGGGAATGTTTAAATCAAAAATTTCAGTTCCTTTTTGAACAGGATGATATTTTACATAAAGTCTTTTTTGAACTTTTGGAATTGGAACATAACTAATAAAATTGTTTATTTCCCTTAGTTCATTTTCAATTAAAAAGTTTTTGTCGGTCGTTTCTTCTAAAGCAGATGAAAAATTATTCTTCAATTCTGAGAGACTTACGAAATGCATAGAACAGACTTATTAGTTAATCGTAGAAGTAAAGAAAACTGACTAATCCTATTAGAATAATACTTATAACCAATACTATCTCTAATATTTTTTTCTCTGTTCCTGGTTTTATCATAGCTACAAAGATAACTAAAACCATTAACTTTTTATTAAGAAGGAGGGATTGGTGATTTTATCTAATTAAAAAAAGGGTGATTAACCAATTTATCTGCGTTCTGTTCTTGTGTAACTCTAATGTATTGAAGAAATGATCTTTCTGATCTATGACCGGTAATTTTCATTATTGAAATACTAGGAACATCTGCTAAATAAAGATTTGTTGCGAAACTTCTCCTTGCGGTGTGAGTTGATACAAGATCAAATTTTTTAGAAGGAGTTCTTTGAACTTTACCAGCTCTTGTAATTGTAGTTTCAACAGTTTCTTTTAAACCTGCTAAGGAAGCGACATCTTTTAAATACCTATTCATTACCTGATTGGTATAGGCTTTAGGTAGAATATTATCATATTTAGCGAGAATTTTTTTTACAGTTCTATGCAGAGGAATAGAAACTCTTTCTCCTGTTTTTTGTGTTCGTACCTGAATTATTGATTTTTCTGTAATAATATTTTCAGGTTTGATTTGTGTGAAATCTGAGAATCTTAAACCGGTATAGCATCCGATTAAAAAGAGATCCCTTACTTTTTCCAATCGAGGACTTGCAGAGAGATCAAGCTTTTCAAATTTTTCCAGTTCTTCCAATGTCAGATAAATCGAATCTGATTCTTCCCTAACTGTTTTGAACTTCCTTTTCTTAAACTCTAAATTAGTATTATAACCTCTATCTGTTGCTTCATTCATAAACGTTTTTAACGTCTTGATATGTTTGCCCACGGTATTAGCGGCTAACTTATGTTCTAGTGATAGAAAGGAAACATACTGATTGTAAAATTCCAGATCTATAGAATGAAAATCAATTTCCCGATTTAGGTAGGAAGCATATTTTTTTAAATACCTGTAGGCCGTAGTATAAACTTTTACCGTTCCTTCTTTTTTATGAGCTTTACTTTCTTCTATATAATTTTCAATGAACTGTAGAAGAGTTAATTTTTTTCCTTGAAGAATATTCCCAGATAACTCTGCTTCAAAAGCTTCTTTTAATATTGTGTTGTTAGGATGAATTCCGTTATTAAGAAGTTTTCTAAAAGCTGTATTTATTGCAGTTTCAAAATTATTGAGCCGAGCATTAAATTCTGGATATTCCCTGAATTGTTTTGTTTCTTTTGCTCTTTGTTTTTCAACATTCCAAAATTTAGGAAGGATCTTTTCACCTGTGGAATATTTAAATCTTTTATACTGATACCTGAACAGCATATAGATCAAAGTCTCTTCTTTTGACTTTGGTTCTTTAAGGATAAATTTTGCGTTTGCCATAAGCCAAATATATTCCAAAAATTCTTCAGGGGACGAATGAGGGGACGAATAAATTTGATTTGATGTTGTTTTATATGTTTTTCCTTATTGTCTATTCCCTTGTAAATACTGCTGTAAACCTGCATAAACAAAGAAAATAAAGTAAAATAAGATAAAAATACGTGGTGTACAGGTGGGACCACAAGTAAAATTAAGCCTTTCACGATTTGAGAGGCTTTTTTTATATTCTGGTTTGTACGAATTATATTGGCTCCACCTCAAATTTAGATTTGCCTGGAATTTTATTGCACTTTGCTGGTAACAAATTCACAGGAAAGACAAAAGATAGCAATTCAGAATAGTTCTTCCGAAGCTTCAGCACCTGGAAAAGTTAATCTTCTAAGATCAGGAAAAACCTAACAGGTTTTTAAAACCTGTTAGGTTTGCGTGGTAGTCAGACGCGACTAATTATAAATAGACTTGATGAATTCCTGGTACTTTTCGATGATCATTTTGCGCTTCAGCTTAAGGGTGGGCGTTAACTCTCCTCCTTCAATAGTCCAGGCATTAGGGATCAACCTGAACTTCTTGATTTGTTCCACCGGATTAAAATGCTTGTTGAAATGAATTACAGAGGCGCCAATCAATTCCTTTGCGTGGCTGTCTTCCAACACCTTTTCGTTTCCGGGATAGGGTTTGTCCTGTTCCAGGTACCATTTTTTAAGAGCTTCAAACGCAGGGACCACGAGGGCGCCCACAAACTTCTGTAGCTCTCCCACCACCATGATCTGCTCGATCCATGGGCTTTCTACCATCTTATTTTCAATGGGCTGAGGTGCTACAAATTTGCCACCGCTGGTTTTGATCAATTCTTTCTTCCTGTCGGTGATCTTTAGGAATTTGCCGTCAATAAATGTTCCGATATCGCCGGTGCGCAGCCATTCGCCCTCCATCACTTCTGCAGTGAGATCGGGACGTTTGTAATAGCCCATCATTACGTTAGGACCTTTGCAAAGAATTTCACCGTCTTCAGCAATTTTAACCTCTACACCTTTTAAAAGTGGCCCCACAGTACCAAACATCCTGTTCTTTTCATTGTAGCGATTTCCGCTGATAATGGGAGAGGCTTCGGTTAAACCATAGCCTTCCTGTATCACGATTTTGGCGGCGGTGAAGATCTTTAACAGCCGCACCTGGCATGCAGCCGCACCTGTGATGATAGATTTCACTTCTCCTCCCAGGGCATCTCTCCACTTACTAAAGATAAGTTTATCGGCCACGGCAAGTTGAAATTTATAGCTCAGGCTCTTGGGTTTGTTGATCTCAAATTCCTCGGCCAGTTTTAGAGCCCAGAAAAAGAGTTTTCTTTTTATTCCGGTAAGTTCGTTGCCCTTTGCAAGTATGCCTTCATAAACTTTTTCCAGGAGTCGTGGAACTGTGGTGAAAAGCGTGGGTTTTACTTCTTTTAGATTTTCTGAGATCTTCTCCATGCTCTCGGCATAGTACACAGCTGCCCCGCTGTAAAAGAAACAGTAAGTTGCCATTCTTTCAAAGCCGTGGTTAAGGGGGAGAAAACTTAATACTTTCTTGTGTTTAACCCCTACTTCCTGGATCACATGGGCAGCCCCCAGAGAATTGCTTACAATGTTACCATGGGAGAGCATAACGCCTTTTGGAGTTCCCGTTGTTCCCGAAGTGTAAAGAACGGTCGCAAGATCTGTCTCTTTAACGGCATCTTTGCTCTGGGCTACCTGCAGTTTAAGTTGAGGCGTTACATTGATCATCAAATCGGTTAGCTGCGGAATTCCGGCAACTGGTTTGAAAGAATAAACATGTTCTAAAGCCGGCAGCTCTTCGCGTATTTCAACGATCTTTTGGTAGAGTGTGGTGTCTCCTACAAAGATCATTTTCACATTGGCATCAGCCAGGATAAATTGCAGTTCGTGGTTGGTAATGTTGGGGTAAACCGGTACAGATAATGCTCCGGTTTGTTGAATAGCCATATCGGCCATGATCCACTCGGGGCAATTCTGGCTAATAATGCCAACTTTATCTCTACCTTCTATGCTTCCGTCACCTCCCGAAAATCCCATTTTTAGGAGTGCAGCACTTATCTGCTCAATTTTTTGTCCTACTTCGGCGGTGCTGTATTTTCTCCATGTTCCATTTTCTTTAGCGGCAAGCATATCGGGGAGGGGAAAATGTTCAAGCTGAAAGCTAAGGCAGTCAAACAGGCGTTTCGGAAATTCGGTAGAAGTTGTGTTTTGGTCCATATGTCAATCCTCACTAATCTTTTATTGCAGAAAATAGCCGAAAAGTCATCTGTTGTTGTGACTTATTCGGGAAGTGCAAAAATATTGCTTAATCCTACAATTAGGACGGGAAGCAGGTACTTTTTTTGCCTGGCCTCATTTCTTTTTCCGCAGATAAATTCAGAAAAAAGGAAAGCCGGTCATGTTACTCACATACCGGCCTCATATACCTGTCAAAAAGGGGAAAATTGGTTAGCTTTTTTCTCCCAGTTCTACTGCCCTGTCAAAAGCGGCGTAGGCGGCTTCTTTTATCAGTTCTTTTACGTTGTTGTCATCCATAGAATCTAGCGCTGCCCTTGTAGTACCACCTTTTGAGGCCACGCGATCCATCCACAGTGTTGGGGAAAGATCGTTCTGGTTAAAGAGTTCTACCGCTCCTTCAAAAGTCTGGCTTACAAGTACCCTTGAATCGTGCTCCGAAAAGCCCATTTTTAAGGCCGCTTCAAGCATAGAGTTCATAAAATAGAATACGTACGCAGGTCCACTTCCCGAAATTCCGGTAGAGGCATCAATGAAATTCTGGTTCTTCACATGAATAGATTCTCCCGTAGTGTCAAGAAGGTTTCTCACCATCAATAATTCTACTCTCGAAACTTCTTTTGATTCGGTGTAGGAGGTAACTCCTTTTCCAACCTGGGCCGGAAGGTTAGGCATTGACCTTACTACTTTTTTAATGCCCAGTCCATTTTGTATAGTCTCAATGGTAACTCCCGCCATTAAGGAAACCGCGATTTGCTCCTTGTTCATCATCGGTTTCATTCTTTCAAATAGTTCTTCGCTGTGGTATGGTTTTACAGCAATAAAGATTAGATCGGCCTGGGGTAAAGCATCTTCCAGTTGTTCGTGTACATCAAAGATCCCCATGTCCTTCAGCAAAACAATTTTATCTGGCGAGACATCGTAAATCATGAGCTTACGCTGGTTTAAAAATGTTGATGAGGCCATGCCTTCTGCATAAGTGAGGCCCATATTTCCTGCTCCAATAACTAAAACTTTCATTACTTCTAATATTTTGTAGTGTTTGTGCAAAGACTGTACAGGACAAGCCTTTAATAAAATTAATTCTGAAATTCTTTGCCTGTCATGGCGTATCCCGCTGATAACAAGTAGTTTGTTTGTATAGTTTTATTTCTGAAGTGACCGACATATCGTCAAAAACCTGAAAATCCGTCAGTAGTAGAAAAGCTTCCGAAGGGAAAGACGTTGATTTTATTGATATATTTGGCTAAAACTGATCTTAAAAACTTATTACACGCATGAAAAAACTTTCGGGATTATTCACCCTGTGTCTGCTTTTGTCGGCTCACTTCTCATTTGCACAATCAAAAGATGAAGTTATACAGAATATTGTAAAGGAGGTCGAGCAAAATTCGAAACTTGAGGAGTTAGCGCACCAGTTGCTGGACAGCATTGGGCCACGCCTGGTAGGAACACCACAAATGAACAATGCTCATAACTGGGCCGTAAAGAAATTTGAAAGCTGGGGCATCCCTGCCGAAAAGCAGAAGTGGGGAGAATGGCGCGGCTGGGAACGCGGCGTTACCCATATTGATATGGTTGAGCCACGGCTGCAAACCCTTGAAGGGAGACAGCTTGCCTGGAGCCCTTCTACCGGAAAAAAACCTGTAACCGCCGAGGTAATTACTTTGCCCGAAACAGTTTCCGATTCTATGGCTTTTCAACGCTGGCTGCCACAGGTAAAAGGTAAATTTGTCCTCATTTCTATGCAGGAGCCAACCGGAAGACCCGATTATAACTGGGAAGAATATGCTATCGAAGCTTCTTTTGAAAAGATGAAGCGCGAACGCAGTGAACAATCTGAAGCCTGGAGAGATAAATTCAGTACTATGGGCTATTCCTCCCGCACTTTACCTGCTGCACTTGAAAAAGCCGGTGCTGTTGGGGTGATTACTTCCAACTGGTCTGAAGGTTTTGGGGTAAACAAGGTTTTTGGTGCCTACACAAAAGAGGTGCCTACTCTTGATCTCGCCCTTGAAGATTACGGAATGCTTTACAGGCTGGCAGAGAACGGAAGCAAGCCTAAAATTAAAGTTACCGCCCAATCTAAAGAACTGGGAATGGTGCCTACATTCAATACCATTGCTACTATTAAAGGAACCGAATTACCTGAAGAATACGTGGTGCTTTCGGCGCATTTTGATTCTTGGGATGGCGCAACCGGGGCGACAGATAATGGAACCGGAACTATCGTAATGATGGAAGCTGCCCGAATTCTTAAGGAATATTACCCTAACCCTAAAAGAACAATAATTATTGGGCTTTGGGGTAGCGAAGAGCAGGGGCTTAACGGGTCACGCGCATTTGTGGAAGATCACCCGGAAATTGTAGATAATATTCAGGCGGTATTCAACCAGGATAACGGAACCGGAAGAGTGGTGCGTATCACCGGAAATGGGTTCTTGCACGCTTATGATTACCTGGAAGACTGGCTTTCAAAAGTGCCCGATACTGTTGCCGATCATGTACAGACTACCTTCCCCGGAAGACCGGGCCGTGGTGGTTCAGATTATGCTTCTTTTCTTGCAGCAGGAGCCCCGGCCTTTAATCTAACTGCTTTAGACTGGGCTTACTGGAACTATACCTGGCATACAAACCGCGACACTTACGACAAGATCGTTTTTGACGACGTGAGAAATAACGTTATTCTTACGGCTGTACTTACTTATATGGCGAGTGAAGACGACGAAAAGGCATCGAGAGAACAAATCAAACTGCCAATCAATACCCGTACAGGAGAACAGGAGACATGGCCTGAGCCACGATCTCCCAATCGCCGTGGTGGAGTGGAATAAGAAAAAGGTAATCAGGAAAACAGGTTTTCCTGATTACCTGTATTGAGCTGCAGAAGATCCTTGCACCTAAGGTGTCAAAAAGGGGATTTTCTGCAGCTTATTTTATTTAAGGCCTAAAGCCTTTTTCCCTTCAGCCACCTCTTTTCGGGCTTTTTCAAAGAGGATGGGATCACCGCCAATGAGTACCTGCGTTAGTTTTTCCATTTCCCAAAGGTATTTGCGGCCAAAACCCGGGTCATTTCTTACAATATCGGGAGTGTTGTCAATAACATCGGCTAATTTTATGGTTTTTGCCTCTTTGCTTATGTTGGCCTGGCGTTGCACTTCCAGGTCTTTACGGGCCCTTCGGTTGAGGTGCGGGTAATTCACCTTCATGTATTCATCGGTTAGTTCTGAAACCAGATTGGCTACTTTTTGACCGAATTTCTCTCTTATTTCTTCGATTTTTACAGGAGTATCTTCCACGACATCATGAAGATATGCCGCGCAAATCATTTCTGCGGAATGCGGTACGCTTCTTACGATTTTTGCCACCCGCTTCGGGTGTTCTATATAAGCTTCTGCTGAATATTTCCGTTGCTGCTCTCCGTGAGCTTTAGTTGCGAATGCCAAAGCCTCCTCTTCCATTTTTTTACTTCTGAAAATAAGAATTTTTCCGAAGTAAAAAGGAAACAATTTAACTTCAGTCATATTTCAAGTTCATCAAACAGAATAATTCAAATTTTCTTTTTTCTGAAGAGGTGACTTAATGCTGAAGCAGATTCAAAAATGCCATTTTTGACAAACTTTTTACGGGTGTCAAAAATGGCATTTTAGGAACCTATTTTTGCAACGGTGCTCCAACCGGGATAGTACAGTCATGGCCCGGTTCCCCGTGTGGCGGATTTACCTGTGGTGTTTGGTCTACCCTTACCGGTGAAACTGATGTAGAAGGTGCCGGGCTCGAAACAGCAGGGCTGGTAGTGCCTGCGGAATTTGCCGTTAATGGCGCTCCCACCGGAAGATCGCACCTGTGGCCGGGAAGCCCGTGAGCAGGATTCACCTTTACTTCTTCACTATTAGCTGCCTGCGTACTGGTTTCGGCAGTTTGTTGTGGAGTAGATTCGGTTGCAGTCTTTTCATCTTTACAGGAAGACATTAAAACCAGTCCGAGGGCCATGGTAAGATAGCTGAGTTTTAAATTTTTCATTTTCATCTTATTTTATAAGGTTTAGCAGTTGTTGTTGCGGTATGTTAAGAAGGCCGGCCGAGGGTAACCTGCGGGTCATTTCCTTCCAGTCTTCATCTTCTTTAAAAATAGCTTCAAAAATGGGTTTTGCTTCGTCCATTCTTCCGCTGTTGGCAAGGGCTACAGCCGTCCAGTACTGCATTTCGAGGTTGTCTGGGAAAAGCTTCATGGCATTGCCGTATTCTTCAAGTGCTTTGTCTACATTACTTTCTTCCATGGCAAGGTCTCCACGGTTCATAAATTCATAAGCCCGGGCAACTTTGAGCAGGCGTTCCAGCTCTACCAGTGGCTGTTGATGATCGTCTACCCGCAGGTCGATCTTTTTTTCTTCCCATGGATTTTCAACTTCTTCGGGGCCAACAACAATGATGGCGGCCGATTGGCTTCCGCGAAGGTCACCGCCGGCAGCTTCGGCAGCCTGTAGTACTTTTAGCACTCTTTCGGCCAGTGGTAATTTGGCATTTTCAAGAAAAGCCTTTTGCATAGCGGGTACTATAGTGGCATTGAGCATCATGTTAGCCTGTACCGAATAATTCTCACCGCTAATATGATCTGCAGCTTCTACACAATTTTCACCGGTGTGGGCAGCAGTATTTCCTGAAGTATCCAAAAAGGCCACCTGCCGGTATTCTTTTCCTTCATCTTGCGCCAGCAAAATCCCCAATGCTTCGGAAGGATTTTTTCCCTGTTGCATAAGTTCTAAACCCTGTGGGCCATAAGCCGGGTTTACGAATGATTGTGTGGCCACAACACCCACTCCCGATTTTCCCCAGGAAACGATAGAACCCACAGAAAACCAATGGCTTTGAACTCCCACGGCCATCTCGCCTGTCTTTGCATCTCTTGCCACAATAGAATAGGTATGTGCAAAGGCGTCTTTCATGATCCCGGGGTTACCCGACTGAGAAAAGAGTGTGGTGCAGCAAAAAATGGCAAGAAAAGAAAGGCTCTTCATGATCAAAATATTTTTTTTAAAAGTAATAAATATTCCTTTAGGAGGTTTTATGAGCTTTAGCCTCAAAAAATCTGTATTTCGGGCTTAAAACTGAAAGGAAGTTTTTAAATTTGCGCCCGCATGGCCTCGTAGTTCAATGGATAGAATAGAAGTTTCCTAAACTTTAGATCCAAGTTCGATTCTTGGCGAGGCTACTTTTAACATTTTAAAGAAAATCAAAATCCTGTTAATCTTATGATTATTAGGATTTTGTATTTTTTTGATATCAATTGGTATTAAAAAAAATGCACTTAAAAGTTCACAAATCGTCAACATATTTTCGGTTTGAATTCTTATCTTGATACTCTGTGAAGCAGCACAATTGGTGGTTTGACTTTCGTGAAATTGTTCAACTTAAAGTCATCAGTTATGCGTACACTGTCAACATTTTCGGTTTTATTCTGGATTTATTCTCAACGAGCAAAAGATAACCTGGCTGTAGTTTATGCCAGGATCACTGTGAACGGAAGGAAATTAAATATCAGCCTAAAGAGAAAGGCCGAGGTAGACCTGTGGGATTCCAGAAAGCAAAGGCTCATAGGTAAAGGTTCCAAATCTAAAGAACTGAACCAGTTCCTGGATCAGGAGCATTCCAGGCTCTTCCAGTGTTATCAGGAATTAAGGGTAGAGGGGAAGGTAATCTCTCCAGAAAGTATTAAAGCCAGGTATTTTGGTGTTATGGAGCATCTTTTTTCTTTGGAAGACATGTTCAAGTATCACAATGAAAATATGTTTTCAAAACTGAAAAATAATACCTCTCGTCTTTATATCACAAGTCAAAATTATATCAGAAAGTTTATAAAGAAGGAATATGGGAGAAAAGATTTTTATCTGAAAGAACTGGATTACGGGTTTATCATAAAATTTGAAAACTACCTTAGAGCTGTCCGGCCTCGGCATTACCAAAAACGCCTCCAGCACAATGCAGTAATGAAACATATTCAACGTTTGCGAAAAATGGTGACGTTGGCCTTTCATCTTGAATGGATAGACCGGGACCCTTTTGTCAAATTCAAACCTCATCTCGTACAGAAAGAAAGAGGATTCTTGACTTCCGATGAACTGGAGAGAATTGAGAATTTTCAACCAGAATTATCCAGGCTTAAAAAGGTAAAAGATCTTTTTATTTTTAGCTGTTATACCGGAGTCAGTTATGCAGATCTCATGCTTCTTACCCCTCAGAACCTGGTGATTGGAATAGACAAAAAATTCTGGATAATCACCAGGAGAGAGAAAAATGGAAATCAGGTTAAACTTCCCTTACTGTCCAAAGCAATCAGCCTAATAGAGGATTATAAACATGATCAAAGTTGCCTTTTAAATAATAGTCTGCTGCCCACGATTTCCAATCAAAAGATAAACAGTTATTTAAAGGAAATTGCTGAAATATGCCTTATTGAAAAGAACCTGACTTTTCACCTGGCCAGACACACCTTTGCAACGACTGTTGCATTGACTAATGGAGTACCGATTGAAACGGTATCAAAAATTTTAGGACACAAAAAACTTTCTACAACTCAGATCTATGCCAAGGTAATTGAAAGGAAAGTGAGTGAAGATATGGAATTGCTACAGCAAAAGCTGAACAGTAAAGCATCGGGTAACACTCCTGAGTTGCAAAAACATGTTTAGTCAATATTTCAAAAATTTTAATCATTTGGGGCAGTCTGGTGATAATATGATAAATCTATTGATTTTAACCGTTAAAACACTAAACCAGAAAATTAAGGTCCTGGATCTTATGTAATATTTGCTGAACGAAAGTCAAATTGCCAAATACTGTAATTGTGAAATATGAGCTGCAATGGAGCTCTTAAGAGTATTATAATATGTATAGCAGATTTTAAATGGCACCTGAATATTTTCATTCTGGTAGACAATGAGGGAATATAATTCCCTTAAGATCTGATTTGCAAAATACCAGGTGATTCATCATTAAGTGAAAATGGTTTTTTGTACACATGGAACGGGAAGAGGTATATATCAGAGTAGGAACCCAATATTACAAATTGGTAAAAGCACCAAGCATTTCAGGCCATGTGAATGAATCGCTGGTTCCATGGAATATTGAAACGATCAGGCAGGACCATGGGAAAACTTACCTTGCTGCAATTCCAAAATATGATGGCTTCACATGTATCCCGGATCATCTGGATTTTAAATCCTCCTACCACAATTTTTATAATACATATGCTCCATTAAATCATGTCCCGGAAAAGGGAGCATGTACTACTTCCTTAAGTTTTGTCAAACATATTTTTGGAGCTCATTACGAATTGGGTTTGGATTACCTGCAACTCCTTTTTATCAAGCCTACACAAATCCTACCTATACTATGCCTGGTCTCGCGAGAACGTTCCACCGGGAAAAGTACTTTTCTTAAATGGCTGAAACTCATTTTTGAAAATAACCTTACCTATCTCACCAATGATAGCTTTACCAGCCAGTTCAATGCCGATTGGGCGAATAAACTTCTGATTTGCATAGATGAAGTCTTGTTTAATAAAGAAGAGCTGACGGAAAGGATCAAATACTTAAGTACCACCAATATCAATAAACTGGAGGCAAAAGGGAAGGACAAGCGGGAAGTGGAATTCTTCGGAAAGTTCATCCTCTGCAGTAACAATGAAGAGAACTTCATCAAG
>Ga0098067_1000731_pt1 | contig 11739 bp, 7 predicted proteins | sample 26_taG_FD_92578 | JGI IMG/M metagenome (GOLD analysis project Ga0098067, IMG submission 92578) | Marine viral communities from Cariaco Basin, Caribbean Sea - 26_WHOI_OMZ | ecosystem: Environmental > Aquatic > Marine > Oceanic | place: Caribbean Sea: Cariaco Basin | collected 2014-11-09
AGTATTTTAGCAAACAACAGCCGCTGCCATAGCGGAAAAATGGTGCGTTTGCTATCATCAAGCTATAACTTTCTTTATGTGTTAATTACAGCGAGTCAGCCATGAGTTTACAGCCAAGTTCTAGCGAAAACCCAAGTATCAGCTCTAACCCAGCCGAGCGTCCAAATCGTATCGCTACCGTCGAGCGTAACACTGCCGAGACCCAAGTGACAGTCACCGTCAACCTAGACGGCACCGGTCAAGGGACTATCGATACTGGCGTACCCTTTTTGGACCATATGATCGATCAAATCAAACGTCATGGGTTATTTGACTTGGACATTAAGTGCACTGGCGATACCTTCATCGACGATCACCACAGTGTTGAAGACACGGGCATTACCGTCGGTCAAGCGTTTGCAAAAGCGCTAGGCGATAAAAAAGGCATCCGTCGTTACGGGCATTTCTACGCGCCTCTAGATGAGTCTTTAACCCGCGCCGTAGTCGATATCTCGGGTCGCCCTGGTCTGCACATGGACATTCCATTTACTCGCTCACACGTCGGTAGTTTCGATGTGGATCTGTTTAGCGAATTTTTCTACGGTTTTGTGAACCACGCGTGGATGACGGTGCACCTGGACAACCTGAAAGGTAAAAATAGCCATCACCAGATCGAGAGTACCTTTAAAGCCTTCGCGCGTGCCCTACGTATGGCTTGCGAGTATGATGAGCGTGCGTTAAATACTTTACCGTCTACTAAAGAAGCGCTGTAGCCCATGACTAAAATTGCACTATTAGACTACGGGATGGGCAATCTACACTCTGCTAGCAAGGCCTTGGCAGCGGTAGGCGCAGAGGTGTCAATCACCAACGATCCAAAAGTCATCCAAGCCGCAGACAAGATCGTCTTTCCAGGCGTTGGTGCCATGCGCGACTGTATGGCTGAGATGCGTGAGCAGGGTATCGATGAGGTGGTACGCGATGCCGTGTTCAATAAGCCCGTCATGGCCATCTGTGTGGGCATGCAAGCGCTGTTTACTGAGTCGTTAGAGAATGTCCGCACCCCTTGCTTGGATATCATCACGGGTCAAGTGAAACAGTTTGATCCAACTTGGACTGATGAGCGCGGTGACACGATCAAGATTCCTCATATGGGTTGGAATACCATCACCGATATGGATCATAGCCATCCCCTCTGGCAAGGCATCGATGACCATGCGCATTTCTATTTTGTGCACAGCTATTATTGTGCGCCAGAAGACGAGTCTGTCGTTGCCGCTACCTGTGATTACGGGCAACCGTTTTGCGCTAGCGTGATTAAAGACAATCTCTTTGCCACACAGTTTCACCCAGAAAAGAGCCATGATGATGGCTTAAAATTGCTAAAAAACTTTGTTGAGTGGACGATTTAGCAAAATAGTGTGCAAGTCGTAACAAGTAGGGCAGGTTTGCGAGAGCAGGACCTGCCTTTTTTTATGCTCCATTATGTTGGTAACTGCCGTTATGAACCGCTACTATTGAAGACGATTATTATAAAAATAGCGTCCGATAATAAGGGGTTTACTTTGAACTTTCAGCACCTAAAAATGGGTTTGGTCTACGTCACAGGCCTCGAAAAAGATGCCTTACATATTTATGCAGGGGTCAGTATCTATCTATTGTCTTTGCTGATATTGCGTCGCTATAGCATGAGAAGTGGCGTGCTAGCTTTGCTAATTACTACTGCAATTGCGCTTATGGCTGAGATATTAGACTTGCGTTATACCCTGATGGCAAATGATCAATTGAACTGGGCGGCTAGCTTTCACGACCTTATCAATACTTGCCTATTGCCTTATATGCTGTTTGCGCTAAGTAAATGGACGACGCTCTTTCAAGCGGCAAGGTAGCAAAACTCTTATAGGCTGCGGCTTTAGTCCAGTTAATACTCTATTAGCAAATAAAAGACTTCCCTATAATTTTTATGTTTCAAAACACGTATTTTAAACAGAGAGAGCCGCATGAAACTATTTAACTTTACCACCCTAACCGCTATCGGTTTTCTAAGTTCTAGTCTACTCGCCATGCCAGCTTTTTCGGCCAGCTTTGATTGCCGTAAAGCCAGTACCTGGGTCGAAAAGACTATCTGTAGCAATCCTGAGCTGTCGCAACTTGATGAAAGTATGGCAAAAAAATATAAAGCTGAATTAGCGAGTGCTGATAATGAAGAGTATAGCCAAAATCATAGAGTTATCACTAAAAATGCTCAGCGAGAATGGTTAAAGTTTCAGCGCAATACCTGTGCAAGCGCAGCCTGCCTTATTCGGGAATATAAAGAGTATCTAGGCAAAAAGAGTCTCAATGGAGTCACTTGGGGCGATGCAGAAAGCTTAAACGCCTCTGAGCTACCCAATAAAACAGCCTTTGGTAAATTTGCTACTAGGGTAAATATCTCCATGTATAACCCGGATACTCAGCGCTGGGAAGATACAGGCGATGTAACCAATGCAGTTTCTATTCATAAAGTCTCTAAAAAACCTTACCTTGCCATCATTGATGGCGATTTAATTTTCACCAATGCTCATTCGTGCAGTCTCGATAATGAAAAAGCAATGTGGTCAGAGAACCATTGGGTATTAAACGATTATCAAGCGGGTAAGGCCGTTGAGCTGCGTTTATATCCGGCAACCTCTCAAGGCAAAACTCAGCTGCTATTCAAAGATATTAGTAACAACTACCGCGATTCGCATTGCGGTATGCGCGGTTATTTTGATGGGATTGTTATGGATGCCGAGTGAGGGGGAAACACTTTGTAGGGTGGGTTAGCGGTAGCGTAACCCACCATTATTGATAATAAAAACAAAAAAACTATGCCAAATTATATTAGAAACAGCAAAGCTGGAGCCACCTACTTTTTTACTATTAATTTGCATGACCGTCAGAGCAATTTGCTCATCACTCATATAAATGAGCTGCGAAAGGCGTATCAAAAAGTGCAACAAAAAATGCCCTTTATCACTGATGCTATTGTCATCTTACCAGACCATATCCATGCGTTATGGACGCTGCCTGATAACGATACTGACTATCCTACTCGTATCCGCCTATTCAAAAGCTATTTCACCCGCCAATTACTAGCGACTTTAAAGCATACCAATAATCGCAGCCGAAAGAGGCAAAAAGAGACAGGGGTGTGGCAAAGGCGATATTGGGAGCATACCATTTTAGATGATATGGATTACAACCGACATATGGATTATATCCATTATAATCCTGTGAAACATGGGCACGCGGTAAGCCCTGCTGATTGGGAGTATTCTACATTTCATAGTGAGGTTAAAAGCGGTCGGTATGATTTGTATTGGGCAGGGGGCGATGGTGCGGAATCTGCTTTTGGAGAGAGATGATAGTGCTTTATGTGGTGGGTTACGCTTCGCTAACCCACCCTACGTTTTACCTAATTTAGCTTACTGATTATTTGGAGCTGTTACCTGCTTTTCGCTATTATCTTGCCCATCTATGAGAGCGACGACTAAAGCCGCGTCAGATTCCTGCTACCGCGAGACTCTGACGCATCAAGTCGTCACAATCTCATAGGTAGCCAAGGATAGCCGCTGCAATCAGGGCTAGCGGTTACCTAGCATATCTTGCGCGTATTTATCGTGGTTTAAGACGGGCTATAACTGCCGCGGGTGTTACTTTGCGCCACCCACGCTACAAGTATCGCGCTTTGTAGGGTGGGTTAGCGACAGCGTAACCCACCAGAGCATCGAAAACCTAAACCATCCCCCGAACCCGAGCCATAATCCCCTTACCAATCACCAAGCGCACATAGGTAATAGCAATAATTAACAGCACCGCCATCAACATCACTGCTCCAAGCGCAAAGCTGCCCCAAGGTACCGCAAAGCGCAAATCAAACCACTTCGTAATCAGCACCCACGCGCCAGCACTAGCGCCGAGTACAGCGATAAGTCCCGCGCTTACCCCCAATAACCCAATCTCTAAAATATTAATTTTATATAGGTCACTCGTCTGCATTCCGAGTAAACGGAACGAAGCACTGTCGCGTAATCGATCTTGCGAGGTCGATAGCAGTGAGGTAATCAGCACCATAATGCCGGTAATTAATGCTAGCAAAGTAAATACCTCAACCAAGCGGCTCATTTGCGCAACGAACCCTTGTACTTGCTTAGCAATAGCACCGCCATCAATAGTGGTAATAGCTGGGAATTTACGCGCCAAATTGGTCTGAATCTGCGGTATTTCTGCAGGCTCTACTTTGGTCGTAGCAAACTGAATTTGCGGCGCATCCTCTAATACACTCGGCTCAAATAAGAAGTAAAAGAACGGACTCGGACCTTGCTCATAGCGTTTACGGATACTGGTAATTTGCCCAACTATTTCAATCCCTTGAATATCAAAACGGACTTGATCACCCAGTTCCACGCCGAGCATATCGGCTGCCGTATCGAGTATCGACATAGGCACAGGTGCATCCAATGCGATAGCAGTATCAGCAGTAGCGTTATTTTTATTGCCTGCTTGATCTGTAATTGGCGCATAGAGTTGGTCAGACTCAATCGAAGAAGCGATATACTCGGTCTCCATGACACTATCGGCGTAGCTTAAGTTAAAGATTCGTGTAGGGTCATCGCTACTACCCGATTCAATCTCGTCAGCAGGTATGCCACCCACATCGCTAACCCGAGCACGAATGACCGGATAATAAGTAATATCGGTATTAATAACGCTATTCAATTCATCATGCTGCTCGCTCTGGACATCCAGCAAGAACAGATTGGGCGCGTCTTCAGGATAAGCATTGACGAATTGCGTGGTTAAGCTGTGATTGAGTAGCGTAATCATGGTCAGCACAGCAACCGATAAGGCCAACGTGACGAAAAATAGCCCCGACTGATTGCCTTTGCGAGATAAGTTATGAATCGCCGTGCGGCCCATCCAACCGAGTTTACCTTTGCTCGCCAGCTTAGCCAGTAGCCATAACCAACCTCGCGCCAATAACCAAAAACTCCCTGCCAGCAGCAACATGCCACCGAGGACTTTTAACCCGTTTAGCAGCGAGCTAAATTCAAAAGCTAATAAGGCATAGGCAGCAATGACCACTAACGCATACCAAGTTAATGGCGGATGCTGACGAACATTTTGTGCCGACTGTTGTAGCACGGCTGATGGCTTAGTATGGGTGACCGCATAGAGACTGTGTTGTACGATGAGCAAAGTAATGACTAAAGCAACAACACTGATTTTCAGCACACTTAATAGATTGATTGCTAAGCCAATATCGGGGGGTAGTACCGCCGTGAGATATTGCGCACCGACTTTCAGCATAACAAAACTAAGCAGCACGGAGCCTACACAAGCGAGCAGCGCCATACCGATAAAGACTTGATAATAGCTGCGTTTAATAGCACTCACGGACTCCCCAAGCGCACGGCGGATGGCATTGGTACGCGCTTGCTGACTTACAAAGGCTTTGACCACACTAAGTAGAGCGACAGCCGATAAAAACAGCACGGCGATGACCAATAGCTTTAGGAACATCAGTACGTTATCAGAAACTTGCGTTACCGAAGTATCTGTATTATCAGCATCGGTAAGGGTGATTTCAGGTTGGTTTTCTAATAAATTTGTCAGGTTGGTTTGTTGTGTAGCAATCTTCTCAGGCTCGCCGGCCAGCTCAATACGGTAGCTCACGCGGCTGCGTTGACCGAGTAGATTGGTCGCCTCTAAATCATCGCTGCCCATCAAGACGCGAGCCCCAAAACCAAACGCAGTTAGCGGACGATCGGGTTCAGCAAGCAGCTCATCGCTAATAATGAAGTTAGCATCACCAATTTTAATACTATCGCCAATCTTAACGTCAAGTCCGGTCAGTACTTGAGTCTCGACCACGACCGTATTTGGTTGAAGCTGTTGCCACAGGGGTTTACCTGAGGCGAGTTCTACTTCCCCGTACAGTGGATAGGCTGGCGAGACGGCTTTGATGCGTGCTAACTGGGTCAGCTCATTAGTAGGTAATGATGTTGATGTTGGTGTTGGTGTTGCTGCAGGCGCGGCTGATGGGGTAGAAGACGCTGCTATCGAAGTATTAGCATCCGCTAGAGCAGCATCGTCGTCACCAAAGTTCGCAATCATCGCATTAAATTGATAATCATAAACGACTTCGTCAGGCTCAAAGCTTTTGACGGTCTCTAATACTGCGGCAGGCCATGCTTGCTGGCTAGTCAAAATTAGGTCACCGCCCACTAAGGCGCGTTGATTGTCTGCCACATAATCACGCACCGATTGCTGGATAGAGTCTAGCGTCAGGTAAGTCGATAGCGACAACAATAGCGCCAATAAAAACAATAAAGGGTAAATCCATTGTTGCCACCAGCTGCGGCGGACTGCTTTATTGCCTAATGAAGAGCTACCTAATGAGAAGCTGCTTGGATTTACAAAATGGTTGGAGGACGATGAGGGCGAAACAGAAGGTTTACTCATAATGGCGGGTCTATTCAATGTTTATCAGAGGTTTAAATAAAGTGTTAAATAGGGAGCTAATCCTGCTATTCGCTATTATCTTACGGACTCACTAGAGCGGGTGAGTACAAGCTAGTAGCGTTCCTGATGTCTCGATACCACTCCTAGCTAAGTCACCGCAATCTAGTGGTCACGTAAGGATAGCCGCTACTATCAGGGCTAAAACTCATCCCAAGGCAACTATTAGGACTTTATTAAAATATGTTATACCTCATTCTCAACTTTTCTAATTTATTAACTGTGAGCTGTGGCTTTAACCTAGTGGTTATATGAGTTTTATCTACTTTGATGGGCTAAAAGCGCCAACCTACATAAAGTCCTATCAAGTTGAAAGTGAGGTATGTTATGTAACAAAGTAATAATCCTCGCCAAGTAACTTACCGTCTTCCAAATGGTAGACTCCTGAGATATCTAACCTTTTATCAGTGGAACGATGACCTCCGTACATTGCAATTTTTTCTGCAAGTACAGTCCAGATGACTTTGCAACCTGTAGATTCTTGTAATCTTTCTAAATATTCTTTCTTTATAACTAAGTTGTTACCACCTTTATTTCCATATAATGACGCATCAAACATTACTACATTGTTTGCCTCATTAGCCCAAGAGCCAGAGAACTTGTCATTTTTTAAGTTTAAGGATTCACATATTAGTTGAGTAGGGGCGCTAACATTGTAGCCTACATTCCGGTTTTTGATACCTTCTGAAATATGGTTCTCAGAACAGATATATATACAACCAAGACTGTTTCCATTTAAGCCAGAACGCCGTTCATGAATTTGCTGCCAACCAGAGCTACCGTAATATTCGTTTTCGAAAATTTTCAATAGAGGCGACCAATAGTATTCTAAATTAAAAATATCGTTATAACGCTCTGTTGGCTGAGGCATCCATTGCCCCATGAAGTTTTTGTTTTGTATATTAGATAAGACCGTCTCAAAATCATCATTTTTTACTAAATAAGCTTTTACCATATACCATAAACGCTGATAACCCTCTGAGAGGTTGTCTTGACCTAATTTTTTACTAGGTTCAAATTCAATGTGTCTATGCAAAGATAACCATTCATTATTGTCAAACTGATTTACGATAAGCTCCTTAGAATCAATTAATTTGTTTGTTGAAAGGACCCATGCTTCGTAATCATCGCTCCAGCCATCGTATTTAGGTGACTCTATAACACGCATGTTTGCTGGTTCTGGCGGAATAAAGGTAGGGTCAATGTCTCTGAAGGATGGCTCAACAGAACCGTTATACCAAACCAGTTTTTTATCTTCTTTCCATTTTGTTGCTGGATCAGTCATTTTAAAATTATCAGCTACTCTAGCGACGACTTCATACATAGCCAACCATTGATATTTTTTACCAATCCGTTCCACTCGATTTTCATGACGGTCTCCTTTAGAGGCATAATTTCTATCAAATTCTCCATGTTTATCAGCATTATAGCCGTATTTTTCAAAAATTAACTGAATAGCATAGTTACTAAGTTTATCTATATCGATATTATCCCAGTTATAGAGGTGAGATTGAAAAGTGTATCGTCCAAAGTCACCGTACCATCCAGTACCTCTTCCATATTCTGTAGTCATTGAATCTAGAATCGAATTTTGCATAAAACGATATTTAGGTATGCTCTTATCTTCATAATCAATTTTATACTTAGAATCTATATCATCGTTAGTAGGTAAGACTTTGGGGAAGTCACTCTTATATGGCGGTCTTACTAAAGCCAGTTCTTCTGTTTTTATAGGAACCAAATTATAGTAATGTGCATATTCAATAATGTTTCGAGCATAATCCCGAACCAATACATTAGGATATACCTCTTCTTCCGAGAACAACTCTTCAATTAAATAACGGCATATCTTATCCAAACCAATATGGTTTTGTGAGGACAATATCGAGCCATAAACAGAAGCAAGAACACGCTCATACACATAAGAGTCATTCACTTTTCTAAAAGCAACTAGAAGGTCGGCGGATATCACAAGGTGATTTTGTAATAGACGAGTTAAAGCAATTGTTGCATTATCTCTCAACTGGATATTAGTACTAGTAAAAGTCCAACTGATAGCGACTCCTATCAAATACCTACTATTAGCTGACAAGCTTTCAGAAAACCCATACTTTTTTGCCCAGTCAATCAGTGTCAGGATGGCTGAGTCTTCATCGTAATATCCGCGACTAATAAAGGTAGTCCAAAAGCTATCCCTATCAGATAAGCTATGTTTTGATAGCCAGTCATGAAGTTTATTGGCATTTAATGGATGATGCGCTTTCCCAGCTACTTGGTAGCTAGTATTAATAAATTCAGCAAATAAATTATCATTTCTAAATAGGTTGTTATTGATGAAATCCTTACAGCTATCTAAACTTAAGTTATTCTCATCTCGCCAATATAAGCTTTTGATAAAAGCATAGCCCAGAGAGTAGTTATCATAGATATGATTTTCGTCTAGGATTTCAAATAACTCAGCACCAATTTTAGTAGGAATAAGAGTAGCTAAAATGCTTAATACGCCTTGCGATAAGTTGTTATCTTTGTAATAAACGTTAGATTCATCACAATTAAATGACTTTAAAAAATCATTTTTGGCAGCGTTCTCATCACAAATAAACTGAGCTGATAAATAATCGTAGAATCGCTCATAGGCAAAATATAAGACCTCAGTATTATCTTTTTGATTGGTATAAGAAGTCAGCAAGTTCTCAGCAAGTAAGGATTGGAGAAAACTATCTGAATTTAATGAATAAGTTGTATCATCAATTATCTGTATTGCAGTTTCATAGGATATTGCAATACCATTTTGATAAAATATGTCTTCAGCCAGCTTTTTCAAAGATTTCTGAACATAGTTTAAAGTACTTCTATAACCGAACTGCTCAGCCAATTTTTGGTTGATTGAGCCAAAGTAGTGATTAAAAATATCTGACATCACTACTTCAAATGAATCAGCTTTTGCGTTTTTCCTATACTCGCAGTAAATTTTAAGAAATAGAGGGTTAGTAAACTCTTTTATTAGTAAAGGTTCGTTTGGTAAAGCTAATTGATAGTGGCTAAAGAACGATTGAATGGCTTCAAAAACGTTATATTGAAATCCATAATGCTTGATGGTGCTAACTTTACTATTTTTAATATCGTCTGCTATATTAACCATAATATCGTCTTTATACTCGCTACGAACTGATAGAACTAGGGCTATCCAAGGATACTTTCTAAATTTTTCTATAAACCCTGCTAAGGTATTTTTCCAGAATTTTCGTCCCTCACCTTCGTTTAATGCATCTATAATGACAGGTACTCTCTCTTGCTGAGCTTGACCTATCGTATTCAACACTCCTAAAAAAATATCTTCGTTACAATCAAGTCTGAGTTCGTTTTTTAGAATTTGTGTCCAAGGATTAGTTGTTTCAGTCATCATTTGACCAAGTATAAAGATACATTTCTTTTTTTGAGAAAGAATGTTTGATGAAAAATCGCCTAATAGGTGCGATTTGCCAATACCTGCATCCCCGTGAACAATAAGATAGGGGGAATTAAATAAATTAAAAGTTGCTTTATCTAAGTCATCAATGATGCTTCTAAGTTGGTAAAGTTCTTCACGAAATGAATTCTTTTCTTCCTCTCCATTAATAACTTGGCTTGCTTTACCTAAAAACTCAATAAAGTTGTCGCATTCTGTTATCAAATCAGTAAAAGAGGGTATCTGTAGGACGTTATTTTCAATGCCTTTCCAATAGTTATTTAAAATACCTGACAGATGCTTGGCTTTTCTGTCAGGGTCTAGGTTATGTTTTTCACAATCACGACTTAAATTTCTCAAAGCTTCATATAGTGAGTTTAGGTATTTAAACACATTATTCTTAGCCTCTTCATTTTTTAATAATGCATTGAGACTATGAGATATATCATGTATTTCAACGTTAAGTTCAGCGCTGTATCGTGCACCTAAGTTTTTAATTGAAATGTTTACTTGATCAGTAAACCATTCATCTGAAAAATCATCACCTCCGAACCAAAATCTCACCATTCCTGCATTTTCAGGTTTTTGAAGCATATTATTAAGCTCAAAAGCTCCCCAATACTCAACTTCAATAGTAATACCTTGTTTTCTTGCTAACGTCTGACAGTCAGTTACAAACTCTTCCCATCTGTCTTGCAAATATTTCTTGTCAGGAATACGAGGGTCTTGCTTGTCGATAGGACAACAAACATAGTATTTAGTTAACTTTGGATGTTTACTAATAGCCGTCTCAAAAGATTTTTTGATTTGTTTAAACTGAGAGTCTTGGATATCAAAGAAATACTTGGCTTGCCAACCTATTTCACTACCGTCTTTTAGAATCAGATAGGACTCAACGCCACCATCGGGAGCTTTGACTCTCACATATTGCCCATTTCCTTTATTTTCATTAAAGGCTAATTGGCAGACAACTTCTTCAAAAGCTGTATTTTGAGAATGTTCATAGGTTCTAATGCTCTTCCAATCAATAGACATGGCTTTTTCTCAGATATTATTAGTATGATTTAACTATATTATTTCTATAATGGATTTATTAGGAAGGAATCGCTGCCGTAAGTAGATATTGAAACCTAACCTGCCACTTGCCCATCTAAAATAGTAATCACCTGATTAGCTTGCTCAGTCAAAGCAGGGTCATGGGTCACTACGACTAAAGCCGTGCCCGATTGTTGCTGCAGCTCTAATAATAGCGTCATCACCTGCTGCGCATTTTGCTCATCCAAGTTACCTGTTGGCTCATCAGCAAAGATAATTTTTGGTCGTGCGACCAGAGCACGGGCTAAAGCTGTACGTTGCTGTTCCCCACCCGACAGTTGATGCGGCAAGCTATTGCGACGGTGCGTAAGCCCCACTGCAGTGAGCAGCTCCTCCACTCGAGCGGCATCAGGACGGCGAGCAATATCTAAAGGAAAGGCGATATTCTCGGCGACGGTCAACGTGGGCAATAGATGAAAGGACTGAAAGACAAAGCCCATATCTTGCTGGCGTTTTTGCGCTAAGTCGTCCTCAGAGAGCTGAGTTAAGTTTTGCCCATTTAGCCAAACCTCGCCACTATCCGGATAGTCTAGACCAGCAAGCAATCCCAATAACGTGGACTTACCAGAGCCAGATTTACCCATGATGACGGTAAACTCGCCCGCCTTAATATCAATATCGATGCCCTTAATAATATCGATACGTTGCTCGCCTAGCAGGACACTTTTACTCAG